>Ga0208783_10000004_pt1 | contig 161033 bp, 129 predicted proteins | sample DEB19_08_DNA_2_FD_184529 | JGI IMG/M metagenome (GOLD analysis project Ga0208783, IMG submission 184529) | Aqueous microbial communities from the Delaware River and Bay under freshwater to marine salinity gradient to study organic matter... | ecosystem: Environmental > Aquatic > Marine >... | reverse complement strand
CGAGAAAAACGCCACCGAAGCAGATGCGGGGCGTTTCGAGAAACCCGCTCCGTACGCCCGGGCAGCTCCTCCCGAGGCTCACGAGTCGCACATCGGCCGGAAGACCGTTGAGGAAGTGCCATTGACTGGGCTATCCTCGATGCCGGACCCGCTCATGGCTGGAATGATGGCGAGTTCAACTACGATGGCCTGGTCGACATCCTCGACATGGCCGCCTTCCTTGGCACGGAACTCTACGATCAGGGGAGTTATCTTGGTACGGCGGCGACGCTCCAGGCAACCGGCACGGGGTCGGCAGCCTCCACTGACGAAAGCACCTCGCTGGCGATGATGATGGCCTTCGCCGCCTACGGCATGGAATCGACCTCCACCGCCGCCAAGCCGAAGGCCGTCAAAACCGCGTGACGCACAAGCCTCGCATCCATGCCAGTTGTAGCGCCACCCGACGCCTGCCCTCGACGCCCGCTCGTGCGGTCGTTCGTCATGGCGATGGGGATCATCCTCCAGCTCTCCTCACGCGTCATGGCGCAGGTGCCGGCGGTGATGTATCACGCCCATCCCAATCTGGGCTATGTCCGCGAAAACTTCACCTCGCATCTCGACTATCTCGCCGCCAACTCCTTCTCCACGATCACGATGGACCAGTTTTACGACTGGCGTGTGAACGACGGCATCCTCCCCTACCGCCCCATCCTGCTGACCGTGGACGACAACTACATCCTTGGCTACACGGAGATGTATCCCGCCCTGGCCGCCCGCGGGATGGTCGCCACCAACTACACGCACACGCTCGGGATCGGCATCGGCGCCCCGAAGGCGTCCTGGGCGCAGGTGACGGAGATGGATGCCTCGGGCGTGTTCCTGGTGGAGTCGCACTCGCAAACCCATCCGAGGCTGGTCGATGTGAGCGCCCCCCAGCTCCATCAGGAGGTTGCCGGCGCCCGGGGCGACATCGCCGCCAATGTGGGCGGAAAGATCAGCAACCACTTCGCCTATCCCTACGGCGTGTACAGCGCCTCGGTGATCGCCGAGCTTCAGGCCGCTGGATTCAAAACCGGCATGACGACCAAAACGGGCCTCAACACACGAGCCACGCCCCTGTTCGAACTGCAGCGCTACGGTGGCGACGGCAAGAACCTGGCAAACTTCCTGTCGTCATCGGGCCTGGGAACCCTGCCGCCACCTCCACCCGGATCGGGCTGGATCCTCGACGACGCAGACCCGTCCGCCCTGCCTCGCGGCACCGCCTGGACCACCCTCAGCAACGTGTCTTCCTATCAGGGCAAGAGCCTCGTTGCCGCGGGAGGGCCGTCGTCGACGGTCCGTTGGGCAAGCTATCTGCCGGAGGCTGGCACCATGCGTGTCTACGCGAGATGGTCGGCGGCCAGTGACCGGGCGACGAGCGCCACCTACACGATCGAGGCCGCCGACGGCCTGCACCAATCGTTCGTTGATCAACGCACGCACGGGGGCGAATGGGTATCGCTGGGCACCTATTCCTTCGCCTCCGGCGCTCCGGCCATCGTCACCCTCGGCGGCACCGGCGGGAGCCTGTCGGCCGACGCCATCTGGTTTGAACCGATCGCCACGGTCGACGATCCTCGTCACCTGGTGATCGACGTGGCTGCCGGCCTGCAAACCCAAACCCAGGCGGGCCATGGCTGGGTCGGGCCGGAGTGGCTCTCGCTCACGAAGACGGGCAGCGGTTCACTCCTCCTCGACGGCCGCAACTCACTGACCGGCCCCGTCACCGTGGAGGGGGGCACGCTGCTCGTGGCCAATCCTGCCGCCGGAGCCTTCGCCTCCGAGATCGCCGTGGCGGCAACCGCCCGGCTCGACGTGTCGAACCTGACGGGCGGCTACCAGGTGCCCTTCGGCCAGACCATCGGGGGAAGCGGCACGATCGTCGGATCGGTCGTCTTCGGACGAGGATCCACGCTCTCGCCCGGCGACGCCTCCCCGGCGGTCCTCACGACCACGCCGGTGCCGGAGCCTTCGGTCCTCGGCCTCACCGCGTGCGGCGCAGCCGTTGGCGTGGCAGTCTGGGCATCCGCGCGACGGCGCACGCAACGGTCGCGGTAAACCCGCATGACAAGGTGGGGGCCCGCATGGCCTCACTTCGTCGGCCGCAGATGCGCATCCATAAACGCGATCCACCGATCCCAATCGGTCGCCCCATGGCCGCCGTTGACCATGAGATAAGACAGCGCGCCACCCACCATCTCCCCGCAGCCCGCCGTGTAGGCGGGCCTGTCGATCCCCTTCATGCCGAGCAGCTCGAACACCGGCGTCGCCGCGACGGCCGCGAGAAACTCACCGTGCGGGTCCGACCAGGCGTCGGTCAGCCCCGTCGACAGCAGGATCGGCCGAGGAGCCATCAGCGCCACAAGACAGTGCGAGTCGACCAGGCTGGTGGCGGGATCGGCGGCATACTTCGCGTAGTTGCCGGCAAACTGATACGGGTATCGCGTCGGCTCCACGAGGTGCGCGATGGTTTCGCCATAGGTCCGTCGAGCCAACGCCGCGCCCCCCTCGCCCCCGCAGCAGGCGATCACCAGCGCGATGCGGTCGTCGTTGGCCCCGGCCCAGGTCACCGTCTTGCCGAGCCGTGAGGTCCCCGTGATGCCCACGCGGGTGGCATCGACGTCGGGGTCGGTTTCGAGATAGTCGATCACGCGACTGATGCCCCACGCCCAGGCGGCGATCGTGCCCCAGTCGTCGGGATCCATCGCCGTCTGCCCAGGCCGCAAGGCCAGACGCCGCACGAGGGTGATGTTGGGAGGACTGTCGCGGCCCGACTGGTCGGTCTCGATGCTCGCATAGTTGATCGTCGCGTAGCCGTAGCCTCGGGCGAGCAGCACCGCGGGGGGAACGTGCGCGGGGTCTGCGGCGGCCCGGCGCCGAGGACCGTTGAACGTGAGCGCCACGAGCACCGGCACGGGGCCCGTGGCATCGGCGGGCGTGGTGAGGGTCGCCTCGATGGCCGGTGCCTCCGGCCCGGGGCCCATCCGCCCCGCGAGCACCTTCTTGACGGCGGTGCCGTCGAGGGCGGCCGCGTCGGTGCTCACCACCTCCCACCTCACCGTCGGCGCCGTCGCCGGAATCCTTCCATACACCTCGCGTTGGTAATACTCCAGCAGCTCCGGACGGCGCCAATCCCGCCACGCGGTGGCATCCTCGACGGGCGTGCCATCGAACATCCGCAGCACGTCAGGCAAGACATAGTCGTGCGCCTTGGCCTCGGTGTAGTTCACGGGAATGCCGGCGACCATTCCGTCGTCTTGATCCGGGATCTGCCCGCGTTCGATCCCGCCAGACGCGGGCATCGCCGTCACCGCAGGCCGATGGTCGCGCACCATGGCCAGGTCCGCCGCCACGACCTCCCGTCCGGCGTCCGACAGCAGCGGGATGAACGGGCTGTCGGGCATGGCCTTGAGTCCCGCGACGACCGATCGTGCCACGAAGCGGGCGCCCGGCAGGAAGGTGTGGTTGTGATCGAGATACCACTCGTTCACCCGCTCGCGGCCGAGTTTCTCATATTCGCCGGCGCAGAAGTTCGTGAGATCGAACACGGGCAGACCGAACTTCGCCGCCACTTCCTGCGTCCATCGCCCATACCGTCCGTTGCCGGTGCCTCGTTCGATGCGATCGTCCTTCGGATCGTAGTCGGCGGGCAGTGTCGCCAAGGGCTGGTTGTCGCTTCCCACGGGCGTCGCATCACGAAACCGCACCTTCGGATTCGTCCAGATGTTGCGCGGCGTGGGCGTGAGCAGCGTCACGGAAGCCCCCTTTCCTGCGGCATCGGTGGCCATCGTGCCCATGTACCAGCCGTAGGTGTGAACGCGTTCCATGTCGGGTGCCTGGGCACTTGTCTCCGACGCCTCGGCCTCGCGCCGTCTCCCCCCTCGCCGTACGACCGGCCGCTCGATGACCTCATCGCCGATGCCGTCAGGGGTGGCCAGGCCGCCGTCATTGATGCCAAATACCAGAAGCACGAAGTCACCCTCCCGGATCTGCGGCAGCACGCGGGGCCAGTCGCCGTCGTAGTAGGTGCGACTGGATGTGCCGGCATGGGCCACGTTTCTCACCGTTACCTTGGCCGGCTCGAAAAACTCGACAAGGGGGGTGCCCCATCCCGCCATGGGCTGGCCATGTCGCTCCTGGAGATGCTCCATCGTCTCGCTGCCGCTGAACTTCGCCGTGGAATCGCCACACACGAAGATCGTCGGCACCGCCCGCGCCGTCGATCCCGCGAGCAGCATCGCCACGACGCCCAGACACACCGATTTCATGAATCCCCCAGTCGCGTTCGCCCGCCGAATCCTACCAGATGCCCGGGCGGCTGGAGGACTGGCGGCCCCCCTGTCATGGGTGTATACACAAGCTCTGGTGCCAGGCGCATCCGACATGAATCACGACGAGACGGGTATCACCCCCGTGGATGCAAGAAAAACCGCCGTCGCTTGGCTGCGATCGTTCGTTGCCTCCCTGCTGCCGATGCTCTGGTGGGCTGCGTTGACGGCGTTCCTGGGCCAGCCGGTCGAGCATCCGTTCATCGTGATGCTGCCGCCGGTGCTGATGGCGGCGTGGTGGGGAGGATCGATTGCGGGGGTCGCTGCGTCGCTGCTCGCGGTCGTGGCGGCGTGGGATCTGGGCACGGACTCTCCGCTCTCTTTTTGGATACGCCACACACGGCCCATGAATGTCGCTGGTGCGGCGACGCTGCTGGCAACCGGCCTCGTGGTCTCCTGGGTTCTTGAGCGGGCACGCCGGCAGGCAGCGCAGATGCTGGTCCCGCGCGACTCGTTCAACACGACCGAGGCATCGCTCCGTTCGTCGCAGGCGCGCGTCGAGTTGCTGGCGCGGATCGTCTCCCGCCTGCTCATGGCCGCCGATCCGCAGGCGGCGGTGCAGGAGTCGTGCGACGAGACCCGCCGGTTCTTGCACTGCGAGGTGTTTTTCAACTACCTGCTCGACCCGTCGGGCCGGCGGCTCACGTTCAATGCCTGTGGCGGGGTGGACGCTCGCGTGGCGCGGCTCGTGGAAGGCCTGGAGCTCGCCGGCTCGCTCTGCGGCACGGCGGCGCGGGACGGCTGTCGCTTGCTCGCCGAAAACCTCGCTGTCGAGCACGACGCGCGCAGCGAACTGATTCGCAGCATGGGGGTGCGCGCTTACGCCTGCCACCCGCTGATCGAGTCGGGCGGCAACGTGTTCGGCACGCTCTCCTTCGGCGCGACCGACCGCGACCGATTCAGTCAGGACGACCTGTCCCTGATGAAAACGGTGTCCGACCACGTCTCGGTCGCCCTACTGCAAGCGCGATCCGAGGCAGCGCTGCGTGAGAGCGAGGAGAAATTCCGCGCAGCCGTCGCCACCGCAGCCATCGGCTTTGCGCTCAGCGATGCCAGGAGCGGCAAGATTGTCAGCGCGAATGCCCGGCTCTGCGACCTCTTGGGCTACACCGAGGCCGACCTGGTCGGTCGCCACTTCAGCGACTTGATCCATCCCGACGACGCCGCCGAACAGGCGACGCAGAGCCGCCGGCTGCGGGCAGGGGAAATCGGCTCGTTCGTCATCGAGAACCGCTACCTGCACCGGGACGGCTGCCCGATCTGGGTGCGCAAGAGTCTGGCTGCCATCGGCGACCGCACCGGCGCGGTGCGCTGGATCTCAGTCGTGTCAGAGGACATCCGCGAACGCAAGGCGGCCGAGGCCGACTTGCAACGCACGCGCGACGTGCTGGAGCAGGCGCAGCGGGTCGCGCGGCTGGGCTCTTTCGAGTTTGTCCCCCAAACGAACATGCTCGAGTGGTCCGCCATGGAGAAGCACATCCACGGGCTGGATCCCGATGCGCCGTCGCCCACGTTGGAGGCGGTAGTGGAGCTGCTTCTGCCGGAGGACCGGGCCCCGACGCTCGCCCGTTTTGAGCAGTTCCTGCGGGGCCACGGGGCCGGCGAATGGGACTACCGCGTGGTGCTGCCCGACGGCAGCCAGCGCCATCTGAGCACCCGGGCCGAGCGCGACCTCGATCAGCGAGGGGAACTGCATCGCGTGATCGGCACGACGCTCGACATCACCGACCGCAAACGCCTTGAACAGGCGTTGCTCGACGAACGCGACCGTCTGGATGAGACCGTCCGTGTCCGCACGCAGGAACTGGAGCGGGCCAGGGACACGGCCGAATCGGCCACGCGGGCCAAGAGCGACTTCCTGGCCAACATGAGTCACGAAGTCCGCTCGCCGATGAGCGTGATCATCGGCTATGCCGACCTGCTGCTCGATCCCACGATCTCCTCTGCCGATCGGGAATCGGCCGCCGATTCGATCCGTCGCAACGGACGGCATCTGCTGCAGGTGATCAACGATGTGCTCGACATCTCCCGCATCGAGGCCGGCAAGATGCCGGTGGAACTGGCCGTCGTCTCCCCCTGGGAAATCCTGCAGGCGGTGATCGAGACCTACCGGATCATGGCCACCGAAAAACAGATTTCACTGACACTGACGGCGGAAGGAGCCGTTCCCGTCAGCATCCGGACCGATCCCGTGCGGCTACGGCAGATTCTGATCAACCTCCTGTCCAACGCCCTGAAGTTCACCGAATCGGGCAAGTCGGTCACGGTGACGATGTCCGTGCAGCAGGATCCGCGAGCCGTCTGCATCAGCGTGATCGACCACGGGATCGGCATGACGCCCGAGGAGGTGTCGCGCCTGTTCCAGCCGTTCGAACAGGCGGACACGTCGACCACCCGCAGGTATGGCGGCACGGGGCTGGGCCTGAGCATCTCGAAACTGCTGGCCAAGGCCTTGGGAGGCTCGATCGAGATCCAGAGTTCAATGGGCGAGGGCAGTACGTTCCGGTTGCTGTTGCCGCTGGCCGAGAGCGAGGTGCTGCAGCAGGTGCCACCGGATCGCTCCGACCTGGTGATCACCCGTTCGTTGTTGTCCAAGAAGACCGCCGTGCTCACGCCTGCATCGGCATCGGAAGGCAAGTCCGTCGCCACGCCGGTGGGCCACGGCCGGATTCTGCTGGTCGACGACAGCCTCGAGTTGCAGAAGTTGATCGCATATCGCCTGCGAGCGGCCGGCTATGACGTGACCACGGCCACCAACGGCCGGATCGGCTTGGACCTGGCCTTGCAGCAACCCTTTGACGTGATCCTGACCGACATTCAAATGCCCGAGATGGACGGGCACACCGCCACCCGCAAACTGCGACAGCAGGGCTACACGGGTCCGATCGTCGGATTGTCGGCCCATGCGATGATCGGCGAACGGGAAAAAAGCCTGACCAACGGCATGGACGAGTACCTGACCAAGCCGGTCGACACCGACGTGCTGGTGGCGACCGTGCAGCGGTTTCTTCAAGCCGCCCGAACGCCGGCCTCCGCCGCGGACCCAACGACTCCTGCAGCGGGCCTGGCGGGCGAAGCGGCGAGCAGTCGACCCACGTGATCGTTCACGCGACGGCCCCATCTCGCACCACCTCTGCTTTCCCACCGCCCCATCGCCGATCGGCAGGCGGCGGCCGGACATCCCGTGAGCATCACGTTCGGGACAACACTCCCTCCACCAAGCGAATTTTTCCCGTCACGGCCCGAAGGATCGCGCACCATCGACACAACCCGCCGCTCAGGCCGCTTCCGGCAGGAGCCAGCCGTTGGTGAGCACGCGGAGGCCGTGACGGCGGGCTGCAGCGAGCGTCTGCGGCGAGATCGATTCGCAGGCCACGATTCCGATCGCGGCGAATCCCGCCGAGGCGAGGGCCGCCGTGCGTCGCACCGCGCGGGCGAGGTCGTCGGCGTCAGCCGTACAGGAGACCTCCACGACGAGATGCACGAGTTGTTCGGCACGCTTGGCCACGGCGATGACGTCGGCCCGCATCAGGTCGGCGAGCTCCGCATCGGGCAGCCGTGCCTCCAGGCCCTCGACAAACTCGACCCGGTCCAAGACGCGGCACCGACGAAACTCTCGTCCCAGGAAGGCCGGCAGATTCTTCGCGACCTTGTCTTCGAGCATGTGGCCGTCAAGACGATCGAGCCGAATCAGCATTTTCTGCTGTGTCTTCACGACATCGGCGAGCGTTCCCTCGGTCCGCTTTTGCGCGTCGGCAAGCTCTTTCTGGGAGTCGGCAAGCTCCTTCTGGGCGTCGGCGAGCTCTTTCTGGGCATCGGCGAGCTCCCTGACGACGCCCGTGAGGGCGTGGAAGTCAGCCTGATTCACGAGGTCGTCGTGGGCTTCGACCACGACGTGGGCCAAGAGATCAGCCTGCTTCTCGGAAAACCCTTCGAGCAGACGGGTGCGAATCTGCGGAATGGTGGCCATGAAACGTTCTCCTGTCAGTGAGTATACGACACCGAGGCAAGAGTGTACGGGTGTTCACTCTTTTGTCAAGCGTGGGCTCGGTGCGCTGGCGGGCGTGGGGCCGCATGGGCTATTCTCACGTCAGGCGGTTTCATCGCCCGCTCATGACCGCGATGGCCGCCATCGACCATGGAACTCGGCGCCATGACCCCCGAAGGCCTCGCCCTCTGCGTGACGGCGGTGACGGTCGGAGCGGTGCATACGATTCTTGGCCCCGATCACTACGTGCCGTTCGCCGCGATGGCGCGGGCGGGCGATTGGTCGCTCGGCAAGACGCTCCGAGTGACCGCCGCCTGTGGTCTTGCCCACGTGGCAGGGTCGGTGGGCATCGGCCTCGTGGGCCTCGCGCTCGGCGTGGCGGTGATGCGGCTGGAGACCATCGAATCGGTTCGCGGCGACATTGCTGCGTGGCTCATGATCGGCTTCGGACTCGCCACGATGACGTGGGGGCTCGTTCGCGCCGCCCGCTCCCACCATCCACACGCCCACGTTCACGCGCATGCCGACGGCACCGTCCATGCCCATCCTCACACGCATGATCCCGCTCATCTTCACGTCCACGAGCCGAAACCTTCGTCGGCCGGCGGGCTCTGGTCGCCTTGGATGCTGTTCCTCCTCTTCGCCTTCGGTCCCTGCGAGCCCCTGATCCCGCTGCTCATGTATCCGTCTGCCACGGCGAACTGGTCGACGGCGGCCGCCGTCGTGATCGCCTTCACGGTGGCCACGGTCGCCGTGATGAGCGTCGCTGTGGTGGTGCTCCGAGGCGGAGCTTCGTTCATGCCGTCGACGGGGCTTCATCGCTATGCGCACGCCCTGGCCGGCGCCGCCATCCTCGCCTGCGGGGTGCTCATCACGCTCGGACTCTGACGCGACCTCCCCTCCAACCACGCACACCGACGGCGACGGTCGAGTATGCTGCGCCATCCCCCGAGGAACTCAGGCCGATGCGACAGCACCTGAAAGGGGTCTCATGATCGACACCGCGCCGCGATGGGTCCTGCTCGCCGCCGTGATGCCGCTGGTCTGCCTCGCCGAGGAACCACCACGGGCGTGGGTCGATCCGGCGACCGGCTACCACGTCGAACGGCTGACGACCCGAGTCGGGGAGAACCGGTCGTTCTACTTTCACAACAACCCGTTCCTGCCGGCCGACAAGGGGCACCCCGACGACCTGATGCTGTTCTACGGGGCCAAGCCGAAAGATGGCGTGGCCGACGACGGCACCAAGAAGGGGCCGCCCCGGCAGCTCTTCGTGATGAACCTCCGCACGCGTGAGATCCGCCAACTCACCGACGAGGCGGCCGGCGTGCAGGGGGAGATCGTGTCGACCGTGGGGCGATGCGCCTACTACCAAATCGATCGGCGGATCTTTCGCGTCGATGTCGACTCGGGACGGCCTCACCTGATCACCACACTTCCCGACCACCTTCCAGGCAGCATCCGTTCCGTGAACTGCGACAACACCCTGCTCGTGGCGGTGTATGCCGATGGCATCAAGGAACTCCTCAGCCAGTATCCACAGAAGAGCCGCTACTTCGACGTGATCTATCGGGCGAAACTCCCCAACACCATGTTCACGATCGACACGGCGACCGGCGGCACGTCGGTGATCCACGAGGAAAACGCCTGGCTCAATCACCAGCAGTTCTCACCGACTGATCCTCGCACGCTGATGTTTTGCCACGAGGGCCACTGGCATCTCGTCCAGCGAATCTGGACGATCGACGTTGACACAAAATCGGCCACACCGATCCACCAACGGAGCGTGGATGGGGAAATCAGCGGCCATGAGTTCTGGAGCCCCGACGGCAAGACGATCTGGTTTGATCTGCAGATCCCGAAGGGAGAAACCTTCTTCCTGACCGGCTACGATCTCGCCACCGGAACCGAAACGCGCTACCGCCATGACCGGCACGAGTGGTCGGTGCACTACAACCTATCCCCAGACCAGACGCGGTTCGTCGGAGATGGCGGGTCGGCCGGAAGCGTCGCCCACTCCCCCGACGGCCATTGGATCTATCTCTTCGAGCCGGAGGGCGATCACCTGACGTCGACGCGGCTGGTCAACCTCGAGACGCACGACTACGGGCTCGAACCCAACGCCCACTTCACCCCCGATGGCCGGCGGATCATTTTCCGGTCAAACATGCACGGGCCGACGCACATCTACGCGGTCGATCTCGATCGCCCAGGGCCACCGCCCGAAGGTGAGCCTTCGGGTGATGGTGGCCGCACACCCTGATTCAGGGCATGGAGCCGCATCCCCGGCCTCGCATGCGAGCAAGCCCGCGCCTGATCAAGCCGTCTCCCGCAGCGGCCCGTTGCGCATCGGCGGAAGGGTAGCCGTGGAATGAACTTCTACCAGCCGCCCAGCACCCCTCGCCGCCATCGGCGAAGCACGGCAGGTATGGCCGCCATCACCGCAACGCTCGCGAGCACCAGGCCGCCCGGTTCGGGCACGACGATCAGGTTGTTGGCAAACTGGTCGTTGTCTGAAAAGACACCGGAGTTGTAGTCGAAAAATCGCACCACCGAGATGTCGGATGCATCGATCGTCAGTCCGGTGTTCGACACGTTGCTTCCATCGAACGACAACGTGTAGGCATTGCCGGCCAGCTGCGTGAAGAGAATCCTCTGAAACTGTGATGTCGATTCCTTCCAACTCGACGCAGCGAACGAGGTGTCCACACCGGTGATATTCTCCTCACCACCGGCATCGATCAGCTTGAACGCGTTCGTTGGGTGATTGCCCCGGTAAAACGTCTCGAAGCGGCTCACTCCCGATGCATTTTGGAGACTGATTCCGCACACGGCACCGTTATCCAAGTATCCGAGCGACACGTCGATTTGAATCGTGCCTCCGACCGGAAGCACGCTCGAGCCGACGGCTGTTTGCATGGCACTCGCGAAGGAATACTTCTGCTCGGCCAGCTGGCCGCTTCGGGAGTAGAGGCCCCACCAGGTGCCGGAGAGCGTGCCGGCACTTCCGGTAAACGTGCCGTTGTTGGCGGTGTTGCTCGACGGATTCAGCGTCCAGCCTGCGGTCGAAGGCCCGCTGACCGACACGACCGGCGTTGCCTCCGCGCGGGACACGACGATCGCGGCGATCACCGCAAAGCCCCATGCCGCGGAGCGAGCACCAATGCCGCATCCGCACCACGAACGGTTCGGGATCATTCCGATGTCTCCTGAGTGGACCAGACCGGGCGACCTGGGCGGCCAGCGTCCTCACCCAGCCCGACAATCCTCAAGCAAACTGCGCGCCAGGAACCTTACAGTTTGCTCACCTCAAGCGCTGGCTCGGCCACCTCGATGCCATCGCCTGGAAAACAATGGGCTTCCGAGGTTTTTGAAGAGGCTCGCCTGCCGTCCGCGGTCCTCGGCTGGAGCGATTTGCCCCAGATCGGCGGCCCGGCCTGGAGCGAATCGCTCCACCGGCGCACCCCCGGGTGGTGCATTTTGCCCCAGGGGGGCTCGTGCCCGTCACGCGTCGTCGGCTTCGATCGCCCTGAGGATGGCAATCGCCTCGTCGAGCGAGGGCGCGGGGTAGCCTCGCTGATGACCACGCCGATCGGCCTCGGCCAGCAGGATCGCATCGAGACCGTCGGGATGCGCCTCGAGCCGCTTGCGGGCCCGGTGCCCCAGGGTCTGCTCGACGTGGCCGCGGGCGGCGGGGAGCGATTCCACCAGCCACTTCGTGCGGGGCGTGATGAGGTCGTCGAGCGCCACGAGCGTGGCCGCCACCGGATCGGAACGGTCGATGGCTCGCCCCACGTCGTGGACGAGCGCGGCGGTGAGCAGCTCCTCGTCAAACGGCCGCTCCTGATGGACCAGATCGAAGACCTGCAGGGAATGCTCGAGGGCGTCTCCTTCCGGGCAGCGAACCGGATCCTGACGCACGGTGACGAGGATCGACACCACCGACGCAATCGCATCGAATCGGTCGCCCACGAGCGGCCGGAGCGAGGCGGTGGCATCGAGCTCGCGACGCACCCCATCGCACACCTCCTCGGCATCCGGAAGACGATCGTCGGGAACCCAGCCGCGGGCCACCCGCCGCGCCGCCCGAAACGTCGCCCGCCGAGCGTCACTGCCTCGTCCAACTCCTCGGGCCGCCTCCTCGGCAATGCGCTGCCGTAGGCGATCGCGGTCGGCTCCGCGGGTCGATCCGTCGTCGGCGTCGTGGCCACGATCCTGCGGCGTCGTCATGGCAACGGCCTCCACCGGATCGCTCGCGCCTCGCCGGTGGTGGCGTAGGTGGCGATGCCGAGCGGCTGGCTGGGAGCCACCTCGCTCCGCACCGAAATCCGCCGCCCCTCGATGTCTTGGTCGATGATCACCTGGCCGTCCACCCGGCACTCGATCCGCGTCCGCGTCACCTTCACCCGCACGTCGTACCAACGACCCGCCTCAAACACCATGGTGTCGGTCGTCTCGTTGTCGCCGGCGTCGCGGCCATCAATGCACGAAATCCCCGTCAGCGCACCCCCCCAGCCGCCGAGAATGAGCGTGCCGCACTCGTCGCCCACGGGAAACGTCAGGCCGCAGAAAAAATCGTGCCCGTCGACGCGACGGGCCTCGAGCGCGATCTCGTAGTCACTCCGTGGAAACTCGCCCGACCACGTCACGCCGTTGAGATCGGCACCGGGGGTGATGCGGATCGCCCCGTCGACCACCTCCGGCGGATCGCCCCCGCCAAACTCCGTCGGGTGCCACTCACCGAGCGTGCCGCCGTCGAAGAGGGGACGCCAGACGCTCTCGGCTTCCCCCGTCGTGTCCTCGCCCGCCACGACCGCCAGCGACACCGCGATCGTCATCAGACACCCCGCCACGATGCCGACATCTCGTTTCAGGTGCATGAGCCCCTCCCCCTTTCGGCGCCGTCGCCGGCGGACAGACTCCCTTACCGTACCACGGGGACACCCCGCTCCGCTGCAACCGCCTCGGCCCGACGTGCCGCCAGGAGACGCTCCTGGAACCCACGATCCTGCTTCCAGCCACGGAGCATGTCGGCAGCATCCTGACCGATGTCGGTGCCCCGAAAGGCCACGCTGCATCGCCCGGCATAGTGCACCGCCCGCAGCGGATCCTCGTCTGCCGACGCCTTCGCGGCCGACACCAGCCGATCGCCATAGTCCTCGAGCCGTTCCACCACAAACCTCGCCTCGGCCGCCGTGGCGGCGTCCTTGGAAGCGGCGAGGCTCCTCGCCTTCACCAGCACCGCGCCGAAGGCGGACTCGTCGTGAAGGTGACGGCCGAGGGGGGCAAGCATGACCAGTGGCCGACCATCGAGCACCGACGCCGGCGACGACCGCACGGCCTCCACGATGGCCTCATGGGCCCGGCGCGGATGCCCGCGATAGACGCACACGCCGGTGTGGTCAAACACCATGCAATGCGGGATGCCGGGAAAGTCCATCCCACCATCCACGACGGCTCGTTCGACGATCGTAAACGTCACGCCAAGCTGCTCGACGACCTCCGCGATCTCCTCGGGTTCGGCCTGCTGGGCATGGGCCCCGATCACGACGAGCCCCTGGCGACCGAGTTGGCGATGGAGCGACTCGAGCGCCGGCATGTTCTTGAGACATGGGGGGCAGGAGACGCCCCAGAACTCGAGCACCACCACACGACCAGCCAACGACTCGGGCGACCGGGCCGGGCCGGAGACCCGCGGGCCGAGGGTGATGTCGGCCACCGTGAGCTGCGAGGAGACGGGGGCATCCTCAGCTCGGACCGTCGCGCCCGGCAAACCAAGAGCGCCGCAGGCCACCACACAGGCCACCACACGCACGGCCATGGGCGAGCATCGAAGCATGGGCATGAACACCACCGAGAGACCGAGCACCACCGATCGGGGCGGGAGTGTAGAAACCTCCCCCCACGGTGTCAGGCTCAGTTCGCGGCCGCAGCACCGACCTCGTCGAGGAGATGCGTCGCCGCATACACCTGCCGCAGGGCCTCCCGAATCCCGACTGCGTCCACCGCCACCGCCCGCGCGCGGAGGTCGTCGTAGGCGACATCGAGCACGAGCGAGTCGATGTTGCCGTCGAAGATGAGCCCCACCAGCTCGCCCGCCGCATTCACCACGGGGCTGCCCGAGTTGCCTCCGATAATGTCGGCGGTGGAGGCGAAGTTGAACGGCGTGGCCATGAAGGCCGGTCCAAGCGATGGCTGCGCCGCTCGCCAGCGGGGCGGCAGATCAAATGGGGGCGACTCGCCCTTGGAGGCCGCCCGTTGAAACAGACCGCCGTAGGTCGTGATGGCCGGGTAGGCCACTCCCGACTGGGTGCCTCCCGCCACCACTCCGCAGGCGAGCCGCAGGGTGAAGGTGGCGTCGGGATAGGCATTCGTTCCCTCCCGGGCAAACCTCGCCTTCGCGATCGCGGCATGAGCCTGCTTCTTCTCCTCATCGGCCGCTTCGGCGATCGCCCGAAGTCGCCGCGACTCGCCATCCACGAGGCGGGCCAGGGCGAGCATCGTGTCCGACGAGGCCTCCACCGCCGCAGAGCCGCCCTCGGAGAGCGCCCGACGCCGATCGGGGCGGTTTCCCTCGGGCCTTCGTCCAAGGTCGGTGCCGGCGACGAGTTCCGCCGCCCGCTCCGCCGGCGACCGACCGGCGAGCACCTGCCGCACGAGGTCGTCATCACCGCCGAGCGTCGTCGCGAGAAACGTGAGCGAATCGGCAAGCTTCACGGTTTCAAAGGCGTCGTAGATCGGCTCGTCGGAGAAGAGCTGGAGTTCGAGCGACTCCCGGTTGGAGTCGCGGTATTCGCGAAGCCGCTCGCCGTTGGGCTTGTCGCGCTCGGTCACCGCCCGAAGGATCGTTCGCGCGGTACGGAAAAACTCGCTATTGAACGCCGACGCCGCCTCGAGCAGACGGTACCGCTCGGCGATGCCGTCGAGCGTGTGCTGCGCCCGCTCGATCGCTTGAAACGGCGAGGCCTCGCCGGATGCCTCCATCGACGATCGCAGCTCCCTCTCGCTTCGCCGCTTGGCCTCCATGATTCTCGGGTCGAGGAGCCCGGCGAGCACGCCCGCCCTCGCCTTGCGGCCGTTTTCGATGCCGTGGAGTTCATGCACGGCCTGCCGCCGCTCCTCCGGGCCACGGCCTGCGTAGCCGCCGACAGTCGCCTCGAACCGGTTGAGGATCCGCAGATCGAGCGGCAGTCGGCGGTCGCGAAGCGACACGAGCTCCGCCACGGTGGCGCCGCGATCGGTGTGGCCCGGATGCCCCGACACGAAGATCACCTCGCCCTCGGCCACCGGCCGTGGCGACCAGGTGAGATGATGCTCCACCTTCGCGGGCGTGCCGTTCTCATAGGCCCGAAAGAAGCAGATGTCGAGGTTGTAGCGCGGAAACTCGAAGTTGTCGGCATCGCCGCCGAAGAACGCGATCTGCTGTTCCGGCGCAAACACCAGCCTCACGTCGGTGTACTTCTTGAACCGGTAGAGATGGTAGATGGCTCCTTGATAGAGGGTGACCACGTCGCTGCGGAGCCCCGTGGCCGCGAGCGACTCCTTTTCGATCTCGGCCATCGCCGCGCGGCGTGCTTGAAACGCCTCGTCGGCCGGCATGCCTGGCTTCACGGCCTCCTGCACCCGCGGCGTGACGTCGTCGATCGACACCAGCACGTTGAGCTCCAGGTCGTGGCACTTCTTCTCCTCGGCAGGAGACGCGGCGTGGAAGCCGTCGCGGAGAAGGTCGTGATCGGCATCGGAGAGCTTCTGGATCGAGTCGGCGCCGACATGATGGTTGGTGAGCACGAGCCCATCGGGCGACACGAACGACCCCGACCCACCGGAACTGAACCGCACGCTGGCTCGCTGGAGGTGAAGCATCCATTCTGGCGAGAGCGTCACGCCGTGATCTCGCTCGATGCGCGCGACCGGCGCGGCGTTGAAGAGCCACATCCCCTCGTCGCCGTGGGCTCCGGCCCCGATCACCGCGAGCACCCCCCACGCCCAGCGGCGCCATGCCGCCGGCCTCCGGGTGACGACGACGGTGTGCGGATGGATCATGCGAACAGCCTGGAAATGAGGGACGGAGCGTGGTCGGGTGTCGAAGGCCATTCGGCGTTCGCCGGGCCCACCATACTATGCCGGAGGGGATCGACGGTCGGAAAACGTTTGAAGGAGAGCCCGGATGATGCACGTTGCCGTGCGTTTCGCGATCACTGTTGCGGCTGCCGTGGCGGTCGCGGCCGTCGTTCGGCATGGCCATGCCGCGGATGGGCCGCTTCCCAACATTCTGCTCATCACCGCTGATGACATGCACTGGGATTCGGTCGGGGTGTATGGCTGTCCGGTCGCCGACACCACGCCGAACATCGATCGACTCGCCGGTGAAGGCTTTCGCTTCCAGTATGGCTACGTTCCGATCGCCCTCTGCACGCCATCTCGGCAGGTGATGCTGTCGGGCAACCACAGCCATCAGACGCAGACGCGCGAGTTCACGGAACTCGAACGGGTGGGGCCAGCCCTGCCGGACGTGCTCAAGCGGCACGGCTATTACCTTGCCAACATCAACAAGCAGCAAGACTTCTACGAGTGGGACACCGCGATCACGGAAGACCAATCGGGGTTCGGCCGCGACGTGCCGTTCTTCAAGCAGGTGGTGGGCGACATCATCGCCACCGCGGCACGCACCCATCAGCCCTGGTTCATCATGGCCAACAGCAACGACCCGCACCGGCCATTCCATCACTCGGCCGCGGAGGCGAGCGACCCGAAGCTGGCGGCATGCCGCGAACAGGGCCGGATGACGCCACCCAGCCGCGAGTACCGTCCCGACGAGGTGGTCGTACCAGGCTTCCTTCCAGACCTTCCGGAGGTGCGCAGTGAATGCGCCGAATACTACTCCTCGGTTCGTCGATGCGATGACAGCGTGGGAAGCATTCTTGCCGCCCTCGAGGAGTCCGGACAGATCGAACGCACCATCGTGGTGTTCGTGTCGGACCATGGCATCTCGATGCCGTTTTCCAAGCTGAACTGCTACCAGGCCAGCCTGCGGGTGCCGCTGATGATCCGCTGGCCGGGACAGATACCCGCTGGGGTGCGCGACCCATTGCACATGGTAAGCACGATCGACCTGGCCCCGACCCTCCTCGAACTGGCCGGCCTGCCCGTGCCCGAATCCATGGCCGGACGCTCGTTCGTGCCCTTGCTCGAGGGAAAAACCCAGCCCCACCGGGATCACGTCGTCGGCTACTACTACAACAACCTCCGCCAGACGAAGATGTTTCCCGAGTTCACGATTCAGACCCGCGACTGGGTCTACATCTACAACCCGTGGGTGGACGGCACGAAGGAGGTGCACAACTCCGACTACACGGGCAGCCCGACGCTGCTGGCGATGTGGAAGGCGGCGGAAACGGTGCCGTCTATTCGCGCGCGGGTCACCTTCCACAAGTTTCGGGTCATGGAGGAGCTCTACGACGTCCGGCAGGATCCTTATGCCTACACGAACCTCGCATCCGCCCCGGAGCACGCGGACCGCATCCACGCCATGCGGCAGATGCTCCTGACCTGGATGCAGGACACACACCACCCCGCCGCACGCCTGATGGCCGACCCGTTCAACGCCGATCTCATCGCCGAGTACCTGGCCTGGGAGAAGGCCAATGCAACGAAGCAGCTCAAGGAGATCAACCAGCTGCGTCAATCCGCTCCGCCCCCCCGCTGAGGGCCGGCACCGTGCCCCGCCCCCCCTCGGGCACGGCCACCGTCGACGCCAGCTTGACACGAAAGATGTACGGCTGTACACTCCCCTGAGATAGGGCACCCACCCACCTCGGAGGACCTCACCATGCTCGCCCGCCTGCAGACCTTTTCGCTCTTCGGGATCGAGGCCGTGCCGGTCGATGTCGAAGTCGACGTGTCGGGCGGGGCGCTCCCCGCCACGGTGCTGGTGGGCATGCCCGATGCGGCTGTTCGCGAGAGCACTCATCGCGTCGCGCGGGCCATGGTCAACTCGGGCTTCAACCGTCCCAATGATCGGATCGTCGTGAATCTCGCCCCGGCCGAGCTTCCGAAGCAGGCAGCCACCTTCGACCTCCCGATCACCCTTGGCATCCTTGCGGGCAGTGGGCAGGTGTCGACCGAACGGCTAGCCGACTACGCGGTCGTCGGTGAACTGTCGCTCGAGGGCACGACGCGGCCCACCCGCGGGGCGCTGTCGATCGCCATGGCCGCAGCCCGTCAGAAACGGGAGCGCGCCCGTGACGGTCGGCCTCTCAAGGGGGTTGTCGTGCCGGCGGCCAGTGCGACCGAGGCGGCCGTGGTTCAAGACATCGACATCATTCCTGTGGCATCGCTCGTCGAAGCGGCTCGTTTCTTCTCCGGCGAACTCGACATCCCTCCAGCGCCGCCTCGCGTCGACGAGTGGTTCGATCGCTTCGCGTCGTACGACGTCGATTTTGCCGACGTCCGCGGCCAGGAGGCCGCCAAGCGGGCCATCTGCGTGGCCGCCGCGGGAGGCCACAACGTGGTCATGGTGGGCCCCCCGGGCGGAGGAAAAACGATGCTCGCCAAACGGGTGCCCACGATCCTGCCACCGCTCTCCGCCTCGGAGTCGATCGAAACCACGCGCATCTACAGCGCGCTTGGCCTGATGCAGCCAGGCCAGCCCCTCATAGCCACGCGGCCGTTTCGTGCGCCCCACCACACCGTGTCGGAGGCAGGGCTTGTGGGCGGTCGGTCGATCCCGATGCCCGGAGAGATTTCGTTGGCACATCACGGCGTCTTGTTTTTGGACGAGCTCCCCGAGTTCAATCGCCGCACGCTCGAGGTGCTGCGGCAGCCGCTCGAAGAGGGCTCCGTGACGATCAGCCGCGCCAAGTCCACCACGCGGTTTCCCGCCGACTTCATGCTCGTGGCGGCGCTCAACCCCTGTCCGTGTGGCTACCGAGGCGATCCACGGCGGGCCTGCCAATGCACGGCCCCGCAGGTGGAGAAATACATGGCCAAGGTCTCGGGTCCGCTGCTCGATCGAATCGACATTCACCTCGAAGTCCCCGCGGTGCCGTTTCGCGAGCTCTCAGCCGCCCGGGGGGGCACCTCGAGCGGCGAGATGCGGGAGGCCGTGCTCGCAGCCCGCCGCCTCCAAACCGCTCGGGTCGCCGCAGCCGACGGGGCCGGCCCTCGATGCAACGCCCGCATGACAAGCCGCGACATCCGCGAACAGTGCCGCCTCGACGCCCCCGCAACGGACCTGCTGCGGGCAGCCGTGGCCGACCTTGGCCTGTCGGCACGAGCCCACGACAAGATCCTTCGTGTCGCCCGCACGATTGCAGACCTCGACGGGGCCGAGCGGATCGCCTGTGCTCACGTGTGTGAGGCCATCAACTACCGCCTCCTCGACCGCAGTCTCTGGCAGTGAGCCGGCCCCTTAGGCCGGCTCAGCCGCAGGCGGTCGATCGGCACGGCCCGCCCCCTGACGTCGTGGCACCGCGGGGGCAATCTCTCTCGACCTTGCCACGCGATGTCTGCAACACTTTCGCCATGCGTTCCTCATCCTCTCCATCGGTCCGCGGCCCCCTCCCGATCGGCGGCTTTCAGGTGTCGCTCGTGGCCACGGCGATGATCCTCATGGTCGTCGGCGGCGCGGCGTTCGTCGTCGATCTGCCGGTTGCCAGCTGGTGCAAGGCCCATCGGCTGCCCGGTGAGCTCGGACGGCTCGTCAACCTCCTCGAGATCTCGGGCCACTCGCTCGGTGCGGCGGTGGTGCTGATCGCGGTCGTGGTGCTCGATCGCTGGCTGCGCATGCCGCTCCCCGGCCGCTGGGGCGAGGGGGAGCGGGCCTTTTCGCGGATGATCGCCGCCACCTACGCCGGCGGACTCATCACCGACATCATCAAGATGTGCGTGGAGCGGGTGCGGCCTCGGGCCGCCGACCTCGCGAGCGTGGGATCGTGGCTTGGCACCTTCGGCCCTGCGTCGCTCGGAGGGCCTTCGTCGCACCATGCCGATGTGATGAGCTTTCCCTCTGGCCACTCCGCCGTGGCTGCGGGACTCGCCGCGGCGCTCGCCTGGCGCTATCCCCACGGCGTCCCTCTCTTTGCGATGCTCGCCTTGGCCACCGCCCTCCAGCGGGTCACCACCTCCGCCCACTACCCCAGCGACGCCGCCTTCGGGGCGGCGGTGGGCCTGATCGGAGCCGCCTTGTGCCTCGGCGGCCCGCGGCCCCGCCACAGCCCGTTGGCCGACTCCTCGGCGTCGTGATACGATTTCCCTTCTCATCACCAACACCGGATCTTCATCATGGCAGTGAAACGAGCGAAGAAAGTGTCCCGTGCCGTCGCCGCAGACGAGCAACCCTCGGGATCTGCCGCCGACCCATCGACCAAGCGGATCCTGCTGGTGGATGATGATCCTGAGATCATCGAATCGATGCAGGCCGTGCTCGAATCCCGGGGCTACGAGATTCTGGTGGCCCGCGATGGCAACCAGGGCTTGGTGCTCGCCGAGGCCCAAAACCCCGACCTCGTCGTGCTCGACATGATGATGCCGAAGCGAAGCGGCTTTCTCGTGTTGGAAAAACTTCGCCGCAGCCGCCCCAATCCGATGCGGGTGATCATGATCACCGCCAACGAGGGAAGCCGCCACAAGGCCTACGCCGAGATGCTGGGCGTGGACGACTACATCCGCAAGCCGTTTGCCATGGACCGGCTGCTGGAAAGCGTCGACCGCCTGCTCTCCTGACGCATCTGCCATTCCCGATCCCGGCACGCGGCGCGGTTCATCGGCCCACTTTCCGAGGAGCGATTCGATGATGCGGAGACCGACGACGCGTTGGGTGATTCGAGGAGGGGGCCGAGGGGCCGGATGGTTCGCCGCGGTCGTGGCGGTCACCGTGGCCGCTCGTTCGTTCGCTGCCGAGCAGTCCGTCTGGGAGCAGCCTCCGCAGACGATGCCAGTGGTGGTGGCCGGTGGAGCCGGCCAGTCGGAAAGACTCGGGGATGCTGCCGCCTTTGCGGTGCCCAAGGGTTTTGTCGTCGATCGCGTGTTTGCCGTGCCGCTCGAGCAGCTCGGGAGCTGGGTCTGCCTCACGGTCGATCCCCGAGGCCGCATCATCGCGAGTGATCAGGGGGGCAAAGGGCTGGTGCGGATCACTCCCGCGCCTCTCGATGGATCGGGAACCACGCGCGTGGAGCGAATCCCCGTTGCAATCACCTCCGCACAGGGGCTGCTCTGGGCCTTCGACGCTCTTTACGCGGTGTGCAACGGTGGACCCGGCAGCGGCCTCTACCGAATGACCGATGCCGACGGCGACGACATGCCCGACACGGTGAAGAAGCTCCGGAGTTTCCAGGGCGACGGTGAACATGGCCCGCATGCCGTCCATCTCTCGCCCGACGGCACCCGGCTGGTGATCATCTGCGGCAACCACACCAAGACGCCGTTTGCCGTCACCGACGTCACGCCGCCGCAGACGATGGCCGGGATTCGCCCAAACCAGCGGCGGGTGAAACTGGCGGCCGATGGCTCGAGCCGCCTGCCTTCCAACTGGGACGAAGACCAGATCATCACGCGGATGTGGGATAGCAACGGCCACGCGGCCGGCCTGCTCGCGCCGGGAGGCTACGTGGTGAGCACCGACCGCGACGGCACATCCTGGGAACTCTGGTCGGCCGGCTACCGCAACCCCTATGAGATGGCGTTCAACGCCGATGGGGAACTGTTCGTCTACGACGCCGACATGGAATGGGATTTCGGCATGCCGTGGTATCGCCCCACCCGGGTGAACCATGCCACCAGCGGCAGCGACCTCGGCTGGCGAAGTGGCAGTGGCAAGTGGTCCCCCGCGTTTCCCGACAGCCTGCCAGCCATGCTCGACATCGGCCCCGGCTCCCCCGTGGGCGTGACATTCGGCTACGGCGCCGCCTTCCCGGCCGAATACCAGCGGGCTTTGTTCATCGCCGACTGGACGTTTGGCACAATCTATGCGCTCCACCTCACGCCCAAGGGATCGACCTACGAGGCCCGCAAGGAGGAGTTTGTCGCCCGCACGCCCCTGCCACTCACCGATCTCGTGGTCGGGGCCGATGGCGCGATCTACTTCGCCGTCGGCGGACGCGGAGGCCAAAGCGAGCTCTACCGGATCCGCTACGCAGGCCCGGCATCAACGGCTCCAGCCGACGCCCACGACAGCATCGGCAAGGCCGACCGCGGCCTCCGGCAGGCGCTCGAGGCGCTGCACGGCCCGCAGGCCGATCCGCGGGCGGCGGTGGCGAAGGCCCTGCCGCAGCTCGCCCATCCCGACCGATTCATCCGGCATGCGGCCCGCGTCGCGCTCGAACACCAGCCGATCGACCTCTGGCTCCACGAGGCCTTGGCCATCGATGACCCGATGGGCCGCATCACGGGGGCGCTCGCCGCTGCCCGCCAGGCCGAGCCATCGGCCCAGCCGCTGATCTTCGCCGCCCTCGATTCGATCGATCCCGCGGCGCTCGACACAGCCGGCCGCCTCGACCTGGCCCGGGCGTGCGAACTCACGATCGTGAGGCTCGGACTGCCGCCGGCCGACGTCGTCGCGGCGATCGTCGACAAGACGCGGCCTTTTTTCCCTTCGGGATCCTTTGACCTCGACCGTGAACTCGCGAGCCTGCTCGTGGGTCTGCGGGCTCCCGGGATCGTGCCCCAGCTCGTCGGCATGCTCGGGTCGCCGACAGGATCGGCCGACCGCACGAACCTCGCGTCTGACGAAGACGCGCTGCGTCGGCTCGCGGAACGAAACGACCGCTACGGCTCGTCGGTGCGGACCGCCCTGGAAAAACGATCGGATCTGCTGCAGATCCACTACGCCTACGTCCTTCGCACCGTGAAGGAAAAAGAAGCGTGGACGATGGAGGATCGGAAGGCATATCTCGAGTGGTTTGCCCGAGCGCGGGAGTGGGGTGGCGGCAACAGCTTCCAGAAGTTTCTCACCGCCATCGAAACCGAGAGTCTCGATGCCCTCTCCGACACCGAACGGCTCGCCCTGGAGGCGGCTGGCGTGCGACGCCCGTACGTGCCACCACCGCTTCCCTCCCCCAAGGGCCCCGGTCGAAAGTGGACGCTCGACGAGGTGCTGGCGGCCGCAGCGCGCGGCATGGAGCCGGGTTCGCGGGATTTCAACAACGGCAAGCAGGCCTTCGCCGCGGCTCGGTGCATCGTCTGCCATCGCTTCGGCGGCGACGGTGGCTCGACCGGCCCCGATCTCACCCAGGCGGGCGGCCGCTTCCAGCTTCGGGATCTCGCGGAAGCCATCGTCGATCCGAGCCGGGTCGTGTCGGATCAGTATCGGGCCAGCGTGGTGCAGACCGACGACGGCCGCGTCGTCACAGGACGTATCGTTTCCGAGATGCCCGACCGGATCACGATCGTCACCGACCCGGAAAAGGCAACCACGTGCGTGGAAATCCGCCGCGCCTCGATCGAAGAAATCACCCCCTCCCCGGTGTCGCTCATGCCGGCGGGCCTGCTCGACCAGCTCAACGAAGACGAGGTGCTCGACCTCGTGGCCTATGTGCTGTCGCGGGGCAAGCGAAAGGGCCCGCTTTTTACCAAGACGCCGCGGTGATCCGCCGTTGGCGGTCGCATGAATCAGCCGTAGACGGCCGCATCCGGGCTGCATCACGCTGCCGCGGCCGACGATCTGGCAAACTGGGCTGAATGCGGTGCCAAATCCTGGCGTTGACCCGCTTTTTGGCCAGGCATAGATTGCGACGGTCCCTTCGGATCACCCCTTTTCGGATCGTCTGAGCCTCGTTCGTGGCACTCTCCCAATCCTCACCGCCGCCCCGCGACGACGTCAAAGAACGCGTCCGCGAGGCCGTCGACATCGTCGACGTGGTGGGCTCCTACATTTCGCTCCGACGCCAGGGCAAGGCCATGACGGGCCTCTGCCCATGGCACGAAGACTCGCGGCCGAGCCTCCAGGTCAATCCCGAGCGACAGACCTACCGCTGCTGGGTGTGCGATGTCGGCGGCGATGTTTTCAGCTTCGTGATGCGGATGGAGAAGGTGGAGTTTCGCGAGGCGCTCGAACAGCTCGCCGACCGTGCCGGCATCACGCTGCCCAAGGGCCGGGGTGGACTTCCGGCCGACGACAAGGCGGCCCTTCGAAGCGTCATGGCGTGGGCGGCCGAACGGTTTCACGAATGCCTCCGCCACGCGCCCGAGGCGGCCGCCGCCCGCGACTACCTCCGGTCACGTGGGCTCGACGACTCCACGATCACCCGCTTCCAACTCGGCTTCGCCCCGCCAGCCTGGGATTGGCTGCTCCGCCAGTCGTCGGCCGCCGGAATCAGCCGCGACAGCCTCGTGAAGGGTGGCCTCGCCGTCCAGCGCGACGACGGGTCGGGCCATTACGACCGCTTCCGCGGCCGCGTGATCTTCCCCATCCGCGATCCGCAGGGACGGTGCGTGGCGTTCGGCGGCCGCGTGTTGCCCGGCGACCGGCCCGACATGGCGAAATACATCAACTCCCCCGAAACGCCGCTCTTTTCGAAGAGTTCGATGCTCTACGGACTCGACACGGCGCGGAACGCGATGGGGGAGTCGCGTCGGGCGGTGGTGGTGGAGGGCTACACCGACTGCCTGGCGGCACGGCAAGCCGGCATCGACGACGTGGTGGCTGTCCTGGGCACGGCGCTCGGCGAGCGTCACGCCAAACTCCTTCGTCGCTACGCCGACCGCATCGTGCTCGTGCTCGATGGCGATGACGCCGGCCGGCGCCGCGCCAACGAGGTGCTGGAGGTGCTGCTCGCCGAACCGATCGACGTGCGGATCGCGAGGCTGCCCGGCGGCCTCGACCCGTGCGACCTCCTCGTCGACCAGGGCCGCGACGCCTTCGAGGCGCTCGTGGCGGCGGCCTGTGACCCGCTCGACTATCGCATGGACGAGGTGATCGCCGGCCTGGCGCCCGATGCGGGCGACGACGCAGCGCTCGCCTCGGTGGAGAGCGTACTGAAGGCGTTGTCATCGGCCTCCCGTCGCTCGTCGCTGCCGCCGTCGCAGCAGCTGCTTCGCGAAGACCAAGTGCTTGGGCGGCTCGCGCGACGGTTTGGCCTGTCGCGGGACGTGCTTCGCACCAGGCTGCTCGAACTCCGCGGCGCCGCCCCGGCCTCCGCCTCGTCGGTTGAGTCGTTTCTTCCGTCGGCTTCCCCGACGCGGCTGCCGGCCTGGGATCGGGAGGTGCTGGAGGTGCTCGTCGGCGTGCCCGACAGCGTGGGCCTCATCATCCGGGAGGTCACGTCGGGCGACGTCGAAACGCCCGCCTGCCGCACCGTCATCGAGACGGCCCGGCGGATGCATGCCGACGGCCGCACGGTGGGCCTTGGCGACCTGCTCATGGAACTCGATGACCCGACGCTCCAGAGCCTTCTCGTGGCGGTCGACGAAGAAGGGTCGGCCCGGGGCGTCGTCGATCCGCAGGAACGGGTCGGTCATTTCGCCGAGGCGCTTCGACGCCGGGCCGCCGAACGGCAGGCCCACGTCGCCGCCCGCGCCATCAAGACAAACCGGCTGGATTCCCAGTCGGAGGCCGAACTCCTCGAGCGACTGCTGGCCGAACGGCGAGCGGCTCAGGGGGTGGCCGAATGGACCGTACAGGGCGCATCCGAATCCAAGGATGGATGAGGGCGTCCAACTCGTCGCTGCAGTCGATCCGGGGGATACTCCTTCGTCGGATCGGGGGGCGGCCGGCGAGCGACGATAGGATGGTGAAGGAGAACCGTAGCATGAAGAATCGTCTCACCTCGTCTTTTCCCGGCGCCACGCAGGGAGCCTCCCCGGCTCCGGCCACCGGCCATGTCGATGCCGATCTCGCCACGCTGATCGCGTGCGGCCGCGAGCAGGGCTACCTGACCTTCGACCAGGTCAACACCTACCTTCCCGACGAGGCCGTTGATCCCGAGAAGATCGACATGCTGCTCGTCGCCCTGGAGGAGCAGGGAATCGAACTCGTCGACACCCCGCCCGCCCCGGGCGAACTGGTCGAGTCGGTGCCTGCCGCCACGGCTGCCCCGAAGCCGCGCCGCGACGAGGCGATCACCACCCCGCCATCCAACGCCGCGAACGACCCCATCCGCATGTACCTCGCGCAGATGGCGGAGATTCCTCTGCTGTCGCGGCGGGAGGAGATTTCGCTGGCCAAGCGGATCGAAGTCACCCGGAAGCGGTTCCGCCGCGCCATCCTCGGGTGTGCCTACTCGATGCACTCCACCGTCGACACGCTCCGCAAGGTGCACGAGGGCAAGCTGCCGTTTGACCGCACGATCAAGGTGTCGCTCACGGAGCGGCTCACCAAGGAGCAGATCCAGGCCCGCATGCCCCACAACCTGGCGACGCTCGACCATCTGATGGACCAGAGCCGCACCGACTTCCGACGGCTCATCAGCACCCGCACGAATCCCGACGACGCCCGTGCCGCCCGGATCCGATTCCGCCGCGCCCGCACCAAGGCGCTGCACCTCGTGGAGGAACTCAGCCTCCGCACGCGTCGGGTGCAGCCGCTCGTGAAGCTGCTTCGCGGCATGTCGGGGCGGATGGACCGCATCCAGGCCGACCTGCGGGCCATGAAGGAGGGGCGGATGTCGTGTGACGACCGCGCCGACATGCGGAAGGAACTCCGCGACCTGATGCTCACCACGCTGGAAAGCCCACGGTCGCTCCGCACCCGGGTGCAGATGCTCGAAAAGCTCAAGGTCGAATACGAGGCGGCGAAGCGCAACCTCTCCGCGTCGAACCTGCGGCTCGTGGTGTCGATCGCCAAGAAGTATCGCAACCGGGGCCTGTCGTTCCTCGACCTGATCCAGGAGGGCAACACCGGCCTGATGCGGGCGGTCGATAAGTATGAATATCGGCGAGGCTTCAAGTTTTCGACCTACGCGACGTGGTGGATCCGTCAGGCCATCACCCGCGCCATCGCCGATCAGGCCCGCACCATCCGCATCCCCGTGCACATGATCGACGTGCTCTCCAAGCTGCGGACGACGGCCAAGAAACTCCTCCACGAACTCGGCCGTGAGCCGTCGCCCGAGGAGATTGCGGAGGCGGCCGAGGTGCCGGTGGAGGAAGCTCGCCGCGTGCTCGAAATGGGCCGGCAGCCGATGAGCCTCGACCGGCCGGTCGGAGAGAGCGAAGACGCGAGCTTCAGCGAGTTTGTCGAGGATGTGGGCGTGGCCAGCCCCACCTCATCCACGACGCACGGCCTGCTTCGCGACCGTATCGAGTCGTTGCTCAAAACGCTCACCTACCGCGAGCGGGAGATCATCCGCCTCCGCTACGGCCTCACCGATGGCTACACCTACACGCTCGAAGAGGTGGGGAGGATTTTCCGCGTCACCCGTGAGCGGGTTCGGCAGATCGAGGCGAAGGCGGTGAAGAAGCTGCAGCATCCGGTGCGGTCGCGGCAGCTCGAGAGCTTCATGCAGGAAGTCGGCGGCTGACGCGGAACGGGCCCGTCCATGGGCCGCCCCGTCCTCTGCCCCTCCTGGACAGACACCGCAGGCCGGCCGCGTTACAGCGGCCGGCCTGCGGCTTTTTCCTCCTCCCTCGTCTGGTAGACTTCGTGCCCGGGCGGGAGATTGTCCGCCCTTGTCCTTCGGCCATCCCATGACCACCACCATCGCCTCGGCAACGCTCCGAACCCTCCACCGCATGCACCGTCAGCTCGCCGATCTGGCCGAGCAGTTGGCGGCGGGTCCGCGGTCCGTCGCGGTTCGCGGCAAGCAGGTTCAGGCGGCCGAGGCGAAGAAGGCCACCGCGGCCGACGATGTGAAGAAGGCGAAGATGGCGGCCGATCAGAAGCAGCTCCAGCTGAAGTCGGCCGAGTCGAAGATCGGCGACCTCGAGGGGAAGCTCAACGCCTGCAAAACCAACCGGGAGTATCAAACGCTCACGGACCAGATCGCGGCCGACCGCATGGCCACGAAGGTGCTCGAAGACGAGATCCTCGAGTCGCTTGAACGGATCGACGCCCTCAAGCCCGCGGTGCCGGCGGCCGAGACCGAGATCGAGGCGGCCCGCAAGCTGCTCGCCGAGGCGGAGGCGAAGGTCCGAACCGAAACCGGCCGGCTGGAGGCTGAGGTGGCCCGCATTCGTGGCGAGATTCAGGTGGCGGAGAAGGACCTCGAGGCCGATGTTCGCGAGAAATACGATCGCGTGGTGAAGCTGAAGGGGGCCGATGGCATGGCGCCCGTCGATGGCCACAGTTGCGGCGGCTGCTACCAGCAACTGACGAGCAACATGGTGTCGGAGGTTTTGATGGGGCGGGTGATCATGTGCCGCAGTTGCGGCCGCCTGCTGTACATGCCCGAATCATCGTCGTCGACCTGACGACGTTCCGCGGTCCCTGGCGGTCCGCGGTGGAATCCAGGAGGAAGTCATGTCTGATCGCATTCCCATGACCCGCGCGGGGTACGACAAGCTCAAGTCGGAAGTCGACCACATGGAATCCGTCGAGATGCCGAAGCTGGCGCAGCGGGTGGCCGCCGCGCGGAGCGAGGGCGATCTCAGCGAAAATGCGGAGTATCACGGCGCCCGCGAGAGCCAGGGCATGCTTCAGGCGAAGATCAACGTGCTCCGCGACAAGCTCGCCCGTGCCGTGATCGTGGAGCGGGCGAAGGAGGCGAGCGACGAGGTGGTGTTTGGGGCCACGATCGTCGTGAAAGACCTGAAGTTTGGGGACGAGGAGATCTACGTGCTCGTGGGCGCCGGTGAAGAGGATTTCGACGAGGGTCGGATCAACGTGGCCAGTCCGCTCGCGCAGGGATTCCTCGGCCGCAAGGTCGGCGACACGGTCGCGATCGACGTGCCGGCCGGCACGCTGAAGTACGAGATTCTCGAGGTGCGCTTCGACTGACTTTACGCTCGCCCGGCCATCGTGGCCCGGGCGAGCTGAGCCCGAGGCGCGTCGCCGGCTACACCACGCCGTCGAACAACAGCGAGCCGACCCGAACCATGGTCGAGCCCTCGGCGATGGCCGCCTCGAAATCCCCGCTCATGCCCATCGAGAGCTCCGCAAGGGCGTCGTGGCCCACCGTGGCAGCGAGGCGATCCCGGAGTTCACGGAGCCGTGCGAAATCACGGCGGGCATCGGCTTCGGCGGCATCGGGGTGGGTCGCCATGCCCATGAGTCCACGGAGCCGCACGTGCGATGCCACACGCGCGGCGTCGACGAGCGGCGGCAGATCAGCCACGGCCACCCCCGACCGCTGCGGCTCCCCGGAGAGGTTCACTTCCACGAGCACGTCGCACACGCGCCCACGCATGGCGGCTTCGCTGTTCACTGCCTCGAGCAGCCGCATGCTGTCGAGCGACTGCACGAGCGCCACCACCGGGAGCGTCCGCCGCACCTTGTTTCGCTGCAGGTGGCCCACGAGATGCCACCGCACCGGCGGGGCCACGTCGGCGAGTGCCGCAGCCTTCTCCCAGAGTCGCTGGGGGCGGCTCTCCGCGAGGTCGCCACACCCGCACTCCGCCACGAGCCGGGTCATGGCGTCGTCCACATATTTCGTCACCGCAACGAGCCGAACGTCGTCGGCTGAACGCCCCGCCCGCCGGCAGGCCTCGCCAATGCGACCACGCACGTCCTGGATGGTGGCCGTCAGGCGGCGTCGCATCAGGTCGTCCACGGCGGCTGGCCCCGTCACTGAATCTCGAGCGTCCGTGCCACCTCGCCGCTCTTGCGAATGCGACCGAGGAAGAACTCGCAGGCGACGTTGCATCCCAGGAGCGTGCGGTTGCGGGCCACGTCGAGCGCCCGATACACGACCCACTGCTCGAGCCCGGCCTGCACGCGATACCCCACGGCCTGATGCGGCGGGAGGATCACCCTGGTGTCGGCGACGGTGAGCTGCCGCCACGTGAGCGGCTTCCCGATCCGTGAGGCGTCGAAGTCGAGCCAGAGCGGCGCGTGGAGGCGACCGCCCCCCTCCTGCGAGAGCACGAGCCCGCCGTCGGCCGCCTCGAGATCCCCCCGGCCGCCACTCCGCCATTCCTGCAGCGCCAGCGGCAGCGCCAGGAACCGCGCCGCCGTGTCGAAGCCCCGCACCTCGCGGGTCTCCTCCTCGCCCTGCGATTCGAGTGATGCGGCCATCGGCACGACACCCCGATACCGGAGGGCACCGGCGGGCGTGTCGTCGTGCGTCGTGATGGTGTCGCCGAGCAGCACGACACGATCCTGCGGCAGCACCACGAGGTGGCGTTCGATGAATAGCCCGTTGGTCAGCGGCGTCGTGATCTCGATGAAGGTGGCTTTTCGATCCGATTCCCAGCACGATACCGACCAGGCCGCCTCGGCGTCGGAGGCCCGACCGTCGACCCACGCCTCCCACTGCCACGGCCCGTCGAAGACAAGGCGATCGCCGACGGCAATCTCGAGCCGCGGCACGGGATGCCGGTAATCGAGCATCACCCGCACGCTCCGGCGATCCCACCCCGTGCGGAGGATGGCCACGCCCGAGGCTGCGTCGTGGAGATCACGCGGAAGCAATCGGGCGGCGTCTGCCTTCGTGAAGCCATCACGAAGGGCCCGGGCCGTGCGGCCACGACGGCCACCCAGGTCCGCCACGGCATCGAGCAGGGGCGCCGTGAAGCAATCGGGCATCCGCCCGGCTCCGGCGAGCATGCGGCCCCGTGCGCCAAGCAGGCGAAGCGCGGTGGTGGCGGCCATGCGCCACCGCGTTTCGATCGCCGCCGGCCAGATCCCGCCGCGCCGCGATCCGATCACGTCGCGGATCGCCGTCCATCGAAGAACGCGATCGACCATCGCCGCCGAACCCGACACCTTCACCACGCCGTCGTCCGACACGAGACGCTCGATTTCGGCGGCCACGGTGGCGGCGGCCCCCTCCTCCAGGCAGCGACAGGCCTCGACGTCTCGAAAGAGCCACGCCACCACGAGCAGGAATCGCACCGCATGGGTGTCGCCCGTGGCCAACAGCGCCTGCGCGGTGCGGGCTTCGCCCACGAGCCGCTCCAAGATACCACCGGCCGATCCCCCGGCGCGCTTCGTGCGGGCCATCCACGCAAGGGCCCAGGTCGCGGCCTCGCATGCCGCCCAGCGCACGCCCTCGGATGATCGAGAAGCCTCGTCGAGCGTCTCGCCAATGGCGGTCTCGATGAAGCCCATGCGCTGGGCGTTGCGGCTTCCCTTGTTGACGAGCCGGCCAAGCCGTCGCAGGCGATCCCGTCCGTCGAGCGTGCCGCACGTGTCGGCAAGCCGTTCGATGGCGGCCGATGCCTCGCGGGCGGTCACCCGTGGTGGCTTGGGGCGGCGTGTCGCATGCGGCGACCGGGGCCGTGCGGTGCCCTCGGCCGACGGATCGGGGGTATCGCCGCCGCGCGGCTTCGTGCGTTTCGATCGCTTCGCCGCGGTGCGGCGTTCATCGGTGGCGACCATGGACTCTCCAAGCGTGATCGACGATTCCGCCGTGGCCTCGCGACCCACGTGTCGCGATTCGGATGCGGTGGCGGTATGGTATCGGAGGCCATGCGGGCCATCCACTCAACCGGCATCTCCCGGCGAGGAATCTTCACGATGTCGCTCCTGCCCCGTGCCTCCCTCCGTAGGTCCGTCGCCTCGTTTCTGGCCGTGGCCGTGGCGATCGGCGGCCTGGCTCCCCTGCCCTCGGGCGTGGCAGGCGACGCCGCCACGACGGCGATCGATCGCCACCCCGACCTCAGACGGCTCTCCCCTGAGGAGGACGTCTGGGTCGATCCCGTCCGCAACGAGGTGGTGGTGGGGGGGGCGATCGCGCTCGACCGCGGGATGATCGAGGTGTTTGCCTGCCCGCGACGCACGAAGGAGCACGAGGCCATCGTGGCCACCGACGCCACGGCCAAGCTCATCCACACCGGACTGCTGGCGATCGGCCTCGAGCCCGGAAAGCCAGTGACGTATGCCCCCGACTACGTGGCGGCGGCCGGGCCAGTCGTCATGGTCTTGGTGCGATGGCACGACGACGAGGGGCGCGTCGTGACTCGCTCCGCCCAGGAACTCGTCCGCGACATTCGCACGAAAAAGCCGCTCGCGGCCGACTGGGTGTTTGCGGGGAGTGAGTTCTGGCGAGACCCATCGGATGGACGTGAGTATTACCAGGCCGATGGAGGCGACATGATCTGCGTCTCAAACTTCCCGACGGCGATGCTCGACCTGCCGATCGAGAGTTCGCAAGCCAACGAGGCGCTCATGTTCGAGGTGTTCGCCGAACGGGTGCCTCCGCGAGGCACGGCGGTGGAGTTGGTGCTGTCGAAGGGAAAGTAAACACGCCTCGCGCGATGCACGAAGTGTGTCCCACGGCTCACGCCGTTGGGCTTTCACCGATGCAGCCGGCAACGCCCACCGATGAGCTTCGGGGTTGCCCATGCCCCGTCAGCCGGCGTAACAGCCGAGCGAGCGCCACGATGGCGGAGCGAAGGCTGTTCCGAGCGAGCCAACGGGCGTGGATGCCCGACGCGGGGCCCCGCCAACACGGCCACCTCCAAGCCGGAGCCGACGCTGGGACGGTGGCGACGGCGCGACACTCAGCGTGCGGGCAACCCCGACGCGCGGCCCACCACGGGCGATCAGCCCACGACGCGGCAGTGGTGCATGACCTGTTCGGGAGTGGCCACGTAGCCGGTGTAGAAGGGACCAAACTCGGCGTAGCGGGCGCTCGCCTCGTCAAACCGCATGGTGTAGACGATTTCCTTGAGCCAGTCGGGACGGCGGGCCCACAGGGTCACGCCCCACTCCCAATCGTCGAGGCCGACCGACACGGTGATGAGCTGGGTCACCCGCCCGCCAAACTTCATCCCCGAGGCGCCGTGCTCGGCCATCAGGCGGCTCCGTTCGGCGAATGGCAGCGTGAACCAGTTTTCGCCCACCTTTCGCTTCTTGTTCATGGGATAGAAGCAGGCGTTGGGCCATGCCGGCATCTCGGGCTCGAGCCGGGCCTGCCGCATCATCGGCTCACGGGCGGCGTAGCCCTGCACCTTGGCCTTGAAGGAGGGGCTGTCGGCCACCTCACCTTCGGCCACGAGCCGCTCGGCATACTGGTCGACGGTCGGCACGTACTCGCTCACTTCGGTGAGGCTCACGAACGAGTAGGTGGGGACGATCGCCTCCCCGAAGGGGCCGGCGAGGAGGCGTTGGTGCACCGCATCGACCGCCAGGGGATTGGCATCGAGCGTCATGATGCCGAAGTCGGCCTTGTGGCCGGGCACGATCCAGGTCTGCAGCCGCTTGGGAGCCGTCTCCGCCGCCGGATCGAGGGCCGCCGAGAACTGCCTGACACCCTCCGCCTGAGCCGCCGGCGTGAGTGCCGCGAGACGACCGCGATCAAAGGCGTAGAAGCTGTGCGTGCAGTGCCAGCCGGTGCAGGGCTCGATCGCCGTCTCCACCGCGGCGTGGGCGGCCCCGGGGCCGTGCGGGGAATGACCAGGGCGGGCGGCGGGCTGCATGCGTGAGACTCTCCAGACTGGCGATCGGTCGACGATGAGCGGAGTGTACGGGCCGCGGTGCCCGATTCCCAGCGTCCTGCGGGCCGGGCGACGTGGCCCCCGTTTTCGCGCGTTCCCTGCTAAGATGAGGATTCGCGGTTTCGCGCACACCTCGAGGGGAACGCACCATGGGACAGGCCATCGTCGATCCGGCAGAACTTCGGCGTTTTGCCGGGGCACTCCGACAGTTCAGCGACGAGGTCGTCGCCCAGATGCAGATGGTGCAGCGTCAGCTGGCCGCGCTGAGTTCCACATGGCGCGACCAGGAGCAGCAGAAGTTTGCCGAAGAGTTCGAGGCCCAGCTGAGCACGTTCAAACGATTCGCCGAATCGACGAGCGAGTATGTGCCCTACCTGATCCGCAAGGCCGAGCGGGTCGAGGAATACCTCCAGCAGCGTTAATCCTTCCATCCCGCCGCGAGTTCCACCATGTCGACCCAGGCCGACGTCAAATCGATCGACACGCTCGCCTTCATGAAGGCGGCGTTTGCCTCGTTTGCCCATGAAACCGGGCAGGCGGTGTCGGAGTGCGAGATTCAGGGGCAGCGGGCCGTCGACTGGATCTGCGTCGATCAGGCGGGCTACTGGAAGGCCGAGTGCCGCCGGATGGCCGACCTGGTCAACAAGGCCGTGAAAGACCTCGAACACTGCCGCACATTCAAGAAGGTGGGCGACAACCAGCCGTCGTGCGTCGAGGAGAAAAAGGCGCTCGACAAGGCCAAGCAGAAACTCGCCCGGGCCGAGCAGAAGGCTGAAGCGGTGCGCCGCTGGACTCCAGTGGTGCAGCAGCAGTTTCGGGAAACCTGCGTGCGTCTGGTGCGGTTTCGCGAGGTGATCGATGTCGATTGCCCGAAGGCGATGGCCCAACTCGAACGGATGCTCAAGGCGCTCGACGCCTACCGATCCGTCGCCTCGCCCACGGGCGACGATGCCGGTGGATCGGCATCGGCCGGACCGAGCATGGCCCGCCAGGTGGAGGAATCAAAACCCTCGGCGCCGCCGGCCGCGCCGCCGGCCGACGGAGGTGCCTCGTCATGAGAGTGGGCGACCTTTCCAGCGGCGCGTCCAAGCTCGCCAACGCGCTCAAGCAGCTCAATATCAAGTGGGAGATGGCCACTGAGGGCTGGCACGACGTGCGAGCCAAGGCCTTCCACAAGGACAACATCGATCCCCTGATGCCGAGCGTGAAAGAAACCCTCGATTCGCTCGGCCGGCTCGCGGAGGTGCTCGACCGGGCCATCCGCGATGTCAGCGACTCCGACGGCATGTAGCCGTTCCCGCCCCTTCCGCCTCCCGCCCACGAGGAAGACCGACGTGAGCACGAACGCTCCCGAACCAGCTTCGTCCGACGCCCCCCCGCCGCCGTCGGCTTCCGCCCGATCGCCCTTTCACCCCGACGTGCTCAAGGAGCAGATGAGCACAGTGCGTCACGAGGCCGGCGTTCGTGCCAAGGCCGAGGCGACCATCACCGCCGCCTACGATGCGGCGACGTCGACCATCAACGAAGCGGCCGATCGAGCACTGGCCACCACGCGTCAGAAACACGCGGCGGAGATCGCAGCCACGAAGCAGAAGCACGCCGATCTCACGAAGCAGATCGACCAATGGCGGGCCGGCGAGCAGGCCAAGATCGACACCCACCTCAAGTCGAAATCCCGGGAGCTCGCCAAGGCGTGCGAGGACGCGGTCGGCGAGCTCAAGGAGGAGGAGCTGTTCGAACAGGTTCGCTTCAAGGAGGTCGTCCAGGCGAAGGCGCAGGAACCTCCGAAGGCGGCCCGTGGCTGGGAGCAGAAGCTCGCGGCGGCTCTGGCCAAGCTCGACAAGCTCGATGCCGACGTCACGAAGCAGCTGGCGGCGTGGGGCGTCAAGGAGACCGACGAATCCTCGCCCGAGGCTCTTCCCGATGAGGGATCCCCAATCGATCGCATCATGACGGCTGGTGAGCGGGCTGCGGCGATCGCCGCCGAGATCCTGAACGACCCCACGGCCAAGCAGGCCCTCGGCGGCGGGCTCACCGGCCTCTTCAGCGGCAACAAGGCAGCCATCCGTTCGACGCTCGCGACCCGCCATCAGGCCTTGAAGGGGCTCGTGGCCCGGGCCAAGGGGCTGGAGCCGGAGGCGCGGCAGTGGATCGCCGACAAGACCAAGGAGTTCAGGCACCAGCTCGAGACGCAGCTCCGCGACGAGGAGGCCGCCCGAAAAGCTGCCCACGCCAAGAAGGTTGCGGCCGCGACCGAGCAGCGTGACGCCGCCCTGCGTGATCTTCAGAAGAAGTGCACCGACGTCGCCGCGAAGGTGGCGGCCAAAGTGGCCGCCGACCTCGCCGAAGGAGAGAAGAAATACCCGGCGCGGGTGCACGCCCTCGAGCAGTCGCTGCATGCCGATGTCGAGCGCATCGAACGCGACCGTTCGGAAAAACTCGCCGTCGCCACATCGACCCGTGATGCCGACTGGCAGGCCATGACGGAACGATGGAAGGTGTCGAGGGAGAAGACCGCAGCCACCTGCGCCGAGGCCTCTCGGCTCGATGCCGAGGCGTTTCTCGAGTGGGATCAACTTGCCGACGATGCCGTGTCGCTCCCGGTCGATCCTCCCCCGGGGCTGCGGTTTGGCCATCTCGGGCTGTCGCTCGAACGGGTGCCGGGGGGTGTGTCGACCCACGATGCCCTCAACGCCTTCGGGCCGATCGAGTGGACGCAGCCGGCCACCCTGGCCTGGCCCGTGGCGTCGTCGCTGCTCATCAAAACCTCGGCGGAGGAGAAGGAAACGGCCTCGGCCATGATCCAGGCGCTGACGCTGCGGATCGCCACGGGCCTTCCAGCCGGACAGAGCCGGTTCACGATCATCGATCCGCTCGGCCTCGGCAAGCAGTTCGCGGGCTTCATGCACCTTGCCGACTACGACGAACTCCTCGTCACGAGCAGGATCTGGACAGAGCCGCAGCTCATCGAGCAGAAGCTCGCCGACATCACCGAGCAGATGGAAGTGGTGATCCAGAAGTATCTCCGCAACGAATACGAATCGATCGGCACCTACAACGCCGACGCGGAGGTGCCCGAGCCCTACCGCTTCGTGGTGGTCGCCAACTTCCCTGCCAACTTCAACGAAACGAGCGCCCGTCGGCTGGCGAGCATCGCGGCCTCCGGGGCCAAGTGCGGCGTCTACCTGATCGTGTCGGTCGACCCGTCTCAGCAACTGCCGTCGGGCTTTTCCATGGCCGACGTCGAGCAGCACTGCACCGTGCTGACGCTCAAGGACGGCACCTACACCTGGAAGGACCCCGAGTGGTCCAAATGGCCGCTGACGGTGGAGCAGGCGCCGTCGGACGAGGTGTTCACGAAGATCATTCAGCGGGTGGGCCAGGCGGCGAAGTCGGCCAAGCGGATCGTCGTGCCGTTCGACCGCGTGGCGCCGCCGGAGGCCGAATGGTGGCACGGCAGCACGGCCAACGAGGTGATTGCGCCCCTCGGACCGGCCGGCGCCAAGAAGCTTCAGTATCTGAAACTGGGCAAGGGCACGAGCCAGCATCTCCTGATCGCGGGCAAGACGGGCTCCGGCAAATCGACGCTCATGCACGCGATGATCACGAGCCTCGCGCTGCAATACAGCCCCAACGAGATCCAGTTTTACCTCATCGACTTCAAGAAGGGGGTGGAGTTCAAACTCTACGACCACTACGCCCTGCCCCACGCCCGCGTGATCGCGATCGAGAGCGAACGCGAGTTTGGGCTGTCGGTGATGGAGCAGCTCGACCGCGAGCTCAAGCGTCGCGGTGATCTCTTCCGAGAACTGTCGGTGCAAAACGTGGCCGGCTTCCGGCAGACCGGCCATCCCGATCCCATGCCGCGGATCCTGCTCTTGATCGACGAGTTTCAGGAGATCTTCGTCGAAGACGACAAGATCGCCCAGGACGCCTCCCTCATCCTCGACCGCCTCGTGCGGCAGGGGCGTGCCTTCGGCATCCACGTGCTGCTCGGCTCGCAGACGCTTGGCGGGTCGTACAGCCTCCCCCGCGCCACGATGGGGCAGATGGCCGTGCGCATCGCGCTGCAGTGCAACGAGGCCGATTCGAGCCTGATTCTCTCCGACGACAACACGGCGGCCCGCCTGCTCACGAGGCCGGGCGAGGCGATCTACAACGACGCCAACGGCATGGTGGAGGGCAACAATCCCTTCCAGGTCGTGTTTCTCACCGATGAGCAGCGGGAGCAGTATCTGGGGGCCCTTCGCAAGCTCGCCGACCGCCGCACCGACATCCCGCATCTCGAGCGGATCGTGTTCGACGGCAACCAGGCCGCCGACCCGGCCCACAACCCCCTTCTCAACGAGCTCCTCGCCTCGGGCACGGTGCACGGCAACGAACTCGTGGCGCCGCTGGCGTGGATGGGGGACGCGATCGCGATCAAGGACCCGACGGCGGCGATCTTTCGTCGCCAGGGGGGCGCCAACATGCTGATCGTGGGGCAGCGGGAGGATCTCGGGGCCTCGATCCTGGCGATGTCGATGGTGAGTCTGGCGTCGGGGCTCGACCCGCATCCGGGCGGGGCGCTGGGGCGGTCCGGCCGATTCGTGCTGATGGAGCCGGCGATCGCGGAGGAGAAGCCCGACATCCTGATCGCGACGGCTGCCGCCCATCTCCCGCACGAGGTGGAGGTGGTGGGCCGGCTGAGCGTGGCCGATGCCGTGGAGCGGCTGGCGATGGAGGTCAAGCGCCGGCTCGAGGAGCAGGTGCTGGAGGGTGAATCGGTGTTTCTCATCGTTCGTGACCTGGGCCGCTTCCGCGAACTCCGCAAGAACGAGGGCGACTTCGGCTTCTCGTTCGGCGGCGACAAGAAAGCGACGCCGGCCGACAACTTCCTCTCGATCCTTCGCGATGGGCCGGCGGTGGGCATCCACCTGATCACATGGTGCGACTCGCTCACGAACCTTCAGCGCACGTTCGACCGCAACGCCATCAAGGAGTTTGAGCTGCGGGTGCTGTTCCAGATGAGTGGCAACGACTCGAGCCAGCTCGTCGACACGCCCGTGGCAGCGAAGCTTGGTCCGCAGCGGGCGCTCTTCATCCATGAGGAAACCGGCACGCTCGAGAAGTTCCGTCCCTATGCCTTCCCCTGTGCAGATTGGCTCGACACGGTGTCGGGCCAGATGCGGGCCCGGCCGCAGGGCACCCCGCAGGATCGACCGGCCGCGACATCCTCGGCGGCCGCGTCGGAACCGCCAGCGGAACCCGCAGCCGGCGGCTTCGGTGGGTTCTCCGCGTTTGGCGGTGGCGAGTTCAACTTCTCGAAACTACTCGACGATGTCCCGGGGGGCGACGACGCGCCCGCCGACGAAAATCCCCCCGGCTGACCGGACTGTCGGCGCGGCCAACGCTGTGAGGCGTCCAGCACCAACGGCCTCTCGCGACAGCATCGCGCCGGTCCCACGGCTCACGCCGTTGGGCTTCCACCGAACCGCCACACCGCCCTCCGTCCAAGCCCAAGGCCGTCAGGCCTGGGACACGCGCCGCCCTTGCCGCCAAACGCCAGTGAGCACCCTCGGCTCATCGAGCCACACACGCCGCGCGAGCCGCCGCGCCGGTCCCACGGCACACGCCGTTGGGCTTCCACCGGACCGCCACACCGCCCTCCGTCCAAGCCCAAGGCCGTCAGGCCTGGGACACGCGCCGCCCCTGTCGCGAGGCCGTGACTCAACCGAGCAGGGCCTGCCGCATCTGGGTGAGCACCTCGCGCAGCCGCGTCACATCACCTCCGCCGACCTCGGCCGACACCCATCCGGTGAAGCCGATGTCGCGGAGCGCCATCCGCACCGACGCCCAGTCGATGTCTCCCGCCGTGATGTCCACGAATCCCTTGCCCCGGCCGCCGGCGTCGGCGAGGGCATTCGAATAGCCCTTGATGTCAAGTTTCACGATCCGGGGGCCCAGGCCGCGAATCCACTCGGCCACGTCGCCATAGCGGGCATGATTGCCGAGATCGAAGAAGGCGCCGATCCAGGGGGAGCCAAAACTGTCGAGGTAGTCCGCCCAGGGCTTCACGCTCTGATCTCGAGGCCCGGCATCGTCGTAGAAGAGGCCGTTCCATACGTTCTCGAAGAGAATCCGCTGGCCAAGCGCCGCCGCCAGCGGAATCGCCTTGGCGATCGTCTCGCGGGCACGGTCGGGCCCCTCCGGACCATCGTCCTTGCGCCCGATCACGATCAGCACGCCGCTGCCTCCGGCGGCGTGCGACACGCGAAGGCAGTGCTTGAGGTTGGCAAGGGCTGCTTCGCGGGTCGAGTCGTCGGGACTCGTGAGCCGCGTCGTCCAGTGGGCATGGTTGATCGTGCCATGGATGAAGGTGCCCATAGCCCGGGCGGCATCGCGGAGTTGCTCGGGGGTCACCGCGGCGGCATCGTCGAAGTCCACGCCGTCGAGGCCTGCCTCGCGGACCGATGCGAGCCGCTCCTCGAGCGTCGCCCCCTTGGTCATCCCGTATTTACAGGAGAAGAGGAGGCCCGCCTCGGGGTGAGGCGGCAGGAGCGGTAACGCGTCGGCGCCGAGCTTGCCGTCGGCCCCAAGGGCCACTGGAGAGGCGGCCGTGACGGCGGTTGCCGCCGTTGCCGCCATCCACGAACGTCGATGCACCCGCATGCTCATTCTCCACGGCTGAAGGCGAGTTCTCGCACCCCTCGAGCAATCAAAAAAAAGGGGCGGCAGGCCGTGTCCGACCTGCCGCCCCGGTCTACCGTCGGGTCGGCTCGCTGCTTCCGGCCCGACCGTTGGATCGGAGTGTCTTAGGTGATTGACTCGGTCGAAATGTCGCTCGACACTTCGCGGTCAGCACGGCGACGTCGCATGTGCCAGGTGCCAACGCCCAGACCGATCGCAAGCGAAGCCAGCGTCGAGGGCTCCGGCACCGAATATACCGGGATCACTGGGCCGACCTGATTGCCGGTCGTGCCGTTGATCGTGTACTGGAACACGTGGACGTAGTTGCCGTAGCCGAGGATGTTGGCGTTGGCATTGCCCGTCACACCGAACACCTTCCAGTTCTGCGTGTTGATCACACCGATGCTGCCCGAGTCGATGAGGCCGACCGCACTGCCGGCAGCGTCACCCGCGTAGGGGAACGACCACGGCTGGTTGAACCAGCCGGGCACGCACGGGGTGCCGATCGTATTCGTCGAGTAGGGCGAGGTGCCGTTGGCCGCACCGTTGCCCGGGTCGTAGCTCGTGGCGAGGGTCGGGGTGGAGATCAGGCTCACCGCGGCACCGACGCGGGCCTTGGAGACGGTCGTACCGCCACCCCACGTCCCGGCCGGCAGGGTCCGCTGGTTGGCCACACCCGTGGCGCCCGACACCGTGGCACTGACGGGCGAGGTGCCCGACGCGTAGAGGAACGGGCCGGCCCCACCCGGCGTCACGTTCGACGTGCCGGTGGTGTAGGTGAAGTTGAACAGCGAGAGATCCCACCCCTTCGGGTCGATCTGCAGTTGACCGGTGGTGATGTTGTAGTAGGCCACGGCGCCGGGGGCACCGTTGGCGGCGGTGTTGGTCGAGCGGATCGGGAGGGCCGTGCCCGTGGCAACAGCCGACCACTGAAGGCCGCTCGGTGTCGTGCCCGAAAGCACGTTGTTGGGATTGACGGCCGACGGCTGGTTGAACAGGGCCGCCGACGCCGACGATGAAAGGACACAGGCAATCGCCAGGGCTGCGAACAACGCAGACGCGGCAAACGAACGAAACGACATGGGATAATCTCCAAGCAGCGAGTTGGATCGAAGGACTACCACCCCCCGACACCAGAAAATGCAGCACATGGCGTGCCACTCATTCCTTCGACGGCCACGAATCAGCCGGCTCCACACCACAACAATCCGGAAGAAAACGTCTTTTTCTCGCTGTTATTGATTTTCTGGCGGTCACACCTCCCCCTCAGAAGAAGGTTGGCTTTTTTCTCCTCTTTCCACATTGCAAGGGTCGCTTCGAGCGGCCCCGAGAGGACATTTCGCAAGGGCGACGAAACGCCTTCGCAGAAGATGCGAAATGCCTCACCGTGGCAGTGAAGCCCTTCGTCATTTCGACGAATCGGGAGCGGTGATCGGCTACGGCCCCGCGTGTGGGACTCCACCATGAGGGCGGGAGCCGGCGGAAGGCCTCTCCCGGACCAGCGAGCCACCGTGCCGGCGACGGGCTACGACAGCAGATCGCGAACCACCCGGCTGCCGGGCTTCGTGATGTTGGTCAGCCGCTGCTCCACCCCCATGGAGGGGAACGTCAGGCGTTGATGGTCGTAACCGAGCAGGTGGAGCATCGTGGCGTGCAGGTCGTGCACACTCACCCGATCGCCCACCGCCTCATACCCGATGTCGTCTGTCATGCCATAGGAAAAGCCCCGCTTCACCCCGGCCCCGGCAAGCCAGATCGTGAACGCGGCAGGATTGTGATCGCGGCCGATGAAGGCCATCGCCTTGCCATTCCGATTTTCCTGCATCGGCGTGCGACCGAACTCTCCGGTCCAGATCACGAGGGTGTCGTCGAGCAGCCCTCGGCGACCGAGGTCGGTGAGCAGCCCCATCAACGGCCGATCGATCGATCGACACTTTCCCTTGAATCCCTCGTTGAGGGCCTCCGAGGCCGCCGCGCCGTGGCTGTCCCATCCCCAGTCGAAGAGCTGCACAAATCGCACGCCCCGCTCCACGAGACGTCGCGCCAGCAGGCAGTTATTGGCAAACGACTCCTTCCCCAGTTCCACCCCATAGAGGTCGTGGGTTTCGCGGGTTTCTCCCGTGAGATCGAAGGCCTCGTTCGCCGTCGCCTGCATCCGGTAGGCGAGTTCATACTGTGCGATGCGCGTGATGGTTTCCGGATCCCCAAACTCCGCGGCGGTGTCACGGTTGATGGCATCGATGGCGTCGAGCATCGTTCGTCGCAGATCGCGGTCGACACCCGCCGGATTGGCGAGGAAGAGCACCGGATCCCCTTCGGAGCGGCACTGCACGCCCTGAAAGACCGACGGCAGAAACCCACTGCCCCACACCGACTTGCCGGCATCGGGGAGCCGACCGCCGCTCGTGAGCACGACAAACCCCGGAAGGTTTTCATTGGGGGAGCCGAGGCCATAGGTCACCCACGCCCCGGCCGACGGTCCTCCGGGATTCTGGCTTCCCGTGTGCATCAGCATCTGGGCCGGACCGTGGTTGAACTGATCCGTGACCATCGACTTGATGAAGCAGAGCTGATCGGCCATCGTCGCCAGATGCGGCAGCCGGTCGGAAAACCACTGCCCGCTTTCGCCGTGCCGCGCAAACGGATAGAGCGGCCCGAGAAGCCTCGGCACGCCCTGGATGAACGCAAACCGACGGCCCTCGAGCAGGGACGCCGGCGTCTCCTGGCCGTGGAGTCTCTCGAGCGTCGGCTTGTAGTCGAAGAGCTCCAACTGGCTCGGCGCCCCGGCCATGTGGAGATGGATCACACGCCTGGCCTTCGGTAGGAAATGCGGCTCCCGGGGCTGGAGCGGCCGCGTCGGATCGACCACCACCTGGTCTCCCCGTGATCCTGACGCGGCAAGCCAGAGCCCGCCGAGCATGCCGGTGGCACCGGCCAGAAACTGCCGCCGGGTGTTGGCCAGTGCGTGCTCGTGAAGAAGGTGCGTGTGGAGGTTCATGGTCGTCAGGGCATGACACGAAGGGCGTTCACCACCCTACCGTGCGAGGGAACGATCGAGATTGAGCAGGGCCGTGGCCACGACGGTCAGCGGCGAACCGGCTCCCGCCGCCGACTCGGCGGAATCAGCCTCCGCGCCGCCGGCGACGGCAGCGGCATGCAAGGCGAGCAGGGCATCCACCATGGGAGCGGGCGGGGGTTCCAGGGTGATCATGCGGCATCCCGAAGTGATCTGCTCCCGCGGCGACGCCCCGGCCGCGTGCATGCGTGCCGCAAAGCCTTCGGCGAGCTCGACCATCATCGGATCATTGAGGGTGACGAGCGGCTGAAGCGGGGTGTTCGTGGGCACTCGACGTGGCGAGCAAAACTCACGGCTGGGCGCATCGAAGGTGAGCGAGGCGGGGTACCCGGCCGTCCGCTTCACAAACGTGTAGATCGCACGGCGATACCGATCCTCGCCCTCCGACGTCGTCCACACGTCCTTGCTGTAAACGCTGCGCCAGATCCCCTCAGGCTGCGGCGGAAACACGGGCGGGCCAAACTGCTTCGTCGAGAGGCGCCCCGACCAGGCCAACGCCTGATCGCGAACCATCTCAGCCGAGAGCCGCTGCCGCGGTCCCCGCGCCAGCAACCGATTGGCCGGATCTCGCGCGAGCATCTCGCGGGTGGCCGACGCCCGCTGGCCGTAGGTCGACGAAACGGCGATCTCACGGAGAAACTGCTTCACCGACCATCGGTGTTTCGCCACGAGGCGACAGGCGAGATGGTCGAGCAGATCGGGATGCGATGGCCTCGTGCCCGACGTCCCGAAATCCTCGAGGGTCTCAACGATCCCCGCGCCGAACATCTCGGCCCACAGCCGATTGGCGAGCACCCGGGCCGCCAGTGGATTCGACGGCCCGACGAGCCACCGGGCCATGCCGAGCCGATCAGCGGGCGTCGGATCGCTTCCATCGGATGCCGCCATCACGGCAGGCAGCCCCGGCGCGACGGCGTCGCGGGGCTCGAGCCGATTGCCACGGGCGAACACATGCGTCACCCGCCGGGCCTCGGCCTCCTGCTCGCGCAGCACCGGCACCCTCGGGCCGCCAAAGGCCTGGATCGCTTTCGTGGCGTCGCGAATCCGCTTCCAGGCGTCACGGCGATCCCGCGCGGCGCCGAGCCGCGACCACGCGGGGTCTGCCGAGGTGGCCAGCCGAAAGTGCCGGAGCGTGCAGGCCTGGGTGTCTTGATTCGAGGCGGCCGATTGCGTGAGCGACAGTCGGAGACGGCCATCGGCGGGCACGGTGTCGGGATCGGCCAGCACCATCACGCACCACCGCGGGCGGTCGAGCACGGGAAAGCCTCCGAAGCCGGCGGCGTTTTTTTCGAGCGACTCCTCCGGCCGAAACGGCCCGTCGAGCAAATCAGGCACGACTTCGGCGATCTCGATGCGACGCGGCGAGGCTGGCGTGGCATCAGGCTTGTCGTCCGACGCCGACTCATCGCGTTGCTCGGTGATCGTGAACCGCGACACGACGGCCCCCCGCTGGGGCGGCGCCGCCTCGGTGCCACCCCCGTCGAGGTCGATCGCCAGCCTGATCGCGGTCGTGCCGGGCGGCACCACCACATCGAGGTCATACCGCACGCCCACGGGCAGCGTTCCGGCAGCCGCGAAGCCACCCGAGCCCGTCGTGGCGAGCGTGCCTCCCGTCGTGGCCACCGACTCCACCACGATCGGCTCCCACGCCGTCGATGCCTCCGCGACCCTCATCGCCTCTCGATGAAGGCTCCGCCGAGCAGCATCGGCTTCATGAAGCGTCGCCGCCACCGTTCCGTCGACCGTCACCGGAAGGGTCGGAAACTCGTTCGCCAGGTCGGTGTCGCGGGTGCCGTCGAAGTAGGCCAGAAACCGGTAGTAGTCGTCGTGCCGGTAGGCGTCGTAGGGATGGGCATGGCACTGCACACAGCCGAAGGTCGTCGCCTGCCAGACCGTCCAGGTCGTGTTCACGCGGTCGATCACCGACGCCATCCGGTATTCCTCGTCGTCGGTGCCTCCCTCCGTGTTGGTCTGGGTGTTGCGGTGAAACGCGGTGGCGAGCACGTCGTCGGGGGTCGCCTCCGGCAGCAGATCGCCTGCGAGCTGTCGAATGGTGAACGCATCAAACGGCATGTCGTCGTTGAAGGCGCGGATCACCCAGTCTCGCCACGGCCAGATGGTGCGGGTGGGATCCTTTTCAAACCCGAACGTGTCGGCATAACGGGCCAGATCGAGCCACACCGTCGCCCAACGTTCGCCGAAAGCCGGCGAGGCAAGAAGCCGATCGACCACGCGCTCACGGGCCTGCGCCGCGTGCTCCCCATCCTCGTCCCCCCCGTCGGCCACGAAAGCCTCATACTCGTCGATCGTGGGCGGCAGGCCGATGAGGTCGAGCGACACCCGCCGCAGCCATTCCGCCGCGCGGGCACGCGCCGAAGGGTCCATGCCCTCGGATGCGAGTCGAGCCAGCACGAAGCGGTCGAAGGGCACCTGCGGCCAGTCGCTCCGGGCCACCTTCGGCTCCGGTGGATCCTGCGGCGGCACGAGCGACCAGTGCTCACGCCACTCCGCGCCCGAAGCGATCCACTCCCGAAGGAGGGTGATTTCCTGGGGGGTCAAGGAGCGCCCATGGTCTTTCGGTGGCATCCGTTCATCGGCGTCGGCGGTGACGCGACGGATCACCTCGCTGGCGTCGGGGTCGCCGGGGACGATCGCGGCGACGCCCGAATCCCCCTCCACGATCGCCTCGCCCCGCGACACAAACGACACCCCCCCCGCCTTCTTCACACCCCCGTGGCAGGCGATGCAATGGCTGCCAAACACCGGCCGCACATCGCGGTCGAAGTCGACGTCCGAGGCCCGTGCCGGCAGCCGTGCCGCCGCGACCATCGACACCATCACGAGGATCAGTTTGGATCGCATGGCTCGCCCATGATCACGCGTCAGTGAGGTCGCCGACCGACGTGCACCGTGGTCTCCTGCTTCTGCCCGTCGCGGATCAGTTCCATCAGCACGTCCGACCCGATGTCGGCCCGCGTCAGGAGCAGCACGAGGCCGGCCGGTTCGTCCACGTCGACGCCGTCGAACGTGACCACGACATCACCGGGACGAACGCCGGCCAAGGCCGCCGGCGACAGCGGTTCGACCGCCACCACGAGGGCTCCGGCGGCCCCGTTCGGTGCGGCCCGAAGCGCCATCCCGAGATAGCCGCGCTCGACGTGGCCGGTCTCCAGGATCGCCTGACTCACCTGCCTCGCCACGTTGCTGGGAATGGCGAAGCCGATCCCGGTGAAATCGTTGCCCACGATCGCGGTGGTGATGCCGACGACGTGACCGTGCACGTCCACGAGCGGACCGCCCGAGTTGCCGGGGTTGATGGAGGCGTCGGTCTGCAGAAACTCCTGATAGGGATTGTCGAACACGCCCCGTCGTCCCACGGCGCTGACGATGCCATAGGTGAGCGTGCGGTCGAGGCCGAATGGGTTGCCGATCGCCCACACCATTTCTCCCACCTCCACGTCGTCGCTGTTGCCCCACGATGCGGCCGGAAGATGCGTCGCGTCGATCCGGAGCACCGCCAGGTCGGTTGCGGCGTCGGCTCCCACGATTTGGGCATCGTATCGCCGTCCATCGGAGAGCGTCACGTCAACCTCGTCGCTGTTGGCGACGACGTGGTAGTTCGTCACGATCACCCCAGACGAATCGATCACCACGCCCGATCCCACCTCCTCGTCGGTCACGCCCGATGGCGCGAAGCCACGGAGGGCCGCGATCTCGTCGGCAATGCCCGTGAGCCGCCGCTTCGACGTCACGTTCACCACCGTCGGCCCGATCACACGGGCCAGGGTCGTGAACATCTTGCCGACCGTGCGGAGTTCGGCCCGACTGGCCGCATCACGAATCGCCGCGAGTTCGGCCCGGGTCTTCGCATACTGAATCCGTCCCATGAACGAGGGCCACGCGATGAGGCCCACGAGCACGACCAGAACGAGGGCCAGCATCGCGGTGTGGCGGTTGGCCGTTGAAGCGGTTGCGCCGTTCATCGGTTCGCCTCCAGGGACCGCAGCCGCACGGTGTTGATCGCCCATTTGGCCGCCCGCGTGGGTGCGAGGTCAGTTCCACCGCCAAGCACGTGTTCGACCACCTCGATCCCAGCGTCGCTGGCCAGGGCGATGTCGACGGCCTCGCGGCCGTCCGATGCCGCCCGCACCGTCCCCACCGCGACGCCATGGGTGGCGTTCCGGTCCCGTCGCACCGCCTCGGCTGCCGCCCGCACGTCGATGACGGCCGTGGGCACGACGCTCCCTCCTCGAAACACGCCGGCCGCCTGCCGGCGTTGGTCGGCCTGCGCGAGGAACGCCGCGAGTCGTCCGGCCGTGCCCGCCTCGACGGTGGCGATCGTCGCAGTCATCCGTGCGAGCGCCTCGAGCGCCGCATCCTCGATCTCGTCGTCATCCGCTCCGTAGACGATCGTGCCGAGACACTCGCGGATGATCGCTTCCGTGGGGGCCATCTTGGCCACACACGCCGCCTCATCGGGGCCGCGGGCCGCGATCCGCAGGGTGATCGTCGCCTCATGGGCCGTGATGCCCACGAGAGGATCCCGACCGCGCCGAACGAGATCGGGCAGCATCGCCTCGATCGCGCTCTCTCCGGCGCCAAAGCACTTGATCCGTCGCTGCACGATCGTGCCCCGCTCCGGGCTCATCGCCACGATCGCCGGTTCCACGGTGTCGCGCCACATGCGCTTCATTTCGAGTGGCACACCGGGCAGGGCGAACACGCGGCTGAATCCACCGGCCCGAGGCAGATCGACGTCGATGCCGGGTGCCGTGCCTTCGGGATTGGGGATGATCCGGCTGCCGCGGGGAAAGAGGGCCTGCCGACGGTTCGACTCCGGCATCACGACCCCCCGCCGGGAAAACCTCGCCTCCACCGCCGCGAGCGCCGGTTCGGAGAGGTCGAGCGGCACCGCCGCCACGGCGGCCAACACATCGCGGGTGAGGTCGTCGGCCGTCGGGCCGAGTCCACCCGTCACAAGGATCAGGGGCGCCCGTCGCGATGCCAGGCGAAAGGCCTCGACCCCCGCCTCCACGGTGTCGGGAACGGTCGTGTGAAACGTCACGGGCACGCCGAGGACGGCGAGTTCGGCGGCAATCCAGCGGCTGTTCGTGTCGAGTCGCTGACCGGATGTCAGCTCATCGCCGATCGCGATCACTTCGGCGTGCATGCCGGGCTTCCAGGGGGTTCAGGCGTCGGTGGCGATCTGGCCCGCGGTGCGGCGGTCACATCGCCGCATCATCATCCAGTTCCACAATCATCTATAAAGGGCACTTGTCGTGCCACCCGCGCACCCACCCCCGCCGCCCCGCCCCGGATTCCGTCGATGCTGCGACTCGGACTGCTCGGACTCGATCACCGCACCCGTGAGGTGGCTGTCGCCGCGGTCCGCCGGGGTGATCGCCTGGTGGCGGCCTATGGCATTCCCGACGGGCCTGCCTCAGGGATCACCGCGCCGACGGTGACGACCTGGGAGCCCCTCCTCGACGCGGCCGTCTGCGATGCCGTGATCGTCGGCAGCGACGGCTGGGATGACGACCGGGCGCAGGCCGTCCGCACGCTCGTGCAGGCGGGCCAGCCCCTCGTGCTCGCCCAGCCGCTCGAACTCTCGATGCTCTGGGCGTATGAACTCGACATGATTCGAGGCGACGCCCACGGCGTGCTCGTGCCGTGCCTTCCCGATCGACTCCATCCGTTCGTCGCACGGCTGCAGGAGGTGATCACCGCCGGCCTTGCCGGCGTGGGGCCGATCGGCGCCGTCGAGTCGCTCCACGTGGAGCGCCGCCTCCGCGACCGCTCGCGGTCGAGCGTGCTCGCGCACCTCTCCCGCGACGCCGATCTCATCCGCGTGCTCGCCGGAGATCCGGCGAAGCTGTCGACGCTGGGTGGCCCCGATCCCGAGGCCGCCTGGCCCACGCTCGCCGTCGGGCTCACGGGCCCCACGCAGTTTCCATCCCGCTGGCAGGTCGTACCGGCCGCCGACGACAGCCTCACCATCCGGCTCCAGGGCGCCTCGGGCGTCGTGTCGGTGGAAGCCCCCGACCCTCCCGGCACCACGTGGCAGTGGACGCATTCCGACGGCCGCACCGAGACGCTGGCGTGTGATCGGGGGGCGGCCATCCTTGGCGTGCTCGATGCCGCACTCGCCGCCTCGCCCGGCGGTGCCGACGAGGGGATCGCCGCGGCCACCTGGAACGACGCGGCCCGCGCCATCGAACTGGCCGAAACGGTGCCGCGGAGTCTTGCCAAGGGTCGCTCCGTCGACCTGCACCGAGAGGAGTTTTCGGAGCTGGGGACCTTTCGGGGCACCATGGCTTCCCTGGGCTGCGGCCTGATCATGGCCGCCCTGGTGGTGCTGGTGGTGGGCACCTTCATCGCCGGGCTGGCCAAGGAACTCGGCTGGGGCTTGGCTGGCAGCCTGATCGATGCCTGGCCGGCCATCGTGCTGGGTGTGCTTGGGCTGTTTCTGCTGCTCCAGTTTCTCCCCTGGCTGGCCGGCCTCCACGCCCCCGAACGCTCCGATCGCCCCCCCGGGCCGACATGAGTCGTTTTTTCGAGGTCGGCACGGTTTTCCGGTCTGGAACGCCCGAGGGGCTTCCCCCCCGCAAAATGAAAAGGTGTGCGGGCTCCCGGCCTCCCGGTGCATGGCCAACGCTCGACGGCCGATTCTCACGCTAGGTGCGGGGGCCGCCGACGCAGGCGGGGCACCGACGAGATCGCCGGGGATCGTGACTGCATGCGGTGTCTGAAGGCTTTGCTGCCGCTGGCAGCCGTGCTGATCGCCACGCTCCCGGTTCAATCCGCGTGTGCCGAGTCGCGACGCACCGCCATCGTTCAGGCGATCGAGTCGCAGCGGGATTCGGTCGTCAACATCCACGGGCAAAAGCTCGTGGGGGGCGGCACCGACGGCACCGACGGCGAGGTGCGCCGGGTGAATGGCATGGGCACCGGCGTGGTGATCGACCCCCGAGGGTATGCCGTCACCAACTTCCACGTCGTGGAGGGCGTGAAGCGGATCGAGGTGACCCTCTCCACGGGTCGCACCGTGGCGGCCACCCTCGTTTCCCACGACCCTCGCACCGACCTGGCCGTGATCAAGATCGACGCCGACGAATGCCTGCCGGTCGCTCGGATCGGCACATCGAGCGACCTCATGATCGGCGAGACCGTGCTCGCGCTTGGCAATGCCTACGGCTACGAGCACACGGTGACCCGTGGCATCGTGTCGGCCCTTCACCGCAACGTGGAGGTGAGCCGCACGCAGCGATACGAGGATCTCATCCAGACCGATGCCAGCATCAACCCTGGCAACTCCGGCGGCCCGCTGCTCAACATCAACGGCGAAGTGATCGGCATCAATGTCGCGGTTCGGGCGGGCGCCCAGGGCATCGGCTTCGCCATTCCGGTCGACCGCGTGCTCGACATCGTCTCGCAGCTGCTCTCGGCGGAGCGGATCAACCAGACGTGGCACGGCCTCGTGGTGCGGGGCGACGGCCATGCCGGCGCCCTCGTGGAATCGGTGCACAGCCGGAGCCCTGCCGAAAGCGGCGGCCTCCGGGCCGGCGACCGCATCACCCGCATCGGTGACATGCCGGTGACCCGCCAGCTCGACATCGAGCGTGCCCTGCTCGGTCGCAAGGCGGGCGACCGCGTGCCGGTGACGCTCGTGCGAGCCGGCTCCGAGGAGCAGATCGACCTCGCCCTCGCCAAGCTCACTCGCGACCAGGAGTCGCTCGATGACCGGTGCTGGGCGGAGATCGGCGTGAGGCTGCAGCCCGTCGCCGCGAGCAAGGTGCAGAAGCTGCAGTCGCGGTATCGGGGCGGCCTAACGGTGACCGCGGTGCGCGAGAATGGCCCTGCGGCCGAGCAGGGCATCCAGGAGGGGGACATCCTCGTGGGGCTCCACGTCTGGGAGACGATTGCCCCGGAAAACGTCTCCTACATCCTCGACAAGGCCTCCGAGGATCACCTCAACCCGATCAAGTTTTACGTGCTCCGCGGCCGCGAGACGCTCTTCGGCCACATCGTGTCGGACACGGTCCGACGCTGAGGCCCGCTTGCCGGGAGCGGCCTCCGGGCGACAATGCCGCCATGGAGACCGAGTTCGTCGCCCGCCTGCTGGCCGCCATCCCTTCCGATCCGCGGCTCGACGTGCCGCCGGGCGACGACGCCGCCGTGCTGCGACCTCCAGCCATGCGTCGCACGGTCGTCACGGTCGACATGCTCATGGACGGTGTCGACTTCATCCTCGGCGACGGCTGCACGCCAGCCCAGGTGGGCCACAAGGCCTTGGCCGTCAATCTCAGCGACCTTGCCGCGATGGCCGCCCGCCCCGAGGCGGTGGTCGTGGCCGTGGCCCTTCCACGCCAGGACGGCGACGCCATCGGCCGGGGTCTGCTCGAGGGCATCCTGCCTCTGGCGGAGGCGCATGGTGTCACCCTCGCCGGTGGTGACACCAATGCCTGGAACGGCCCGCTCGTGGTGTCGATCACAGCCATCGGCAGCGTGGCTCCCGGGCGGGCATGGCGCCGCGACGGAGCCCAGGTGGGCGACCTGCTCTGCGTGACCGGGCCCCTCGGCGGCAGCATCCTTGGCCGCCACCTCGCCGTCAACCCGCGCTGCCGCGAGGCGATCGCGATCGCCGAGGCCTACGAGGTGCATGCGGCGATCGACATCAGCGACGGCCTCACGCTCGACGTGTCGCGGATGATGCAGGCCAGCGGAACCGGGGCCGTGCTTCAGCTCGATGCGATTCCCGTGCACGCTGACGCCGAGCGTCTCGCCGCGCAGGCCACCGATGGGACGAGTCCGCTCGATCATGCGCTCGGCGATGGTGAAGACTTCGAGCTGGTCCTCGCGATGCCCGCCGCAGAGGCCCGTCGACTGGCCGCCTCGTCTCCCGACTCGATCGGCACGTCGGTCGTGGTGATCGGCGAGGTGGTGGCGGAGCCCGGACTCCGCGCCCGCGATGCCGCGGGAGCGGTCACTCCCCTCACCCCACGGGGCTACGTCCACGACTTCGATGCCTGATTCCTCCGAGAGCACCCGTTCGGTCACCGTCGCCGTCGCCGATGAGGCAGCCCTTGCGCCCCTCGCCCGACGGCTGCTCGACGCCCTTCCTCATCCCGCCTTCCTGGCCCTGCACGGCGACCTGGGTGCGGGAAAAACGACCTTCGTGAAGGCCCTCGCGGCCGCGGCCGGCATCGACCCCACGGAGGTGGTGAGCCCCACGTTCGGACTCATCCACGAGCACCCCGGGCCCCACGGCACGCTCGTGCATGCCGACATGTATCGCCTTGGAGGTGACGACGAGCTCGGTGAACTCGGCTGGCACGACGCCGTGGCAAGGGCCGCCTGGGCCTGCGTCGAGTGGCCGGAGCGGATCGCCGGTTCGATGCCCGATGAGCGGCTCGAGGTGATGATCGGCATCGAATCGCCCACGGCCCGCTCGTTCACCTTCTCGAGCCACGGGCTCCGCCATGCCGCCACCGTGGCGGCGCTGCGGTCATGAATCGATCACGAGGCGACGAACCTCCTGAAACCGCGGATGCTCCGCGGTGCCGCACCACTCGAAGAGCACTGATTCCGACGTGGTGAGGATGATGCCTGCCGCCTCCAGCCGCCGCAGCGCCACGTCGTGATCGATCGCGTGTCGCGAGGCCACGGCATCGACGACGACGAACACGTCGTGGCCCTCTTCGCGGAGATCGATGGCCGTCTGCGTCACGCACACGTGCGTCTCCAGTCCGCACAGCACGCACGCGAAGGGAGCCCCGGGCAGGTAGCCGGAAAACGACGCCGCGCCGCAGCAACTGAACGACATCTTCGCCAGCGGCGACGGCAGCGTGGCGGCGAGCGACGGGACGGTGGGCCCGAGGCCCTTCGGATACTGCTCGGTGAGGATGGCGGGCACGCCGAGGATCGTGGCGGCCGTTGCGAGCCGAAGGCAGCGGGCCACCACGCGATCGGCGTCGGCCATGGCCGGCACGAGCCGCTCCTGCACGTCGATCACGCAGAGCACGGAACGATCGGCTCGAAGTTTCATGATCCTCGTTCCTCGGTGGTGTCGGAGGTCAGCCGCCGGAGATCGCGCGTGCCTCCACCGGCATGGTCAGGTCGATCCTCGTTTCCTTGGCATCGGCCGGGATCGCACGCAGGCGAGACAGCTTCAGCGCCGCGGTCGGTTCACCTGCCTGTTCATGGCCGGGAGCCGATCCGAAAACGATCACACGGCCATCGGCATCGAGCAACTCCCACGCCCGCGAGCCGCTTCCCTTGCCCATCGGCCGGCATTCCACGAGCGAGCGTGCGGCCCAGTCGGGGCCGATGGCGGCGGCCAGCGCGGCTCCTTCCTCCACCAGGGGATCGCCCCAGGGAAAGCCGACGGCGCCCTGCGGGCCCGAGCCCGCGCCGACGATCTTCGGATAGGTTGCCGCCGACTCCGACGTGAAATCACCGCTGGGCAGCACCACGCCCTGGGCATCGACGCCGAGCAGCCCGCCGGGCACCGACACCATCGCCACCGGCTCGCGACAGCGGATCTCCACCTTCGCCGAGGCCGGATGCCGCACCGTCACCGACACCACCTCGCGCACCCAGGGATGCATGGCAAAGGCACGGGCCAGTCGCCGCACGAGTTCGGGGTCGTCGAGAGGGAGCCCCTCGTCAAGGCTGGCGTCGCGGAGGGCTTCGGCCTGCAGGTCGGTGGTCACCCAGGGGGCCTGGCCCACGAGTTGGATCGCCTCGGGATGCAGCACGAGGTCACGATGGCCCCGCACCCGGTCGCCGAGCCTCGACCAGGCCATCCAGCCGATCGCCACGGCGGCCGCGGCCACCATCAGCGCGCCGACGCCAGCGCGATGCTCGTCGAAGAAGGCGGCCATCCGCCCGGGTGGAGGCACCTCGGCGGGCTGGTCGCGGCGACGCGGCGGCTGGTTGACGGGACCCGGCGGCACGCTCTCACCACACTTCGATCAGTGGCGTGAGATCCACGCCGAGTTTTTCCCGCACCCGCGATCGCACCGTTTCGACGAGCATTCGCACATCGTCGCTGGAACACTGCGGCCCGGCCACGACATAGTTGGCGTGCTGGGCCTCGATGGCCGCATCGCCCGCCCGCAGTTCCTTGGCACCCGCCTGCGTGATCAGGGTCTCAGCGGTCGTACCGAGCGGGTCCTTGAACATCATCGCCACGCTCCGGGTGCCGCTTGGCTGCGTTGACCGGCCCACGATCCACTGCTTCTGCATCCGCTTCGTGAGGATGGCGGGGTCTTCCTCATCGAGTTCGAGCCGGCAGCTCAGGATCAGGCAGTCGTCGAGATTGCTCCATCGCGCCTCGAAGGCGAGGGTGGAGCGGTCGCGCACCGACGTCGACCCGTCGGCCTCCATCACGGTCACGGCGGCGACCCGTTCGCCGATGTCGCCACCGTGGCTTCCCGCGTTGCCAACGAGCGCCCCGCCCACCGTGCCGGGCACATCGACGAGCCCCTCGAGCCCGCTGAGACCAGCCTGCACCGCCGCCGACACCACGTGCACGAGCTTGGCGCCAGACCCCGCGACGATGGCGGGCCTCGCCACATCAATCCGACAGAAGGCCGGCGCCGACAGCCGCACGACCATCCCATCGAATCCGGCATCGGGCACGAGCACGTTCGAGCCACCCCCGATCACCCGGAGCGGAATCCCTCGTTCGGTGCACCGCTTCACAACCCGCCCAAGGGCGTCGGTGTCGACCGGTTCGCAAAACCATGCCGCGGCGCCTCCGAGCCCGAGCCAGGTGTGGTGGGCGAGCGGTTCATGGCTCGACACGGCAACACCGAGGTCGTCGAAGGGGGTGCTGTCGGCAGGAGCGGGCGACGCGGGGCGTGGGTTCATCACGAATGTCCTTGAACGAATCGGCGAGGCCGGGAAACGGAACGATTGTGCCTCACCGCGCGGGCGACCGTCCATCCGCCTCGTCCATCATCGGGCTCAGGCGGCCCGCCGCAGGCCAAACGGCGGCTCGGCCGGGAGCGACAGCTGCAGCCAGCCGTCCACCAGGGCGGCGAGCGGATCACGATCGTCGCCGGAGCCGTCGGGCGACACCAGCCCTCGGCCCAGCACCACCACGCAATCCCCGCGCCGCACCGCGGCGAGGAGGCGGTCGATCCTGGCGTAGGCGGCGAGGCTGTGGGAATCGGCGTTTTCCGCGAGCACCGATTCGGGCACCTCGATGCAGTCGTCGGCCCAACGGGAGATGCTCCGTGCGAAGCGGGTGCCGGCGAGCCGTCGGGCCAGCCGTTCATCCACGAGCACCGCGAGCCGTCCCTCCTCGGTGAGTCGCCGCAGGCTGGCGAGGCTCGCGGCCACCGAATGCATCGTGGTGGGGGTGTCGTGAAACACCGCCGCATCCTGTCCGCGGTCGATGCGTTCGAGACGGCCTGGCACACCACCGGCCGCTTCGATGCCGCGGGCGGCATGCTGGAGGGAAATGCCATACCGCGCCGCGATCCCGGCGGCGAGCGCGGCATTGCGAACGAACGCCACGGTCGGATTGTCGGCGGCGATGGGCATCATCTGACCGCCGGCGACGAGGAGGAAGGTGCGGCCATGAAGGCTTCCCTCGATCGCGCGGGCATGCACGTCGAACGATTCCGACAGCCCCGCGGTGAGAACCGACACGTCGCCGGGAGCGGCGGCCACCAGACGCCGCCGACCCGCCTCCGACACGCCGGTGACGAGGCAGCCCCCATCACGGAGCGCCTGCATGCTGCGGGCGATGATTCGACGGTAGGCACGCCCCGTGGCATGACGATCGAGATGGGCGGCGGCAAGGCCCGTCACCGCAACCGTGTCGAATTCGACTCCCGCCATCGCATGATCGGCAAGCATCCGGCTCGACACCTCCATCACCACGTGCGTGCAGCCTTCATCGGCCAGGCGGGCAAGCGCCGCGGCCACGTCGCAGGCCGTGCGCGAGGCGAGCGGGGCCGGCTGCGTGTCGTCGGGGCCGAGCACGCCGAGGTCAGACACGACGCCGACGCGATGCCCCGCCTCCACGAGGGCGGCGGCCGCCAGCCAGGCGGTGGTCGTCTTGCCGCTCGTTCCGGTCACAGCAATCACCCGCATGCGTCGAGATGGATCCTGGGCAAGCGCATGCACGAGGCGGGCGTAGACCCACGACGTGTCGTGCACGAGGCACAGCGGCACGCCACCGGTGGGAACCATGCGCTCGGCCACGACGCCGACGGCTCCGCGCGACAGGGCCTCGGCCACCGCCTCGTGGCCATCGCCCCGATCGCTCACCCGAGCGATGAACACGTCACCGGGGCGGCAGCGGCGGGCGTCGAACTGACAGCCGCTCACGACGATGTCGTCGCAGCCGATGAACCTGGCCTCTGGCACCAGTTCCGACAGCCTCACGCGGTCCGCTCCACGGCCCGCCCCCACCGAACGCCCCCCACGCCGTCTGCTGCTCTCGCGCATCTCGGCCTCCTTGCCACATGGGCCGAACCGTTTCGCAACGGACTCGGCATTTCGTTGCAGGTCCATCCTTGGACGCCGCACGCCCGAGGATTCTCGACAGGGGCGAAAGTGGGTCAAGGTCGGCTTTTCCGAGGATGCCGACCAATCGCCGGCACACTCGACCCAAACAACCCGTCTTGCCGCTCCGTCCGAGGCGCAGGTACGGTCGTGGTGCGTCAGGGATGCCGTCGTGGCTTCCGAGCGAGCCACCTGGACCAGCCCTGGAATCGCGTGGGAGCGTCGTGCCGTGCCGGATCGAGGTGAGCCTGTCGTCGCGCGGCCGTCGATCCTCTGGATCGGATCGACGCGTGCCGCCGAGTTCACCGTCGCCCGCATGGCGGCAGGGCGATGGGCGAAGGTGGAGGACGCGTCGACCATCCACGACGCCATCGCGAATCCGCCCGAATCGTTCGCTCGCCGCACGCCGGCTGCGATCCTGCTGGCAACACCCGCCCCGGCGGCCTGGGGGTTTGACGACATCGTCGCCCTTTCCCGCCGATGGCCTCTGGCGCCGATCGTGTCGGTGTCGGGAAGCCTTGTGGATGGACGGCGGCGCAGCGGCCCACCGCTCCCCGGCATCGAGGAGGTGCCGTGGAATGAGCTGGGGGGCCGACTGGCATGGTGGATGTTTGACCGCGGCCGAGGCCGACCCGGCGGTCTTGGCCTGCCCGCCACGGCGCGGCGCGACGAACGCATCCTGGAGGCTTCGGTACGGGTGGCTGGCATGCCCGAGGGCGTGCAGACCGCGTCGGTGATGGCCGCGCGTCGCCTCGATGCCGAAGGACTTGCCGAGTTGCTCGAAGCGACCGGCCGGGCGGTGGTGCACCGCGGATGCGGGCGGCCGGCGATCGACGAAACGGCCGATGTGATCGTGTGGGATGTCGCCGCGATGGAAGCAGCCGACCTCACATGGCTGGCCATGATCTTCGCCAACCGCCCATCTGCCGCAGTTATCCTGATCGACTCATTTCCTCGTGGTGACATGGTTCTTTCTGCGATCGAGGCGGGCGCGTCGGCCGTGCTGTCGCGGCCGGTGTCGCAGGAGTCGCTCACCGGACTGCTGCTGGGGGGCGTCGGGAAGCCTGTGATTGACGCGGGCTCGCAGCTTTCCTAATTCCCGTCCATGGAACGGTTCACGATTCCTTGGATGGCGACGGCCACGCTCCTGGTGGCGGCCGTGGGCTGCGCCCATGGCGTGGGGAGCGGGTGGAGAGCCGCGGCCCTCCCGGCCGTGGCGGGCACGCTGGTGTCGTCGGGCACCGCGGGCCTTCCGGATCGGAGCGAGGTGACGGCGGGCCAACTCGTGATCCACGCCGACTTTCCGCTTGCGGGCCAGCATCGCCTGGTGCGGGATCTCGACGGCCTCCGTGCCGACGTGAGCCAGGAGCTTGGGCTTCCGGTGTCGGACGAGCCGGTGCATCTCTATCTGTTCGACACGGTCGCCCGCTACGACGAGTTTGTGGCGAGAACCTATCCGGGCTTTCCGGCGCGGCGGGCCTTCTTCGTGGAGACCGACACCACGCTGGCGGTGTTTGCGGCATGGCAGGATCGGATCGCGGAAGACCTGCGTCACGAGACGACGCATGGCTACGTGCATGCGGTGGTGCCGGCGATTCCGCTCTGGCTCGACGAGGGCATTGCCGAGTTTTTCGAAACGCCGCGAAGCGACCATGGTCTTCACCGCGACCATGTGGCCCGTCTTGCGGGCCGTCTCCTGGAGGGCACGTGGCAGCCCGATCTGGCGCGGCTCGAGGCTCTCGCCTCGGCGGGCGAGATGTCGCAGGATCATTACGCGGAGGCGTGGTGCTGGGCGCATTGGCTGCTTCGCACGACTCCGGCCCGGAAGCGGCTGCTCGAGGAGTACCTCGCCGACATCCGTCGCGATCCGGCCACGGCCCCGCTCTCCGCGCGGCTTCGGGCCGATCCGCACGCCGGCGCCAATCCGGCGGCGGCCGTGAAGGAGCATCTTGCATCGCTCGGCGGTGTGACGGTTGGCCGGTGAGTCCCGACGCTCGTGCAGGCTCACCGCGCCAAACCCGCCACGCGGTTCCCCACGCCGGTCCCACGGCTCACGCCGTTGGGCTTCCACGGAACGCATTCACACCCGCCCGTCCAAGCCCAAGGCCGTAAGGCCTGGGACACGCGCCGCCACGCCCACCGACGCCGTTGGGCTTCCACGGAACCGCATTCACACCGGCCCGTCCAAACCCGCCACGCGGTTCCCCGTGCCCGTCCCACGGCTCACGCCGTTGGGCTTCCACCGGAACGCCAAAGCGCCTCGTCCAAGCCCAAGGCCGTAAGGCCTGGGACACGCGCCGCCACGCCCACCGACGCCGTTGAGCCACCGCAACTCACCGCGCCAAACCTGCCGCGTGTGGCAGAGATCGTAGGGCCTACCGAGTGACGTTGTCTGCGTTGGACGCGGACACAGACTCCCCCTTGCGATAGAGCGTGCCGTGGCCGGTGGGCTCGAAGCCGAGCTTGAAGAAGAGCTTGATCGCCGCCTCGTTGACTTCCGAGAGGTGCACCTCCGCGAGCCCAACGCCTTCCTGAGCCTGATCGTGCAACGACTCCGCGAGCAGAAAGCTCGCCAGGCCCTGGCGACGACGTCCTCCCTCCACATCCACGCGAAGAAGCCCGGTGGCCTGCACCCCCCAAGCGGTCGCCTGCGGACGCAGGTCCCAGAAATCGGCCGAGGCGATCAAGACTTCCGCCTCGTCCCGCAGTTCATAGCGGCGGAGGGCGATGCCCGTCGTGGTGGCCGCCTCCCACCAGTTGCGACGGGCCGGCTCGTCGATGGCCCGTACGGTCGTCATCCGGCGGATCGCCAGCTGGCTGCGGCCCACGGGGGGACGAAATCCCGCAAGCGGCCGACGCATCACGGCGATCCGAGCCGCCTCCAGGTAGCCCGCCCGCTGAAACACGGCCTTCATGCCGGGCGAGGAATCGAGGATGCCCGGCAGGTCGGATCCCCCATAGAGGCCGAGGTAGAAGCCGCCAAGTTCCTGGGAGGCGCCGCCCATGATCGTCGTGGCGCCTCGCTGACGAAGGTAGGCCTCGCAGCGGGCGAGGAGCCCGTCACCGATCGCCGCGTGATGGTCATGCGGCGGCACCACCACGAGCATCGTCGTGCCGATGGAGGTGTCGATGCCCGAGTGGTCGGCGGTGGGGCCGAAGGCGGCGTGCGCGAATCCGACGGTCCGATCGCCGTCGAAGGCCACGATCAGGCCCTCGCGATCGAAATAGGGCTTGGAGAACACGCTGGACTCCAGCCAGGCCGAGGTCATCGGCTGAAACCCGCACGGCCCGAGATCGGTCGACCGCCACACGTCGGCGAGCCGGGGAGGATCGCCGTTGCGGAAACACCGATACTCGATCATGTCGACGCCTCCGGCGCGGTCCCGCGGAGGTTCACCTCGATCACGCCGTCGCGAAGCCGCACGCCAAACACCGGCTGCCGCACCGTCGCCGACACCTGATGGCGGCCGGTGGTCACGTCGAAAGGCCAGCCATGCCACGGGCAGGTGAGCACCGCGCCGCAGAGGCTGCCGGTGCCGAGCGGGCCACCCTGATGCGGGCAAAGCCCGTCGATCGCGTGGAGGGTGCCGTCGACGTTGGCGATCGCCACCATCCGATCGCCGGCGAGCCGCTCGATGCTCGTGCCGGGAGGGCAGTCGGCAGCCTCGGCGACGGGAATCCACTCAGGCATGGCGGGCGGGACTCGGGCGGGAACGACTCTCCGACCCTCAGGCGGCCGGACGAACCTTCGCCTTTGTAGCCTTTCCAGGCTCGCCCCGCCATCGGCGGTGCACCCACCAGTACTGCGCCGGTTCGCGGCGGATCGCCTGCTCGAGAATCGACGTGTACCACTGCGACAGGGCGGTGAGATCGGCGGTCTCCTCACGACCTGCCGCCGGATCGGCCACACCCTCCAGCCGGAGGTCGTAGTCAAAGAGGCCGCGACGGCGGGTGGCCGTGCAGACCATCACCGGCGCCGAGGCCGACAGGGCAAACACCCCGATCGCCTTGTGGACGCTCGCGGGCCGACCGAAGAACTCCACCCAGCATCCCTTCGGCCCGGCGGCCTGATCCCCGAGCAGCCCGATGGCGCCATGCTCGTCGAGCACCTGCGCCACGTCCGGGGCGCTGCCCTTCTTGGGAAGGATGCTCTGGCCTCGCGACTCGCGAAACTCCGTCACGAACCGGTCGAGTTCCGGGTTGTCGAGTTCACGGGCCACCGAAAAGATCTTCAGCCCGAAGAGCCCGAAGAGGTAGGCCGCGAGTTCGAAGTTGCCATAGTGGCCGGAGAGGATCACCTTCGGCCGATCGAGCCACAGCGTGCGCACGATCTCTTCCATGCCGTGGATGCGGAGGTGCTTGCGCCAGGTCGTCTTGTGAACCACACGATTGGCGTGGGCGATCTCCACGACCATCAGGAGGAGGTGTTCCCACATCGCCTGGGCGGTGGCCCGTCGCCTCTCGGCGGTCATGTCGGGGAACGCCGTGCGGAGATTGTCGCGCACCACGGTGCGACGGATGCGCAGGCGGTTGGCGAGGAGGTTCGAGAGTTTCCGCGCCGAGCGTTCACAGAAATCGCGGGGCAGCGACTGGATCACACAGATCGCCACCCGCACGGCGGCGTAGACGATCCGATCGAGGCAGCGGGTGGCGAAGGTGCGACGGCGCAAGGCAGGTCATCCATGACGGCTGGGTGATCCCGGCTCCGCCGGGAGGAGGCCGTAGTGTCGCGAAGCCGGCTCCTGCGGGCCAGATCGGTTTGCGGGGGCCGGCAGGTTGAGTCGGATGCCAAAAAATGGCCCGAATCAGCCCGCCCCCGCCGATCGGACGGCCGGGTCGGCCACCAGCAGGAGCACGCTCACGGCGTTGAACAGCCCGTGAAGGAGCACGCAGGGCACGATCGACCCGGTGCGATGGGCGATCACCCCCAGAACGACCGCCAGCGGAAACAGCGGCACGAAGGCGAGCCCCTGCCCGGCATGGGCGGAGGCGAAGGCGAGCGACGAGACGGCGATGGCCGACCGGGCGTCGCCATGCAGAAACCGTTCCAGCCATCCCTGGAGCACCCGACGGAAAAAAAACTCCTCCGCCACGGGGGCCACGACCACCGCCGACACCACCACGAGCGCCACGGCGATCCCATCACGCTGGCGGTCGAGATAGTCGACGATCGGGTGCTCGTAACGCACGATCGCGTTGAGCCCGGCAGCCAGCATCAACAGCGGCAGCACCACGAGCGCGAGGCCCGTGAGCGCAATCCGCACGTCGCTCCAGGAAGGGCGGGTGAGGCCGAGGTCGGCACGGGTGGCGCCATGCATCCGGAGCCAGCCCATTCCCGCCAGCGTGGCCGTGAGGGAGAGCGCCATCGTGCCGAGGAGCCGGTCGGCGAGCGACTTCTCCTCCGGGCCGATCTCTGCCAGGAGGGTGGCGCCGAGGAGGTATGTGAGCACGATCACCATCACATCGCGTCCGCTCCATGGCACCGGCGATTGCGGCCGTGGCGTGATCGCCGGCAGGCCGACCCGCCAGCGGTGCCGCACGAGCGCGGCCGCCCAAAGAAACCCGACGAGCGACACGGTGAGCACCGACACCTGCGGCCAGGCGTCGACAAACTCCACCACATCGACGTCACTCATGGCCGCACCAGCGGCCGCGCGGCGACGAGATACTCCAGACCAGACCAGACCGTGGCCGCCACGGCGGCCCATGACGCCCAGTGAGCCATTTCGGCAACACCGATGCCGCCGGCCGTCATGCCGGGCCAGGCTCGTTCCGCCAGCACCAAGGCAATCGCCACGCACTGCAGCACCATCTTGACCTTGCCCGAGAACGCCGCGGAGAAGTCGCAACCGGCCTTCTCCATCTCGGCCCGGATCGCCGTCACCATGAGTTCCCGAACCACCACGACCACCGCCATCCACGGGGCGATCGCGGTGCCCGCGGATGCCAGCATCACGTAGCCGCCGCACACGATCACCTTGTCGACGAGGGGATCGAAGATCCGTCCCAGCCGGCTCACCTGGCCGAATCGCCTCGCATACCAGCCATCGATGCAGTCGGTGGAGGCGGCCACGACGAACAGCCAGAAGGCGGGAACGTGCCAGTGCTGCTCGAAGGCGACAAAAAACACGACCGCGAGCACCAATCGCGTGAACGACAGGATGTTGGGCACGGTGAGGATGCGGTCGCTTGCCATGCTCAGCCCTCCGCGGGAACGGCCGCGAGGTCGTAGCCGCTCGCCGCCACCACCTCGACCGGCAGGATCCGGCCGGTGAGCGGTGCCTTCGGCGAGGTGCCGGGGGCGGTGAGGTAGACCACGCAGTCAATGTCGGGCGCGTCGGCCACGCTTCGGGCAAGCCACACGTCGTCGCGCTCGCCGCTCGGCCCGTCGACGATCACATCGATGACGCGGCCCACCTGCCGTCGGGCATGGTCGTGGGCGATCCCCTGCTGCACGAGCATGAGTTCGTCGCGACGGGCGGCCTTCTCGTCTTCAGGGAGATGGCCGTCGAGTTTCGCCGCCGGGGTGTCGGGCTCCAGCGAGTAGGTAAACACCCCCGCCCGCTCGAATCTCCATCGCCGTACGAAATCGACCAGCTCCAGAAACTGTCCCCGCGTCTCCCCCGGAAACCCGGTGATGAAGGTGGTGCGGAGCACCAGGCCCGGGATCCGTTCCCGGAGCTTGGCGAGGAGCTCCTCGGTAGCACTCCGGTTCACGCGTCGCTGCATCCGCTTGAGCACCGCATCACTGGCGTGCTGGAGCGGCATGTCGAGGTAGGGAAGGATCTTCTTGCTCGTGGCGATCTTTTCGATCAGCCGATCGGTGAAGAAGATCGGATAGAGATACATGAGGCGGATCCATTCGATCCCCTCCACCTTTTCCAGCTCGTCGAGCAGCTCCACGAGCCGTGGCTCGCCGTAGAGATCCATGCCGTAGTAGGTCGTGTCTTGGGCGACGATCACGAGTTCCCTCACGCCGTCGGCGGCGAGCTCACGGGCCTCGCGCACCACCTCCTCGATCGGCTTGGTGGCATGCTTGCCCCGCATCTTCGGGATCGCACAAAACGTGCAGGTGCGATCACAGCCCTCGGAGATCTTTAGGTAGGCCATGTGCCGCGGCGTCACCCGCATCCGACCCGAGTCGTCGAGGGCTCGCGCCGGGGCCGGCTTGAAGATGCTCCGCTGGTCGCCCAGGCCACCGATGAGCCGTTCGGCCGCCTTCGCGATCTCGTCGCGGGAGAACACGCCGATCACGGCATCGAGCCCGGGCAGCTCTTCGAGGAGGCCTTCCTTCTGACGTTCCGCAAGACAGCCCGACACGATCACGCCGCGGGTGCCCCCCCGCTGCTTGAGGTCGAGCATCTCGTGGATCGCCCCATACGACTCGGCCCGCGATGCGTCGATGAAGGCGCAGGTGTTCACGATCACGAGATCGGATCCGTCGGGATCGGCCACGAGCTGCCAGCCGTCTTCCCGGAGCAGCCCCAGCATCCGCTCGCCGTCGACGAGGTTCTTGGGGCAGCCGAGGCTCACCATCGCGAAGGTGCCGCGGCAGGTGGCAGGATCGACCGGTGGCACGGCGGGCAGCGGGCTCCCTCCCGTGCCGCAGGAGGACTCTCCGGCGGCGTCGACGATCGGCAGACGGTGCATCTCAGGCCCGCTCCGCGATGAGCTTGTCGAGTTCCGACCGCAGCCGCGGCAGGATGGCGTCGTAGGGGAAGGCGCCGAGTTCGACGCTGCGGCGCTTGAGGTTCACGTGCGTCGGGCCGCACCACAGCCCGAGGTCGGCATCATCGGTCTCGCCGGGACCGTTCACGCGGCAGCCCATCACCGCGATGGTGATCGCATGATCCTTGGCGTAGGTGGTCATTTCCTTCACCTGCTTGGCGAGGTCGATGAAGGCCTCGTTTTCCACCCGCGAGCAGCTCGGGCAGGAGATGATGTTGAGTGAGGCCAGGCCGTAGTCGACCACGCTCCGCACGCGGCCGGCCGCGATGTCGGCGAGGATGGCCGTGGCGGCGGCGATCTCCTGCGGCTTGTCGATGTTGGGCACGGTGAGCGACACGCGAACGGTGTCGCCGATCCCCCGCGAGATGAGCTGCTCGAAGGCGATCCGGGTCTTGATGATGCCGTCGGGGGGCATGCCGGCCTCGGTCACGCCGAGGTGGAGCGGCACGTCGGGCCGCTGTTCGGCAAACCGCCGATTGACCTCGATCACCTTCTGGGGATCAGAATCCTTCAGCGACACGGCATAGCGGGTGAAGCCGATCGAATCGAGCAGTTCGCAGTGCTCGAAGGCGCTTGCGAGCATCGGACCGATCGAGTCGTCTTCGGCGAACTGCTCCTTCTTCGCCGGATCCACGCTTCCGCAGTTGACGCCCACCCGCAGGGCGCAGTCGTGGTCTGAGGCCACACCCGCGATGAACCGCACCTTCTCCTGCCACGGCTTCGTCGGCTCGTGATGGTAGAGGTGGCCGGGGTTGTAGCGGAGTTTGTCGACGTGCGGAGCCACCTCGAGGGCGAGGCGGTAGTTTTCCTGCAGGTCGATGGCGAGGTTGGCCTGGGTGCCGGCACGGATGGCCGGCAGGGCGGCCGCATCCTTCTTGGAGTCGACGGCGATCCGCACCACCCCCGCCCCGGCGGCGTGAAGGGCGTTGGCCTGTTCGATCGTGGCGGCCACATCCTGCGTGTGGGTGGCCGTCATGCTCTGCGGGGCGATGGGGTTGCCGGCCCCGATCGTGATGCTTCCGATCTTCACCGCCCGCGTGGGGTTTCGATTCAACTCGACCACAATCGCTCCTCGCGACACACTACGGTCCCGGCGCGCCGATGCACGCCTCCCCCACACCATAGCAAAAACCCCGCCGCCCGTTCCTTCGCCATGCGCTACGACCCGCGACTCCACATCGTGCTCCATGAGCCCGAAATCCCCCCCAACGCCGGCAATGTCGGCCGCACCTGCGTGGCCATCGCCGCCAAAATGTGGCTCGTGCGGCCGATCGGGTTTCAGCTCGACGACTACTACCTTCGCCGCGCCGGGCTCGACTACTGGGACGAGCTGGAGTGGGAGGCGGTCGATTCCTGGAGTCACCTTCAGGAACGGCTGACCGCCGAGGGGGCCGGGACGCCATGGTTTTTTTCCGCGCGGGCCACGCGGTCGTACACCGACGTGAGATTTCGGCCGAAAGACGTGCTGGTGTTTGGCAAGGAGTCGGCCGGCCTGCCGGCGGCCATCACCGATACCGCCCCCGACCACCTCCTGACGATCCCGTCGCGGAAACAGGTCCGAAGCCTCAATGTTGCAAACTGCGCCGCTTTGGTAGCCTATGAGGCGGTTCGTCAATGGGGAGGTATCACTGTCGAATGATGGCTCTTCGGGGAGCACATAGCCATGATGATCGCTCTCAACAATCAGCAAGGACTGAACCTGTCGATCCTCGATGCGGCCGAGACATGGAAGTGGCTCTCGGTTCAGTTGCAGGTGGCAGCCTCCTCGTCCCACGCCTCCATGCACCTGATGACCGTGGCCACGGTCGACGACCACGGACACCCCGATGCCCGTACGGTGGTGCTGCGGCATGCCGACCCTGTCGATCGCACGATTCGGTTTCACAGCGATGTTCGCTGCGGGAAGATCGCGGCCATTCGTCGCACCCCTCAGGTGGCTCTCCACTGGTATCTCCAAACGCTCCAGATGCAGGTGCGAATCGCGGCGACGGCCACGGTGCATCATCTCGACGCGACCGCGACCACAGCGTGGGATGCCTCCCGGCCAATGAGCCGCGCCTGCTACACGCCGTCGATCGCGCCCGGTGACGTCACGTCGTGTTTCCCGCCGGCGCCGCTGGCTCCCGCCATCGACGACACCACCGGCCTGGCTCATTTCGCGGTGGTCGTCTGCCGGTTCGACGCGTTCGAACTCCTCGCGCTCCACGCCTCGGGCCACCAGCGCGTTCGGGTCCACCTCGACGCCGTCCCGGTCACGTGGGACGTGCTCGCCCCGTAGGCGGCGGCACGACCGCGATCCCGGCACCGTCGAGCGACCGCCGCACCGCGCGTGCGATCATCACGGCATGCGGTCCGTCACCGTGCACACAGAGCGTGTCGGCTGCCACCGAGATCGCATGGCCGTCGTGCGTGACGACCCTTCCCAGAGTGGCCAGCCCGATCGCCTGGGCGGCGGCACTCGCGGCATCATCGAGGCATCCGCCCGGTTCGTGTCGCGGCAGCAGCTGCCCGTCGGACCGGTAGCCACGATCGGCAAACACCTCCTCCGCCACCTCGAGCCCGCAGGCCCGAGCCACGGCCACGAGCGGGCTGGCCGCCTGGGCATAGACCACAAGCCGTGGCCACTGCCGCGCGAGCATCATGGCGACCGCCTCGGCCAGACGCTCCTCGCGTCCGACCTGATGGTAGAGCCCGCCGTGGAGTTTCACGTGATGGAGGGCGTCGCCGGCGAGCGTCGCCAGGGCTGCCACCTGCTCCTCCACGAGCCCGGCTGCCTCCGCCGGCGTGATCGGCAGGATGCGTCGGCCGCACGACGCCCGGTCGGCGTGGCCGGGATGCGCACCGATCGCCACCCCGTGCGTCCGTGCCAGTGCGATGGCGGTGGCCATGGTGCCGGCATCACCCGCATGCCCGCCGCAGGCGATGTTGGCCGACGAGATCAGCGGCATGATGTCATGATCGTGCCCGGCCCCCTCACCGAGGTCGGCGTTGAGGTCGATCGAACGTCGAAGCGTGGTCATGCATCGGCTCCGACAGATCGGCCCACCGCCGCAGCCTGCCCGCGAAGCGCCGCGTGAGCCTCGGCGAGCGACACCTCCCGCCAGCGCACCCGATCGCCGGGCCGCAGCTGCGCCACCAGCGGCAGATCGGCGGTGATCACGTGCGCGATCACCGGGTAGCCGCCGATCGTCTGTGCGTCGGCGAGGAGAATGATGGGCCGGCCGTCCGGCGGCAGTTGCACCGTGCCTGGGAGCACGCCCACCGATACCTGCGATCCCGCCGCCGCGTCGGGCCGACCAAGCGGCTCCCCGTCGAGCCTCACGCCCATTCGATCCGACCGGCTCGTGACCCGATGCGCTGCCGCAAGGAGCCGATCGCCGACGCGATCGAACTCCGCGCCGCGCACGATCCGCAGGGCACGACCTTCGGGTGGAGCCGCGACGGCCGGCCCGTCTGGCATGACCCTCGGAGCCAGGCCCGTCGCGGAGCCGATGGGCAGCCGGTCGCCGGCTGCCAGCGAAAGCCCCGTGAGGCCTCCGAGCCGCGCCGGCACGAACGTGCTGCGGCTGCCGAGCACCCTCGCCACGTCGATCCCTCCGGCCACGGCGAGATACCCGCGACAGCCGGCGACGGCATGGCCCGGCGCGAGCGTGCCGCCGGGAGGCACGTCGATCGCGCAGTCGCCCGGCAGGCCCGGAAAGGCTGCGCCCGCGAGGGCCACCGTGACCGCCCGCTCACACCGGAGCTCGGGTGCCAGGAGCGTGATCTCGAGGCAGGCGGCATCGGCGGGATTGCCGACGAGCCTGTTGGCCCGTTGCAGCGACAGCGGATCGACGGCGCCGGAGAGCGGCACACCGGCGGATCGGTGTCCAGGCCGGCCGAGATCCTGCACGGTCGTGAAGAGCCCTGGTGAGACCACCGTGATGCCCTCGATGCCGCCGCGCGGCGAAACCAATGGCGGCGGCGGTGGCTCGACATGGTCCACCGCCAGGAATCGCACGCGATCGCCCACGGCCACCAGCGACGGTCGAGCCCGCGAGGGATCGAAGAGCACTGCCGACGACCGGCCGATGAGGTTCCAGCCCCCGGGACTCGCACACGGATACACGCCCGTGTGGCTGCCCCCGATCCCCACCGACCCTGCCGCGATCCGAGGCCGTGGTGTGGCCCGCCTGGGCGTGGCCAGCGCCGCCGGGAGTCCACTGAGATACCCGAAGCCCGGCAGGAATCCGATCGCCTGCACGAGGTAGTCGGGCCCTGTGTGGAGCGTCACGAGGCGATCGCGATGAATCCCGTGGAATCGACACACCTCGTCGAGATCGGGCCCGTCATAGGCCACCGGAAGATGGTGCGTCGTGGCCCGGCTCGTCGTGGCGTCCCTTCGGCTCCCAGGCCCCACGGCGTTGCCGGCGACCAGCCCGAGGCGATCGTGAAGCGCATCGAGGTCGTCCACCACACAGGGGTCGTACACCACAGTCACACGTTCGAGCGATGGCACCACGTCGGTCACACCGGCGATCGCAGCCTGTTCGATCGCGGCGGCCACGGCACGAACCCGCGCCGTCGTGTCCTCGTCGCTTGCGCCGCGCACGGGCAGCGCCATCCCGCAGTCTCCCACGACGATCGGCACGGGCACGGTGTCGTCTTCGTCCTGTGCCATCGCGTGCTGCATGCCTCCGAGTCGGCCGCCATCCACCCTAAGGCGTGACGCCCAGCGCAAGCGCGGCGAAGGATGCCAGCCAGTGCTCGCCCACGTAGTCGCCGCCCACCGTCCAGGGTAGGCCCGCCGCCAGATGCCCCGCCGCCGCCGCCCGGAACCGATCCACCCGATCATCGCCGGCTGGCAGGCCCGACGCCATCCGCTCGAGCATCCACGCCCGCGAGAGCGAGAGGCCGTCGAGGTGGGCGATCTGCGGGTCGTGGCGGTCGCCGACGATCGGCGGATCTGCCAGGGGCCCGAGCCCATGGGGCAGCAGGCTGGTGAGCCATTCGGCGAATCGGTCGCTCGGCATCACCCTTGCCTGCAGCGACGCTTCGGCCAGAATCGGCGAGAGAAAATCGGTGAGCGAGGGCTCGTAGTCGATCGGCGCCACTCGATCGCCGCCAAACCATCGCATCGCGGCCGACTCCACCGCCGCGGCGAGTGGGGCATCATCGCATGCCTGTGCGTAGTCGTGGGCGAGCAGACATGCAAACGCGGTGTTGCCATGCGTGCCCGCTCGAATCGGATACACGGCCGCCTCCACGAACGACCGCATCCGCGCTGCAAGTTCGCGGGCGAGTGGCTCGACGGCCATGCCCCACGACGCGGCCCGCGGGGCTGATTCCGTCAGCCGGGCGAGTTCGGCGGCGAGTTCGAGGAGCCACGCCCATCCGTACGGCCGCTCGAACGTGCGGCCTGCCGGCGAAAGAAAGTAGGCGAGTTCTCGACCGATCACGCTGGGAGTGAACCGCTCGTCCAGGATCGCCTCGATCGCCGTCGATTCGGGCACGGTGCCGTGCGTGCGGAGCACCCGCACGAGGAGCCAGTGCATGTGCACGGCGGAATGCCAGTCGTAGCTGCCGAAAAAGGCCGGGTGCAGCACGACGTGGCTCGACGGAAGCGGCTCCCCGTCGACCGTGAGCAGATGGTGGAGGGCGTGCGGCATCGGCCGCGACACGTTGGCCAACGCCACCCGTGCAAACGCGGAGGCGGTGGCGGCATCACACCGCATGCAGCATCCTCCGAGCGACTCCGCCTCCGCCAGCCACGCTCAGCGGTAGCGGCTCTCTTCCTGCTGCCTCACCCGGTCGGCTGCCCGCATGGCATCGGATCGCAGTTCCTGCCCCACTTCGGCGGCCCGCTGACGATTGACGTTGACGGTGGGCATTCCTCCATTGAACGAAATGGTAATGATGCCGCTGGCGATCAGGATCGGCACGAGCAGCAGCAGAATCTTGGAGCCCCACTTCGACGCCGCCACCTTCTGGACCGGCGCCGGCATTCCCATCGTGGCCATGCCCGCGATCGTCTGCGACATCGACTGCTTCGACTTCTTCTTTTTGGCCATGGGATCCTCCTGGTTTGGTGAGAGGAACATCGGCGCTGTGCCATCGGGGGATTCAGCCTGCTGAAGAGGCCAATCACCGACCCCGCGGGCCGCAGAGTTTCGCCAAGACCCGCCCCTGCCCCGCCTTGCCCATGCCCCTGCAGCTCCGCCCGACGCCATGCACTGGGTTTTCCGACAGAGCCTAGGGCCTGGCGGCCATCTTCACCGCGGCATCGCCGTAGAGCGGCAGATGGCGGTAGTAGACCTCGAGCATCGAGGCACAGAGGCTGGTCATGAAAAGCCTGCCTCCGAGATAGCCCCAGCGATCACTCGCCGGATCCCACGAGCCCGCCTCGCTTCGCCCCTGCACCTGCTGGGCCGGAAGCACCGTGCGCATCGCGCGATTCCAGTGCTGCCACGGCTCGCCACCGCAGTGATGGGCCACCTGGGTGATGTAATACCAGGCATACACGTCCTTCATGAAGTCGGCCCGGCGTCGCATCTCGGGATCGTTCCACGCCGTCAGCATCGCCCCATTGGTCGCCACGAGCGACTGCAGCCCCGTGGCCATCTGGGGATGGGCCGGACGCCAGCCGAGATAGAGCCGGGCAAGCAGGCCTTCGGCCGAGATGGCTTCCGTGTCGTCCTTCGGTGCCTCGTCCTTTCGCAGCCGGCGATACCCGTAGCGTGCCCCGCCATTCACCGCCACACCATCGAGAAACCTCGCAAGGCCCTCAAAACTCCCGGCAGGCACGTCGAGGCCCGCCATCCGACCGCTCGTGAGCGCCATCACATACCAGCCGGTCACCGACATGTCGCCTTCCTGCCCGGGGGCATAACGCCATCCGCCATTCGGCCCCTGCGCGTCGATCGCAAACGACAGCGCCCGCTGCGCCACCTCACGATGGCGGGGATCGTGCGTCATCCCGTAGAGTTCGCAGGCTGCGATGGTGATCTGGGCATGGGCATACATCTCGTGCTGGGGCGGTATCGGCGTGCCGAGGTCGAAACGGCCGTCGTCGAGCTGCTTTTTGACGAGGGCCCGCCATGCCCGCTCCACCACCGCGCGGTGACGACCTGCGTCGGGTGTGGTGCCGGCTCCCTGAAAGGCCAGCAGCGCCATCGCCGTGGCGGCCAGTTGGTTTTCCTGCGGCCCAGGATCGAGATAGGGACCCTTGAGGCTCCAGAGACCGCTTTGCTTCGACTGATGCCGGGCGAGCCATTCGAGCGCCCGCGCGACGGCGGCCTCGGTTTCATCGGAGCCACCAGCGGCGGCCACGAGGGCCGCACGGTTGGCATCGTCGCGACCGCTCAGCAACTGCCCCACGGGCGGTGGAGGGCCTTCGGTGTCGGGCGGGTCTTCGGCGTGGCTCGATGCAGCAGGCTCGCCCACGGACTCCGTGGGGGGCTCCGCGACGGGAGCGGGATCGGGCGTACGGTCTGGCGGCAGCGCCACCGGCACGCCTGGCGTCACGGCATCGGTCACGGCCGGGGAGGCAAATGACAGGTCGAGCCTGAACCGACCTGGTCGCCGCGGCGCCACGAACACCAGGGCAAGGACCGCGATGACGACGACGTTGAGCACGAGGCTGATGGCAAACGGCCTGGTGCGGGTGGCGGCGCGGTCGAGCCACCGACGAAACGGCGACCGGCGGCGCGGCCGGCGGCGGCGTGGTCCACGGTCCACGATCGTCACCCCGAACGGCGCGGAAGGCTCCATCGCGGGCGCCCCGGCAGCGAGGGGCGGCGCACCACCCGCGCCAGGACCACCGGCTCCATGGCGTGCGCCGTCGGGTGTCGGCAACTGGGGTGGTTCCATCCGCTGGATCCGCGAAAACAGCCGCTTCCGCCGGGAGTTCCGTTCCGGGCTTCATTTTGCGGCGAGGGAGGCTATTATGACCATCGTCGTCTCGCGGATGACACGCCAGTTTTGTCGAACGCGAGGCCACAACACTCCTGTCGCGGGGTGGAGCAGCCCGGTAGCTCGCGAGGCTCATAACCTCGAGGTCGCAGGTTCGAATCCTGCCCCCGCCATTTCACGCCCGCCGGGCCATCCATGGCCCCGGCGGGCTGATTGTTGCGCGGCCTCCTGCCGCTACTTCACGCCCGCCGGGCCATCCATGGCCCCGGCGGGCTGATTGTTGCGCGGCCTCCTGCCGCTACTTCACGCCCGCCGGGCCATCCATGGCCCCGGCGGGCTGATTGTTGCGCGGCCTCCTGGCGCTACTTCACGCCCGCCGGGCCATCCATGGCCCCGGTGAGCTGATTTTTTGCGCGGCATCCTGCCGCTACTTCACGCCCGCCTCCACGCCCATGGCCCAGGCGGCCTGATTGTTGCGCGGCATCCTGCCGCTACTTCACGCCCGCCTCCACGCCCATGGCCCCGGCGGGCTGATTGTTGCGCGGCATCCTGCCGCTTGTTCAGGCCAACGAAAACGTCGTCCCCGTGGCTGTCGCGTGCGGAGGGTGCGCGAACGGATTGAGGCTGGCCGGGAAAACACACCAGGGAGCAGGCCCTTTCGGAAACCTACTCCCCTCGCGTTGCAATCACATTGGCGGGCGCGCGTCAGGCCCGCTGGCGACGGCGGAAGAGCGAGTAGCCGCCGCACGCGACTCCCGCGAGGGCCATGGCGGAGGTGGAGGGTTCGGGGACGGCAGCGATTTGCCACGTTGCCCCACCACCAAAGGCCGTGTTCAACGCTGTGCTGTCAAACGTCGCCCAGCCCCGAGGACTGATGTTGCCTCCACGCGCTGACGCGTAGCCACTCGCCCCATGATCCCAGTTGACGAAATCGAGGAATGACGGAGAACCAGTACCGATTACCAGAGAAGACGCCGACGGGATGAACAATCCGGTCGAGGTCGCTTCGATCGAATAGGTTCCAGGGCCGGTGATGCCGTACCGTGCACCGGAATCGGAACTCGACACCGCATACGGCAGTTCCGCACCTCCGGAAACGGAAAAACTCCAGGCCGTTATGGCCGTGGTGCTCGAGTCGCTAATCCAAAACCCGCCACCAAGCGGTGTTGTTTGGGTGGTGTCGACTGTGATGAAACCGCTCAGGGTTCTTCCGTTCTGCACTGAGGGCGCGTTGACGAGGTTGTAGGTGATCAACGTTGCATTCGCAGTCAGTGGAGCCACGAACACGGCGACGGCGATGATGCGGATGATGCCTGACATAAAACGGCTCCCTTGACGGCGGATGAACGCACGGCAGCGTACTCCGAATACGGCTCGATGCTGCCCGCCCGGCTGAACAAGTGACGAATCGGGCATGAGCAGGGACGAATCGGGCATGAGCAGGGACGAATCGGGCATGAGCAGGGACGAATCCGCGGCATGCAGGGACGAATCCGCGGCGAGAGCGAGTCGTCAGCGGCTGGAGGCGGGGCGTGCTGGGCACGGGAGACGAGGCCGGCATGAGCCCCTACACCCCGACTCCATCGCCCCCAAGCACTTCGTGGAGCGTCTCCGCGCCCTCGGGGATCGGAAGGGTGAAGAAAAAACTCGCTCCCTGCCCCGGTTCGGAGTCCACCCAGATGCGTCCGCCATGCCGCATCACGATCCGCTCGCAGATGGCCAGGCCCAGCCCCGTGCCCGGGATGGCCGCGCGGGTGTGAAGCCGCTGAAACAGCCCGAAAATCCTGCTGAAGTATTCCGGGGCGATCCCAATCCCCTGATCCGCAACGCACACCACCCACTCCCCATCCCGTCGCTCCGCGGAAATGTGAATGCGAGGAGGTTCGTTCGGCTGCCGAAACTTCACGCCATTCGACAGGAGATTCTGAAACACCAGTTCCAACTGCTTCGCATCGGCAAAAACCGTCGGAAGCGAATCCTGCGTCACGACCGCGTGCGTGGTCCTCAGGGATTCCCCCAGCGTGGAGAGCACGTCGTTGACAACCTGCCCCATGTCGACCAGCGAGGCGCGTGCCGTGCCTGTGCCCACCCGCGAGTATTCCAGGATGTCCGCGATCAGCGTCTTCATCCGCTGCGCTCCCTCGACGGCGTGCGTCATCAGTTCGCGAGCTGCCGCATCCATGCCGTCGGCGAGCCGTCGCTCCAGGAGGCTCAAACTCACCATCACCGCGTGCAATGGCTCCTGCATGTCGTGGGAGGCGGCGCTTGCGAATTTGGTCAGGTCGCTGTTGGAACGAACGAGCTCGGCATTCACCCTGAGAATCGACGCCGTTCGTTCCTGCACGAGCGATTCCAGTCGGCGTCGATCCCTCGCCAGCCCCTCCTCCCTCAGCCGCTGCAACGTAACATCGCGAAAAACACCGAGCAAAAAGCCCCGTTTGGCCCCCTCATCCCGGTTCATCAGGATCTGTCCCTCGGTGAGAATCCTGTGGCCATCAATGGCGACGAAGCTCACATCGACGAGGCTCGACGGCTCATTCAGCAACAGGTGCCTGAGGCTCTCCCGAAAGCCGACGTGGCACTCTGGCGCGATCACATCCCAGATGGTCATTCCGACGGCTTCCACAGCGGAGTAGCCGAGGGTGTTGAGCCACGCGGGATTGACCATGCCGATCCTCCCGTCCTCGTCGAACGACTGGATGAGGTCGGACCCCAGATCAAAAAGCAGCCGATACCGCTCCTGCGCCGCCAGAAGCCGTTCGGCATGCAACGTGTGCTCCGTGATGTCGAGATTGACACCGTAGAGGCGGCGAACACGACCCTCGGGTCCGCGCTCGATGGTAAATCTCACGGCAAACCATCCAGGCGATCCGGTTGCCGACCTGAACCGATGCCTGAAATCCTGACGCAGCGACACGCCGTTTGCGTCACACGCGGCGTCGATGATCTGCCTCACCATCTCGCCATCGTCGGGGTGCACATACCGCGTCACGTAGTCGTCGAAGGTCAGGAGATGACTCGTTTCAGCACGTTCGTCGAGTCCGAGAATGCGGCCGCAGTTGTCGTCGCAGGTAAGCCGCCGCGTGACGACATCGATAACCCAGCTACCCGCCCCTGCCAGATGCAGGGCGTTGTTCAGCAAGGCCTCGCTGGCACGCAACTGCCGCTCGATTTCCATCCGCCGGCCGATGTCCTGCTCGATGGCCGTGGCCATGCGATTCATCGACCCCTCGAGCGTGGCAAACTCGACATATCCAGATCCCACGTTCTGGGCCGAGTAGCCCCCGCCAGCCACCCGTTCAGCCTGCATGGTCAGGGCCTGGATCGGACCGGCGATGTCGTGCGAGATCTTCCTGGCGAACAAACTCGCCAGAACGATGATGGCAAGAAACACCGTATTTTCACGCCAGAAGCGGGATACATAGGTGGCAATGCTGACATCGCGATGGAACGACGCACTGACCCGGAGCAGGTCGTCGATGGCCCCAACACCACCGACCGCCGCCATCGCGTCCAACGTGATGTCATGGCGCTTGGTTTCCGTCCCGTCGCCCCCGGCCACCTTCTGATCGCCGAGCCAGATCGAGGTTCCGATGCTCTCGGGCGGCTTCACGTGCTCGACCAGCCTGGCCTCGTTGATCAGCGCATACACCACGGCCGCATGACGATGCACGTCGATGGCCGAATCGGCGCGAACGACGATCGGGGCGGCGAAGGCCAGTCGCACGGATGGCGGATGTTTCGACGGCATCAGATGCGCGATCGCGTGTATCCGCGGCGGCGCATCGTCAGGAGCCTGCTGGAGCAGCGTCGCCGTCACTCCCTTCACCGCGTCGATATCGATGGCCACAAGGTCGGTGGGCGACGCTTCGATCACAAACCCCGAGCCATCGTCGATGAAGACTCCATCAAACAGGTCGTTGTCTTGCAGCCAGCCAACCATGGCCGACACGGCCGCGGCCGACGATTCGACGCGCTCCGCCACCTCGGTGATGGGCACAACACCCGCCAGTTCCATCACCCGAAACTGCATCTCTACGAGCCTGTTCTGCAACACCGACGCGGCAACGTCGGTGGCTCGCTGATCACGAGCCACGGCCTCCTCCCGCTGCCGTGCCAGCGTATACACGACGTTAAAAACCGCTCCGGCGATGGCAGGCACCAGCACAGCCAGGGCGATTGCTCGACGGATATACGATGCAAAACTTCGCATCGTCGCCAGGGAAGGATTCATGGCTCCGACCTCATCGCCTTCGCAGACGTGCTCGTCGTAAACAGGTGCTGCATGTAGGACGCGGTCTTGGTGGCGTCATACATCCCAGTGGCATGACGCTCATAGCCCTTGAGCAGCGCCCCCCACGCGACCGGCATGGTGGACTCTATCGACATGGGATCCGCCGACTCAAAGACCGCCAGCGAGGCCTTTTGCACCTCGTCGCCCTCCGACGCCAGCACGGCGATTTCATGACGAGACACCGGGATCGTGCCGAGATCCTCCCGAACGGCCCGCTGAAACGACTCCGACTGAACGCACCTCGCCAGCGTTGCCAGCGCCTGCCTTTTTTCACCCTGCAGGCTGAGATTGGGAAACGCCAGCACCTGAGCACTGCTCACCGACCGCAGGCTCCTTCCTCGAAACGAAGGCAGCGGAGCGACTCCCAGGTTTTCGCCCAGCCGCCTCCTCAATCGCGCGATGTCCCAATCCCCATCGATCAGGCAGGCAGCCTTTTCCTCCTCGAAGATCTGAAGCACGCATGCGTATCCACACGTGCTCCCAAGGTCGAGTTCACGCCCCAGGTCCACATACCCGCCGATCGCCGCGATCATCTCCGGTGTGTCGAACCGCAGCGGCCGGCGGATGAGGAATGAAGGATCCGCTGCCAGCACGAACGGCAGGAAAAAATACATGCTCGAATGATCCCACACGATCGATCGACCGCCGCTCTTCCACGTCAGCATCTCCTCGATGCGTGTGGGCGGCTGAGACACCAGCGACCGGTTGTAGAACAGCATCTGGTGGTTGCCGGCGAGGACGGGAATCCCATACACGGCGTCGCCGCGACGCACCATCGAAAGCACCCGGTCGTCGATGTCCGGCGACAGAAGGTCGCCTGGAACCACGCTGAACGCGAGCATCTCATTCCCGAGGTTGTCCGACGCCATGATGACCGCGTCGGGAAGCTCGCGAACGCTCGCACGCCGGAGCAGTTCCGACCGCATGCTGATCGTGTCGACATGAACGAGGTCGAGAAGGATATCCTCACGCAGCGCGTGCTCGCGGAGCAGCTCAGGAAACCCCTGATGGGTGCTGGCGTAGACAAGGGTGACCGTCTCGGCCTGCGTCCCATAGGGGATGCCGAGCAGGCCCACAACGATCAGTGCCAATGCCTTGCGACTCATGGGGCCCCCGACTATGCGACACCTCCGATCCCTTACTGTACATCAGCCGGGGCAATCGCGGAGATGCCGAAACCCGCCCCGAGGGCCGACCGTGCGCAGCGGCACCATGACTGAGTCACTCCGTGTGGGGGGCGTTTTGCTGTTTCTCCAACACCTCCCGAAGCCGTTGGAGATGATCGCGGGCCGTCGAATGGTCGGGATTCAGCCGAAGCGACTCCTCATAGTGGTCGACGGCCTCCCCGAGCCTCCCCTGAAGCACGAGGGCGTGCGCCAGGTTGTTGTGGGCCTGAGCCGACGCCGGCATCGTGCGCACCGCCTCCTGCAGGTGAGGAATCGCCTCGTCGGGCCGGCCGATGATCCCGAAGGCCACGCCGAGGTTCGAATGAATCTCGACCAGATTCGGATTGATGCGGAGAGCCTCCTGGTAGTGTGGAATCGCCTCCTGCGGCCGGCCAAGGCTGAACAGCGCACTGCCAAGATTGTTGTGGGCCTTGGCCGACGTGGGCATGAGCCTGAGCGCCTCGCGGTAGTGTTCGATCCCCTCCGGCATCCGTCCCGATCCGATCAGCACCACTCCGAGATTGGTGTGGGCGGCCCAGGAGTCGGGGTTGGCCACGAGCGAATCCCGCATGAGCGACTCGGTCGAGCGAAACACCTCGCTCCGCTGCCAGGTGAGCGCCATCAAAGCCGCCACGAGCATCCCTCCCGCGCCGAGCGCCGTGGGCCGGAGCCATGTGATCTTCGCCGCCGCCATGACCGCCGTCGCCACGAGCGCGGTGATCGCGGGGAGGGCAAGGTATTGCAGGTGGTCTGACACGAGCGAGTAGCGACGGAAGAGCATGTTCACGATGCCGAGCACGGGCCCCAGCGCCACCACATAGCATCCCATCGCCATGGCCACCGGCCGTGCGACCCGTCGCGGAAGCCGTGGGATCGCCACCGCCGCCCCGATCGCCGCCGCGAGCGGCAGCCAGGCCGTGGGCGAGGTGGGGTCGACCTGCCAGCGCGGATAGAGCATCGCGAGCCTCAGCGGCAGGAGCGCCTTGCCGAGATAAAACCACACCACCCAACCGCTGGCCGCGATCCGCGACAGCAGCCCATCGGGCATCGGTTCGCCGGGAATCACGATATGCGGTGACTGCCGCAGCATCGTGACGCCTCCGAGGAGCAGGGCTGGCACGAAAAACGCCGCGGTCCTGAGAAGATCACGGCGATCGATCCGTCCACGCCGCCACCAGCAGCAGGCCAGCAGCACCACCGGCAGCACCACGGTGGAGGTCTTCGCCAGGAGGGCAAGCACAAACGCGACGAGCGAGGCGGCATACCAGCGTCGCTGGCCACCCTCGTCGAACCGAAGCCATGCCAGGAGCGCTGCGGCATAGAGCGGCAGCGACAGGCAGTTTTTCAGTTCGGAGATCCAGGCCACCGAGGCCACCGTCACCGGATGCACCGCAAACAAAACGGCCCCCAGCCAGGCGGCCTCGAGGCGAAGCCGCCGAAGCACCCTCCACACCAGCACCGACCCGATCCCGTGGAGAAGCAGGTTCACAGCGCGATACCCGGCCGGGTTCATGCCCCACAATCGCCATTCGATCCAAAAGAGCGAGTTGGTGAGCGGCCAGTAGTCCTCGGCCTTGGCCGTCAGCCAGATGTCCAGAAGCCCGGCGTCGTCGCGCATGAGACGGTGCATCGGCACGCTTGGCGTGGCGGCGATCCAGGAGTCGTCATCCCAGAGAAAGCCGCCGCCGAGCGATGGCCAGAAGGCCACCACCACGGCCAGACCGATGAGGATCACCCCCGCCGCGTCGGTCCACGCCCGGGGCAGCACGGGCGAGAAGCCCGCGCGACGAGACGCACGGACGACGGTCGAGGTCTTTGACTCTCGTTTCACGGTGGATCGTTCAAGGACTCACGAATCGGAACCAGCAGGCTCGCCCAGGGCACGACGAGTCTACTCCCGCCATCACCACCATGGCCTACTCCCTGGAAACGGTTTGAAATCCACCTCGAGGCTCGATCACCACAGCCGTCGGACCGCGAAGCTCCACCGTTGTCCCGGCATCGCCCGTGCGAAGCCATGTCGGATCGCCACACACCACCCTCGCGCTCGGCAGAGGGGGCAGGCACACTCTCTCTCGGCCGTCACCACGGTGAATCGCCACGATCAAGGATCGGCCTTCGAACGACCGCTCGAAGGCCAGCACCCCGGCCGACGAGGCAATCGGCCGGAGCGTGCCCCGACGAAGGCACGCATGGGCCGACCGCAGCCCGATGAGCGCGCGATACCAGGCAAACGTCTCCTGGTCGAATCGCACGGCGTCGGGCGACGCGCGGCGGCTGCCGTCGGGCTCGGTGGCCTCATCGGCATGCGCCGCCCCCGGCCACACCATCGGCTTCCGGCAGCAGGGGTCGTTGGCGCCCCACATGCCTGCTTCGTCGCCGTAATAGATCATCGGCGCACCCACACTCGTCAGTTGCACCGCCGCCACCACCCGCTGCAACGCCCGCTCGTGGGCGTTGGGGCCCCGCGTGGCATAGCCTCTGGTCGCCGCCCTCGAAAACTCGGCATAGCCATGCCAGTCGGCGTAGGGCACACCGCCGCGGTTCACCGCGTGCGAGGCAAGTCTCGCCGTGTCGTGACTCCCGAAGAGATTCTGCTGCGCGAGCGCCACCTCCCAGCCGAAGGCGTCGTGCAGCGTCGACAGCCGCGCATGCATGGCGGCCGCGTCGATCGACGCCTCGAGGGCCCAGTCGGCGCAGGCACCGGCAAATGGGTAGTTCATCACCGCGTCGAACTCATCGCCGGCAAGGTAGGGCCGCAGCGGCTCGATGCCATCGATCACCTCGGCGACGAGATACGCCTCAGGGTTGATCGACCGCACCAGCCGGCGCCACGCCTTCCAGAAGGGATGACGCACGCAGAAGGCGACATCGAGCCGCCATCCATCAACTCCGTCGGATGGATCACCGTCGCCATCGGGATCCATCCAGCGGCGGGTGACGTCGAAGACATGCCGCCGCGGCCCATCCACGAGCCCATGGTCGTCCTGGGACCACTCGGGAAGCGAGGCATGCCCAAACCACCCCTCGTAGGCGAACGACGTACCGGCCCCGGCATCATGCCACGACCTCACCTTGAACCACTCGGCAAACCGCGAGGCCCTCTGCCTCGCCACCACGTCGCGAAAGGCCCAGTGCCGCACCCCCACGTGGTTGAACACGCCGTCGAGAATCACCCGCATGCCGCGACGATGCACCTCTGCGATCAGCGCTCGCAGCAGCATGTCGGCGGCGGTCCAGCGCCAGGTGGACGGATCGCCCGGATCCTCCGCGGCCACGAGGGCGCGATCGCCTGCCGGATCGGGGCCGAGCGTGGGATCGACGTGGATGTGCGAGGCGGCGTCGTATTTGTGGGCCGACGGGGCATCGAACACCGGATTGAGATAGATGGCATTCACACCGAGCTGCTGCAGGTGGTCGAGGCCGTCCCACACCCCCTGCAGATCGCCGCCATACCGCCGCCGCTGCGCGTGCCGCCAGAAGGCCTCGGCGCCGCCCCGCTGCTCCCACGGCTGCCGCTCATACCAGTCGCTCTGCCAGGGATGCACCTGCCAGTGCGGATGATCGTCGTCGGGATAGGCCCCACGCAGGTCATCGAGCCGGGGATCGTTGTCCGGGTCGCCGTTTCGAAAGCGTTCGGGAAAAATCTGATACCAGATCGCGTCGGCCGCCCATGCGGGAGGCTGATCGAATGACGCCATGACCGCCCCCTGCCGCCCCGTGACGAGTGCACCGCGCTCGGACAATTGTCAGGCCCGACGACGACGCACCACCACCCACCCCGCGGCCGCCACCGCCACCATCGCGGTCACCGAGGGCTCCGGCACCGACGCCACGGAAATCTCCGCGATGGGCTTGTTGGACGCAACGGCCGACCACGAAGCAAGATTGTCTGTCGACCGCGACATGGTCGTGAAGGCATAGCCTTCGTTTGTCGTGTAGGCGGTGGACGTCACGGCCCAGTATTGCTCGTAGATCGGGCTCCCTGTGCTCTGCCCGATGGCCAGCACGTATTTCGTGTTGGGGGAGAGGGTTTCGGCAAACAGATGAGGGAGGCTGGCGGCGGTGTAGGAGAACGTCTGCTGCTGAAAACTGCCCCCGACAGGATTGGTCCAGGTGGCCGACAGGTTGTCGTCCTGCGACAAGGCTGCACCCGTCGGGAGATTGTTGGAGCCGGCGGCGAAGAGGTAAACGCTGAAGGTGATGCTCTGCGATGTGTTGGTCAGTCCCGACATGAGGCTCAGCGACAAGCCGTCGATCTGGCCTGCGGAGGTGCCGCTGGTGAACCCAAGCCCGACCGTCGTCGGCGAATTAAAGCCATATCCATTCGAGAAGCTGCTCGCGATGTTGGAAAGAACCGGTGTCGCACGAGCCGAACCCGACAGCATCACGCACGCCATGACCATGACCATCACCATGACCATCACAGAACCAGCACGGCATCGAGCATTCATCGTTCCGACTCCTTGCGTCTTGCGGCTTGCGGAAACATCCGCCAACCGGTCACTGCTGAGCCGACGTCAGTCGTCGGCCGTGATCTCACCCTAGGAGAGGTCGTGCCGTCGTCACAAGCCCTTCACCCGACAAAGTGACGAATCGGGCACCAGCTGGGACGAAACGGGCGCGGAACGCCGCCGTGCGCATTCCCCGCCGTGCGCCCCTACGGCGCCACGGGCCGCACGGGCCGCACAAGCCGCCGAAACCGCGCGGGCGTGATGCCCGTGAGCTGGCCAAACAGGCGCGTGAGATGACTCTGCGAGGCGAATCCGAGCTCGCGTGCCAAGTCTTTCAGCGACACATCCTCAGCCTCGAGCCGCCGCATGGCCACACGGAGCCGACGGCGATTGACAAACCGATGAAAGCTCAGCCCTGCCGACCGTCGAAACTTCGCCGCAAAATGGCTGGGCGATAGCCCCACGAGCGACGCCGCGGCCTGGATGCTCGGCGGCCCGGCCAGATTGGAGTCGATGAGGTTGACGATCTGTTCGAAGCTGGCCGTGTCGAACACGCCCTGATCGGCTGACCACGCGCACGCCCGGCCTCCGCTGAGATGCCCCAGCTGAAGCACCAGCTGACGCGCGGCATCGGTGGCGTTGTCCGGCGATTCACACACCCTGGCCACGCACGATCGCAGCCTCGATTCATTTCGGAAATGAAGCGATCGCAGCTCCACCGGCGATGCCGTGTCCGCCTGCGGCAGCACGTCTTCCACGTGGCCCGGGGGAATGAGCACGACCCACGCCTCGTGGTCGGGCGACACCTGCGACACGCACGTGTACGACTCCCTTCGGGCGGGCAGGAAGTGCACCGACCCGGCGGTGTCTTCCCAGCGTTCCTCCGTGCCGCGGGTCGTGCAGCGCACGTCGCCGTTGCCACGGATCACCATCCGAATCGCGTGGCTCACGCTGCGGCCGCGAACCACCGTCGGCTTCGGTCCCACGGGCCCACGCACCGCGAACTGAAACCACGAATGCTGCAGAAACTGCGAATGCGTCGCACCGTCCATCGCACATCGCCCCCGAAACACGTCCTTGTCGATCGTGTCTTTGAAACGGGCGAGACGAACGAAGGTTTCGCACGGTGCGGAGGCGACTCACAAAAATAAAAACTGATTCGCGCCGTCACGGTTTGTCACGAGGCGACGATCGATCCGTGGGCCGCCGGGCCCACCAGTTGGCGAGCACCGACCCCGACACGTTCATCCACGGGCTGAACACGGCCGCCGCGAGGCCCACCGTGCCGAGTTTGCCCATGCGGCCGGCAATCCCGGTGGCCATGCCCCCGTTCTGGAGCCCCACTTCGAGCGCGATCGCCCGCGCGCTCGACACGTCGAGTCCGAGCAGGCGACTGAACGTGTAGCCGAGCAGGTAGCCCAGCCCGTTGTGCGCCACAGCCACCGCAAAAAGGATCGGTCCGACCCGGAGCAAGTCATCGCGGCCGGCTGCGGTGGTCACCGCCGTGAAATAGATGATGCCCGCCATCGACGCATAGGGCATGAGCCGATCCACGAGTGGCCAGCGACGCCGCACCTCTCCCCACACCACGCCCACCGCCACCGCCGCGGCGATGAACGACACGACGATCGTGGGCTGGAGCGAGTCGGCGCGGAGCCGTGCCGCGATCCAGTCCCATCCCCCTGCGGCAAGCCACGCCAGCCAGCCCGCCGCGACCACCGCCGCGGCCCGGCCGATGGTCCGGCCCCAGGCGGGCGCCCGAGCCACCCCGTCGGAAAGCAGCGCGGCCCCCACCGGCACGAGCACGATCTTCACGATCTCCATCGTCATCGTGGCCATCGACACCTCGATCAGGCGTCCGGCCAGCAGCTTCATCCACAGGGGCGTCACCACCGGGGCGAGCATCGTGGCCATCGCGGTCACCGTGACCGAAAGGGCGAGATTGGCCCCGGCCAGGTAAGTCATCACATTCGAGGCCAGGCCGCTGGAGCACGATCCGATCAGCACGATGCCGGCTGCAACCTCCGGTGGAAACTCGACCACCTGGCTCAACGCCCAGCCGAGGAGCGGCATGATGGTGAACTGGCAGGCGAGCCCCACGACCACGCCCCGCGGCTGCCGAGCCACCCCGAAAAAGTCGGCCAGCCGCATCTGCGTGCCCATGCCAAACATCACCGTCTGCACGACCACGAGCACCACCCACGGGTCGCGGAGCCGCACGCCCCCCCACTCCTCGAACGACCGTGGCCACACCATCGCCGCCACGACCGCCGCCACGATCCACGCCGTGTACTGGTATCCCGCAAGCGCTCGAACGCCGCCAAGACCCACCGCCACAAGGATGGTCGTGGCAACCCCCGCCCGATTCGCGAGCCATTCAAGCCCCAGGGCAAGACCAGCCGCGGCCAGCACGGCCGCCATTCCCGCGAGCCCCAGACAGATCCTGCGCACCACGCCTCGTCTCCTCAGCCACGCTCCAGCAGCAGGCGTTGCAACGCGCTCGTCAGTTCGTTCAAGGCTGTCTCGAAATCCTTCATCATCGCTTCATTCCGCTCACCCGCCACGAGGCTGGCCTCCAACGAGGCCGCCGCCTCGAAGAGGGTGACGGCTCCGAGCATCCCCGCCTGCCCTTTGATCTTGTGGGCCGAGCGCGACGCCTCATGGCAATCGTCGGCCTCCACGAGCCTTCGGATGCCGGGAGCCGTGGACACGCATTCTCCCACAAAAGCCCTCGCCGCCGTCACAAACAGGTCGAGGTCGTCGAGCATCATCTCTCTGGCCCGAGTGGTGTCGATGCCGTCAACGTGAGGCCAGGTGTCATCGCCTGGCGAAGAACTTGTTTGATCCGAGGCCGCTGACGCCGTGGGCTCGACCACCGGCGACACGGGCCGATCGGCAACGAAACGCAACACATCACGGGCAATACGAGCGGGATCGATCGGCTTGGACAGAAACCCGATCATGCCGGCCGCCTCGGCCTCGGCACGATGCTGCAGGGTGACCCCCGCCGTCAGAGCCACGATCGGAATGTCTTTGCCTCGGGGAGTCGACCGAATCCGCCTCGCGGTCTCAGCTCCTCCCATTTTCGGCATCTGCATGTCCATCAGGATCACGTCAAACGTGTTCGTGACAGAACTGACCGCGTCAATGGCCTCGTATCCGGAATCGACCACGAGCACCTGGGCACCTTCGTGCTCGAGAAGACGCTTCATGACGGTGAGATTCAGGACACTGTCGTCCACCACGAGGACGTGGCGGCCCCGAAGGCAGAATCCCTCACTCCGCCCGTCTTGCATCGCCAACGCGCTCGCGACCGACACCGAGTTCATCACGACTCGTTGGATACTCGATGCATCGACTGGCTTGTGGAGAACATCAACCCCCAAAGGCATGTTCAGCAAAGGATCCGGCCTGATGAACCCAGGCGTTGCAAGAACCACCACAGGGGTCGCAAACTCTGGACAACGCTCCCTGATCACCGCCAACGCTTCCAGGCCGCTCATTCCCGGGAGGTGCACGTCGAGAACGATGCAATCGAATGCCGCCGGGGCATTCCTGGCAGCCAGCGCCCTTTCCACGAAACGCTCACCACTGCCAACAACCTCGACATCCCAATGAAACGACTCCGCCGCATGCCGAAAAAAAGCAACATCCGCCGCACTGTCCTCCACCAGGAGCACCCGCAGTGGACGACGCGGCACGCCATCCGTCCCGGTGCCTCCCTCAACAACACCGAGCGGCACCTCCACCACGAAGGTTGATCCCTCACCGAGCGTCGATTCTACACCGACCCTGCCCCCCATGAGCTCGACCAATCGCCGGACGATCGAAAGCCCGAGACCACTCCCACCAAGACACGCACTCTCCGTCCCTCCAATGTTCGAAAAGCGATCAAAGAGATTCGGCAGATCGCTCGGTGCGATGCCTCGTCCGGTGTCAGACACCTCGATCCGCATCACATGCTCCGTCCAGCCGTCATGCCCCTGAAAACCAGCCACCCGAACGCCAACCCTGCCGCCGGCATCCGTAAACTTGATGGCGTTACCAACGAGATTGACCAGCACCTGTCGCAATCGGTAGGCGTCGCCCACCTGCTCCGCCGGAAAGCCCAAAGGCACCTGGTCGACCGCCAACGTCAGATTTTTCGCCTGCGCAGTCTTCGAAAACATGGCCTTGATATCGCCAAGGACGTCGCTCACTCGGAAAATCTTATGTTCGATCTCCAGTTCATCCGCCTCGATCTTCGTGAAGTCAAGCACATTGTTGATCAACTCGAGTAGATGCTGCGATGACGCCACGATCGACTCGACATCCCCCGCCTGACTCTCGTTCAGGTGCTCCTTCGACAACATGTGACCGAGGCCGATGATCGCATTGAGCGGCGTGCGAATCTCGTGGCTCATCGTTGCGAGAAAAACCGACTTCGCAGCACTTGCTTGTTCGGCCTTGCGCATGGACTGCTCGGCCAGGTTTCGACTCTCGACCAGTTTGCGGCGACCTTCCACCACGTCGGCGATGCCGACGACAAACTTTGCCGCTCCCACGACGACGCCGCGGTCGTCACAAACCGGCGACACCGCCACCAAGACATCGATCGGGGTGCCGCTGCGATGCAGTCGAACCGTTTCAAACGGTTCCAGACGCGCCCCTTCCAGTATCTTCTCTTTGATCGCATCTTCTTCCGTCATCCGATCAGGCGGTATCAGCATGGTGACCGGCCGCCCAATCGCTTCACTGGCGGAATAGCCAAACAACCCAGAAGCCTCGCGATTCCATCCGGTGATCACTCCGCGAGTGTCCTTGGTGACGATGCCGACGGTCGCCAGATCGATCACTTGACGAGACCGGTCCGCAACCTGAGCCAGGCTCGTCAGGGCCGACACATCGGCAACCGTCACGATCACCTTCCCCTGAGAAGGGGTGGTCCGGGCCTCCAGCACCCGGCCATCAGCCTCAAACACCGCGCTACAAGGCCCGCTCTCCCCGGCGGATTTCTCGAGCCACGCCGTCATCGCGTCGTGTTGTTGCATCGTGTCGAACTGCCGATTCGCCATGAGGACGTTCGCGTTCATATCACACAACGACAGGCCAAAGGGCACCCCGTCGATGACCGACCGGAGCTCAGCCGTTCGTGCTTCCACGATCAACTCGGCATCCGCACGCGCCCGTTCGGCGCCACGAACACTCATGGCGGCGGCCGCCGAGACAACTGCCCCAGCGGCCATGATCGCGGCATACAGCATGGGGCTTATCACCGACATCTGCGCGGGACTCGCCCACACCGTCACCTGCAGCGATCGGCCCAGAATCTCGATCTCGCGTGAAGCCTGAATGGCGTCGTTCGATACATCATCCGCACGCGGCCCCCATGACTCCCCGCTCTCTCGATCCATGACGGCAACCTCGCGCCCGCGACCACACGCGCTCAAGACGTCGCGATATCGAAAGGCTGCGTACCATGCTCCCTGAAAGCCAACGAACGGATCAGACGCCGAGATCTCTGCCCCGCTCCTGACGATCGGCACATAGACAAAAGAGCCCAGATCGCCGTCGCGAGTCTGCGGAAGTGGCACTCCCGCTGTCATGGTGGGTTGACCTGAATCAATGGCTGCACGAATCGCCACGGCTCGTCGCGGTTCGCTTAAGATGTTGAGCCCGATAGCGCTCTTATTCACGGATTGCGGAGCCGCCCATCGCACAACGATCAAGGTGCCGTGGTCGTGAGGAGGCGTGGGATGGATCTTCAGGTCAGCAGAGCCTTCGGCTCGCTCCCTTGCCACGTAGGCTTCCACCTCGTCGTTGCCGACTGGCTCGACAAACCCGAACGCGAATACGCCCGGAAATTCTTTGGCGAGTTTCCGTCGTTCAACATACGTGTAGAAAGTCTCGCGGTCGCGGATCCCGGTGGCCTCCATCATGGCTCTGCCGCCCAGCAACCCGTATGCCGTGCGGCTCAGAAACGATTCGAGCATTGTGGCAACGTCGGCGGCATTCGCTTCCACGAGCGTATGAACGGTCATGCGGTCGGAACGGAATCGTTGCACCGCCACCGCCGCGGAGATCACGAGGCCGACGATGAAGATCGTCGCCGGCACGGCGGAAACTTTTTTTGGGCGCGTCACAAGACGAATCACCGGAGACTACTGGGATCGGGATCGCCGTACCTGTGCATGACGAAGGCTGGAGTCTACCACCCAAGCACGTCGTGCGCATCGGCCATATGGCCCGATACGATCACTGTTGCTTCAAAAAGGCCTCGGTTTTCTGCCGGAACAGGTCCGGGGCCTCGGCGTGGATCCAGTGGCCCGCGTCGGCGATCACCTCGATCGACGATGCGGGAAACAGACCGGCGATCGTGGCATGGTGCTCCGGCCGCACATACTCCGATCGGCCGCCCGACAGAAACAGCACGGGCCCGGTGTATCGAACCCCCGTGGGCACTTCAGGAAACCCGAGGATCTCCTGGAACTGCCGCTCGAGGACCGCGAGGTTGATGCCCCACGAGAGCCCGTTGGGACCTGTGCGAATACTCTGCACGAGGAAGGACCGCAGGGCCGGAGCCTTCACCGTGGCGGCAAGCGCGGCCTCCACGTCGGCCCGGCGGGAACACGCTGCGAGCGGCACGGCGCGCATCGCACGGAGCATCTCGATCGAGGTCGCGGTGGAGGCCGCCGGGGCGATATCGACCACCACGAGCCGCTCCACGAGGTCGGGCCGCGACAGCGCGAGCACCATCGCCGCCTTCCCTCCCATGCTGTGGCCGATCACGGCCGCAGGGCCGCCGGCCACCTCCTCGATGAGCTTCGCCACGTCGTCGGCGAGCGCCGGGTAGTCGTGGCGGTCGTCCCACGGACTCTCGCCGTGGTTGCGCAGGTCGACTGTGATCACCCGCCGGTGGTCGGCAAGGGCCCGGGCCACGCTGGCCCAGTTGCGCTTCGATCCAAACAGGCCGTGCAGGATCACCAACGGCGGTCCTGAGCCGATGTCGTGATGGGAAAGGGCGATCGCCACAGCCTGCTCCTTGGGCACACGGTCAACGGGGCCGGCCGGTCATCCCCGCGGCGTCGCCCGGCTCCAGGCCACGGGGGATCGCCGACGCGCCGAGCTGCTCGATCTTCGGAAGGCGGCCGTCGAGCCCGAACCGACACCCGTCGAACGACACGCCGGCTGCATCGAGCAGCATGACGACCGGATCGTCGGCCAGAAAGAGTGAATCCCGAACCGTCAGCCCGGCCACATCGGCGAGGCTGATCAGCCGTGGGCCGCGCAGGTCGCAGCCGTCGAGCATGAAGCCCTCGACCGGCCGCTCCGGCAGCCCCTTCACCTTCAACGCCTCGCCCCCTGATGTGCCGACCAGGCGACGGATCGTGATGTCGCGGTAGAAGGGCGTCTGCGGAGAGTCGGGCGGCGCCGGAAGCCGGTCGGCCAGCGGCCCCGCATACGCCCGCGAGCCCAGCATGTCGACCATCACCGCCGTGTGGCTGCACGAAAACGCGACGCGTTCGATCAGCCAGTGCTCGCCACCGCCACTGCGGGGCCGACGGGTCTTGAGATAGATCGCGTGGCGCACGTTTTCGAGGACGCAGTCGTGCACATGGACGTTTCGGATACCGCCGGCCGTTTCGCTCCCGCATGCGATGCCGCCCGTGCCGCCCGTGGCGAGGTTGTGGCGAAGCACCACGTTGGCCGTTTCGGCCCCGGCCGGCGTGAGGGCGGCGCTTCGTCCGGCCTTCAGCGCGTAGGAATCGTCGCCGGTGTCGGCGCTGCAGTATTCCACGAGCACGTTGCGGCTCGCGACCACGTCGACTCCGTCGCCATTGCCCACGCCCCGGCTCTCGATGGCCACGCCGCGGATGACGACACCCTCGCATGCGATCGGCGACACATGCCACATCGGACCATGCCGAAGGGTCACGCCCTCCACCAGCACGTCGCGGCAGTCCACGAACACGAGAAAATTGGGTCTGAAAAAATGGCGGCCATCCCGGCCGTCAAACACCCGCGTCGGCACGGGGCTGGCGGGATCGACGAGCTGCTCGACAAGCCCCGGGCGCACCTCGCGAAGCGGGCCATCGGACGGCCCTTCCAGAACCCCGCCCCCCGTCACCGCCACGCCGGCCTCCCCGCAGGCGTAGATCAGGCCGCCGGGGCTCATCACCTCGACCCCCTCATACCAGGTGCGAACCACGGGGAGGTAGTCGTCGATCGCGCCCGAAAACCGCACCGTTGCTCCGGTGGCGACGTGGAGATTCACGCCGGAGCGAAGGATGATCCGGCCGCTGCGCCAGGTGCCCGGAGGGATCACCACCGTTCCACCGCCGGCGGCCGCCAACTCGTCGATCGCCGCCTGCACGGCCGCGGTGATCGAGCCGTCCTCGGCGACCCGCTGCCGATCGATGTCGATCACCCGGTCGGGAAAGGCGGGCCGACGGGGCTGCGGCATCTCGAAGGGGGGCGCGACGGGGGCGATCGCTGGCGGCATCGCCGCAGGCCCGACAGCCCCGCGATCGGGCAGCGGAGGCTGAGCCGCACCGCCGGCGACCATCACCACGCCAAGAGCCCCCACGAGCCAACTCCCGGGGCGATCGCGGCGCGGCCACGCCTCCATCCGGCTCGAACACGACATGGCGGCGGGTATCCTCTCGGGATGGTGCGGCGGCAGCCATCGGGCTGTCGTCGGCTTTCCAGCCTACCGTGGGCCGCTCTGGGGCACACCCGACATGACCTTCTCGCACGACGCCTTCGCCCGCCTCGAGCAGCTGCTCTACCGCCGGGTCTCGACCCGTCCCGACTGGCTGAAGGCCTGGCGCAACGAGGCCAACTACCTCCTCGTTCAGGCGCGTCGGGCCGATGACGATGACAACGACGAACTGCTGGAGGAACTCCAAGAACAGGCCCGCGAGATGGCCGACATGGTGGAGGCACGCCTGCGGGCCGAGGGGCTATGAACCCGCCCGGCGGCTCGCCAGGAGCCGATCCTTCGCCGCACGCGGAAGCCGCTTGATCGCCGCCTCGCGTTTCAAGGCCGCCGACTTCGAGGGCTGTCGCTCCTCATACGCCGTGCGAACGGGCAGCCGCGATCGCGTGTACCGCGAGGCCTTCCCGGCAGCGTGGGCGCGCAGCCGGCGATCGAGGTCGTTGGTGATGCCGGTGTAGAGCGTGCCGTCGCCGCAGCGGAGGATGTAGACGATCCACGGCGACGATGCGGCACGGGACACGGGCATGAAATCCCACTCGACGGCAACGGGGTGCTGCGGCAAAAATACCGCCGTCATCATCATCGGTCAGAGAGGACGCGAATGACCACACGGCTCGGAATCGTCGGCATGTTTCTCGCGGCGACGGCGTGCGCGGCCATCCTGGCCCTGCCCGGCCCGGCCCTGGCCCTCGAGGCGGGCATGCCCAACCCGCCCGCCTCGCCCACGGAGGTGCGGTGCGCGATCGTGATCGTCGACATCGTCAACATCGACGACGTGAACGAGTCGTTCGAGGCGGAACTGGCGATCATGGCCAACTGGCACGACCCGCGGCTGGCGTTTGATCCGGAGAAGGAGGGCACCACCCGCAAGATCTTCCAGGGCGACTACCAGTTTGCGGAGGTGTTCAACGGCTGGTGGCCGCAGTTTGTGATCGTCAACGAAGTGGGCCGCGGCGACACGAAGGGGGTGAAGATCGAGGTGCAGCCCGACGGCCTGGTGCGCTACCTCGAAATGCGGCACGCCCAGCTCGAAACGCCCATGTCGCTCCACGACTATCCCTTCGACACACAGCGGCTCAAGGCCTCGATGATCTCGATGGGCAACCTCACCGACGACGTCGTGCTCATGGTGGAGGATCGTTACCGCGAGGCCACCGACGACTACGTGAAGCGGGAGGAGTCGGTCAACGTGGCCGGATGGACGCTCCGGCATCTCGACATGAACGTGAACGAAAACTATCTCGCCGACGGAGACGGCCAGTCGCGGTATTCGCAGCTCGTCACGACAATCACGCTTCAGCGACGCAGCTGGCAGCTCGTGTGGGAGCTTCTCTTTCCGATGCTCATTCTCGTGTCGATGATGTGGTCGGTGTTTTGGATCGACATCGAGTCGTTGGCCGACCGGCTCAACCTGTCGTTCATCGGCGTGCTGACGATCGTGGCGTATCAGTTCGTGGTGATCGACGACATGCCGCGGATGTCGTATCTCACCTTCACCGACACGCTGCTGCTGGTGTCGTTTTGGGCGATGTGCGCCACGATCCCGCAGAGCCTCATCATCCACTCGCTGGTGCGGAAGGGGCGGCATGCCACAGCCAAGCGGATCGACAAAACCTCCCGCTGGGCCTTTCCGCTGGCGTACGCCGTGCTGATCGCGGTCACTGTGGCCCGCTATTTCCTCATGTAGGCTGCGACGAGGCGGGGGCCGTGACACGCCCGCACACCGGTGCGACCGTCAGCGTGCCGCGTGTTCGTTGATCGCTTCGGCCACCGCATTCGAGATCTCGTCGGCCAGCCGTTGCTGCTGGGTGATGTCGGCGACGCCGCTGGCCGAGGCGACGTGTTTTCCCACCACGACATAGGGGTTGAAGCCTGCCGCAGCCCCCACGGCGACGGTGCCCGGCGTCATGCGCCCCTTGTCGGAGCTGTCGAGAATGAAAAAGGGCTGGCCCCCGCCGGTGGCCGGATCGGACATCACGATATCGATGCCCACATGCCGATTGCCCACCCCGAAGCCGACGAGGTTGCGGGCCGCCGCACTTCCTTCGTCGAGCGTCACGACCTGCCCAGCGAGCCGCCAGCCGTCGGACGGCGGCGGCGAGGGCTGATCCCAATAGGTCACGGGCCAGCCCGCGGCGGCCATCTCGTCGGCCACGAGCTTGGCGACGGTGGTGCCCACCGGCTGGCTGCGATCATTGCCCGTGACCATGTCGATCACGCGGGGACGGCCAGCCATCATCTGTCGCACCGGGCCCTCTGGGATGACTCCAGCTGGCTCCTGCTGGAGGGCCTCCTGGAGTCCGGGCTCCATGGCGAAAGGGAGCACGTAGATTCGTCGCGGCGGCTGGGCCGGCCAGGTGCCGGCGGCGGGCGCCGGCGCCACGCTGGTGGGGCCAAACGACTGCCCGAACACATGCGGACCGATCGTCGCCAGCACGACGATCATCACGATCGATGAACCATGGGCAGAGCGTGGCATGTGAGCCTCCAAACACACGGGAGCCTGATGGCGGGGAGACGATACCGGGGGCGGCCGACCGGCGGAAGAGGAATCGGCCCGCCATCGCGACGATCCCTCAGCGCTGACGGGCTGCGGTATGATCCTGATGAGCCCCCGCGGGCCGCCTTTTCACAGCGGGCCGCCATTCCAAAAGCTCCCCCCGAGTGACACGCCCATGATCGCGAGCTTCACTTCGGGCTGGTGGAGGCTTGTGAGCCTGGCCGTTCTGTGCGTGCTGCCGGAGCAGCCGCTGGAGAACGTGGAGGAGATTTCGTCGTTTCAGGCGGATGTCGCCGTCGCCGCCGATGGCCTCATGACCGTGACCGAAACGATCGATGTGGTAGCCGGCCACCACGAGATCAAGCGGGGCATCTACCGCGACATCCCCGTGTGGTTTGGCGGCGGGCCGCTGGGAATGCCGGTTCGAATTCCACTGGAGATCGTCCGGATCGAATGCGATGGCCGCCCGGCTCCGTATCACACGGACGACCAGGGCTCGTTCGCCAGGGTGTCTATCGGCGACACGGATGTGATGGTGCCCCGCGGCCCGCACACCTACACGATCGAATACCGCACCCGGCAGCTGCGATCCTACGCCGACCACGACGAGGTGTATTGGAACGCCACGGGCAACGCCTGGGCCTTCCCGATCGCGAAGGCCCGCGCCTCGATCACGTTTCCCGACGGCGTGCCGGGCGACTCGATCCGGCCGGAGGCCTATGTCGGGGTCGTGGGCTCGAAGAACCAGCGCGACGTGCGGGCCTTCGTCGACCACCCGAAGGGCGTGGCCGTCTACGAGGCGACGGTGCCGCTCGCACCATCCGAGGGCCTTACGATCGTGGCGAGGTTTCCGAAGGGCTTCGTGACGCTCCCCTCGCTGGCCGACCAGGCATGGAACGACCGCTACGTGCGACTCGGCCTGATCGGGCTGGGCATCGTGCTCGGCTACTTCGTCGTGGCGTGGTGGCTTGTGGGGCGAGATCCCGGGCCCGGGAGCGTGACGCCTCGCTTCACACCGCCACCAGGACTCGATCCGGCGGCCTGCCGGTTTCTCCGTCGCATGGGATTCGACAAGGAGTGTTTTTCGGTGGCAATTCTGTCGCTGGCATCGCAAGGGGCCATCGAGATCCACGACGACGATCGGGGCTTCAGGCTCGTCAAGCGGTCTGAGCCGCCGGCCACCGCATCGGCCGACGAGCGGCAGGTGTTTGCGTCGCTCCTCGGGCAGCGGCAGTCGATCGACGTGGCCCAGCAGCATCACGAGCGGTTCTCCAAGACCATCGCCGATCTGCAACAGTCGCTCCGCACGGCCTACGAAGGAAGCCTCTTTCGAACCAACGGCCGTTGGTTCGCGGGAGGTGTCGTCCTGGCGGTCGCCTTCCTTCCCACCGTGGTCCTGCTCGGGGGCGGGCTCACCGCGGCCGGCCCGGTCGGCTTTCTCGTGCTGTGGCTCACGATCTGGTCGATCGGGGTGGTGGGCCTCGTGATGATGGTGGCGGCGGCGTGGCGGAAGGTGCTGGCAAGCGGCCCCCTGGGCCGACGGGCGTTGGGACTCGTCGGTGCCCTCATGATCACGCTCTTCGCAACGCCCTTCGTGGGCGCGGAGGGGTTTGTGCTCTTTCTGATCGGATCGATGACGTCGCTCTGGCTGATTCCGATCCTCGTGGCCATCATCGGCACGGTGGTGGGGTTTCGCACGCTCCTCAAGGTGCCCACGATGGAAGGCCGGGCGGTCATGGACGAGATCGACGCCTTTCGGCTCTCGCTCACGGGCACCGCCATGGTCCCATCCCGTTCGCTCGACCTCTTCGAGCGCTATCTTCCCTACGCGGTGGCCCTCGACGTGGCGGACGGATGGGCGGCGGGCTTTCGCGACGCGATCGACGAGGCTCGCCGTTCGGATCACGACGCCCCTCTGGGCTATCATCCGGCGTGGTACCACGGGCCGGCCTGGTCGGGCTCCAGGATCGGCGCCGCGGCGGCCGGGCTGGGGGTGGCCATGACCGCGGCGGTGGCGGCGGCGGCCACGAGTCCGTCATCCTCGAGCGGCGGGGATGGCGGCGGCTCGAGTGGTGGTGGCGGTGGCGGCGGCGGTGGCGGCGGGTGGTAGGGCGCTCGACGGACGCGTGGCAGACCGCTGCCGGTGACGGTCGGTTCGCCATCCTGACGCCACGACCACGGCCACCGAGACCGCCAACGCGATGCCGCCGGGTTCCGGCACGGCCGTGACGACGACGTTGTCGAAGGCGATGGTGTTGGAGTTCGGCGTGTTGCCGGTCAGCGTCACCCGCAGGGCGACGTCCGCCTGATGATCAGCCGCCGTAAAGCCGCTCAGATCCCAGGTGTACACGGCCCATGTGCCAGACGTGACGAGCGGAGGACTGTAACCTCCCAGCGGCTGATACGTGCCGCCATTCACGCTGGCCTCCCAGGTCTGGGTGTAGGTCGTGGCACTCGCCTGGGCGGCGAACGACAGGGTGAGGCCCTCGACACCGGTCATCGAAAAATGGATGAGCAGCGCGTCGTTGTTGGACTGCTGGCCGGAAAACTGCAGGGCCTGCGGCGCCGTGGTGACGGTCGAGAGGCCGTAGGCTGCGGCGTTGAGCGTGGTGCCCTCGATTCCGCTCGTGCCTCCCGCGTTCGAAACCGACATCGTGCCCGAGCCCACATCGGCGATCCATGGTCCGCTCGCCTGACTCGCCATCGTGCTGAAATCCCATCCGCCTACCAACGCCGCCGGACACGACGCCGAAAACGAACCGAGCATGACCACAGCGATGAAACTGCTGCGAGAGCATTTCATGGTGACTCCTCCTGCCGCGGGTGCCACCGAACACGGCAGTGCCAACGCACCGCCTCCTTCTTTTTCCTGCACATCTCGTGCCGAAGCCTGGCGGCACCACCCGATTCCGGAAAGCAATGGATGACCGCCGATAGTCGCGCGTTTCGCGAAGACGGCCGAGCATGCGCGTGGTGGCGCTGGGGCGAATCGCCCAAGCATCTGGGGCAAAACGCCCAAGCCTGACGTCGATCGAGGCCGGCACGCGTCGCATCGACGCGCACGGTCCCGCCGGCACGGCAACACCAGATGACGTCTGCGCCGACCCGAGAAAAACGCCACCAGGGGAGGTGCGCCGTGTGGTGGGGAACCGGCTCCGGATGGCCACCACGGTTGATCTCACCGCTCGAGGCCCGTCGATCATCGTGATCGGCTCGATCGTTCTCGCCCCATGGCCATCGTCCGCCGTCACGACGCCTCGTCGTCGCGGTCGGCCTTGCCCCGCCGACGCGCCCGCGCCGAATCGGCCTTGCGAAACACCGCCACGACATCCTCGATGGGAACCACGTAGAGAAGGTTGTTCTGCTCGAAATCGACCGGGATCGAGTTTTTCGGATGAAAGAGAACCTTGTCGTACTTCTCGATCGGAAAGTCGGCGTCGCGCTCGACCTGCAGGCTCACCTCGACCACCCGTCCGGTGATGGTGGGAATCTCGGCCTTGTCGGGAAGCACGATGCCGCCGCGGGTGGTGTGACGACTCTCGTCCTTGCGGATCAACACCCGCATCCCGAGCGGCTCGACAAACTCGTCCATGCAACCTCCTTGGAAAGATCTTGGCGGTTGTACGCGATCGGAGATTCCGCCACCACCGCCGGGCGTCAGCGGCGTTCCTTGGATCGCTTCGGCTCGGAGCCGAGTTCACGGAGGGCGTTGCTGGCGGCACGCTGCTCCGCCTCCTTCTTGTTGCGGCCCCACGCGGGCTCGTAGCTCCGACTGCCGATCTGCGCCGACACGTGAAAGCTCTTGCTGTGGTCGGGGCCGGCCTCCTCGATCACCTCATAGGTCGGCGTCACCCCGTAATCCCGCTGGGCCCACTGCTGGAGGAGCGACTTGTGGTTGGACCCGTGCTGCCCGCTGGCCGCCCGCTCGATCTCGGGCGCGAGCATCCGATCGACGAGCGGCCGCACCGCCTCGATGCCGCCATCGAGATAGATGGCCGCCACGATCGACTCGAACAGGTCCGAGAGCACGGAACTCGGCACCTCGCGATCGGGCACCGACAGGCCCTTGCCCACGATGAGAAAGTCGATGAGCTGAAGCTGATCGCTCAGTCGGCTGCACGTCTCGCGACTCACCACGACCGACTTGATCCGGGTGAGGTCGCCCTCGAGTGATTCAGGAAACTGCCGATAGAGCCGCTCGCACACGAGAAAGCCGAGGATGGCATCACCCAGAAACTCGAGCCGCTCATTGGAAGCGAGCCGATGCTGGGCGCCGGAGGCATGGGTGAGCGCGGCCATGAGGAGCGACCGGTCGCGAAAGGCATGGCCGATCCGACGCTCGCACTCCGACACGTCGATGAGGCCTCGGCCGCCCTCCTGCTCATGCTCGGTCATGCCGCGACGCCGCCTCCTAGACCGGACGATAGCCCCCGGCTCGGGGGCGTGTCAACGCACGGCGCCCGGGAAAAACCCGATTTGAATCGGGCGCGAACAAGCCCGAAGCCGGCTCCGTATCAAGGGAAAACCGATCAGCGATGGCACCGCCAGCCGGGGAGGCTGGCCGGTGCCAATTGGTCGTGTCCGGCCTAGACTTGTCCCGTTCGTCGTTCTCGAAAGGAGTCTGTTCACGATGCCTGCTTCGCTCATGTCATTCGCGGGCCGACGGAGGCCCGCCTTCTGTGTTTTCTGTGCCATGGCCCTCGGGGCCGCCGCGGTGGTGGCGGCCCTGGCCCCGGTGTCGAGCCGGGCCGACCAGCCTCCGGCCGATGCGATCGACCATGCCAACGCGCTGTCGAAGGCGTTTCGCCATGCCGCCGAGATCGCCACGCCCGCCGTGGTGGTCGTTCGGAGCGAGGTGAAGCCGAAGCGCGAGAAGCGGACCCCGCAGCGAGGCCCGCAGCGACGCGGCGACAACCCCTTCCGGGGCACGCCGTTTGAAAACATGTTTCCCGACGGCCTGCCCGAGGGGTTTGAGTTCAACATGCCCGATGGAAAATCGCCCGCCCAGTCTGGCGTGGGCTCCGGCGTGATCGTCGACGCGGCCGGGGTCGTGATCACCAACAACCACGTCGTCGAAGGGGCCGACGTCGTCACCGTGGAACTCTCCGATGGACGTGCGTTCAAGGCCGACACGATCGAAACCGACCCCGAAAGCGATCTGGCCGTGATCCGGCTCGTCGATGCCAAGGGCCTGCCGACCGCGAAGCTCGGCAACTCCGACGCGCTCGAGATTGGCGACTGGGTGATCGCGATCGGCAATCCGTTCGACCTGGAAACCACGGTCAGCGCCGGCATCATCAGCGGCAAGGGACGCGAACTTGGCGGCATCCGCCGCGCGCAGTTCCTCCAGACCGACGCGGCGATCAATCCCGGCAACTCCGGCGGCCCGCTCATCAATCTCGAGGGTGAGGTGGTCGGGATCAACACCGCGATCGCGTCCAACAGCGGTGGCTATCAGGGAATCGGCTTCGCCATCCCCTCGAACCTCGCCCGCTGGGTGACCGACCAGTTGATCGACACGGGCAAGGTGGAGCGGGCCTTCATCGGCGTGCAGATGGGGCCGCTCGACGCCCGCATGGCCGCGAAGCTCGGCGCCAAGGATCGCAACGGCGTGCTCGTGAACGACGTGGTGCCGGGCTCCCCCGCTGAGGCGGCGGGCGTGCAGGAGCTCGACGTCATCACGGCGTTCGACGGCAATCCGGTAAAGGGCACCCGCTCGCTCCAGGAAGTCGTGGAACGGGCGGCGATCGGCAAGCCCCACACCCTCACCGTCTTCCGCGACGGGAAGCAGGTCACGCTCACGGTGACGGTCAAGCCGCTCCCCGCCGACGTCGCGGCGGCCGGACGGTCGCCCTCGCCGAAAGCCGAGGACGATGCCGAAACCTCCTACGCCGAGGAGTTCGGGCTCGAGGTTCGTGAAAAGGCGTCGCTGGCGGAAGACGCCTACGCCGACGTCGAGGGGGTGGTGGTCGATCGCGTCGACCCCGACGGGCTCGCCGCCCAGGCCGGCATCGGCCCGGGCATGCTGATCCGCAAGGTCGGCCGAACCCCGGTCACGACCCTCGAGGAGTTCGAGGCGGCCATCGCGAAGGAGTCGGCTGCCGACGGCGTGGTGCTCAGCGTGAGAACCCCCCGTGGCAACTCGGTGGTCTTGCTGAAGAAGGAATGACCATCGCGCAGGCCCGCCTGCGGCAGGCCTGCGCGAGAGGATGCCGCCCGGGGCGCCGGCGCACGGTGCCCCGGGCGGCCGCGACACCCTTGCAAATCGACCCGCGGGCGGCGAGGCTTGGCCCCATGGCAACCCTCGGCGTCAACATCGACCACGTCGCCACGGTGCGGCAGGCCCGCCGCACCGTCGAGCCCGATCCAGTGTGGGCCGCAGCGCTCGCCGAACTCGGCGGCGCGGATGCGATCACCGTGCATCTCCGCGAGGATCGCCGCCACATCCAAGACCGCGATCTCGAGGTGCTTCGCGCGACGGTGCAGGTGAAACTCAACCTTGAATGCGCCATCACGCCGGCGATGATCGACATCGCCTGCCGCGTGAAGCCCTGCCAGGTGACGCTCGTGCCGGAGAAGCGCGAGGAGATCACCACCGAAGGCGGCCTCGACGTCGTGGCCCATCGCACCGCCTGCGACGAGGCCGTGCGCCGCCTGCGAGACGCCGGCATCGCCGTGTCGATGTTCATCGATCCGGTGCCCGCCCAGATCGATGCCTCCGTCGACCTGGGCGCCGTCGCCGCCGAGCTCCACACCGGCTGCTACGCCAACGCCACGACTGATGCCGACCGTCATGAGGAGCTCGTGCGGCTCACCCGTGCCGCCGCGATGGTGCGACAGGCCGGCCTGGAGCTGAACGCCGGCCACGGCCTCACCTACCGCAACGTCGTGCCCGTGGCCCGCATCGACCGCATGGGTGAGCTCAACATCGGCCACTCGATCGTGGCCCGCGCCGTGTTCGTCGGCCTCGCCCAGGCTGTCCGCGAGATGAAGGCCCTGATCGCCTAGTCCTCGCCCTCGCCGTCGCCAGCGGTGAACGCCGTGGGATCGGTGAGCATGAACGCGTGGCCATGGTCGCTCGTGACGATCACCACGGCATCGTTCCAGGCATCGTGGCGTTCGATCCACGACACGACCGCCCGAAACGCCTCGTCGCCGCTCTGCACCGCACCGATCGCGTTGTCGATGTTGTTGGCGTGGCTGGCCCAGTCGACATCGCCCGCCTCCACCATCAGCCATGCCTTTCCCCGCGCGGAGAGCACGTCGAGCGCGGCCGTCGCCATCTCGCCGAGCGTGGGGTTTTCCAGGATGTCGGCCTCGGTGTAGTTGATCGAGGATCCATATTTCCGCCGAAGCTCCGCGACGTCGGGATCGTCGGTCGGGATCGAGCCCGCCGCCGGCGTGAAATCACCGTTGGCGGTGCGATACGGCAGGTGCCCTTCGGCCGCGCCGAAGAAGCCGAAGAGCCTGACGTTTCGCGCGATCGCATCGGCGGCGGCCTCGGCGAGCACGTCGCCCCCCTTTCGCCCCCGCGTTCGCACGGCCATCCGATACCGGCCGCCGCGGGCCTCGTCGATTTCCAGGAGGGTCGACGTGGCGACGAACTTGTGGCCCCGTTCGAAGTTGGCCCCCTGATCGGCCTCCGCCGCGGCACCGACGCCGATTCCGCCGCCAATCACCACATCGAGCCCGGGGAGCGGTTCGGTGCGGTGGGCGATCGACCGCAGCCCCACGAGGTCGCGGGCGATGTCCTGGTAGTCGTCGCGGCTGACGTTGTTGGCGTAGGTGCACGCCGGCGTGGCGTGCGAGCAGGGCACGCTCGAGACCGCCCCCACCGCGAAGCCGCGTGCCTGGAGCGTGCGGGCGATCGGCTCGAGCTGGCGGCCGTTGACGTCGACGTTGATCGCGTCGTTGTAGGTTTTGTGGCCCGTGCACATCGCCACCGCCGACGCGGCGGAATCGGTGTAGGCATGGGGCACGTCGCGATCGTGCCCTATGAGATAGGTGATGCTCGATCGGTGATCCCACGGGGTGGCCCCGCCGCGGCTGGCGTCGTAGCCCCCCGCCACGGTACCGCCGGGATTCTTCACGATCTGCGCATCGACATCGAACGTCGTCCCCGCGTTGGCAGGGCTCGTGACGCAGAATCCGTAGTCGGTCGTCGTTCCACGGTAGTCTTGAAACGCAAAGCCGGTGCCGCGCCCCGACGTGTAAGCGATGCTCCCCGAGGTGGCGATCGCGGCGGTGCGCGTCATGTGCCAGTCGAGCCCGTCGAACACGAACAACACGATGATCCGCTTGCCCGCGTCGGCAGCCGCCATCTGGAGGCGGTAGATGTCGGTTTGATCGAAGTAGTCGGCGGCGGGGTCGAGCGTGTGATCGGGCATCCGGCCGTAGAGCGCATCGAGCCGCTTCGGATCGCGATACGGGCTGGCTCCGTCCTTCACCCCATCGAGTGTCGTGCCGAAGGTGTAGACCGGGATGAGCCGGTTGGAGTGGGTCGACCAGGCGGCATAGTCGGAGGGCCGATCGCCCCAGTGGCCCCAGGCAGCACTCCCCGACATCTCGGCGTCGGCCTGCATCTGCCTCACCCGGTCGGCCGGCACCTCACCGCGGGCGGGCGATGAGGCCACGACGGCGACGACCAGCAGCATGATCCGGAACAACGGCACGACGATCATGCGCGAAGCATACCCGGTTGGCTGAAAAGGGATGAATGGGGGCGGCGATCGGAGCGATGGCCGGCCCCGTCGGGTGAGGCCCGGGGGTTGAAAATCATCCATGCCGGCCCCGCACGCAAGCATCGGCGTATTCCCGCCGCGGGCTTTGACGGTACAACGGTCATGGCCTCGCACCCTTCCCCGCCTCCAGCCGCCCGCGTGTCCGCTCCAGTCTCCTCCGCCGGTGTCCACGACGAACTCCTCCGCCGCGACGTGCGGTTTCTGGGGGAGATGCTCGGGAGCGTGATTCGCGAACTCGCAGGCCCCGAGGCCGATGCCCTCGTCGAGGAGGTTCGGCGGCTCGCCCGCGACCGACGCCAGGGCGGGCATGACGCCGAGCAGCACCTTGCGGCCCGCATCGAATCCCTCGACGAGACGCAGGCGACGATCGTCGCTCGGGCCTTCGGGATTTTCTTCGACCTCGCCAACATCGCCGAAGATCGGCAGCGGATTCGCGTGCTCCGCGAACGCGAACGGATGCGGTATCCCAGCCCGCTCGGCGAATCGCTCGCCGCGGGCATCGCCGAGCTGAAAGCGCTCGGCGCCCCGCCCGAAGACGTTCAGCAGGTGCTCGACCGACTCGCCGTGGAGCTCGTCTTCACGGCCCATCCGAGCGAAGCCAAGCGGCGTTCGATCCGATCGAAGCTGCGCCGGATGCGACGAAGCCTCCAGGCGTTCGACTCGACGGAGCTGCTGCCCCGCGAACGGCTTCGTCACGAAGCCGAGATGCGGAGCGAGCTCGTGCTCCTCTGGCAGACGGAGTTTCTGCGGCCCACGAAGCCGACCGTGCTCGACGAGGTCGATCGTGGCCTCTCGATCATGCCCCGGCTCTGGGAGGCGGTGCCGCAGGTCTGCGGCGCGCTGCGGCGGGCGCTGGCCGATGCCTACCCAGGCCATGCCTTCACGATGCCGGCATTCCTCTCCTTTGGGTCGTGGATGGGTGGGGATCGCGATGGCAACCCGTTCGTCACCGCCGACGTCACGGCCTCCACGCTCCTGCGGCTTCGGCATGAGGCGATCGCCCAGCACCTCGAATGGTGCACCAGGCTCAACGACCTGCTCTCGGTGTCGAGCCACGTGGCCGGCGGATCGCGGCCGCTGGCCGCCCGACTCGCCGAGAGAGGGGCACGATGGCCGGCTGTCGCCGAGGCGGTCGGGCCGATCGCGGAGCATGAGATCTACCGCCGCTGGCTTCGCATGATCCGCACGCGGCTGGAGGCCTCGCAGGCCGTTTCCTTCGACGCCACCGCCCCCGAGTGGGCCTACCGCGACGGCACCGACCTCGAAGCCGACCTCGCGCCCCTGATCGAGTGCCTCACCACCGACCATGCCGTGGGCAACGATTCGCCCACGCACGAGTGGCTCGATCTCGTGCGCACTTTCGGGCTCCACATGACGCGGCTCGACGTGCGTCAGGATGCCCGCGCCTACCGTGACATCATGGGCGAGATCCTCGCGGCCGCGGGGATCGTGAGCACGGCCGACGCCTTCCGGTCGCTCGACGATGCGGGCTGCTGCCGTCTGCTCGTCGAGTCGCTCGGCTTTGCAGGCGACATCCCGCCCGACGGCCTCAGTCCGCTGCCGCTCGACACGATCCGGCTCTTTGGCGTGCTGCACGAGGCGGTGGTGCGATTCGGACCACGGTGTGTCGGTGGTGCCGTGGTGAGCCTCACCCGCTGCCCGGCCGACGTGCTCGCCGTGCTCTGGCTGTGGCGGTGGGCACAGGGGCGGGCGGCGGCCACGGGCCGGGTGGTGGCCGACAGCGACCTCGCGATCATCCCGCTCTTCGAGAAGATCAACGACCTCGCCCACGCCCACGAAACCCTCGCCGCCATCCTCGACGTGCCCGCCTACCGCGACCATCTCCGAGGCCGAGGCGACCGGCAGATCGTGATGGTTGGCTACTCCGACAGCACGAAGGACGGCGGCTACCTCGCCGCCTGCTGCGGCCTCCAAGATGCGCAGAGCCGCCTCCATGCCACGGCGACGGGCCGGGGCGTCGCGCTAACCTTCTTCCACGGCCGCGGTGGCTCGCTCGGCCGGGGTGGCGGCCCCGCGGCCCGCGGCATCCTCTCGCTCCCATCGGAGGCGCTCGATGGGTCGCTGCGGCTCACGGAGCAGGGAGAGGTGCTTGCGGAGCGGTACGATGATCCCGACATCGCCCGCCGCCATCTCGAACAGGTGACCTGGGCGACGCTCGTGGCCTCGAGCACCCGGCGGATCGAAGCCCGAACGGAATGGACAACCCTCGCCGCGCGGATGGCGGACCGGTCGTTTGCCGTCTACCGCGACCTCGTCGACCAGCCCGGCTTCATCGGCTACTTCTCCCAGACGACGCCGATCGACGAGATCGAAAACCTTCCGATCGCCTCCCGGCCGTCGCGCCGCCGGGGCGAGCGAACACTCGACGACCTACGGGCGATTCCCTGGGTCTTTGCGTGGACGCAAAACCGCTGCATGATCCCGGCCTGGTATGGGCTCGGGACAGCGCTGTCGGACGTGAAGTATGAAGACCGCCGCGGCTGGCAGCACGTGTGCGACATGTATCGCGAGTGGCCATTCTTCCAGGCCACGATCGACAACGCGGCCCTGGCCCTGGCGAAGGTCGACCTTTCCATCGCCCAGCGGTATTCCGAGCTGGCCGACGACGAGGATGCGCGTCGACGAATCTGGATGCGGATCGCCGAGGAGCGGGATCGCACCCGTCAGGCGATTCTCGACATCGTGGGCGGCGGCGAACTCCTCGCCTCCACGCCATGGCTCCAACGATCGATCGAGGCGAGAAATCCATCGGTCGATCCGCTCAACCTGATCCAGATCGAGTTCATGCGGCGCCGGCGGGCGGCGCTGGCGACCGACCCGTCGGCAACCGACCGCCATCGGGGGCTGCTGCGGCTCTGCGTGCAGGGGATCGCCGCGGGGATGCGCACCACCGGCTAGTGGCGGGCCGGCGGACGGCAGCGGTGGAGCGTCATCAGCGCGTAGGCCGTTCCATACTGCTGGTGATAGTCGTAGAGTGGATAGTCCCACCAGGACCCATCGGCATCCTGCACGTCGAGGATGATGGTGGCGAGGCCGCCGCGATACCGAGCCTGTGCGGCCTCCGGGAGAAGTTCGAGGGACCTCGCGGCGTAGTAGTGGCCGAAGTAGTAGAAATAGCCGGCCACCTGGAAAAACGATTCGTGCGGCACCGGTCGCTTGCGGCCGAGTTCGAGCCAGCCGTTCCTCACGATGATCCGCTCGAGCCAATCCTCGAGCACCGCGTCGGTGATCCGCTCGTCACCCCACAGCCGCAGGGCGAGATTGCATGCCTGGCTGCGTCCAAGACTCCCCCCTGGCCGATTGATGGGCCGGCGCGGCTGCCATCGGAGGTAGGAGCCGTAGAGGTAGCTGAAGTCGGGAAGCTGCTGCGCCTCGGTCGCATCGACGGCCCGTTGCGTGACCTTCGCCGGCGGCTCCACCCCCGCCGCCTTCGCGTCGTGAAACGCCACCAGCACGGCCGCATTCACGAAGCTCGTCGACGACGACGACGGCCGCTGGGTTCCCGCGGTGAAGTCGTAGTAGCCCCAGCCGCCCTCGGCCGATTCATAGCGGGTGAGCCGGTCATACTGCCCTCGGATCAGCGCCTCGATGCGACGCCGACGGACGGCATCCTCGGGCACGCGGCCGTGCATCGCGGCGAGCGCCTGGATCCCGTAGGCGTGCGACCAGACGTTGTAGATCAAGGTGGGATTGTCGCGACGCACCTCGGGAAGGTTGTCCATGAGCCATCGCTCGCCCCGATCGATCGCCCGCGCCACCGCCGTGGAGCCATCGTCCTCCTCGATGAGCGCCTGCACGCACAGGGCCGTCGTCGCCGCACGAAACCCGAAATGCGACCCCACCCCCGCCATGATGTTGAGGTCTTTCGTGCGCTCCGCCGAGCCGAACGAGCCGTCGTCGTTTTGAATCCGCACGAGGAACGATCGCCCGCGGCCGACCGCGTCGTCGAGCCGCTCCATCGGCACCTCGACGGGTTCGAAGCGGACGAGCGACGACGGATCATCGACGCCGGGCGGAGAATCTCCGTGCGCCGCGACTGCGGCGAGATTCACGACGACCATGGCCGCGATGAGGCTTTTCAGGATCACGGCTTCGATGGGCGCACGCGGTCTCCCGCGGCGACTCCCTCCACGATCTCCGTGCGGCCGCCGGCGGTGATCCCCACCGTCACGCTCCGCTTCACCGGCTTGCCGTCGCTCCCGAGCACGTAGACAAACCGGCTTCCATCGTCGTCACGAAACACCGCAGCGGCTGGCAGCGTCACCGCCTCGTCCCGCTTCGCCACCACACACCGCACGTTCCCGGTCATGGCGGCCATGAGCACCGGACGGCCGTCGCGAGGCGTGACGGCGAAGACCGCGTCGAATCCACCCTCACGCGGCGCCGGCACGAAGGGGGTGAGGGTGGCGGCGATGTCGGCGTCGGGATACCCCGTCGGCACGACGCGGCCGGTCAGCCCCGGCGAAACGAGGTGAAGATCCTTCTCGTCGACCTTCGCTCGAAACTGGAGCCGATCGGGATCGAAGATGGTGAAGTCGAGTTCGGCGGCCGGCACGGGCTGACCGACCACGGCCTTGCCCGACACGAGCGCCGTCGACCACGAGCCGTCGCGGAATCGGCCGTGGTAGACCATGCCCCCCCTTGGGGCCCGCACGGTGGCGGCCGCCCGATCAGCCTCGAGCTCGCCGAGCCGTCGGAGCGCCTCGGCCCGATCATGTTCCTGCTTGCCCAGGGCGAGCCGCTTCTGCGCCAGCTGAAGTGGCAGCGTGGCCCTCGCCTGCTCCAGGGCGATCGCCGCGGCATCGGCTGCCCGGCGAAGGCTCACCTCCCGCCGCGGGATGCCGAACTCGAGTGTTTCGGCCGAACTTTCGCTGATCCGCTTCAACGACTGCTCCGATTGCGTGACGTCGAACCGCGTCCGCTGAAGGATCATCTCCTCCGTTTCCTCGGTGAGGTCCTTGTCCTTGTACATCTGCTCGAGCTGCCGAAGCTCCTCCCTCGCATACTTCAGTCGTTCCTCGGCGGCCCGAACGGCAAATCGGGCCTGCTCCTCCATCGCAGCGCGGTCCACCGCCAGAAATCGGGCAAGCTCCTCGCCCGACACCTTGGCGAGGCGCTCAGCGGAGGCCATGTCGAGTGGGTGCATCGCCTCGGCGGTGGCCACTTCCTTGCGGGCCACCTCCAGCGCCTTCTCGCCGGCCGCCAGATCGAGCGTGAGGTCGTCGATCGCCCGCGTGAGCTTCACGACGTCGAACTCAACGAGCGGATCGCCGGCGTTCACCCGCGTGCCGTGCGCGACGACCCGCACCACATCCATCGGCTGCGACCAGGCTTCGGGCCGGAACTCGACCACGACGTATTCAACCGGTTCAAACGCCCCTTTTGCCGTGATCGCCGCTTCGAAGGGCCCCTTCTCGGCGGTCACCGTATCGGGCTTCTCCGTCGACGCCTTCTCGGAGGCTGACTTCGGAGCCACGGGCTTGTCGGCGGGCGGCTTGTCGGCGGGCGGCCTGTCGTCGGCGGCCTTCACGACCTCCGGCTTCACGGGCGCATCGACCGCCGCCTCCACCCGGCCAATCATGGCGGTCGCCAGCATCGCCGCCATCCACATGCCAGCATTCGTTGGGATCGTCGTCCGCATCGTGACTCCTCATGGAACCGGCTGGGAATGGCCTACGCCGCGGCACCGCGGGGCCAGCCTTCAGCCTTGGGAAAACGACTGTACCATGGGGATTCCCGCCCCGCCGGAACCCCGTAGCCTCCCCCCATGCGACCCCGCCGCTCCCCGACCGACGACCTCCGCATCCAGGACATCAAGGAGCTGTCACCCCCGTCCCACCTGCTCCGGGAGCTTCCCTGCACCGACGAGATCGGGCGGGTCGTGTCGTCGGCCCGCACGACGATTCACGACGTGCTCGTCGGCGACGACGACCGGCTGGTGGTGGTGATCGGGCCGTGCTCGATTCACGATCCGGAGGCGGCGGTGGAATACGCCCGCCGTCTCCGGGCCGAGCAGGATCGGCTCGCCACCGACCTCGTCGTGGTGATGCGGGTCTATTTTGAGAAGCCCCGCACGACGGTCGGCTGGAAGGGGCTCATCAACGACCCCGACCTCGACGGCACCTTCCACATCAACAAGGGGCTCCGGCTCGCCCGTGAACTGCTCGTCGAGATCAATGAACTCGGCCTCCCGGCCGGATGCGAGTTTCTCGACATGATCACCCCGCAATACATCGCCGACCTCGTGGCCTGGGGAGCGATCGGCGCCCGCACCACCGAGAGCCAGGTGCACCGTGAACTCGCCTCCGGGCTCTCCTGCCCCGTGGGGTTCAAAAACGGCACCGACGGCAACGTGCGCATCGCCGCGGAGGCCATCCTTGCCGCCCGCCGCCCGCACCACTTCCTGTCGGTCACCAAGGGGGGCCACACCGCGATCGTTTCGACGAAGGGCAACGACGACTGCCACATCATCCTCCGCGGCGGCAAGGCCCCCAACTACGACTCGGCCAGCGTGCATGCCGCCTGCGACGAGCTCGCCCGCCATGGCCTCGACGGCCGCCTGATGATCGACGCCTCACACGGCAACTCGTCGAAGCAGCACGAGCGGCAGCTCGTGGTGGCCGACGCGGTGGCCGAGCAACTCGAGGCCGGCGAACGGCGGATCGTGGGGGTGATGGTGGAGAGCAATCTCGTCGGCGGCCGGCAGGACCTCAAGCCGGGCCATGCCCTCATGCACGGACAATCGATCACCGACGCCTGCCTCGGCTGGGACGAGAGCGTGCAGCTGCTCGAGCGGCTCGCCGCGGGCGTGCGAGGCCGTCGCCTTCGGCTCGGCACCACACCCCGGCATCCGGCGGCGTCAGCCTCCTGAACCCACGTTGTTCCAGACCATGGCCGACCTCCCGCTCGAAATCTCCGCCGTCGACACAGCCGCCGCCCTGCGTGGCCCGGCCCCCCGTCCCGTGCTGCTCGACTGCCGGACTCCGGAGGAGTTTGCCACGGCTAGCATCGACGGAGCCGTGCTCATCCCGATGCAGGAGCTGACGGAGCGGATCGGCGAACTGGCCGGCCACGAAAACCGGCCCCTCATCGTACACTGCCACCACGGCATGCGAAGCCTGCGGGTGACCCGTTGGCTCCGCGACCACGGCTTTCCCCTGGCCCAGAGCATGGCCGGGGGAATCGAGGCCTGGACGACACACATCGACCCGTCCGTGCCCCGCTACTGACACCCTTCCCCTTTCCCCTCCGAGATCCCGAGGCCCAACCATGGACACCGCCCTGAACGCCGGCGACACCGCCTGGATGATCGTCGCCACCGCCCTCGTACTCTTCATGACGCTGCCGGGCCTCGCCCTCTTCTACGGCGGCCTCGTCCGGAGCAAGAACGTGCTTTCGGTGCTCGTGCAATGCTTCGCGCTGGCCGGCGTGATGTCGCTCCTCTGGGTCGCCTACGGCTACAGTCTCGCCTTCGGCACGGGAGGATCGCTCCACGCCGTCATCGGCACCGTCGACAAGGCCTTCCTGCGAGGCGTGGGCCTCGATGCCCTCACGGGCACGATCCCGGAGACGCTCTTCGTCGCGTTCCAGATGACCTTCGCGATCATCACGCCGGCGCTGATCGTCGGGGCCTTCGCCGAACGGATGAAGTTTGCGGGGATGATGCTGTTCAGCATCTTGTGGTTCACCTTTTCCTACATCCCGGTCTGCCACATGGCATGGGCCGGCGAGGGGGCCCTGTTCGTTCAGTGGGGTGTGCTCGACTTCGCCGGCGGCACCGTCGTGCACGTCAATGCCGGCATCGCCGCCCTCGTAGCGTGTGTGCTGATCGGCCCCCGCAAGGGCTTTCCCCGCCTGCCCATGCGGCCCCACAACCTCCCGCTCACCGTGATGGGGGCCGGCATGCTGTGGGTGGGCTGGTTTGGCTTCAACGCGGGCAGCGCCCTGGCCGCCAACGGCACCGCGGCGATGGCCCTCCTGGTAACCCACCTTGCCGCGGCGTCGGCCGCCACGATGTGGATGCTCATCGAGATGCGGGCGCACGGCAAGGCCTCCGCCCTCGGCATCGTCACGGGCGCCGTCGCCGGACTCGTGGCGATCACGCCCGCCAGCGGCACGGCAGGTCCGCTCGGCGCGATCGTGCTGGGGGCGATCTCGGCCGGCGTGTGCTACCTCACGGCGACGAAGGTGAAGCACGCCTTCGGCTACGACGACAGCCTCGACGTCTTTGGCGTTCACGGCGTCGGGGGCATCATCGGCGCGGTGCTCACCGGCGTGTTCGCGTCACCGGCGTTGGGCGGATCCGGCATGGAACGCGACTCGATCGCCATGCAGGTCGCCGCTCAGGCGGCGAGCGTGGTCGTCACGATCATCTGGAGCGGAGTCGTGTCGATCGTGGCTTACCTGCTCGTCGATCGGCTGGTGGGCATGCGGGCGAGCCTGGAAACCGAGCACATGGGGCTCGACCTCTCCGAGCATCAGGAGCAGGGCTACGAGATCGTCTGATCGCCGCCGCCATCGACCGTCGGGCGGCTACTCGACCTTCATCCAGAACGGCGCGGCGGCGAACCAGGCCACCGTCGAGGCGAGCATGATCGTCTTGACCATGTCGTTCGACATCGAGGGCGCCGCGCCGGCCCCCGCCTGAATCGACTGCACCATGAAGATGGCCGAGGGCAGCAGCGTGCCCGCGAGGGCGAGCAGGCCGATGATCATTGCTGGGGTTTTCATGGGACGAACTCCTGATGGATCGGGTGAGAGCAGCGACGGCTACGAGGCCCGCACGGGCAGGGCGTCGCGGGCGGCCATCTTCGACAACACGATGTAGATCAGACCGCACGCCACGGCGCACGGCAGCGGCAGGTACGACGCAAACACCCCCTGCGTCTTGTAGAGCCACATGCCCGCCGCCACCGGCACGAGCCAGGAGACGAGCACGCTCATGTTGAATACCGACCCGGTGCGGGCCGCCGGATCGCGTGGGATGCCGACCGCATCGGCAAAGAAGTGATCGACGACGATGATCGCCCCGACCGGCGCGAGGATCGTGCCGTAGATGCCGACGAAATCGAGCAGGTTCATGGCAAAGGCCGGAAAGATCCCGGCTGCGATGCACAGGCCGCCGGCGAGCATCGTGGCCGCAGAACGGGTGATGCCTGGAATCATCGCCTGAAACGCGAGACCGGCCCGGTAGATCGTCGGGTTGGCGGTGGTCCAGCCGGCGATGATCACGCAGATCAGCCCAGCCCAGCCGACGGCATCGTTGACCATCGTGCCGGGATCCTTGCCCACCTGGGGATCAACGCCCCGCTCACGAACCCAGTAGATGAGCAGCAGGGCCGCGCAGATCCACGCGACGTAGTGTCCGAGAAACATCCCCGACGCGCTCGCCCAGCCGGCGCTCGGCCTCTTCGCGAAGCGCAGCACCGACAGGTCGGCCATGCCGAGGTGCATCGCCGCGTTGCAAAACCACCCGAAGAACACGATGCCGAGAAACGAGATCGTCCGAGGCGTCCCCTCGGCGGGCGTGAGGAGGGCCCAGACATCGGCCGTGTGAAGCCGGCCGAGCGTGATCAGCGCGCAGGAGACGAAGATCAGAAACATCCACGGCGCCGCAAAGTGCCCGACCTGGGCCACCACGCCGTAGCCCTTCAGGGCGACCGTGGTCATCGCCACACCGATGACCACGCAGGAGATGATCCACGCGGGCCCGGTGGGCATCGTCGACTGGAACGTTGGCATTTCGATCGTGCCGGCCGGGAAGAACGGCCCCACCGCTGTGGCCGACACGGTGATCATGGATCCGGCGAGGAAGCAGAAGAGGAGACCGTTGGCGAGGTTGTAGAGCTTCACGAGCCAGCCACCGGCGATCTTCTCGAGCTTGTAATAGAGCGTGAGCCGCTCACTGCAGGCGATCGTCGCCGTGAGGTAGCGCCAGGTGAGCACGGCCAGCAGATTGCCGAGGAAGAGCCCGACGATCAGGCCGAAGGCGTCGGCCCCCCATTTCACGAACAGCGGACCGATCATGAACTCGGTGCCGGCGGTGTGTTCGCCGGCATACATGCCCCAGAAGGCCGTGGGCCCCTTGAGCGCCTTCTCGGGAACGCGGCGCCGTTCGAACTCGCTCGATGCGGCGTGCTCCAGTTCCTCGACGTCGTGCAGCACCGTCTCCACGTCGTGCATCAAGTCGCTCATGTTCGCTTCCCCATGACGTTCTTCTCGTACTTCCGCACGTCGTCGAGCCAGGCCTCGCCGACGGGCACTCCCTTGGAGTGGCAATAGTGATCCCAGATCGCTCCGAAGGGCAACCCCTTCGCCTCCTCCTGGAAGGCGAGGCGGGCCGTGAGGTCGCCCTCCCTCTCCGCCTTGCGAATCGCCGGAGGCTCGAGCAGGGCGATCAGCAGGGCCCGGAGCATGTTTCGCGTGCCGATCGCCCAGGCGGCAATCCGGTTGATGCTGGCATCGAAGTAGTCGAGCCCGACATGCACCCGCGACACGTCGCCGCAGGCCACGATCTCTCGGGCGATCGCCAGAAGATCATCGGTGAGCGTCACCACATGGTCACTGTCCCAGCGAACGCCCCGGCTCACGTGGAGCAGGATCTCGGGCAGATACACGAGCACGCTCGAAATCTTGTCGGAGATGCTCTCGGTGGGATGGTAGTGGCCGGCATCGAGACAGAGCAGCTTCTTGCGCGTGACGCAGTAGCCGAGGTAAAACTCACTCGACCCCACGGTGCAACTCTCGCTGCCGATGCCGAAGAGCTTGGGCTCCACGGCGTCGAGGTTGTGCTTCGGCGACAGCGGCTTCTCAAACACCGCGTCGAGCGACTCGGCGAGCCGCTCGCGGGGCGCCAGCCGGTCGGCGGGCGTGTCCTTGAACCCGTCGGGCACCCAGACGTTTGTCACGCAGGGAGTGCCGAGCGCCTTGCCCATGGCCGCCCCGATCTCCCGCGACCGGCGACAGTGCTCGATCCAAAACCTCCGGATGCCGCGGTCGGCGTGGGAGAGCGTGAAGCCGTCGGCTGCCTTGGGGTGCGAGAAGCAGGTGGGATTGAAATCGAGGCCCACGCCCCGGCTCTTGGCCCAGGCGATCCAGTTGGCGAAGTGCGAGGCGTCGATCTCGTCGCGATCGACCTTCTTGCCGCCAAACTCGCCGTAGAAGGCATGGAGGTTGAGCCGATGCTTCCCGGGGATCACACCCAGAGCCGCATCGAGGTCGCTGCGGAGTTCGTCGGGTGTGCGGGCACGGCCGGGATAGTTGCCCGTCACGGCGAGGCCGCCGCCGACGGATCCTCCCTGATGCTCAAACCCTCCCACGTCGTCCCCCTGCCAGCAGTGAAGCGACACGGGAATCTTGGCGAGGGCGGCACAGGCCTTGTCGGCATTCACGCCGAGGGATTCGTAGCGGTCGCGGGCATTCTTGTAGGCGGATTCGATCTGCTTGGCGGTGGGCATGCTGTGTCGCTCGGATGGTCGCGGGTGGACTCGAACACGGGATCGGAACCGCCGCAGCCGTTCGACCTGCCGGCCCCGTGAGCCGGGCCACGATTCTGCCCTGCCTGCAAAAAAAAGCCAACTGCGCAGCACCGTGGTGGATCCGAATCCCAGGCTGCCATCAATCGGACGAGCGGCCGAGAGAAACAGGGACTCGCCGAATTCCCGTGCCTGCTGAGGGAGCGTCGGTGCCGAGCATCACGACCCCGGCTCCGGCCGGGCTGGCCCATGGCGGACCAGCCCGGCATGGCGACAGCGGAATCGTGACCGGATCAGTGCTTCTGAATCCAGAAGTGGGTCTGCTTCATGTCCTTGGCGGGGCACTTCGCCGTCCGCAGCTGCGCGGGCATGCTCTCGCCCTGATACTGCTGGTGGCAGAAGTTGCATTCCCAGATTTTCGTGGCGGCGAACACCACTCCGGCATACGACGCCACACCGACCGCAACAGCCGAGACAATGATGAGACCACGGACAAAGGAACGACGATCGGTACTCATGGAAGATAGTCTCCGAGGTTCGGCAGCAGCCGATGCAGACCGTGCGCCGGCCGCCCACCACGAGGCAGCCTATCACTCGGCCGGGTGGTTCGGTAGCGGGAAGCGACGCAGGATGAGATGCCGCCGTGCCGCGGCGGTGGATCGGAAAGACCTGAGTTCCAGCAGGCCCTCGTCAGTCCTCCGGCAGCCGGGCGAGCACCCGCAGCGGGCCGCCACTGCCGCCGGCGATCTTCATGGGCAGCGCCGCCACAAACGAGCCTTCCTCGGGCAACTGCTCGAGCCCGTCGAGGTTCTCGAAGATCGGCACATTCGCCTTGCAGAGGTTCACATGCGAGCCGAAGAGCGTCGACGGGCCATGGTCGATGCTGGCGGTATCGATGCCCACCGCCTTCACACGACGGTGCTCCACGAGCCACTTCGCCGCGTCGGGCGAGAGCCCCGGAAACCTCAGAAGCGGCACCGCCTCCGCTCCCTTCACATCCGTGCCCAGGTAGGCCGTGCGGTCGCCCCATCGTCTCGACCAGCCAGTGCGCAGCAGCACGATCACATCCACCAGCTGCCGGCCGTGGGCCTCTTCCCAGGCCACGAAATCATCGGGGGAGACCTCATACACAGGATTCGCGTCACAGGCCCGCCTCACGTCGATCACGACCGCCTCGCCCACGAGTCGCGATGGTTCGATCTGGTCGGCGGTGTGCATCCCCTCGGCGAAATGCCGCGGCGCGTCGAGATGGGTGCCGCCATGCTCGGCCGTCGCAAAACGGTTCGCGGCGTAGTAGTAGCCCTTGGGGTTGGGGCCGTTGGTGCCCGGCTCGAACTGAAAGCCCTTCTCCGTGGGCCAGTAGATCGTGCTCGCATCGAACGCGTGCGTGAGATCGAGCCAGGTGCCCGCGGCAAACCGTCCCGCCTCAGAGGACGCCGGTGCCGCGACGGCCCTCGCCCCCTCCGTGGAGCGCGGTGGCGCCACGGTCACCTGCGCGAGGGCCAGCGCGGCCAATCCGCTCACCCCCGCCGCCGCCACAAAGGAGCGATGGATCATGGTGCCGAGTGCCCCGATCAGCCGGCTCCTCCGTCGGGAGTGCCGCCCGTGGCACCCGTCTTGTCGCCACCGGCCTTGTCGTCCACCCGCACGAGCAGCATCTGCTCGACCTTGCCGCCGTCGCGGTGCACGAGAATGGTGGTCTGCTGCTCGGTGAGATTCGACAGGCCGGCCTCATAGACGGGCGTCTTCTTGTCGCCGATCGTCCAGGCGGCCCGCTGGGTTTTCTTGTCGACCTTGCCGGTGATGTTCATGGTGGAATCACTCACCGCATCGTAGTAGGTGCCACGAAGCAGGCCCGCCTTGTCGATGGCCAGGCTCATGAACGTGCTCGGGTTGGTCTCCTCGGATCGGGCCAGTGCAAACACGCCGAGCGGACGCCACTGATCGTTCTGGGCGATCGATGCATCGGGGCCGCCCTGCTGGGCCAGATCGGAGGCCTGCTGGGCGTATTCCTCGGCCGAACCCACCCGCTCGCCCTGCACATACACGCCGTCGTCCTGATAGCAGACGGTGGAGCCGTAGTTGTAGGCCATCGGGGCCGCTCCATAGCCACCCCAGCCGGCGAGGTCGCCCCACGCCATGGCCGTCATCATGCCGATGCCGAAGCCCCAGCCCCAGCCACCCCACCATCCGCCCGGCCACCAGGCACCGAAGTGATCGCCATACCAGCCGCGGCCACCATACCAGCCGCCGCGATAAAAATTGTTGCGAATCGCACTGCCGCGGTCGGCCAGCGCGCCGCCGGAAAAAGCCCGCACCCCACCGGCCCCGACCAGATTCCGTCCGAGCCCCTGCGAGGCGATCCGCTGAAAGTCGGAACGCGACAGTTCGCCGGCGCCGGCGAAGTGCGCTCCGCCGACATCACGGGCCGCGCCGCCAAGGTCCCGCGTCCCACCGCCGTCGAGGCGAGCACCACCAAGGTCGCCGCCACGCAGGCCACCGCCGACGTCTGGACGGGCACCGCCACCGAAGCCACCGCCGCCAAAATCAGGACGACCGCCGCCACCAAAGCCACCGCCACCAAAATCGCCGCGTCCACCACCACCCCCAAAGCCACCGCCCCCAAAGCCACCGCCGCCAAACCCGCCGCCACCGCCGTGAAAGCCGCCGCCGCCCCCGTGGCCGCCGCCGCCTCCATGGGCCCAGACCGCACATGGCGCTATCACCTGGCACAGCGCCACGGTGAAGGCCACCACCATCCGCGAACCACGCGGCGATGCGACACAACGATGCATGAACGTGTTCTCCCGGAAACCCATCACGGAACCTTCTTGAAGTGGATCGGCTCGGCGTCGGGCAGCGGAACCCCGTCGATCGACCGCTCCACCATGTGCGTCGTCGCACGTCCCTCGCCGGTCGGCGAGATCACCTGAACCCAGCGGGCCACCTTGCCGCTCACGGCGTCGCTCGGCGTGCCCGTCATCACCTTCTCGAACGACACCCCGTCAGATTCAAAGTGCCCTTCCCCGCGGGCTCCCGTGGAATCAAACACCCACGCGCGAATGAGGCCGGCATCGCGGTCGGCATGGATGATCTCCATCGATTCGATGCCGTCTTTCAGCACCGCCGCCACGCCGGGCTTCGGCGTGATGGTGGTGCGGCCCACGATCGCGTAGCCACCCAGCGCTCGCTCATAGTGGATCTCAACAGTCGATCGACCGACGATCTCGCCGCGCCAGGTGCCGAGCATCCAATCGAGGTCATCGAGAGCAGCGACGTGGGCCGGGGTCACCTTCGACTCGGTGAGCCGCCAGGTATCGCCTTCCTTCACCCGCACGCCCGTGAACCGCGACTCGACGGGCTTTTCACCAGGCGCTCGGGAGAACCGCATCACGCCGGCCACCCTGGCCAACGGTTCCGCGACAAGCTCGACGTCTCGCAGTTCCACTTGCAGCGTCGACTCAGGATGCCGCCCACGCCACGCCTTGATCGAGTCGACGATCGCACCGCGGCCGACGAGCCGTGAACCACCCTCGATGAGTTCCGCCCGTTCGGTCCACTGATTGCCGAGGGCGGCATAGTCGCCGGCGTTGAAGGCTGCCGCGTAGGCCGCGGAGGCCTCCTTGAGCTCATTCACGGCGGGCGGCGGTGTCACCGCCTCAGCCAGGGCCGGGATGCCCATCGAGCCGACACAGGCCCACACACCGGCAACCCAGACACCACTCATCAACACGATTGGTCGCATTCGCAACTCCTCCTCATCGCAGCGGGCCGATGCGCGGAAGGCCCGGAGCGACGAGTCTACCACTCTTCGTTCGCTCGGCGATCGTTGGGGGGGAGAAAAAAGACGCCATCCCAGGCGTCAGGCCCCACGGCCGTCGAGCGGGTCCGATAGACTTCTCCGCGACGACGCGGCAGGTCGCGGTCGTCTCCCACGCGAGGACTCGTCATGCGGCTTCACCACCGGTTTCATCGGCCCGTGAGCCGCTGTGTGCTGCTCGCGATGGCGGCGTGGGGTGCGGCAGGCGCCAGCGGCGAGCCGGTGCGTCCCAATGTCCTGTTCATCGTGGCCGACGACCTCGGCTGGGGCGACGTGGGGTGGCACGATGGCCCGGCGCGCACGCCCGTCATGGACCGGCTCGTGCGGGAGGGGGTGGAACTCGACCGCCACTACGTGCAGCCGGTGTGCACGCCGACCCGCACGGCACTGCTGACCGGCCGCTACCCTGGGCGATTCGGGCCTCACACCATCGCGCCAAGCAACAACCGGGCCCTGCCACCCGGCACCGTGACCATGGCCGACGCCTTTCGTTCCCTTGGCTACGCCACCGCGCAGACCGGGAAGTGGCACCTCGGATCGCGTCCAGAGTGGGGCCCCACCGCCTACGGCTTCGACCATTCGTATGGCTCCCTCACCGGGGCGGCCGACCCGTGGACCCACTCCTATCGGGCAGGCCCCTTTGAAAAAACCTGGCATCGCGATGGCCGGCGGCTTGACGAGCAAGGCAATGCCACCGAACTCGTCACGCGCGAGGCCGAGAAGACCATCCGCTCGGCGGCCGAAGCCGGGCGGTCACGGCAGCCGTGGTTTCTCTATGTCGCGTACCATGCGGTGCACGTGCCGGTCGACACTCCTGAGGCGTTCAAACGGCTCTACGACGGCACCCGTTTTGACGACGATCCCGTTCGTCATGACTCGAGGCTTCGGATGCTGGCGATGGTGTCCCAGCTCGACGACGCCGTCGGACGATTGGTGACGGCCCTCGACGACACGGGCCAGCGGGCCGACACGCTCGTGGTGTTCACGAGCGACAACGGCGGCATCACGGCGGTCGAAAACCATTACGTCAGCGACGTTCCCGACTCGCCGCTCAACAGCGTCAACGCGCCGCTCCACGGCCAGAAAAACACGCTCTGGGAGGGAGGGGTGCGGGTGTGTGCATTCGCCCACTGGCCAGGCCGCCTGACGCCGCGCGTCTGCTCGGCCGTCGTGCATGCCGCCGACTGGTTTCCCACGCTGGCCGGCCTGACCGGCTGGACGCCACCGCACGATCTCCACTGGGATGGCGAGGATCGATGGGGTGCGATCGCCGGCACCCACCCCGCACCAGCCCGTCGGCAGCCGGTGTGCATCGTGCACCGAAGCGGCCGCGCCGTGATCGGCGAGCGGTGGAAACTCATTCTCCGCACCAAGGCCCCATCCGCCCCGCAGCTCTACGACCTCGACGCCGATCCCTTCGAGACGACCGACGTCGCCGACGCCCATCCGGAGGTCGTCGAGGGGTTGGTCGCGATCGCGGCGACCGATGCCACGCACGATGCCCCTTCGCTCCCCGACGATCTGAAGGGGCTCGGCATCGACTGACGTCGGGCGGCCTCCCTCGATGCCGCCCACGGGCCGGCATTCTACCCCACAACCTGACGCCGTGCGGCCGGGATTGCCGTGATCGTGCGGCGTTTTTCTGCCGCGCGGGCCGGGTGCTGACGGCTGTCGCGAACGCATCGCCCCATCGAGGCCTTTTTATTTCCCGCACGCGTCGCGGCCGATGACTTCCCCCGGCCGGCTTCCTCGGAAACGCCTATTCAGCCATGCGCACCATCGTGTTCGCGGCCGTCACCACGGCTGCTCTCGTCCCCGTCTTCCCGGCGGCGGCCGCCGGAACGGGTTTTGATCCCCGGGTGATCACCTTCGGTGAAACCCGACAGCAGATTCAGGCCACGCCCATCACGCAGCGGCCCTACCGCCCGCTGCACGTCTACGGCAACACCGTCCGCCGTCGGACCCAGCGGGGCAACTCCACGACGCAGCGTTGATCGATCCACCGTCGTCGGCCCCTCGCGGACACGCGCACCAGCGTGCCTCCGCGAGGGTTCGACGCGGGCGGACGCTTCCTGACGTCATCCTCGCGGTTCGGGCGGCACGGGCAGCGGCTCGACGAACAGGAGGCCGTGAACCCGGTATTCGCGGCCCGTGCGGCGCTCGAAACACTGCCGGCGCGTGCGCACGAGGGGTCCGGCCCGGAAGGTATGCCGACCGTCGACACGAAACCACGTTCCATCGGCCAGGTCCTCCACCCGCACCCGGTTCTTCGGCGGATCGTCATAACGGGCCAGGGCGAGCACCAGCCGCCGATCGCTGCACGTGGCCGCCGCCGGATTCTCGAGGGAACGGGCGAGCGCCGCCGCCACGTCGTCGGGCAGCACGCCCGCGTCCACCACCGGCGCGAGCATGCTCGAAAACTCCCGCTTCCACTCCTCGCCGTGCGGCCGCAGCCGACGACGGCGCCGGCCATGCCGCTCCCAGGTGGCGGCGTGGGCGATCTCGTGAAGGAGGGTTGTCAGAAAGGCGTAGGGGTTGAGGTCGGCGTTCACGGTGATGCGGTGATGCCCGCGCCCCGCGAACGGCGGCCGATGATCGCCGAGCTTGGTCCGGCGGGGCCGCACCACGCGCAGCTCCACGGCCAATCCCGTGAGGGCACGCGTCACGTGGCCGACCGCCTCGGCCGGGAGATGGGGCCGAAGGATTTCGAGCGCCTCGGGCCGGAGGGATCGCGTCATCGTGTCACCCCGGGGATCGTCAGCGCGGGCACTGCTTCCGGAGGCACGTCGTGCCTGGTGAAGTAGCCTGCGATCGCTCGAACCTCGTCGTCGGAGGGAGGGGGCGGGGTGTCATCCCGCACGCACGTTTCCACCGCAGGCCATCCCCCCACGATCGTGCGACGCTCCTCCACACGCCAGCGCGGTCCGAAGTGATAGACCGCATAGTAGAGGAGCGACGCCTTCGCCGCGGACACCCCGCCGCAGCGGCAGGCGTCGTAAAACATCCGGTGCACGGCCTGCCAGCCGCGCTCACGCACCACACACGCCACGTCGTGCACGACCGACGCGTTGCGAAACCGCCCCTCGAACGGCCCACCGATCACCGACCAGAATCCCTGCGGAATGCTCGCACCGTTCACGATCGATCCTGGGGGCGCATCCCAGAGCAGCGAGCGAGGATCGCGGTAGGCGAAGGGTTCGACGAGCGTCATGTCGCGGCCGTTGTCGTCCCAGCGGGCCACGACCGCGCCGATGAACATGCCCCAGTCCGACGTCGTCACGCGAGCCCTCCCTCGGCCGTCATCGGCACCACGAAGGTGAGCGGCTGGGGCGTCGAACGTCGAAGCAGGTCCTCGACGAGCGGCCTGGCCGGCGGAGGGAGGGATGCGTCGTCACACGACACCCGCACGAAGGCCGTCGTGCGCTCGATCGCGAGGTCATACTGCCGGCGGTCGCGGGATGCCGCGTCAAACCGCTCAAACGACGCCGTGAGACCGCTCGCCGCCACGAGCGCCTCGAGGGCCAGCCGCTCGGCCTGCACGAGCGCACCGGTGTCGATGCGGCAGCCTCGCACGGCGCCGGCCAACCCGCCCGACAGCATGAAGGTGATGCGCATGGAGAGGTTCTCGATCGAGGCCGCTCAGTATGGCCGCCCCCTGGCCGGCATGAACACCTCGCCCCCCTTTTCCGGCTGGGCGATCCGTCACGACCGTGAGGATCGTGCCGGGGCACGGTGAATTTGCATTGTCTCTCGCGCCGATCATCCTTGGGCCGCTTCCCCACCGGTGGCGACCGGCAGGATTTCACGGCGACCATCCCTTCAGGCCTGAGAGTCATGCGCACGGCCTTCGTCACGGGAGCGACCGGCTTCATCGGCCGCCATCTTGTCGAGTCGCTGCTTGGCCGCGGGGTTGAGGTGCGGTGCCTCGTGCGGTCACCGGGACGGGCAGGTCACCTCCAGCGCGACGGCGTGCGAACGGTTGCGGGATCGCTCGACGACATCCCCGCCTGGCAGGACGAACTCACCGGCTGCGACGCCGTCTTCAACGTGGGCGGGCTCGTGGCGGCCTGCCGCCGCGACGACCTTTTCGCGATCAACGGCCACGCCGCCGGCCGTCTCGCCGACGCCTGCGCGACCATCGAAACCCCTCCCGTGCTCCTTCACCTGTCGTCGCTTGCGGGTGCCGGCCCACCCCCGCGGGGCAAGACCATCCGCGATGAGACCGACCCCTTCTCGCCCGTCTCCGCCTACGGCGCGAGCAAGCTCCTCGGCGACGGCGAACTGCGGCGTCGCGCCGACCGGCTGCCGATCACGAGCGTCCAACCGGGCATCGTGTTTGGACCGCACGACGTGAATGTGCTCACGCTCTACCAGATGATCAACACCGCGCGGCTGCATCTCCCGATGGGCTTTCGTCCGGTGCCGGTGTCGCTGATCCACGTGACGGATCTCGTGTCGATGGCGATCGACGCCGCCGAGCGGGGCGAACGGATGCAGCCGGCCAATGGCGACGGTCACGTGGCGACCGGGATCTACCACGCCTGCGACGACCGGGAGCATCCCAGCTACGGCGAGTTTGGCCGGCGGATCGGCCGTGCCATCGGCCGATGGGTCGTGGTGCTTCCGATCGCCACGCCCGTGGCATGGCCCGTGGTGACGGTCGCGTCGGTCTGCACCACGCTCACCGGCACACCGAGCATGGTGTCGCCCGACAAGCTCCGGGAGGCCACCGCCCGCACGTGGGCGGCGTCGGCCGAGAAGGCTCGCCGCCAGCTGGGCTTCGAGCCCGCCGCCACGATCGACGACCGCCTGCGGGAAACGGGCGAGTGGTTTCGCGCCAACGGCAAGCTCTGATTCGCCGCATCGCCCACGCCCGCGCATCCCCCGCCCGAGTCCGGTCGAGCGGTCATGGGCGCGGGCCGATATGCTGAGGCACCTCCAGTTCCCTACCGAGGAGAGTGCCATGCCCGATGCCTCCCATGCCATGTCGCCGATGTCGCGACGCGGCTTCGCCGCCGGAATCGCCTCGATGGCGGCGGCAAGCCTCGCCACCCCGGCGTTTGCCCGCGCCCGCAGGCTTTCGCCCGGCGAGACGATCATCGGCGAGGGCGACCACACCTACCGAGCCGTCCATCACTTTCCAAAGATGCCCGACCGCTTCACCTGGCAGACCACGCACGGTGTGAGCCTCGATTCGGCGGGCAACCTCTACGTGATCCACGAGGGGGAGCGTGGCCGGAAGGATCATCCCTCGATCTTCGTGTTTGACCCCGACGGCACGTTCGTGCGGGCGTTCGGCAGCGAGTTTCAGGGGGGCGGTCATGGCATCGACGTTCGCAAGGAGGGCAGCGACGAGTTTCTTTATGTCTGCGCCTACCACGACGTGAAGTGCCTTGCGAAGCTCACCCTCACCGGAGAGATCGTGTGGCTCCAGAAGGCGCCGATGGAGGCGGGCTGTTACGCCGCGGGCGAAAACACATCGACCACCCGCAACTGGAGCCGCAAGGGTTTTCTGCCGACCAACTTCGCCTTCCTCGACGACGGCGGCTTCCTGCTCGCCGACGGCTACGGGTCGTTTCGCGTCCACCGCTACGACCGCGATGCCCGTTGGATCTCGTCGTTTGGCGGCGAGGGCAAGGGAGAGGGCACGTTCAACACTCCCCATGGCATCTGGATCGACCGTCGCCCGGGCCCCGATGGCACGCCCCGCGAGCCGACGATCGTGGTCTGCGATCGCAAGCACCATGCGATCCAGCGATTCTCGCTCGACACCACCTACCTCGAAACCATCACGGGCTTCGGCCTGCCGGCCAACATCGACACGCTCGGCGGGCTGATGCTCGTGCCGGAACTCGAGGCTTGCGTGACCATCCTCGGCCCCGACAACACGCCGATCGTGAAGCTTGGCCGCGCCGTGGAGCGTCTCAAGGAGGTTAAAGACCTTCGCAAGCAGCCCGACCAATGGATCGACGGCCAGTTCATCCACCCGCATGACGCCTGCTTCACCCCTGCCGGCGATATCATCGTGGCGGAATGGGTGGCCACGGGCCGTGTGACGAAGCTCTTCCGCGTGTGAACGCCCCACGGGAAGGCTCCCCATGCGTCGCGTTGATGTGATCGTCGCGGGTGCCGGCGGCATGGGCACGGCGGCCGCCGCCCACCTGGCCCGCCGCGGTGCCAGCGTGCTCGCGCTCGATCGCTTTCCTCCGGGGCACGCACGGGGCAGCTCCCACGGGCAGACGCGGCTCATTCGAACGGCCTACTTCGAACATCCCGATTATGTGCCGCTGCTCGTGCGGGCGCGTGACCTCTGGCGGCAGCTCGAGAGCGACACCGGCACCTGCCTGCTCACCGAGTGCGGCCTCGTGTCGTCCGGCCCGCCCGACGGCGACGTCATTGCCGGCACGCTCCGTTCGGCCGCCCTCCACGCCCTCCCGGTGGAGCGGCTGTCCAACCGTGAGGCCATGGCCAGATGGCCCGCGCTTGGCATTCCCGACGGCTGGGTGTCGGTGCTGGAACACCACGCCGGGCACCTCGCGGTCGAAGGCTGTGTGAGAGCCCATGCGGCGATGGCACGACGACACGGGGCGATCATCGAAGCCGACCACGACATTCGTGGCTGGCGGGCGGAGGGCGGCGACGTCGTCGTGGAAACGGCCCGCGAAACGATCGCCGCCGGGCGGCTCGTGATCTGCCCCGGTGCCTGGGCGAGCCATCTGCTTGGGATGCCGTCCTTGGCATTCACGGTGCTGCGAAAGTCGCTCTTCTGGTATGCGCCGGCTGCCGGACATGCATCGGCCGCCGCCCACCTCCCCGCCTTCGCGTTCGACACCCCGCGTGGCTTCTTCTACGGGTTTCCGATGCTGGACGGCCGCGGCCTCAAGGTGGCCGAGCACACGGGTGGCCGGGAGGTGAGCGATCCAGGGGTCGTCGATCGTCGGATCGATCCGGCCGAGCAGGCCGCGATGGAGGAGTTTCTCGCGCGGCATGTGCCCGTGGCGAGCACGACCCGCATCGCCCACGAGGTGTGCCTCTACACCATGTCGCCCGACCACCACTTCGTGGTGGGACTGCATCCCGAGCACCCGCAGGTGGTGCTCGCCGCCGGCTTCTCGGGGCACGGTTTCAAGTTTTCAAGCGTCGTGGGGGAGGCCCTGGCCGACCTCGCGCTCGACGGTTCCACGCCGCTCCCGATCGGCTTCCTCGATCCGAGGCGATTCTCACCATGAGCGTTCAGGCTGGCGTGTGTGCCCACCTCGCCATCGCCATCGTCGCCCTGGCCTGCGGCTCGACGTCGGCCGCACCGCCGCACGCCACCACGGGCATCTCGGGCATCCATCCCCACCTGGCGATGCACAATGACGAGGGAGAGTGCGGCATCGGTGCCGTCGTGCCATGGGCCGACCGGCTGTGGGTGATCACCTACGGCCCCCACCTGCCGCACGGCTCGTCCGACACGCTCTCCGAGATCACGCCTCGCCTCGAGCGCATCGTTCGCGACGAGAGCATCGGCGGCACGCCCGCCAACCGCATGATCCATCCCGAGTCGAGGCAGCTCTTCATCGGGCCGCACGTGATCGACGAGCAAGGACGCGTGCGCACGATCCCCTACGACCGCATGCCGGGCCGGCTCACCGGGATGGCCCGGCATCTCACCGCGCCCGCGGAGAAGCTCTACGTGGCGACCATGGAAGAGGGGCTCTACGAGGTCGACGTCGACACGCTCGACGTGGTGCCGCTGATCCGTGACGGAAACCTGCCGCCGCCTCGCGCCGACGCCCCCGATGCGTTCGGAAGCCTCGTCTCGAAGCTCCCTGGCTACCACGGCAAGGGCTGCTCCTCGGGGCAGGGCCGCGTCGTGTATGCCAACAATGGCGAGAAATCCTCGGCGGCCCAGGCGGTGCTGGGCGATCCGACGCTGCCCAGTGGCGCCCTGGCGGAGTGGCGATCCCCCGGCGAGGACTGGCGGATGGTGCGCCGCAACCAGTTCACGGAAGTGACCGGTCCGGGCGGCATTCACGGCAATGCACACCCCGACACCGATCCAATCTGGAGCATCGGATGGGACGCCCGTTCGCTCATCCTGATGGTGCTCGACGGTGGCGTCTGGCACGCCTTCCGTCTCCCCACGGTGAGCCATGCCTACGACGGCGCCCATGGCTGGAACACCGAATGGCCTCGGATCCGCGACGTGGGCGACGCCGACGGCAGTCTGCTCATGACGATGCACGGGTGTTTCTGGCGGTTTCCGAGATCGTTCTCGTCCGGCACCACGGCCGGGATCCGGCCGCGATCGGCCTTCTTGAAGGTGATCGGTGATTTCTGCCGGTATGGCGACGACCTGGTCTTCGGGTGTGACGACGCAGCCGCGAAGGAATTTCGCAACCAAAGGCAGATGAAGGGGAAGATCGCCGGCCCCACGCGGTCGAACTCCAACCTCTGGTTCACCTCCCCCGACCTTCCCGACCACCTCGGGCCGCCGCATGCCGCGGGGGCCGTGTGGCTGCACGACGACCTGGCCGCCGGAGAGGCCGCCGAACCGATGCTGGTGGCGGGCTGGCCGCACGGCAGCGTGTGGTTCGTGAATGGCGGCGAGACGGAGGCCTGCTTCACATCTCCGTTGGGCGATGTCGTCGTGCCCGCTCGCGGCGCCGTGCGCCGCCCCCTGCCCCGCGATCTCGAATGGCTTCCCGTCACGGCCGTGCATGCCTGCCGTGATGTGAGCGTCGTGGTGACCCTCGCCGCCGACGATCGGCGTGGCGTCGAACCCGACGGAATCTTCGCCGGCCTCGCCAAGGCTGAGGAAACCGACCGCCTCGACGGCCTGCTCCACGGGGGCAGCGCCGGCGACGGAACGCTGTCGGTCGCATCGTCTGCCGGCCTTCATGTGCTGGAGCCGGCCGCCGATGCCAGGGGCATCGCCTCGCTGCACGTGACAGCACGGCGCGATGACGAGGCCGAGCGGTTCGTCCGTTCGAAGGTGGCGATGCCCCGGGAGCCCGTGGTGATCGACGCCCAGGGCGTGCTCGTCGTCGACGACCGAGGGCGGCGCTGGCGGCTGCCGAAGCACCACGCCGTGCTCGATGCCGACACGCGGGCGGGCCGCCTGCGGGTGTGCCGCGAGGTGGTCACCGAGCGGGATCTCTTCCACGCCTGTGGCACGTTCTTCGAACTGCCCGCCGAGAACGCCAACGGGTTTGCCGTGATACGGCCGATCGCCTCGCACCCGTTCGCGATCGTCGACGTGGCATCCTTTCGCGGCCTCATGGTGATGACCGGTCTGACCGCCCACGGCGCGACGGGGCCGCGTGTCGTCGCCAGCGACGATGGCACGGCCGCGATCTGGGCCGGCGTGATCGACGACCTCTGGCGGCTCGGCAAACCGCGGGGCGAGGGCGGGCCGTGGCTCGACACGGCGGTGCGGGCGGGCGAGCCGAGCGACCCGTTTCTGATCTGGGGCTACGACGATCGTCGTCTTCGGCTCTCGCACCGCAGCCACGTGCCGCAGACGATGCGGATCGAACTCGACCTCACGGGAACCGGTCTTTGGGTGACGTTCGACACGGTGGAGGTGCCGCCGGGCGATGCCGGTCGCGAGATTGCCTTCCCGTCGGAGGTGCAGGCCCGTTGGGTTCGTGTGACGGCGGCCGCCGACGGCACCGCCACGGCCTGGCTCATCTACCGTTGAGACGCACCTCCCACTCCGCAAGGGGCCCTCAGCCGCGCTGCCGCCACGCCTCGGCGAGCAGCACGCCGCACGCGACTCCGACGTTGAGGCTCTCCACCACGCCGGTGCCCGGGATCTGCACGCACTCGGTGGCGACTCCCTCGATCCCGCGCGACACCCCCTCCCCTTCACTGCCGAGCACGATCACCGTCTTGCCCACGAGCCGCGCCTCCGACAGCGGCCGCCCCCGATGGCTCGAGGTGGCGACGATTCGAAATCCCTGGCGGGCGAGGTGCTTCAGATCGGCCGCCGGATCGGTCAGATCACACACAGGCACAACCTCGGCCGCGCCCTCCGCCACCCGCACCGCCGCGGGCGAGAGGGGAGGAAGCTCGCCGGTCCGCCCCAGGATCGCCGCGGCTCCGAAGTGGGCGGCTGTGCGCAGGATGGAGCCGAGGTTGTGCGGGTTCTGCACGCCGTCGAGGTAGACGAGCGGCCCGACGACTGGCTTCCCGCCCATGTGGGCCACCAGGTCCACGAGCGTCCATCGCGGCACGGCGGCGGCGAGGATCGCCACGCCCTCGTGATGGATCGATTTGGTGAGCCGTTCGAGGCTGTCGTCGGCGACAATCTGAAACCCCTTGCGCTCGCGGGCACACCAGGCGGTCAGTGTCGACAGCTGCCGACGACGGGCTTCGGTGAGATACACCCGCACGATCGACTCGGGCCGCCGGGCGAAGAGGGCCTCGCAGGCCCGCACCCCATGAAACATCTCTTCGGCCCTGCCGCGATGCCGCCGTTCACTGCGGGGAGGGGAGGCGGGGGGGGTCGGCTTGCCGGAGCGGCGCGGTTGAGGCTTCTTCATGGCAACGCCGATTGTACCCAGGCGTTCACCCGTCGAAGCCGACCCGGGCGGGGCGAGCGACCCGAAGGCCGACGCCCTGCCCGGCATCGTGCGTGGTCTTCCCCATGCCGCTCACCGCCACCGGCGGAACGGCTCGTAGATCCTGAGCGAAAACAGCAGCTCGCTCGACGTGAAGCGGTGGATGTCGTCGTAGGTGCCAGTGGTCTGGCCTTCCCACGAGGCACCGAGCGTCGTGGTGGCCGGTTCGAGCGCGAAGAAGCGATAGCCGATGTCGAAATCGATGCGGTCGCTGATCCGATAGATCACGCCACCACCCCCCTGCCACGCAAACGTCGCCACGTTCGACCCGCCGAAGTAGTCGATCGTCTCTCCTCCATCCGTCAACTGCCCACCAAATCCGAATCGGTAGCCTCCGCCGCCGATGCCGCCACCGGCATAGATGCCGAGGCGATCGGTCACCGAATAGTCACGCCAGAGGTTCACGAGGGTCGACCAGCCGTCGCGGGCTCCCCAGGCCACGCTGCCGGCGAACGGCGGCACGGTGGCGTGCCGCACGAGGTCATCGCGGCCCATCGCCTCGAACTCGAGGCGAAGCTGCCCGTTGTCGCGAGCGTAGGCGGCTCCGATCGCACCGCCGGCGGCGAGCACCGACCCGTTCACCGAACCGCCGTAGGTGCCTTGGTAGAGATCGTCGTTGAGCGTGGAAAACGACGACCCGAGGATGCCCGTCACGTAGACCTGCCGCGACGAACTCCTGTTCCACGACGCCACCTCGTGAATGGAAACATCGTCGAGCGCCGACTCCACCGCCGGCTCCCTCACCTGGTCGAACGACGCGAGGTCGATCGCACCAGGCAGCGCGTCGGCCACCGCCGCCCCGTGCACAAGCCCAAGCGCCACCAGGGCGGTCGAGAGGGGTTTCCACATGGCTTCCTATCTCCTGATGAATGAGTCGTCGTCCGGCACGCCGTTTCCCGCCAACAGCGCACTGGTTCGTACACCCGCCGCGAAGGATCGTTCCGTGCGAATGGAATCGTCGCCCGACGACGCGGCGATCACACACGGGCAGGACGACGGCTTCAGCCAGAACGGCCGCGAGGGACGACCCTGTCCCCCTCGACCTCCGCACGCCGTCACGTTCGCTACACTTTCGCTCCATGGCCCCCCTTCTCCGCACACCTTTCCACCAGAGAGTCGCCATGGTTGGCCCAGTCCGAAACATCGCGGCTGCGATCGTCACGATCCTCACCTCCGTCAGCCTTCTCCATGCCGCACCGGCCGACCGCATCCTTCGCGGCGGCCTGGTCATCACGGTGAACCCAGCCCAGCCGTCCGCCGAGGCGGTGGCGATCACCGAAGGCAGGATCGTGGCCGTGGGCACCGAAGCCGACGTGTTGAAGCTCAAGGGCGAGGCGACGGTGGTGACCGACCTTGGCGGCACGACGCTCGTGCCAGGGTTCGTCGACGGCCACAGCCACTTCATGTCGCTGCTCGACGTGCAGACGCAGGCGCTCTGTGCCTCCCCGCCGGCTGGCCCCTGCACAAGCGTGGCCGATGTGATCGCGGCGCTCGAACGGCTGAAGGCACGACGGGCAATCCGCCCCGGCGGCTTCGTGATGGGCTTCGGCTACGACCCCGATCTTCTGGCGGAGCGGCGTGCCCCCACCCGTCAGGAACTCGACACCGCCTTCCCCGACAATCCGGTGATCCTCGTGCACGTGTCGGGGCACGGCGCGATGCTCAACTCGAAGGCCCTGGCCCTCTACGGCATCACGGCATCGACACCGACGCCCGAGGGCGGGGTGATCGGCCGCGAGCCAGGCTCCAACGAGCCTGACGGCCTGCTCTTCGAAACAGCCTTCCTGCCGATCTTCGCGAAGGTGCCCGGGCCCGACGGCGACGAGGCGCTCGGCCTGCTCGAAGCCGGACAGGAGTTCTATCTCCAGGCGGGCATCACCACGGCCCAGGAAGGGGCCACGATGAAGCACCAGCTCGACCTGCTTCGCCTTCTTGCCGACCGTGGCAAGCTCAAACTCGACCTCGTCGCCCTCCCCTTCATCACCGAGATCGACGCGATCTTCGGCGGCAAGCCTCCGGCCAACGAGCCCGCCTATCGCCATCGGCTCCGAATCGGCGGGGTGAAGATCGTGGCCGACGGGTCTCCGCAGGGGCTCACCGCGGCCTTCACCACGCCGTATCTCGTCGACGGTCCCGCCGGCCAGAAGCACTGGAAGGGCGAGCTCTCCTTTCCCCAACCCGTGCTCAACGAGTTCGTGAAGCGGGTGTATGACGGCGGGGCCACACTCTTCACGCACTGCAACGGCGACGCGGCGATCGACGCGCTTCTGGAAGCCCACCGCTACGCTTCGGGCGACGATCCCGCCAAGCCCCGCGGCACCGTCGGCATCCACTCGCAGTTCATCCGACGCGACCAGCTCGAAAAGTATCGCGCGTGGAAGATCACGCCATCCTTTTTCACGCTCCACTGCTTCTATTTCGGCGACACCCACGTGGCCAACCGCGGGCGAGCCCAGGCCGACTTCATCAGCCCCATGAAGACGGCCCGAACGCTCGGCCTCCGGCCGGCCAACCACACCGACTTCAACGTGTCGCCCCTCGACCAGCTCTTCACGATCCACACGGCGGTAAACCGCATCTCACGATCGGGCCAGACGATCGGCGCCGACGAGCGGGTGTCGCCGCTCGAGGCGCTCGAGGCGATCACGATCGACGGGGCGCGGATGTATGGCGAGGAGAACTCGAAGGGGTCGATCGAGGTTGGCAAGCGTGCCGATCTGGTCGTGCTGTCGGCCAATCCGCTCACGGTGCCCCCCGCCACGATCAAGACCATCCGGGTGGAGGAAACGATCAAGGACGGCACCACCGTCTGGAAGCGGCCTGATGGAGCCGTTCGATGAAGTCGCTCACCGAGCATCTCACCTTCAACGTGCCTCATCGCATGGGGTTTGTGAACATCACGCATCAGGTGGAGGAGATCGTGGAGCGCTCGACGATCCGCGAGGGCCTCTGCCTCGTGAACGCGATGCACATCACCGCCAGCGTGTTCATCAACGACAACGAGCCTGGGCTTCATGACGACTATGCTTCATGGCTCGAGAAACTGGCCCCCTTCAACGCCGACCCGAAGGTCTATCGCCACAACCGCACCGGGGAAGACAATGCCGACGCCCATCTCAAGCGTCAGGTGATGGGCCGCGAGGTCGTTGTGGCGATCACCGACGGCCGCCTCGACTTCGGCCCGTGGGAGCAGATTTTTTATGGCGAGTTCGACGGTCGCCGGCCGAAACGGGTGCTCGTGAAGGTGATCGGCGAGTAGCCGCCGCGACCGCTCATGCGCCCCTGACCTGCCCCCCTTAAATGGCACCACGTTCAGAGAGAGAATCTCTGGTGGTGCAAACCAAGGGAGGTTACGAGATGCCACGAGGGAAGAAGTTCGCGGCCTCGCGTTGCTTGCCGATGTTGCCGATCGCCAGCGCCGTGACGGCCCGCCTGAGCTTGTGATTCGGCGCAAACACTCCGTGATACCGATGCCGATGCTTGCGTGGCAGCCGCCGATCGACCGGTTCCTCGACGGCGGGCGCGCGTGCCACGTGGTCGATCAGGGACTCGTCGGCGGCGATCGCCTCCCACCGTGTGACGGGGCCTTCATCCATGCCGAACAGCAGGGCGGTGCCGGGAACAGACGCCTCGACGCGGGCCTCGACGACGCTGCCCGGCGGCAACTCCCCGCCACGCAGCGTGACGATCGCTGCGAAGTCCTGGGGCAGAAGGCCCTCGTCGGCCCGGCCGGCCTTCCGCACGGCGTCCGCGACCACCAATCGCGCGGCCGCATCCCGCCGCTCGGCGAGCGACCGGCCAACCGGGCCGCAGAAAGGGCAGGCGGTCGCGGTGGCAGCCGCCACGAAGGCGATCGCGGTGGCGATGGCCGCGGGCATGGCGTCAGCCCACGGCCGCGGCGGCCGGGTCGGATTTGAGCCGCGCTCGCCAGAAGGGCGTGGTGCAGAGCAGGAGTTTGCCGGTGCCGCGGTAGCAGTAGGCGAGTTTCTGCCCCGACAACCAGTAGCTCAGCCAGGATCGCGCCGGGCGGCGGACCGAGAGCCGGATGCCTGAGGTGTGGGCGACCACGAACGGCCCGTCGGTGACCAACTGGTCGTTGTCGAGCGTCACCTCCTCGATCGGTCCCGGCACCGAGAGCACCACCTGCCCGTCACCCTTGAGCGCGGTCTTGTACCAGAACAGTCCCTGGTCGGCCCAGTACGAGGTCCACATCGGCTCGCGATGCACCGCGAGCTTCACCTCGCCGTCGCTCGCCCAGAAGCACTTCGTGTCGAGAATCCACCGCTCGCCCGGCCCGACCTGCATGACGTGGAACCCGCCGAGCGAGGAGTCGAGGTAGACCGTGCCGGTGCCCTCGTAACGGGGCCGGAGCAGCGACTCGTCCGAGAACAGCGACACCCACCAGGCCTTGAGGCTCGGAAAGGGCACGTCCATCGTGATCGTGCCCTTGTAGTGGTTGAGGGCGCCCCGCTCCGCGCGGACGTCGTCGTCGTCGAGACCGACCTTCACCCAGCGCATCCCCTCGCTGTGCTCGATCTCAAACGTCGCCATGGATGTCCACCTCCGGACCGCGGGTGACGCCGTCCTTCGTCCAGTCGACGCTCCAGCCGGGAAAAGCGACCTGCGGATAGGGATCGGGGGCGATCGGCTCAGGCGACGCGTGCACGATGTCGAACTGCCGGTCGCTGCGGATCCGCCCCAGCCGGAAGTATTTGGTGGTGTGCTGCGTCCGCGGATCGAGCCGGACGCGGCCGCCGGGGCCGTCGAACTCGAGTCCCTCACAAAACGCCTGCCGGATCGCCGCCGTGTCGAACGAGCCGGCCTTCTCGACAGCCCGCTTCCAGAGGTGCACGAGGCACCATGCCGGCTCCATCGGATCGTCGGTGACACGGTCGTAGCCGAACTCGCGGCGGAAGCCTTCGACCCACGACTGGTTGGCAGGAGTGTCGAGGCTCTGGAAGTAGCAGCCGGCCGCGTAGTGCCCCTTCACCTGAGCCGGCAGTATGCTGCGAAGTTCCTCCTCCGCGATGCTCGTCGAGACGACCGGAATCTTCGCCGGATCGACCTTCGCCTCGGCGAGAGCCGCGAACAGGCCGACGTTGGAGTCGCCGTTGACGGTGTTGAGCACGCAGTCGGCACCGGAGTCGAGGATCTTCCGGACCAGTCCGGAGAAGTCGCGGTCGCCGAGCGGCACGTATTCCTCGCCGACCACCTTCAGCCCCCTGGCCCCCGCCTCGAGCGCCTTCTTGGCGACGTAGTTCGCCGTCCTCGGGAAGACGTAGTCGGACCCGACGAGGAAGAGCTTCTTGCGGAAGCCGCCGGCGGCCCCCGCGAGCCAGTCGAGCGTCGGGAGAATCTGCTGGTTTGGCACCATCCCCCCGTAGACGACGGAGGGCGACGACTCGTTGCCCTCGTACTGCACGGGATAGAAAAGGAGCGTTTTGGCCGCCTCGAACACCGGCAGCACCGCCTTGCGGCTGGCGCTCGTCCAGCACCCGAACACCGCCACCGCATCGGCGTCGAGCACCTGCCGGGCCCGCTTCGGGAACAGATCGACCTTCGAACGGGTGTCGGGGGCCAGCGCCACGATCTCGCGGCCGAGCAGGCCGCCCGCGGCGTTGATCCCCTCGATGGCGTGCAGTTCGATGTCGCGGAGCGAGGTGGCGCTCATCGCCAGCGGCCCGGTCTGCGAGTGGAGCATGCCGACGGTCACGGTCTTCGCCCGCGGTGGGATGCCGAGTGAGCAGCCGGCGAACAATGCCGGAGCGAGAGCCCGGGCGGCGGCGAGCGTGGCGGCCGCGCCGCCGCGGATCGCGTCGCGGCGGGTGGGCCGTGCGGCGGGCGGCATCAGGCGTCCTCCATGCGGGCGTAGAGGGTCTCGAACGGCTCGGCCGTGATCGAGACGTCGCCCAGGAACGGCTGGTTCATGTCGAAGATCAGGTGCATCATGATGCCGAGATAGGCCGCGAGAATGCCGCCGAGCATCAGCTGGGTGATGAACCGCATGTCGAACAGCCAGCAGATCGCGATGTTGAGGATCGCGCCGAGGATCATCACGTACCACATCGACGCCGGCAGCGACGAGTTGACGGAGTAGAGCCGCATCTGCCGTGCCTCGAGGAACGTGTTGAACTGCCGCAGCGTTTCCGCGTGCAGGATCTCCTCGGGGGGCGTGGCCGGCTTGAACTCGAGCAGCCGGTCGTAGAAGGCCGCCGCCCGGATCGCGCCCTCCTGCGGCACGATTCCCCGCTGCTGCAGCGGCCAGGCGTACTTGATCACGTAGCGGGTGTAGTCACGAAGCAGCCACCGCAGATTCTGGGCGTGGGGCTCCGGGTAGCGGGAGACGTCCTCGTAGAGCGCCGAGAGGGCGGAGGCCTCGCGGGTCACGTTCGCCCCGGCTTCGCTCACGTTCTGGTAGGCGGTGACGGCGATTAGGCCGAGCAGCAGGCCGTAGAACACGCAGAAGCAGGAGAGGACGTAGCCGATGATGTCGTTGGAGCCGGCCGTGTACTTGACGAACTGCCGGAGGATCGGACGGACGATGATCGATCCCAGCCAGTAGAAGCCGACGAACACCGCCACGAAGAGCAGCGACAGCCGGAACGGCGGCACGTCGTAGAGCCAGTACCACGACTCGGGTTGAAACGGATGCATCGGGGCCGGGGATGAGGGGTGCGGAGACCACCCGGGGAACGTGACGCGGGACTGCCATGGTAGCACCGGCGGATGGCCGGAAGCCAGCAGGGTCGCCTCGGCGTCCGTCGGCTACTGCACGCTCTCGCCGTCGAGGGCGTAGATCGCGAGGTGCCGGCCGTCGGGGCCGCGACGTTCGTCGACGCGAAACGTGCCCTCGACGGCGACCGGCCTGATCGAGAATTCGGCGGAGCGGCCCGGGTGCATCCGCACCACCACGCAGTCGTGGAGGGCCGCGCCGGGTCCGTAGCAGCACTCCTGGTTGTTGCGGACGAGCACGAACTGCGTGAGGCCGCTCTGCTGGAAGCTCGGGAGGATGTGGCCGCGGATCCGCACCCGCTGCCGCTCGAGCGCATGCACCCGTTCCGTGAGCCGCTCGCGGGCGAAGGGCTCGCCCATCTGCATGTCGAGCTTGATGTCGTCGAAGGTGATGTCGCGGATGGCGGTGGTGGCGGCCGACGGGGCGGGAGCCGGCGACTGCCGCGAAGCCTTGTCGGCGGTGGCGGCCGGCAGGCCCCCGGTCGGGCCGCCGCAGCCGGTCGCGAGCATGGCGACGAGTGCGAGGGCGCTATGACGAAGCGGGGAAGCGGTCATGTCAGCGAACCGACGCGTTGTCGAGGTGATAGAGCACGCCGCCGGCCAGATCGGCCGTTCCGGCCGGCTGCACGCGGAACCGGCCGGCGACCTTGGTGAGGTGCGGCGTGAAGTCGATGCCCGCGGGGTCGGCCAGCTGCACGAGCACGCGGTCGGTGATCTTGGGGTTGCCGCCGAAGCAGCAGTCGCCCTGGTCGCGGACGAGGAGAAACTGGGTCAGGCCCTGCTGCTGCTTGCCGGGATAGATGTAGCCCTTGAGGAGGACGTCGCGGCCGTCCATGGCCCTCGCCATAGAGGAGAGGATAGCCCGGTCAATGGCACTTCCCCAACGGTCTTCCGGCTGATAAGCGACTCGGGAGCCTCGGGAGGAGCGTTCCGGGCGTGCGGAGCGGGTTTCGCGAAACGCCACGCACCCGCTTCGGTCGCGTTTTTCTCGCCTCGGCGCAGACCCGCTCCCAGTCGGCCCGTCCCGGGGCTTTGGTGCCTCGCGTCCGGCACCGCTCAGAGGCTGTGGATGTCGATCGCGGGCAGCTCGTCGGGTGAGGCTTGAAAGATCGCCCGGTCGTCGTGGACCTGCTCGAACTCTCCCAAGAACTCTCCCCAGTCGATCGGCGGGCCACGGGCGGGAGAGACCGGCGGCGGTTCGAGCGGTTCGCCGAGAGCCTCGAGAATCTTCCGGATCGGCCCTGGATCGCGGGCAGGATGTCCGCAGCAACCGGAGGTTGCCAACAGTGCGAAGGCCAGGGATGGTTTCGCACGAACAAAACAGTTTGAACGCGATCAGCCGGATGTCGCCGCCGCAGTTCGGACACTCCAGCGGAAACTCCTCCCCCACCCGGGCCATGAGCTTGGCCCAGGCGATCCGTGAGGTGTCGTGAGCGGGGCTTTTGATGTGCGTGAGCCGCGTCGCAGCAGCCTTCCGTGGCGTGACCGTCGGCCACATGCCCACCGGTCGCGGCCTCGCGTTGCTTGCCGATGTTCCTGATCGCCAGCGCCGTGACGGCCCGCCTGAGCTTGTGATTCGGCCCAAACACTCCGTGATACCGATGCCGATGCTTGCGTGGCGGCGGCACAAGGTCGGCGAGCCTGTCAAGAAACTCAAACGGCGTGAGCTCGACCACGCCGTTCGCTCCCGGACGCGTAGACTTGCGACTGCGACTCGGTCCGACCCAGTTGGCCGCCTTGTGGCTCGGCAACACGTAGCGGATGCGAGCGATCTGACCGTCTGCACCCCGGCTTCCAGAGAGCCGCTCGAGCGCGAAGGGGGGCCGCGCGCAGTATCGCAGCAGATGTTCCAGGCTCCGAAAATAGCTCGGCACGTCACGGTCGATAAGCGCGATCCGGACACTGGCGTCGATAGAAAACCCGCTGTGCTCCCAGGCGAGCATGTCGGTAGCCGCAGCAGCATCGAGCAGGCGCACGCGTCTGAACCAGCGAATCAGGCGGCGGCGCACCCGCTCGGTGACCGCAGCCGCTTCGGCACGGAGATCACCCACTGTCGCACGGGGACCGGCGGAATGACACGATCCACAAGATGCGCGGCGGTCTGCGCCATGTGCCGACCGTTGCAGGAGGGGCAGATGCCTCGGCCCTTGCACGAGAACGCGATCACGAACCCCTGGCCGCAGCCCGTGCAGAGGGCACGGCCAAAGCCGAAGCAGGGGATGCCGCATTCGAGATAGGCACGAAACTCCTCCTCAACGTAGCCCGGCACGGGCCGCTCCCCCTGGTCGCGCCACTCGAGCCAGGTCACGAGGTTGTCGGAGACGATCTTGTGGAGCGGCGTCTTCTCCGGGCGGCGACGCTCGTAGCGGCGGCGCGGGGCCGGCATGCGGCCGGAGGCGGGGCCGCGCGGGAAACCCGCAGAGGGCGGCAACCATGGGTGGACCGGCGGGCAGACGAAGTGAGTGATCGCCTATACACTACTCGCGGGATGCCGCCCCCCGCCAGCGGGCCCCTCGGTCCAGTCCCCGATCCTCGGGCTTGAAGAGCGGCAGGTGATGGGCCGGGAGGTTGTGGTGGCGATCACCGACGGCCGCCTCGACTTCGGCCCGTGGGAGCAGATTTTTTATGGCGAGTTCGACGGCCGCCGGCCGAAGCGGGTGATGGTGAAGGTGATCGGCGAGTAGCCGCCGAGGCCCCCCGCCCGGCATCCCGCTCATCCGCGGCGACGGGTGAGCATGAACTCATTGCCTTCGGTGTCGATGCACATCGCGAGATGGGGAGGTTCCCCGTTTTCGGGTTCTGGCTCCTTCGTGAGCGTGCCCCCGGCAGCCTTCACGGCCTTCCCCCCTTCGATCACATCAGCCACCTGCAGGCTGATGCCGGTCCACGTGCGTTTTCCCTCGCCACCGGAGTGGATGCCGATCACGGCCCCGGCGATCTCGACCTCGGCGATGACGGGATTTTGCTTGAGGAGTGTTCCGGCAAACGTGTCGCACCAGAACCGCACGGCCCGATCCAGGTCCGCGGCCCAGATCACATACTTCACGCGTTCGACGTTCATGGCATCCTTCACCGCACCCGCGATCGACATGACGGCGGGTGTTTCGGCGTGAGGCTACCACGATTCGGGCAACTCCAGTGGGCGAAACCACTCACTGCCCGTTCGTCCCGACGCGAATGGCGGTTTCGTCCCAGGATGCCCGATTCGTCCCAAGGCGCGCCGCCTGATCTGGAGCCATCGGGAACGCGTCGTATAACCGATCCTCCTGACGGTTTTCCTTCGTGTGCATCGAGGAGTTCGTTCGATGGTCCGTACCAGGTTTTTTTCGTCGACAGGCTTGGCGGTGCTGGCGTTGGCCTCCGCATCGGCCAGCCTGTGGTCGACTCCCACTCCTGCCGCGATCATCTTTTCGGATGCCTTCGCGTATGCGGCCGGCTCGCTCTCCGGAAACAACGGCGGTGCCGGGTGGAGCAACGCATGGAATGGAGGCACCAGCCAGGTCACCGGCTCGCTCCCAGGCACCGGGGGCACGTCGGTGCGAACCTCGAGTGATGCCAGTGTCACGGACCGCATCATGGCGTCGCCACAAACCACCGGATCGCCCACGTCCTACTACCTGTCGTTCGTGTTCAACGCGAATCCGTTTCCAGCGAGCGGCCAGGGAGATTACGCGGGGGTATCACTGAAAGGAACGGGAACGTCGTCGGCGAACCTGTTTGTCGGCACGCCAGGAAGCAGCGGTCAGCTTGGATTCGACTGGGCCAACGAAGGTGATGGGCTGTTTGCCGCATCGAATAACATGAACTACCTGACGGTGCTCGCCATCAAGCCGGCCCTCACTCCCGGCCGGACGGTCGTCAGCCTCTATGCGTCGACCAACCTGCTCATCAGCGGCAGCTCGCTCATCGGCGGGACGGCCCTCGCCTCTCTCGAGGGCGATAGTTTCAGTTTTGGCGGAGTGGAAATCGCCGGCGGCTACCCCAGTTCGTCGTCGATCAACGTCGCCGGCCTGGCGCTGGCGACGACCGTTGATGAGGCGGTTGGGTTCACCCAGATCGCCGTCCCAGAACCGGGCTCGCTGCTCACGATGGGAGTGGCCGCCACGCTGCTCGGCGTGCTCACCCTGAATCGCGCTTCCTCCCATCGTCGGCGGTCGATCGAACGGCACGCGACCACTACAGCCCGACCTTCTTCCATGCCGCTTTGACGCATTTTTTGGTCGACGCGTCGAAGCGGTCGCCCGCGATCTGCGCCGTGATCTTCGCGAGATCGGCAAACTGGCTCGTTCGCGAGAGCTGCAGCATGGCCTCGTACCAGATCGTGCCCGCCGTGCCCCAGGCCGGCCCGCCGAGCGTCTGCGCCACAAGCACGAACGCGCGGTTGGGGATCCCGGAGTTGATGTGCACGCCGCCGGCATCGGCCGGACCGATGTAGAGATCCTTCATGTGGGCCGGCTGCGGGTCGGTGCCGAGCGCGGGATCGTCGCGGTAGGCCGTTCCCGGATGCTCCATGTCGCGGATCCCGCGACGCGTCGGCGCGGGCACGAGCACCTCCTTCCCGATCAGCCAGCTCGCCTCCGTCGCCGATTCCTTCCTCCGCCACTGCCGCACAAGGATGCCAAACACGTCGGAGAAGTGCTCGTTGATCGCGCCCGACTGGCCCCGATAGAGGAGATTGCTGGTGAACGACTGCACGCCATGGGTGAGTTCATGCCCCACCACGTCGAGCGACCGTGTGAAGCACTGAAACACCGCGCCGTCGCCGTCACCGTAGGCCATCTGCGAGCCATCCCAGAAGGCATTGTTCATCGGCTGAAAGCGGTCACGGCCGTCGGCCTCCCCCACGTGCACGCTCGAGATGAGCGACATGCCGGCGTCGTCGAGCGAGTTGCGGCCAAACACCTCGAAGAAGAAGTCGAACGTGTCGCCTGAGAAGTCGTAGGCCTCGTTCACGGCGGTGTCGGCCGACTTGGTCTCACCCTCGCTCCGCACGAGCCTCCCCGGAAGCGTGTCGCGTGTGCGGGCGTCATACACGAGCCGGTGCTTCCGGCCGGTGGGAGAGGCCGACACCATCATGGCCGGCATCTGCTGCGCAAACGCCCGCACGGCCCGGATCGCGGCCGCCCGGGCGAGGTGCACGAGCGCCATCTCCCGGAGCCGCGGATCGTCGCTCCGCGCCAGGGTCTCCACCATGTAGGGCGGGACGATGCACTGAATCGGACAGCGGCAGGCGCGGCTCATGACGACCCCCGTGTGAAGGTGCGCAAGGTGCCGGCGACTTCCCGGATTTCGCCGGTGGTGCTCAATCGATCGGTCGGATCGGCCGATCTGCTTGAATGGTTTTGCCCCCCATGCGAGGCCCCTTGCCCAGGGAGTGAGTCAATGCCGGGACCATGCCATCGAGCCGCCCTCACCGCGGCGCTTGCGGCGGGCATCGCCACCACGGCCGTCGCCCACGAGTTTGGCCACCTTCTCCGCACGCTGGCCGCCCCGCTCACCGCCACCCATCGGCTGCCGCCGCCCCCCGAGGGCGATCCCTGCCTGGAAACGCTCGGCCGCCAGATCGGATGGCTCGAACATCACCTCGACTGCTTCGGCACGATCGTCGCGAAGGAACCCGACGTGTGGGGCCAGGGGCGGCTCACCCGCGCCCGGATCGAATACGAAGACGAGATGCAGAAGCAGCTCGGCCTGTTCACGGAGCGCACCAGCGCCTCCATTCGCCGAAGCGACCAGGCGTTTCTTGGCATGGCCCTCGCGATCCAATCAGCTTCGGGCAGCCGTCGCACGCCCCAGGAAACCGCCGTGCCCGACGCCAGCGGCTCGGCGAGCGTGATCAACACGATCCAAGGCATGCTGCCAACCACCAACGAGGCGGCCGCCCGTGCCGACGCCGTCACGATCGCCCGCACCGCCCCGTTCGCCACCCCGGCCAACCCCGGCGGCATCCGGTTTGACGACGAGCCGCTCGCCCTCGAGCCGACGGTGCATCTCGACCAGCTTTCCCGCTACCTCAACCATCTCAACGAACTCCGCCGGGTCAACGAAGGCGACGACTCATCCGATGCGCCGGGCTACGCGCTCGCGCTCGTGCGGCTTCCCGTGTCGATCACTCCTGGCGGCCGCACCCGCAAGGGGCATGGCGCCGAGATCACGGTGATCGCCGAGCCATGCCTCGGCGACGACCTCCTCCCGACCACCTTCCGCAGCCTCGTCGTCAACGACCTCGTCGACATCATCGCCCCAGCCCTCACCTGGGCCGTGAACGACCACGAGTGTCTCTCCTGGGCGTCGACGATCGTGCAGCCGGCGGCGTCACCACCGCAGCGCCAGGGGGTGATGGCTGCGATGCAGTCGCTCCGCGCCAAACTTCCCGCCGCCTCGCCCTCGATGGCACCGAGTCTGAAAACCCGCCGCTCGCGGCTGCCGATTCCCTTTTCCCAGCTCGTCGACGTGGCGGGGGTCGAACAGATCGCGATCCTGATCCGCGACACGCACGCGGCGCTGGCCACCCATCCCGAAACCCGTCCGTGCATCGACTACATGCAGGTGCGCGGACTGCTCGCCGAGGAGCTCGAAGCGGCCTACGACTTCCTCGCCATCGACAGCCATCGGGATCTGTGGCAGGAGCTCCCGGAATGGAACCTTGCCACGCTCGTTCGCGGGCGGCAATCCCGTGAGCTGGCCGCCCTCCGATGCCGTTTCTTCTCCGCCGTGGGCACGGGCGACGAGGCCGGCCTCGAGCTGATCGGCCACGAGGCGAACGAGGACGCCGGCCCCTGCTGCGAACGGCCCCAGCCCATGCCACCGATCTGCCGTTCGACCACCGCCGTCCTCGCCTGGGCGATCCTGGTGGAGTCGGCGCTGCTCAACGACCGGCTCATCACCGACACCCGTGAGGCGGCCACGGCTCGCGGCCACGCTCCGCTCCATGGCGGCTGCGCGGGCCCCTTCTTCGGCCCCGACCCGGCTCCCGATGCGAGGGCTGCCTTCGCCTCGTATGTCCGCACCCGCTGGCCCATCCGGGTTTTCGCCCTCGATCCGGTGCGGGACGAGCAGAACGTCGACGACGCCTACGCGCGTCGCCGCGAGCTCCAGATCGCGATGGCGATGGCCTCGGCCAACGGCCGGCTCAACGCTCAGGCGATGCAGCGATACACGCGACGCCTGGAGCTCGACATGGCCACGATCCAGCTCAACCAGACGGCCGTGGGCTTTTCCCATGGCGCCGACACGTTTGGCTGGCGGTTCTATCCGCGGGTGCAAACGCCGCCGACACGGGGCGGCCTGTCCACCCTCGGCGAGACGATCTGCGGCCCCACGTCCGACGCCGATCTGGCCCAGCGGCAGATCGAGCCTGGGCAACGGGAGTGCGTGGCGCTCGTGGTGCTGCCGGCATTCGTGCCGTGGGTCACGCTCGATGTCCGCACCTCCTGGTTCTCGCTCACCCATCCCAAGCAGATCGATCCCGACATGACGCAGTCTCTCACACTCTCGCGGGCGGTGAAGGCGATGCACACCACCGCCGATGCCTGCGGCCGCTGCACGCACCTCTATCGTGACGGCGAACTCGCCCGACTGCTCCGTGTGGCCGACCAGCTCGAACGCGCCCTGCCGCTCCAGACGCTGCAGGCGCACATTCCGCACGAGAACACAGCCGGCGGCTTCGAGCTCTTCAATGCCGGGATCACCGATCTCGCCCCCGAACTGCTCGGCTGGTACGGCGCCCCGGGCATCGATCCGTCGGCGACCACGTCGCTCTTCCTCATCGGCAAAGGCTTCAGCGTTCACGACACGCGGGTGGTCGTCGGGGGCAAGCCGGCGCGGTTCCGACTCCTCAGCCGCGAGATCATGCAGGTGGAGGTGCCGGCGGGGGTGGCGACGGTGGCGGCGGCGCCACACCGCACCGATCTGGCCCTCGCACGCACCGGACCGCTCGTGCTGGCGACCGCCAGCGAACCGCTTCCCGAACCCAGGGACGCGATCCAACTGCCGGCCCCATGCGACGACTGCGATGCCTCCGCCCCCGCATGCCTCGTCGAGTGCAACCGTCGCGAAGCGGTGGAACTCCACGTGGCCACGCCCTACGGCGTGACCGGCAGCCTGATGGTGCCGGTGGAGCGCCGGCATGCCGGCGAGGCGTCGTCGCTCTCGTTCGCCGCGTCGTGCACGATCGGCCTGACGTTTGCCGTCACCAAGGCCACCGATTCGAAGGCGGAAACGGCGAAGGTGGACGAGTTTTTCTCCTCCACCTGCGACGCGATCGCGATCACCGTGCCACGATCCTTCATCCCTCCCGCCAAGGCGGAACTGCGGCTCCTCGTGCGCGACACCTCGACGAACGAGACGGCGGCGGTGTTTTCGTGGGACAACCCGTTCTTCGACGCCCGCCGCGGCGGCTACGTGCTCGCGGGAGCCGATCTCCGAAACTTCGTGGGCGACACGTCGCGGCCCGCCACCGACAAAACGCTGCGGGGCGCCGTGAAACCCTACCTCGACGCCCTTCTCATGCGAGGCGAACTGGCCGACGACGGCGACACCGTGACGCTCGGCATGGCCGCCTCGCTCGTGTCGGCAGGCTACGAGGTGCCGATTGGCGGCGAGCTTGCCGTGCGGATCACCCGCCGCGGCAAGACGATCGCCGAGCCGACCGCCGACGCTACGGCCGAAGGGCCATGACCGGCGCGGGCCCGCATACGGGCTCAGGCAGGAGACGATTCCGTGCGCCGCCCGCGACGCAGCCTCGTGCCGATCCACACGACGCCGATGCCGGCCAGCACCAGCGTCGCTGGCTCGGGCACGAGTCGCACCTCGTTGAACTGAAACGACGTCGCGGTGCCAGTGCCAGCCGGCACCTGAACCGTCATCGACATGGCCGTCACCTGGGAGAGATTGGGCGTGCCGAGGTGGCTCACATACGACAGCAGGGCCATGCCTGACGTGGGGCTCGGCGGGACCGAGGCTTGATACAACGCCGACCCGCCTCCCGTGGTCAGGATCTCGAAGACGATCGTCCGGGCGCCCGCGGGAAACTGCAGATTCGAGTAGTCGACCTGAATCGCATACCCCTGGTAGGCGGAGGAGCCGATGGCGGTTTCCAGATCGTAGGCTCCTGACGTGGCCCACGTGGATGTTCCCCAGAAGATGTCCAAATCCGTCAGCGGAGCCGCTCCGGTGACGAGCGTGTTGTAGGCGCCGGCTGAAGGCGACACTTCAGCCTGCACATTTTGACCAGACGACAGTGCCGAGGCCGTGGCCACGCGGATTTCGCGATCACCACTCAGCGTCGCTGCGGTGCCCGACACCGAGAGCGCGGTCGTGCCGGAGGTGGATGTGAGCAGCAGGCTCTGGGAACCGGAGTTGAACGTGTCGAGCGTGAGCACGGCAGCCGCGCCCGACCCCGTCATCCCTGCAGCAGCGACCACCGACCACGCCACGGTGGCCCAGACAGAACGATTCATTCCCGAGTTCTCCAGATGGTGATGCCGATCGAATGTCACGACGGTCCCGCCCAACGAGCTGCAAATCTCATGCCACGCGTCTTGCCGCGAGCCCTCACATGGCGTGGTGGGAGAGAGCGACGATTTTCCCCTGGGAAAAGCACACCCGTGCTGCCGGACGTGCCCCTGTCGCAAGGATCGAGCACCAACCCAGTGGGGCGTTTCGCCCCAGGCACCTGGTGCGAAACGCTCCACCGCCGGTGGGGCATTTCGCACCAGTGCGGGCGAGTCACCCGCCGTTGACCACGTTGGTTGGCGTGCCGGCGATGAACGCCGCGAGGTTGGCGGCGGCCACGTCGATGAGGCGACGCCGGGCCTCGCGGGTTGCCCAGGCCAGGTGGGGCGTGATCACGCAGTTGGGGGCCGTGAGCAGCGGATTGGACGCTGCGGGCGGCTCCACCGACAGCACATCGAGCGCAGCCCCCGCGATGAGGCCGTCGTTCAAGGCGGCGGCGAGCGCCGTCTCGTCGACGAGCGGGCCTCGGGCGGTGTTCACGAGAAACGCGGTCGGCTTCATGAGGGCGAGGCGTCTGGCATCGACAAGCCCCTGCGTCTCGGGTGTCAGGGGGCAATGAAGGCTCACGACGTCGCTCTCCCGAAAGAGCGTGTCGAGGTCGACGCACGCGGGATCGCCGCCGACCTGCCGGCGGTGATAGAGGATGCGCATCCCCATCGCCCGCCCCACCTCGGCCACGCCTCGACCGATCCGCCCGTAGCCGACGATGCCGAGGGTGCGGCCGGCGAGTTCCACGAGTTCGCCATCCCAATAGCAGAAATCGGGAGAGGAGGCCCAGCGGCCCTCATGCACGGTGCGGTCGTGGTGCCCGACGCGGTTGGTCAGTTCCAGCAGCAGCGCCCACGCCGCCTGCACCACGTTGGGCGTGCTGTATTCCGGCACGTTGCACACCGGGATGCCCCGCTCACGGGCCGCGGCCACGTCGACGATGTTGGAGCCGGTGGCCAGCACGCCCACATACGCCAATCGTGGCAAGGCCGTGATCTGATCGCGACCGAGGATGGCCTTGTTGGTGAGGACCGCGTCGGCGTCCGCCGCCCGGGCGGCCACTTCATGGGGAGGCGTGCGGTCAAACACCACGAGGCTTCCAAGCCGCTCGAGAGGCTCCCAGGAAACATCACCAGGGTTGGTCGTCAGACCGTCGAGGATCACGATGCGCATGAGGTCAGCATAACCCCGGCGGGGTCGTCAGCAATCACCGACGACGGCATACCAGGAAGGCGGCACACCCCATCGTGATCGCCGCGATTCCGATGTTGTGATCGAGAACAACCTGATTGATACCGGAGCCGGGAGCGTCGAAGGCGAGAGACCGGGGACGATTGGACGTGCCCGCCCCGGTGTTGAAGCCGGAAGACTGGTGCCGAGGTGCCAGTGACCGGGCTATCGGTAACCGTGCATGGGAGTGGTGCACTTCACTCCAGGGAGTGGTGCACTTCGCTCCAGGGAGTGGTGCACTTCGCTCCAGGGAGTGGTGCACTTCGCTCCAGGGAGTGGTGCACTTCGCTCCAGGGAGTGGTGCACTTCGCTCCAGGGAGTGGTGCACTTCGCTCCACCCCCTCTCGAGGGTGAGCGCCGAGGGAGCCACAACAAACATCACAAAAACGCAAGGAAACGGTGATCTCAGAGCTTCTCCCGCAATTTACCCGCGATTGGCACGCCATTTGCGAATCGATGAGCCTCATGGCCTTCCCAATTGACGCACACGCTTTGAGTGCACGATGACGCGCATCCTTGCCCACGCTTTGATCGTGCTCGGGCTGATTGCCAGCCCTGTCGTGGCCCAGACAGTTGATTATCTCGCCTCGCTCCCTTCGTCCCTCCGCGCTGCAGTGCTGACCGGCAACGAATCATCGATCATCTCAGCGATCAATACCCTTTCGGCTGGCAACGCCCAATCAAAGGCTAATCTGGCACAATCCGTCGCCGGTGCGGGCGAACAGCTCTCGGCGACGAATCCGCAGGCTGCGGTTGCGGCGGCCTCTGCCGCAGTCAAATCCGTCAGCACCGCTGCAACGCAGGTCGCGGCTCCGCAGCAAGTTCTGGCCATCTTGGCGTCGGCCGCCCGCATCGCGGTGTCACCCACAATCCAAGCTGTAGCTCCGACCCAAGTCGCTCAACTCGCAACCAACGCGGTGACAGTCGCAACGGCGACCAACAATCCGACCGCGATCGCCACCGCGGCCAACGCCGCAGTCCAAGTCGCGCAAAGCTTCGGCACCTTCTCTGGCGGGATCACGCTCAGTGGCGAAATCTCGGTGACCACCGCCGCGGGTCGCATCACGACGTTCTCCGGCGCGATCACCGGTGCCGGCGGCATCGACAAGGTCGGGGCCGGCACGGTCGTGCTCTCGGGCACCAACACCTTCTCCGGTGGCACGACCGTCTCGGCCGGCACGCTCTCGGCGGCGGCCGACGCCGCCTTCGGCGACTCCTCCGGCGGGATCACCCTCGGCGGCGGCACGCTCGAGCTGACCAGTGGCTTCACGCTCGGCTCCGGCCGCACGCTCACAGCCGCCGAAGACACCGCGAGCACGCTCACCATCGGCTCGGGCCTCACTGTGACCTTCGACGGCCCAGTCGCTGGCTCGGGCGATCTCGAAAAGGCGGGCGCGGGCCAGCTCACCCTCGGCAACGCCAGCACCGGCTACACCGGCTCGTTCACGATCTCAGCCGGCACGGTGGAACTCACCGCCGCCAACGCCTTCGCCAACGCGACGATCACTCAGACCGGCGGCACCCTGCTCTTGAACCCCGCCGGAGGCGGCACCGACGTGGACGTTCCCGACTTTGGCGGCGTCGGGGGCGAGGTGAGCGTGGCCTTGGGCAAAAACGCCAACTTTGGCAGCGAGACCGCCCGCGACTACGGCGGTCGGATCCGCGGCCAGGGCGGTCTCAAGAAGAGCGGCAACGGCAGGCTCACGCTCGACCAAGACAACGACTTCGCCGGGGCCACCGAAGTGACCGCCGGCATCCTGGAGATCGCTGCGGGGGGTGCGCTCTCGGAGACCTCGGCCGTCTCGATCGCGACCGGCGGCCGGCTGCTGCTCAACGGCCGGGTCGGCCGCAGCGGCAACGCGGCAAACGTGAGTGTGGGCTCCGGCGGCATCCTCGCAGGGGCTGGGCAGGTTTTTGGCACCGTCGGCGGGGCCGGCGGGGTTGGCCCGGGCAACTCGCCTGGCATTCTCGAGGCGATCGCGACCGATCCCAGCGGTGGCCTCGACTACGAGTTTGAGTTCACCAACCTGTCGCCCGACTACTCGAACGCCGGAGCGAGCGTCAACGACCTCTTTCGGCTCACCGACACCTCGAGCCCCTTCAGTGGCAGCCAACTCGGGGCGGGCAACGTGATCGACCTCTACTTCAACGACGGCTCGTTCGCACAGGGCCGCACCTACACTGGCGGCTTCTTCCTTGACGCCACCGCCGGTGACTTCGTGAGTTTCCTCGACGCGATCGACTCGGCCACCGCCAACGTCTTCGTGGCCGACGCCGGTGGCGGGGTGAGCTACGGGGGCAACTCCTACCTCTCGCTCGCCGACTACAACACGGCCAACGGCTTCGGGCTGTCGGTCAGCCTCGGCGTGGCGACGATTCCAACGGCCAACTTCTCCGGCGGCACGGTCACCAACGGCCAGGCGATGCAGGCGGTCGTCGTGCCGGAGCCCGACGCCTTCCTCCTCAGTGGCCTCGGCCTGGCTCTGATCGTCCTCGCCCTCGGCCGGCTGCGGTTGCTGTCGCCGGGCTTCGAGGAGAGCCCATTCGACGAGTAGGTCCACGACCGGGAGCTGGCCAACGTCGTGCCGGGGCCGCTCCTCCCGAGGTTCACGAGTCACTCATCGGCCGGAAGACCGTTGAGAAAGTGCCATTGATCGGGCTATCCTAAGTATGCAGACCACGGTGACCGTTCACCGTTGAGGGACACCCGGGAGACCACGTTTGATGATCCGCCGCACATGGCTCAGGTCGACGCACGACGCCCGCTCGCTCGCCAGACGCACTCACAAACGGACCCGGAGCCGGTTCGACCTGGAAACGCTCGAACAGCGAACGGTGATGGCCGCGGACAGCGTCATTTTCCCCACGGACTATGCCTACACGCAGGCAGACCTCCGGCCGATGGAGGTGATCAAGAGCCAAAACGGCGTGCTCGAGGCCGATGTGAAGATGGTATCGGCAGGCTTCAGCGCCAATCCAATCCTCTATGGCGGTCAGGAGATCTACAGCGGCAAGCAGGTCGACAGCGAAACGGGAGAGGAGACCGTTTCCTACGCCATGGCATACCAGTTCGACGCCTACGGTTCGTCGTACAAGGCCGGTTTCCCTGGCACCATGCTGCAGATCAACAGCGGCGACACGCTCACACTCCACCTGACGAACAATCTTGCCGGCGACAACGATCCATCGAATCCGGTCTTCACAACCAACTTTCACTACCACGGATCGCGCACACCCGACGTGGCCCAGGGGGATAATGTCTACGTCCAGTTGGAGCCAGGCGAGACCATGGACGTCAACATCCCGATCTCGACTTTCCAAAACAGTGTCGGCCCCAACTGGTATCACCCACACCTGCACGGCCAAACCAAGGCGCAGGTCGGGGGCGGCTTGGCCGGCATGATCATGGTCGGCGACCCGCTCGACCCATGGCCGCAGTACAAGGGCATGCTCCAACAAGTGAACATGACCATCTCGGAGGTGAACATCACCGAAGATGGGTTCATGGCCAGCTTGGATACCACGAAGGCCGGGGAGGGTTACACCGAAGGCTGGCAAAAGCGGGTGAACGGCCAAATGAATCCGATCATTCGCGCGCGACCCGGCGAGACGCAGGTCTGGAACATCGGGCAGTTCGGGGCCCGCGGCGCCTCAAACTTCGTCATTGCCGACGACAACCTGCAAAACCCCTGGTCGGCCACGATCCTCGCCAGGGATGGATGCAGCGCGTTCGTCCACCCCTACACGACGACGCTCGGAGCCGACGAACTCCGGATGAACGACATCTCCGCCCTGACCGTGCTCAGCCCCGGCAACCGGATATCGATGGCGGTCACCGCCCCCGCAACCCCGGGCACGTACTACCTCATGGACGGATGGGGGGGCGAAGAAGCGCGGGCGAACCTGAATGGCAAGGGTTACTACTACGTGCTGGCTACCATCGTCGTCGAAGGCGACGCTGTGACCGCGGCTGCGCCGGTGTTTGAACCCCAGCCGGAAGACCCGCTCTGGCATGCGACGCCCGACTTCCAGCGGACGTTCTCACTGGAGCAGCTGCCCCAGATGGAGGGCGACACGGTCAACATCGACAACTTCTACGTCAACGGCAAGAAGTTCGGCGAGGGCGTGATGCCCCAACTCGAGATCGGCACGATCGAGGAATGGACGATCCTCAATGCGGGACCGCTCAATCATCCGTTCCACATCCACCAAGGCGTGTTCATCGTCACGAAGATCAACGGCTTCCCGATCGAGCCTGGCAAAACGTTCCCAAATGCCAATGCCGCCAACTATGTCTCGCCGCTCGACGTGATCATGGTGCCGGCTTTCGGCAGCGTGACCGTGAGATTTCGGGTGTTCGACTTCCCGGGCAAGTACGTCTTCCACTGCCACATTCTCGAACACGAGGACGAGGGGATGATGTCGCCGGTCTTTCAGTTTCCCGCAACCGAGGGCCTGCGGTTGGGGCTCGGCACTGATTCCCAGTCGACGCTGGTTCTCAATGGGCAAGGCAACGAGGTGGCGACCATTCAGGCCTTTCCTGCCTATAAGGGCCCGGTGGTGACCGCGTCCGGCATCGGCACCCCGACCACACCCGCTGAGTTGCCAACGCCGATTCCCAACTCGGCTGATGTCGTTAACGCGTTTTTCAGGACCAACGTCACCAAGGAGACGATGGCCTTTGGAACCGGTGCCGAGGCCGCGCGAGTGAAGGTCTACGAGAGCGGGTCAACCATCCCCACCGCGGTGTTCAAGGCATTCACAAGCAAGGTCCGCAAGACGGGCGGCGTGAGCCTGGCCGTGGGCGGCGTGAGCCCCAATGGTGCAGTGCGCATCGTGGCCGGCTCCCGCGCGAACGGCCCTGCGGTCGTCCGCCTCTTCGATCCCCAGGGAAATACGATTCGGACGTTCAGGAACGTCCTTCCGGGCACATTCCCGAATGGCGTGAACGTTTCGGTGGGTGATGTCAACGGCGACAACTACGATGACATCATCGTCTCGGCCCGCCAAGGCCGGGAGCCGATCGTTACGGCTCTCGACGGTCGCGACATCGTCAATGGCGTGGCTGACCCGCAGAGGTGCTTCACGTTCGTCGCTGGAAACCCGAATGACATGGGGGGAGTGCAGGTAGCTGTCGGATATGTGGCGCCGTCGTCGGTGCCGAGCTACCTTCCCAACCTGATCACCTCCGCAGAGTCGGGCCAACGGGCCGGTGTCGTGAAGGTTTGGAACATGGCCGACATCTGCACCTGCGGCAGCCACACGAGCCACGGTACGATGGAGGCCATGGGCGCCCTGGCTGCCATGGAGATGACCAGCAGCAGCGAGGACATGCCCGCCACGCCGATCGCGGTGTTCCGCCCCTTCGGAACGCGGCGCAGCGCCGTACAGATCGCCTCAACCTACCAGAGCCTGCTCGGCGGACAGGCGAAGCCGGTGATTGCCGCGTGGCAGACTGGCCGCGAGGTCGCTTTCTCGTCGATTGGTCTCGACAACAAGCCGCAGACGCAGATCCGCCGGTTCTAGAGCGCGTCTGAGATACGTGTATCGCCGGCTCGGGGGCGGCAAAAGTCTCGTCGCCGGGGCGAGGATACGCCCAAGGCTCCTCGAGCGTTCGCCGACCCCCTCGCCTACCCGCTCAGGATTATCAACTCGTCGCTACACGTAGCGGAGATGCGCTCTAGCGAGGCTCCAGCGCATGCCGATCGCCATCGTGGCCGTGATGGAGGCCCCGGGGGCATGGGCAACCTGCAGCGGCGACATCCGGCTGATCGCGTTCAAACTGTCTTGCTCGTGCGAAACCATCCCTGGCCTTCGCACTGGTGGCAACCTCCGGTTGCTGCGGACATCCTGTCCGCGATCAGGGGCCGATCCGGACAATGCTCACGCATCGTGGCGAACCGCTCGAGCCGGAAGACCGTTGAGAAAGTGCCATTGATCGGGCTATCCTTCGTCGCCCGGCGCCGCGAGAAGGCCGTCATGAGAAACGCGCCGGCACCAAGGGCCAGCCACGACGGCTCCGGCACGGCGATCATCCCGACGGCCCCTGCGCCGTTGTAGGGGCCGGCGTCGAACAGGCCCGTCGAGAGATACATCGTCACGTCGAGCAGGTCGACCATCCCGTCGTAGGTGTAGTCGCCCTGAGACCACACCGCCGGCTGGCCGGTGTCGAATCGTCCGGCGGAGAGGTAGTCGCTCACGTCGATCAGGTCGATCGACCAGTCGATGTTCGTATCGCCCGGTGCCGCATAGGCAAACGCCAGCGTCCCGGCGCCCTCATCCACCCAGCCAATCGCCCGCTCCACGCCACCGGCCACCTCCGATGCCACCACCGACGACGTGATCCCCGCCGCGCCCGTCCATGTGCCACCATCGCGACCCTGGATGATCGCGGCCACGAGGTCGGTCGCCGTCAGCCCGCTCGTCACCGTCACCCGGCCGTTGCCCGCGTTCACCATGCCGCCAGCGAGCGCATCGAGGCCGCCGACCGTGGCCGACAGCGGCCCCACCACGCTCAACGTGCCGCCGACGGTGGGCGTGACCCGAGACGCGGCGAGGCCCGAGGCATGGGAGAGCGCCAGCGTGCCGCCGTGGATCCAGGTGCGGCCGGTGGCGGTGTTGGCACCGGAGAGTTCGAGCCTGCCGCCGGTGAGGGCCAACGCACCAGACCCCGACACCACCCCGGTGAAGCGGGCCGTGCCACTGCCGTCGATCTCGAGCAGATAGCCGGCGGTCCCGGTGTTCACCGCCCCGACCGTCACCCCTCCCGGGCCGACATTCCAATACTGGTCCGCCCCGAGGGTGATGGACGCGTTGAAGACCTGCCGCGACGTGTCGTAGTTGGTCACACCGCCACGGCCGATCGTCAGCGTGCTCGACCCGGAGAAGGTGAAGCCGAGCGTGCCGCTGCCGGTCGACTTGAAATACAGCCCTCGGAGATTGGCGGTCGAGTCGACCGAGACCGCACGGCCGTTGCCCGCCGATGTGCCGCTGAAAAGGACATATTTGTCGGAAGGGGCCGAGGACGGCGGCGACAATCCCCACGCCGAACGGTTGCCGATCGACGTGGACGCACTGCCCACCCACGTGTTCGTCGGCGTGCCGACGACCTTCAAGGCGAAGCCGTTGGGCGTGATCATGTCGTCCACCACCCCCATGACGGTGGAACTTGCGAGGAAGTTGAAGACGTTGATGGTGGTGAAGTCGCTCGCGGCGTTGTTGCCGACGATCGTGAGCTCCGCCGCACCATTGGGATTCGTCCACGGGATGAAGTCGGGGCTGCCTGAATCGCCCGATTGCAGAATCACGCTCGAAGCGTTGGAGGTGATCTGCGACGTGCTTCCCGACACCGTGCTGGAGGCCACGCTCGCGGAGCCGATCCGAGGGCTCTGCGCGCCGTCGGGGCCTCGGCCATACACGAGCAGCGGCTGGCCGGTGTAGCTGGAGTTGGTCGTGGAGGAGGCGTTGAGGTCGAGCACCCCGTAGCGTGGCAGCCCGCGGGAGGATGGAATGGGGGCGGTGAGCGTGCCGATCGACAGGTCGCCCACCGTCATGCCCGTTTGCACAAACCCATAGCCCGTGTCGGCCACCGATGCCTGCGACGCGGAAAACACCGTGCCCGAGCCGTCGAGAAGCCGAAGGGTCGGCGTGCCGCCGTAATGGCGGGCCACGAGATAGTGCTGCGGCGTGATGAAGCCGAATCCCTTCGTGGGATCGTTGAGGGCCCAGCCCACACCGAGCCAGGAGTAGGGAAGGCCGACGAACGACGGGCTCGTGTTCGTCACGGGAGCCGAGGGAAACCCGCTCGAAAAGCGGTTGTTGGCCGCCGCCGAGTAGCCGATCACGTCGAGGGCCGCGGCCGACGTGCCCACGACGACAGCGCCCACGACCGCGAGGCCGAAACGGCCGAACGCCCGGATCATCGCGGCGGATCTGAAAACGGGAGGCATCGTGTCACCCACGCGGCTGCAGAACGATGCCGCGTCCACGCTATGGAGTGTACGCCGCCCGAGCCCCCCTGGATCGTCATCGGCCCGATGACGCATCGCGAAGCGCCCGCGGCTCCGGGGCGGGACGAAGTTTCCACTGCCGATACGGCAGATCGCCCGCCTCAGCCTCGATCGCCCCCCCGATGAGGAGGCGGTCGATCACGCCGAGATCGATCCTTCCCGGCCCGAGTGCCGGGCTGGTGCCGATCACGCCGCCGTCGCCAAGCCCCTCCGCCACGAGCGTGATGCGACGGCCGTCGGCCACGCCCTGCACCACGAGGCCGGCTGGGGCGGCATCCTGATCCTCGGCCTCGTCACGCTCGGAGTCGCCGGCGGCGACGGCCGGATCGGGATGGAGCCAGATCACGCGGGCCACCTGGGATCGGGGAAGCTTCTTCATCTCGCCACGCACGTCGATCGTGAGCCACTCGCCATCGAGCGCAACGAGGCGGCCGCGCAGGTAGTCGCCATCCGTGAGCCGGATCATCTGCGTGGGGGGCTCGGCGCGTTGCATCCGAGGCAGCACGAGCAGCCGCTCGAACCGGGGCCGCTCGATGCCACGCGACGGCACGGATGGGTCGAGTTCGATCGCCTGCAGGAAACGCTCGGGCACCTTCACCACGGCAGCGCCGCTCACGGGGGTTCGCATGGTGATCACGTTCGGATCGATGGCCTTCACCTGACACGGCACCACGTCGCCGCTCCGCATGATCGCCACCGAAACAAACTCCTCGCCGTCGGCGATCACGGGCGTCGCGACCGCCAGACGTTCGTGGGTGGAGAGCGCCTGGTCGAGCACGTCACGACCGGCCATGTAGATCGCCCCACGACGGAGGTCGATGTCGCGCGACGCTCCTTCGGGAGATGCCACCCGCAGCACCACCGGCGAGCCGACCCGTCCCCGCAGCAGGTTCATCACGGTGGTGATGTCATGCCCCTGCGTCATCACGAAGCCGCGATCGGGTCGGGGCTGGATGGCCAGCAGGCGGTCGCCGGGCTGGAGACGGCCGTCGCGGGCGGCGGCGCCTTCTTCGCTCAGCATCGTCACGACGAAAAAGCCGGTGGCGTCGACATTCACCATGCCGCCGATGCCCCCGACCTCCACCTCGCCTGGTCCGCTCGCCGACCGCTCGGCACGAACGACATACTCCACCACCGCCGTCGCGCTCGCGCCCGCCCCCAAGGGACTCGACCCAACCGCCCCCTGCGGCAGAAAGGCGAGGGCGGTCGACCAGTCGTGGCGGCCGTCGGCGAGGCATCCCCTGAGCCGCGCATCTCCGGCGATGAGCGTGCCGATGCGGCCTGGCAGTTCGCGTGGCTCCACGCGGGTCACAAGCGACGTGATCGCCGCCACATCCCGCCGTGGCAGCACCAGCGGGTCGTCGATCCCGGCAACCGTCAGGTGCACATGCTCCGCGTCGATCGCCGCGAGTCGACCTGCGATCGTCCCGCCGCTGGCGAGCACCAGTCGCACCGACGCGTCCACGCCGTCGTCGGCCTCGTCGACCGACCGACGCGGCAGCGCGATCTCCTCGATATCGTCGAGGCTCACGCGTTCGGCATCGGCCCCCTCGCCCAGCAAGACCGTTCGCGTGGTGTCATCAAACGCCGTGATCGCGGCATCGATTCGTCGGCCGTCTTTCGCCACCACGCTGGCGGTGTCGCGCTCGGTGAGCACGGGCTCGTCGGCGGTCCAGGGCCCCACCCGCAGGCTCTCCAGGCACACGTCGCCCGACCCGAGCGTGAGGCGGAAGCGACCGGTCGGCTCGGTGGCCTGGGGCAGCGTCACGCTGGAAACCGGGCCCACGATGCCGCCGACGACCGAAAACGCCGCAAGCCGACCCTTCGCCTGATCGACAAACACCACGAGCCGCAGTGAGGATGCGGAGCCGTCGCCGATGGCGAGCGGTTCGAGTGCCGCCGTCTGACGGCTGCGGCGCACGATGGCGGCCTCCGACGACCCATCCACGAGGCGGAGCAGTTCCACCCAGAAGCCGTCGTCCTCCTCCTTGGCCGCCGCGTTGCAGGCGATCCGCAGGTCGGGCGGATGCCGCCACGACACCACCATGTCGTACACGGCCCGCACCGGAGCCGCCACGTCGATCGAAGCCGTGCCGGGCTGCGCGGCCGTGATGCGACCGGCCTCCGATCGCCAGACATTCTTCGGCGCATGTGCCCACCCGGCGAGGCCACCGGGCCCGACATAGGTGCCGGCCACACGACTCCCGACGCGCATCACCGCTTCGACACGATCGCGTCGAACCCGCACCACGCGATCGCTTCCGCGCGGGGTCAGGCGCACATGCTCGGCGTCGATGCCGACGAGTTCGCCATCGAGAAGGTCGCCTCCTCGCAGTTGAAACCGAAACGCCGCGGCTGGTGAGGCCGTGTCTGTCTCGAGCAACCGCACACCCACGATCTCATCCAAACGAAACTCGAGCGGCGCCGCGAACACTTCGGATCGCCACGGGATGGCCGCGAGCCCCTCCGGCCCGGCAGCCGACGTCGCCCCCAGGTCGCCCGGCAGCACACCCCCGCCGGGAAGGTCGAGCACGGCCGGCGCACCGCCTCGAACCACACCATCGGTGATCACGAGGCACGCGATGCCGAGCAACGCCACGGCTCCGGCTCGACCGGCGATGGATGCGTGCATGACCAACGACCTCGAAACGGGACAGCTCAAAAACGCCGCCCCCAGTATGATGCCTTGGCGGCGAGTTGCACGGATTTCCCCGTTTTTGGATACTGCCGCCTTCGTCCTCCCCCCGCCCCAGGAGCGGTCCTTGAGCCACTCTCACCATGATCACCGCCACTACGCGTGGCCGCTGATCATGTGCCTGTGCGGCGTCGACTACTTCAGCACCCTCGGCTACCAGCCCTCGATCGCCTTCGAGGGGGCCGGCACGCTCGCCCCGCTGGCGACGCTCGTGCTCGTGCTCGTGACGCTGTTTGGCGCCCTTCCCGTCTACAGCCACGTGGCCGGCGAGACGCCCGACGGGGTCGGATCGATCGGGATGATCGAGCGGATGTTCAGCGGCTGGGGCGCAAAACTCGTGGTCCTCGTGCTGATCGGGTTCGCGGCGACCGACTTCGTGATCACGAAAACCCTCTCCGCCGCCGACGCCGCCGCCCATCTCATCTCCAATCCTCTCTACGAGCAGCACGTGCCTCTCTGGCTCCAGGGGCAGATGGGCACGACCGTGTTTCTGCTGGTGATGCTCGGGGCGATGTTTCTGAAGGGCTACGGGGAGGTCGTGGGGATGGCGACGGTGCTCGTCATCGCCTTCCTCGGGCTGTCGTTCGTGGTGATCGCGGCGAGCGTGTTCCACCTCGTCACGCACCCCGCCCTGCTTCAGCACTGGTTTGCCGAGATCTCGGCCGGCCACTACCACATCGAGCACGCCCCGCTCTCGGGCACAGGCCCCTGGGTGATGGTGGGCATCGCGGTGCTGATGTTTCCCAAGCTCGCACTCGGCCTGTCGGGGTTCGAGACGGGCGTGCTCCACATCCACATGGTGCGAGGCACGGAAGAGCGGCCCGACGATCAGACAGCCCGGGTCGCCAACACCCGGCGCATGATGCTCGTGGCCGCGGTGATCATGTCGTTTTTCCTGATCGGGTCATCGCTGGTGACCGGCACCGACACGCTCATCCCTGCGGAGGAACTGCGGCTCGAGAAAGACACGGCCGGCGAAGTGATCTTCAAGGGCAAGGCCATGGACCGCGCCCTCGCCTACCTGGCGCACGGGGAGAGTCCGATCGCCATCTGTCCGCTCTTCGGCAACGCCTTTGGAACGCTCTACGACCTGAGCACGATCCTCATCCTGTGGTTTGCCGGCGCCTCGGCGATGGGCGGTCTGCTCAACATGGTGCCCCGCTACCTGCCCCGCTACGGCATGGCGCCCGAGTGGGCCGGGGCCTACCGGCCGCTGGTGATCGCCTTCACGGTGATCAATCTCCTGGTGACGATGGCCTTCCGGGCCGACGTGTCGGCCCAGGGGGGCGCCTACGCCACTGGCGTGCTCGTGCTGATGACGAGCGCCTGCATCGCGTCGTTCCTGCACGAAATGCGGAAAAAGCCCGAGCCGGGGCATGAACTGTCGCTCGCCGGCCTGCGGCTGGCCTTCGGCCTGATCACGCTCGTCTTCATCTACACCACGCTTGCCAATATCTACGAGCGGCCCGACGGCATCTACATCGCGTCGATCTTCATCACGACGGTGATGATGATCTCGTTTACGTCACGATTTTTCCGAAGCGACGAACTCCGGCTCAAGGAGTTTCGATTCGCCAACGATGCCGACCGCATGCTCTGGACCGACATCCTCCTCGAAGGGGCGTTTCGGGTGCTCGTGCCCCACCGTCCCGGAAGCCGGTCGCTCGCCGACAAGGAGGCGGAGATCCGCCGCAAGCACCGCATCCCGGAAAACGTGCCGATCGTGTTTCTCGAGGTGCACTACGGCGACGTGAGCGAGTTTCAAAACTCGCCCATCATTTCGGCTCGGCAGGAGGGCACCCGTTTCATCATCGTGGCCCGCGACGTGGTGAGCGTGTCGCACACGGTGGCGCAGGTGGCGATGGAGATGGCCAAGGGGGGCGCGCCGCTCGACATCATCTTTGGATGGAGCAAGGGAGGAAGCCTGAGGCTCGCCCTCGACTACGTGCTCTTCGGCCAGGGCGACATCCCCAACCGCGTGGTCGATCTGCTCGACACCGCGATCGCCGACCCGTCGAAGCGGCCGACGGTGATCGTGGGCTGACCGGCCCGATGGCCGCGGAGTCGGAATCGTGCCGCTTCTTCCCGCCGATGGCCGCCTGGTGCTCGGCATCGATTTCACCTCGGCACCACGGCGGTCCAAGCCGATCACGGTGGCGCGGGGGCTGCTCGTGGATCGGCGGCATGGGGCCGACTACCGGCTCGAGGCCGTGGATGAACTCGACTCGCTCGACGGCTTCGACGCACTGCTCCGCGAGCCGGGGCCCTGGCTCGGCGGCTTCGATCTCCCCTTTGGTCAGCCGCGTTCCCTGATCGAACACGAAGGCTGGCCGACCGACTGGCGACGATTCGTGTCCTTCTACTGTGGTGAACCGCGGGAACGCTTGCGGGAGGTGTTTCGACGCTGGTGTGCCGGCCGGCCTGACGGCGACAAGTTTGCCTGGCGGCGGGCCGACAGACCGGCGGGATCGAGCCCGGCGATGCGATGGACCAATCCGCCGGTCGCCTGGATGATGCACGTGGGCATCGGTCGGATGCTCGAAGCCGGCCTGGCGTTTCCGGCGCACGGCATCCCTGGCCGAGGCACGGCCCGGCGGATCGCGCTCGAGGCCTATCCCGCCTTCACGGCGCGACAGGTCTGCCGGCGGTCGTATAAGAGCGACACCCGGGCGAAGCAAACCCTGGAGCGGCGGCGGCATCGGCGCCTCATTCTCGAGGGGCTCGTCGCGGGTCGGGCGGGGCTCGGCGTGCGGCTTGAACTCTCAGAGGGGCTCGCGCGGCGGCTGGTGGCCGACGGCGCCGGCGACCTGCTCGACGCCGCCATCTGCGGCCTTCAGGCAGCGCATGCGTCACGCCTGCCGCGGTATGGATTGCCGCGCTCGCTCGACACGCTCGAAGGCTGGATCGCCGCCGTGCCGGCGCCGAAGCCCTCGTGAGCGATGGCGTCGCTCAGGCGAGTTCGAACACCGCCTCGATCTCAACCGCCACGCCGAGCGGCAACGAGCCGGCGCCGAAGGCGCTCCGCACGCCCACGCCATGATCGGGCCCCCACACCTCGGCGAACAACTCGCTGCAGCCGTTGATCACATGCGGATGCTGCGTGAAATCGACGGGGCAGTTCACGAGCCCCATCAGTTTCACGACGCGCCCGATCCGGTCGAGGCTGCCGAGGCTGGCCACGAGCGTGGCGAGGATGGCAAGACCGGTCTGACGGGCGGCCGCCTTGCCGGCGTCGGCGTCGAGATCGACACCCACCTTCCCCTTGATGAGCGAGCCGTCGGCCGCGAGCGGCAGATGTCCCGACACGTAGACGAGCCGATCGACGATGAGAAACGGCTTGTAGGCGCCGGCCGGCTTGCCCACGGGGGGCAGGGTGAGGCCGAGTTCGGCGATCCGGGCCTGGGCGGAGGGGGCTGTCATGGAGGGGCTCCTGTCGTGTGGTATCAGGTGGCGTGGAGGGCGGCGCTGATCCGATCGAGGATCGTGGCGACGATCTCGCGATCGCTGGCCGGGCGGCGCGGGCTTTTCGGGTGGGGCTCGTCGGTGGCGATCAGCCCCTGCAGATGAAGCGCCTGGGCCATCGTGTGCTTGTAGGCGGGCACGGGCGGGCGAAACGCGAAGTCGCCGAGGGCCTGGAGGGCGTCGTCGAGTTCGTCGAAGCGGGAATCCCCCTCCGCCCACCACCGGTCGCGCTGGGCGAAGGCGGCGGAGGAGGCCGTGGAGAGCCCGAGGAGCCAATCGCTGCCGTAGCGCACCATGTCGATCGCAAGATCATTCCCGGTGAACACGTGAAACTCGGGCCGCACCCGGTCGCGCAGCGCCAGCCGCTCCCATTCGAGCCGCCGCGAGAGCGACGAATGCTTGGCACCGAGGCAGTTGGGGATCTGCAGGAGTTCGGCGTAGGCCTCGATCGAGAGCATGCGGCCGCACGGCACGAACGCCGTGGACAGCTCGAAGCCGATGAACGACGGCACCCGCGCGGCCAGGGCTCGGTAGCCCGCGAGCATGGCAGCATCGCCCCCGGCGGTGAGACCGTAGGAGGGAAAGATCACGGGCGTCGCCCCGACCGCAAGGATCATGTCGAGTTGGCGGCCGTAGGCGGCCTCGTCAAAGGCGGCCCCGGGCTCGTCGACGACGCATGCACCGGCCACGAACCGGCCCGAGGGGCCGACGGTGTCACGGGCGATGCGAAGCGCCTCGGCACGAGTCGCATCGTCGATGAGCTGCACGTAGCCCGTGTCCATGTTGACCGCGGGGGCGATGCCGGCGGCGGCGGTGCGGGCCACGTGGGCGGCGAATCCATCCCAATCGACCGAGTGATCGGCCTTCATCGGCAACAGGATCGCCGACATGCCGGTGATCACCCGGCGCGGCCGCACGAGCGACATGGG
>Ga0208783_10000003_pt1 | contig 178384 bp, 152 predicted proteins | sample DEB19_08_DNA_2_FD_184529 | JGI IMG/M metagenome (GOLD analysis project Ga0208783, IMG submission 184529) | Aqueous microbial communities from the Delaware River and Bay under freshwater to marine salinity gradient to study organic matter... | ecosystem: Environmental > Aquatic > Marine >... | reverse complement strand
CCTGCCTGAGCAAGCCCACGATCTGCTCTGCACTGCGTCGCTTCTTCATCAGAGAACCCTTTCAAGCCCCAGCAAGGGCACGAGGATTCTCTCACAAGACCTGGCTCAGGATTTGGGGAGGGGGTCACCAAACTCGTCAGCGGCTGCCGCTCAATCGACCCGTTTGTAGTGCGCCGACGGAGGTAAAAGCCAACGGTACTGCTAAGCCTCAAAACCGACGTCAAGTGGGAACCACGCCCTGCGGCGCCCAACGCCCGGCGACACGATGTCGCCGTCTCGCGCTCAGCTGCAGTGGGAACCACGCCCTGCGGCGCCCAGCGCCCGGCGACACGATGTCGCCGCCTCTCGCTCAGCCGCAGTGGGCACGAGGCCACTGCGGCGTGAATTCAGTTCTTGCTGAAATCAAAATACTTGCCGGGCTTCACGCCGAGAGGATTTCTCACGAATCGCTGACGGCAGGCTTCACAGAGATCGAAGCGAAATGCTCGCGTTGCCCCATCGAGATCCTCGAGGTCGACGTCGTCCAATCGCTCGAGAAGCTCCTGCATCTCCTCCAGATGATCGGCGTCATCCGCCTCGTCGGTCGCCTGGCCCGCTCCATCGTCTTCGACGGCTGGAAACACCTCGATCTTCACGACATGCCTGACTTCGACGCCGGTCTTGATCGGACGTTTGCAGACGTCGCACGAGTAGTGGAGCATCGTTTCTTCCTGAACTGTGGTGAGGTATGGGTGGGCCACTGCCCACGGCCGTCGCACCCAACGTGCTTCGACTGGTTCTCTTGACCCCAAGTTTCGCCAGATCAGCCGGACAAGGCAAGCAAATGTCCCTGAGATTTCTTACGGTTTGGCGCGTCGCTGTGAGGCGGGATAAACTCGGGAAACCCTAGGAGGTGCTTCCGCGTCATGACGTCGCATGCCCTCGCCGTGCCGGCTCACCACCCGGCACCTGTCCTGGGGTTGAGTGTCCTCGTCCTCAACCGCTCGTTTGTCGCCGTGCACATCACCAATGTGCGTCGGGCGATCACGCTCCTGTTTCGGCAGATGGCCGAGGTGGTGCACATCGAGGAGGGGCAGTATGCCGCCTACGATTTCGCCTCCTGGCGGGAAATCTCATCGCTCCGTTTGAGTTTTCCAGGTCCCGACCAAGACTGGGTGCGGGCGGTCGGCTACGACATCCAGGCGCCGCGGGTGATCCGTTTGGTCGATTGCGACCGTGGGCCGAGGCAGCGGCTCCGCTTCAACCGTCGCAATGTGTTCGCCCGCGATGGCAATCAGTGCCAGTATTGCGGACAGGGCTTCCCCACGAGCGAACTCTCCCTCGATCACGTGGTGCCGCGGAGCCGAGGCGGATCGACCACGTGGGAAAACATCGTGTGTGCCTGCGTGGCCTGCAACGTCCGCAAGGGTGGCCGCACGCCTCATGAAGCCCACATGCAGCTCATCCGCCAGCCGGTGAAGCCGAAGCGCAGCCCCCTGCTCTCCATCAAACTCGGCAATCCGAAGTATGCGAGTTGGAAGAGCTTCGTCGACAACGCCTACTGGCTCGTCGATCTGAAGTGATGCCCAGTGTCGGGTCGGGCGGCGCCGTCCGGCTCACGACGTGAGTCTTTCTTCGGGCCGAGCGCCAACATCGCCACGCGATGCACCACGCCTTTCCCACGGCTTACGCCGTTGGGCTTCCACGGCATACGTCCACCGCCTGCCTCTTCCGGTCCAAGCCCAAGGCCGTCAGGCCTGGGACACGCGAGGCAATACGAGGTGAGCCCACGAGGCCAAACGCGGCGATCGAGCGCCAACATCGCCACGCGATACACCACGCCGGTCCCACGGCTCACGCCGTTGGGCTTCCACGGCATACGTCCACCGCGCCCACCATTCGACGAGTGAGGGGTTGCCCACGCTCCGTAAGCCGGCGTCATTGGCCAGCGGAGCCAGGATGGCGAAGCGCCGGCCAATGCCGAGCGAGCGGAGGGCAGGATGCCCGAAGCGAGCGTCCGGCGTCGGGGTGTGGGCAACCCCGAGCGAACCACTCAAGCCGAGCGAGCGTCCGGCGTCAGGCCTGGGACACGCGAGGCAATACGAGGTGAGCCTACGAGGCCAAGCGCGGCGACCGAGAGCCAACATCGCCACGCGATGCACCACGCCGGTCCCACGGCTCACGCCGTTGGGCTTCGACGGCGTGAGTCCACCGCGCCCACCATTCGACGAGCGAGGGGTTGCCCACGCTCCGTAAGCCGGCGTCATTGGCCAGCGGAGCCAGGATGGCGAAGCGCCGGCCAATGCCGAGCGAGCGGAGGGCAGGATGCCCGAAGCGAGCGTCCGGCGTCGGGGTGTGGGCAACCCCGAGCGAACCACTCAAGCCGAGCGAGCATCCGGCGTCGAGGCGTGGGCACCCCCGAAGCGGAGCATGGCCTCACGCCCGCACGACACCGCGAGGCTTTCCGCGATCACTCGCCGCAGAGCGGGTCTTTCTTCTCGGTGATCACCGGCAGCTGCGGAGCCATCTCGGCGTTGAGTTCCTTGAAGTCCTTCCACTCGGCGGGAAGGTTGTCTTCGTGAAACACCGCTTCCACCGGACACTCGGGCACGCAGGCCTCGCAGTCGATGCACTCGTCGGGGTGGATGTAGACCATCTTGTCCCCTTCGTAGAAGCACTCGACGGGGCAGACCACCACGCAGTCGGTGTACTTGCAGGCGAAACAAGGCTCGGCGACGACGTGGGTCATTCTCGACTCCTTAGGCTGTGTCCGACGGACCTGCCGCTCGGCAGGACGATTTCCATTGCGCGAATGGTAGGTCGACCGAAAAATACTGTCAACGAATCGCCGTGGCCGCGATCGGCCCGGAGGAACGTCCCGACCGCCTCCGGCCTTGGTGGCCTCGGCGGTCGACTCCTATGATGGATCAACCATCGGCCGCAGGACGGCAAAACATGAGTTCCGCACGGCCCGGGGCCTTTTCCCTGCCGTCCGGGAGGAGGACAGGGCCCGTGTCCACCCCGCCCAACGAAACATTTCAGCCCCTCCAGGCCGATGACCGGCGGGCCGTGCACGACTGCGTGTCGGGGGCCTCCGGGGCCTGGGAGCGGTTTGTCGATCGATTTGCCGGACTCTTCGCGTTCGTCGTCGACCGCACCGCCCGCCAGCGGGGGACGCCGCTCGCCGCCGCCGATCGCGAGGACCTCGTGGCCGACATCCTGCTCGAATGCATTCGGAACGACGCCGCGGTGCTCAGGGCCTTCGCAGGCCGATCAAGCCTCGCCACCTACCTCACCGTGATCGCCCGACGTGTCGCCGCGAGGCACCTGGCCACCGCGAAGCCCGTGCGCACGACCGACGTGCCGGAGGCTGCCACCACCGATCCCGACCACGTCGCCCAACGCGAACAGGTCGAGTCGCTGCTCGCAAAACTCGCCCCCGACGAGGCCCGGCTCGTTCGGCTTCACCATCTCGAGCATCGGAGTTACGGCGACATCAGCCGCCTCACGGGCATGCCGGTCAACTCGATCGGCCCAGCCCTTTCCCGCGCGAAGGACAAGATGCGCCAGTGACCTCACGGCGCCGCCGGCGGCGAGATCACGACGTTCGGATCGGCGAGGTCGACCGGCTCATATCCGGGATAGGCGGGCATCTGCCAGAGCTGTCCGGGATCACCGCCCGACGTGTTGGTGGTGATCGACGTCAGTTCGATCGTGAAATCAACGCCCGATGCCGGCCACGACACCTCGATCACATGGGGCAACGCAGCCCCCGACGGCGGGTCGACCCGATACCGGCTCGTCCGCACGCTGGCCAGCCGTTCGCCGGCTGCCGTGAAGAGATGCTGCTCGTTCACGAGCCCGGTCGTGCCGTCGATGATCGTCGACTTGAGCAGCTCGCCCTCCGGCGCCGAAATCGTGCTGCGGATCTCGATGCGTCCGTCGGACAGCGGGAAGGGGCCCTGATGGCGATCCTCCGTCCGAAAGGTCACCAGCCCGAGCAACTCCGGCATCCAGTCGGCGCGAATCGGCAGGAGGCGGCGTGCCGCCGACTGGGCGTATTGGTCGTGTCGACAGAACGCCACGATCGGCGGCTTGTGCTGACGCAGCCAGAGCCAAAACAGATCGTCATTGCTGCCGATGTCGAGTTCGGGGCCGGTGATGGACGTCTGAGCCTGGAGCCGAAACCGACGTGGCGGCTCACAGGCCAGCCGGGCCGACAGCCTCGGCACCCCGGGCACCGCGAGCACCGCCTGCGTCGCCGCGCAGCTTCGCACCCGCTGCGTGTTGTCGTGGACGGCCGCGATGATCTGGTCGAGTGTGGGATGGGCCGGCAGCGTCCGCGGCAAAGGCATGACGCCAATCTGGTAGCCACGCAGCACCTGCGGACACGATGCCCCACTGGCGGCGACGGAGGCCACCACGATGAGGAGCGTGAACGCCCGAAGACCGGTGGTGCCGGGCGGAGCGGATGGCGTGGGGTGGCTCATGCCGCGTCTCCCGACCAGAGAAGCGCCGTCAGGCGTTGCTCCACACCGTCAGCCGCCACGTCCTCGGCCGAGACGACCGTGACACGATAGTCACGATCACGCTTCCGGCATGAGAGGAGCAGTTCACCCTCGTCGATGACGGTCTCGCCGGCGTCATCCACGATACGAAGTGCGCGACGACGGACGAGCTGCAGCGCGAGGAGGTATCGGAGGGCATGATCGTCGCTCCCCTCCAGCCCCTCGAGCGCATCGAGCAGCACGTCGACGGGAGCCAGCGCCGGACCGGTGGCCTCGGCAGCGGGATATCGCGAACGCCACCAGGCGATCGTTCCCTCCGGGGCGCCGTGCCAGGCGTCTCCGCCCACATCCCGCCGTTCGATGGCACCCATCTGCCGAAGCACCGCCGAAAAAAAGATCTCGCCCGGCACGAACGGCCGGCCGGTGACGGCGCAGGCGGCCTGCGGCCTGTGCAGTTTGAGATCCATGGGGGCTCGTGACCGCGCGAAAAATGCTCCGGCACCCGCACCGGAAGGGGGAACGATAGAGCCCGCCCCGTGACGCCACAATCGCGATCACCCGCAAGGACGGGTAGGCTAGGCAAGACTGGCAAGCACCAGGTCGGCAACGTCGGCCAGGCCCCTGCCATCATGCTCCCCCACGACGTGGTCGGCGGCAGCCATCACCTCGGGACGAGCATTCCCCATGGCGACTCCGAGCCCACAGGCCTCGATCATGGGCACGTCATTCACGTCGTCGCCGACGGCGCAGATCTCGTCGGGGGCGATGCCCCAGGCCGAGGCGAGCGACATCACGCCGGACCACTTCGTGACGCCGGCCGGAGCGAGTTCGCACATCCAGTCCCGATAGCGTGGGCTTTTGATGGTGTGGAGCGAGAGATGACCCGGGAACGCCTCCTCGAGTGACCGCTCCAACGACGCCATCCGTTCCCGAGGACCCATCACGAATCCGCCAAACACCCCCTCCGGAGGCGTGTCATGCAGGTTCGGTGCCACCTGGGCGACGGTGCGGTTCCGGCCAAGATACTCCGCGAGTCCGCCGCCAAAGGATCCCGGATCCACCGCGGCGGCTGCCAGACTCTGGCAGTGGAAGTCGTAGCCGTGCGAGAAGCTGTCGCTGTAGAGAATGGCCTCGTGGCCGGCGTCGACCACCTGGCGAAGCACCCCCTCGAGCACGCCGGGGGCGAAGGCGGCACGAGACAGCGTTGCGTGGTCGCTCGGCCGCTTCACGAGCGCTCCCGAGGCCGACACGATGGGCGCTTCGATCCCGAGGTCACGTGCGACGGCGAGCGAATCGCGGTAGCGGCGGCCCGTCGCCAGCATGACGCGAACGCCGGCTCGCTGAACGTCCGCAACGGCGTCGCGGGCCACGGCGGTCACCTGATGATTCGACCCCGTGACGGTGCCATCGATATCGAGAACGAGCAGTCGCACCCGGGAGCGAGGCGATGCGGAAGCAGGGCTGGTCATGGTGTCGCTATGATACCGCCGGAGACTCCTTCGCATGACCGATCACCCCGCAGCCGAGATCCCGTTCACCGCCGTGGCCCGCCATGGGGACATCCCTGCCGGCGAAGGCCGCACCTACGAGGTGGGGGGTAGGCTCGTGGCCGTGTTCTTCGATGGTGCGGCCTACCACGCGATGGACGATCTCTGCCCCCACATGGGCGCGTCGCTCGGCTCGGGGCCGTTTGTCGACGGTGTCGTCACCTGTCCGTGGCACGCGTGGCGATTCCGTGCGTGCGACGGCGCCTGGTGCGACAATGAAAAACTGCGGGTGACGGTGTACGAGGCCCGGCGCACCGGCGATGCGATCGAGGTGTGCGTGCCACCGGCTACAGCGTGACCGATTCGCCGGGCGCGGGAAACGCCGCCGTGGCGATGCCTGCATCCACCACCCGCCGTGCCCACGCGGCGGCGTCTTGTTCGATCGGCGGCCACGTGCCGTAGTGGCTCGGCAGCGCGAGCGCTGGACGGAGAAGCCGGATCGCCTCGATCGCATCCTCGGGCCCCATGGTGAAGAGGTCACCGATGGGAAGGATGGCGACGTCGAGGCCGCGACCGTCCCGAGGGCGGCCGATCCGCTCCATGTCGGAGAAGAGTGCGGTGTCACCGGCCACATAGATGCGACGGCCGCCGACATCGAGGAGCCATCCGGCAGGCGCGCCCCCGTAGGTGCCATCGGGAAGGCTCGACGAGTGCCAGGCAATCTCCATTCGGGCTGTGCCACCGGGCACGGCGACCGTGCCACCGAGATTCATCGGCTGAACGTTCGCCACGCCATGCCTGCCAAGCCATTGGCCGATTTCCCAGTTGCAGAAGACCGCGGCGCCGGTGCGCTTCGCGATCGCCACCAGATCGGCCACGTGATCAAAGTGGCCGTGCGTGACGAGGATGGCGTCACACGCAACATCGGCTGCCTTCATGCTGGCAGTCGGGCATTCGTCGAAAAACGGATCGACGAGCAGCACTCCGGCGCCGGTGTCGATGAGCCAGGTCGCGTGTCCGGTCCAGGTGAGCGTGACGGGCATGGAGAAGCCTCCGGTAGAAACGTGGGGGCCTCGTTATACCCTCGCGCCTGCCGGCCGGCATCGCTCGCGCCGCGAAAAAAGAGCTGCGACCCCGTGTCAACACCGTGCTTCGACGGCGGTCGCGAGCATGAGCATCTGCAGAAGCTGTCCCAACACATGCTCGTCGAGCCGGGGCAGCATGATCGTGGCGGCAGGCTCCTCGGCACCGACACCCGCGGCCTTCGGCAGATCAGACCATGACGTGCCGACGAGGTGGCCCAGCAGGTCTTCGTCGGCGGCCCATGGCTCCATCGATGGCACCGTGAGTCGATCGCGACGTGGCTCGCCACCCACGATCGTGGTGGTCAGGGGGCCGCGACCGGGCACGCCGTGTGCCGTCATCCCCTCGCCGCGAAGATGGTGATACCAGCCGCCGACGGCCTCCAGCCGCCGGCTCTCGATGGAGCCGATGCGGGGCGTGAATCCCGCCTGGGCCGCTCGATGGAACACCCCCGCACACTGGAGCACGGGATTGTCGGCCACCGGCGCCTCGCGAAAGCGGCGATTCATGGCGGCGGCCCCTTCGAGCAGCCGCACCACGTCGACCCCCACGATCGACGCGGGCAGCACGCCCACCGCCGACAGCACCGCGAACGGTTCCGGCACACCCTCGGGAACATGAAACACCTCGGGGCAGCCGATGGCCGTGGCGAGATCCGCGAGACGACCGGAGCCTCCCGTCACCGGGATGATCCGTTCGGCGAATGTTCCACGCTCCCCACCCACCGCCCGCCACAACGCAGCGAGAACATGCCGTGCGGCCACGGCCGGCCTCAACGCGTCGCCATTCGCATCGACCACGAGCACGGCCCAGCGGTCGAGGAGGTCGTCGCCTCGGGGCATCCCGTTGGGGGCAACAAGATCGAGGAGGCCCTGGGTGGCGTCGTTGTCCATCGCGAAGCCATCATATGACAACCTCGGCCGGCCACCGCGGTCGCCACGTGGGAGTTCGTTATGAAACGGGTGGCAGCACGACTCGACGAGGGCACGGATTCCCTGCACCGGGCCGTCCCTTCCCAGCACGATCACGCGATCAACCCCCTCACGAATCCGTCGGGCCGTTCGCAGCATCGCAAACAGCTCGCTCTCCGGACGGTTCGTGCCATAGTCGGCCAGCAACCGGTCCGGCAGGTCGACGAACGACGTCGTGACCGAAGCTCGATCGCGAGGGCCATCGGCATGCCGATGATCGATGCCGGCGAGCACCTGATCGCGGGCCGCGTCGAGCCGTGCGCTCAGGGTGGCCAGGGCTTCCGGATCGACGATGCCCGCGGCGAACACGGCAGAAGGGTCGTAGTGGATCGGGTCTGCCGGGGGCTTCGGACGAATCACGCTCATGGCGATCTCGGTGTGTTCGGAGGGGTCTACAGGGCATGGATTGGGAGGGGGCGACTCCCGGTGTAGATTCTGGCGGCCGGACTGTAGGCGATCGCCAGACCGGCCATCAAATGCCAGCCCCTCCTTCAGGAACCTCGCCGTGAAAGAACACGATCTCGTCCGCGAACTCGTCGAAAAGAACTCCTCCAAGATCGTGATGGTCGTCGCGGACGGGCTGGGCGGGCTGCCCGTTGAAGCCGGCGGGCGCACCGAACTCGAAACAGCCGCCACCCCCAACCTTGACCGACTCGCCGCCCGTGGCACAAGTGGCTCGAGCGTGCCGGTGCTTCCTGGCATCACGCCCGGCTCAGGGCCCGGCCACCTCGGCCTGTTTGGCTACGATCCGCTCGAGTTCAAGATCGGCCGCGGCGCCCTCGAGGCGACCGGCATCGGCTTCGAGCTCGGCCCCAACGACGTCGCCGCCCGCGGCAACTTTTGCACCCTCGATGCGGAGGGGCGAATCGCCGACCGCCGCGCCGGACGGATCCCGTCGGAGGAGAGTTTTGCGGTCGTTGAAAAACTTCAGGCGGTGAAGATTCCGGGCGTCGAGACCTTCGTGAAGCCCGTGAAGGAGCATCGCTTCGTCGTCGTGTTTCGTGGCCAAGGACTCGACGGCCGCGTCGCCGACACCGACCCTCAGGCCGTGGGCGTGTCGCCGCTCGATCCGCAGCCGGTCGATCCCGCAGCCGCCAAGACGGCCGAGGTCGCCAAGGAGTTTGTGAAGCAGGCTCGTGCGATCCTCGCCAACGAGCCGAAGGCCAATGGCATGGTGCTGCGTGGGTTCGCGGCGAAGCCTGCCCTCCCTTCCTACGAGCAGCTCTATGGGCTTCGGGCCGCCGCCATCGCGGTCTATCCCATGTATAAGGGTCTCGCCCGCCTCGTGGGCATGACGCTCGTGGGCAACGCCCAGACGCTCGACGAACAGATCGATGAACTGGCCACGTGCTGGAACGATTACGACTTCTTTTTCCTCCACTTCAAATACACCGACTCCACGGGTGAGGACGGGGCGTTCGAGCAGAAGGTGAAGCGGATCGAAGAACTCGACCGAGCGATCCCGCGGATCGAATCCCTCAAGCCCGACGTGCTGATCGTGACGGGCGACCACTCCACGCCGAGCCGGCTCAAAAGCCACTCGTGGCATCCCGTGCCCACGCTCCTCGCCGCCGACACCTGCCGCCCTGACGGCCTCACCTCGTTCTCCGAGCGAGACTGTCTCCGTGGGGGGTTTGGCATTTTCCCGGCCAAGCACCTGATGCTGCTGGCCATGGCCCACGCCCAGCGATTCGGGAAGTACGGAGCCTGATCCGCCCCGCCCCTCCGAGCCCACCATGCCCCGCACAACCGACGACGACCTCTTCCAGAGTTCGACGATGACCTTCGGCGAGCACCTGGAGGAGTTGCGGACGTGCCTGATCCGCGCCACCCTCGGTCTGGCGATCGGGGTGGCGATCGGATTCCTCGTGGCCCGTCCCGTCGTGAAGCTCATCGAGGAGCCACTCCGTCGGGCCCTCGGCGACTACTATTCGAAACAGTCGCTGGTCACGGCCGCCGCCTGGGACGAGCGGCATCCCAATGGCCCCGCCCTCTCCTACTCCCAGGCCGAGATTCGGGATGCCGTGGAGCGCCACGGCATGACCTTCGAACTTCGTGAGGTGCATCCCGACCGCCTCCCCCGGGCCATCGGGGCGGCGCCTGCTCTCGCCGAGCCGTCAGGGTCGGGCACCGCCTCCTTCGATGCGAAGGCGCTTGTTCCCGTGCTGCTCTGGCAACCGCTGTCGCGTGATCCGCGGGTGAGCATCACCACGCTCTCCGCTCAGGAGGCTTTCGGGATCTATGTGAAGGCCGCCGTGCTCACCGGCGTGGTGCTCGCCTCGCCGTGGATCTTTTTTCAGCTGTGGACGTTCGTGGCCGCCGGCCTCTATCGTCACGAACGAACGTGGGTGTGGACGTTTCTGCCGATCAGCGTGGCGCTCTTTCTGGCCGGCGTGCTGCTCGCCTTCTTTTTCGTCTTCGACTTCGTGCTGGAGTACCTGCTTGACTTCAATGCCTGGCTGGGACTCGACCCAGACCCTCGCATCAGCGAATGGCTCGGCTTCGTGCTCGTGCTGCCGATCGGCTTCGGCCTCGGCTTCCAGCTCCCCCTGGCCATGCTCTTTCTGGAACGGATCGGGGTGTTCGAGGCCGACGACTACGTGTCCCAATGGCGTCTGGCCGTGTTGGCCATCGCCATCCTGTCGGCGGTGCTGACCCCGGCCGACCCCTACAGCATGCTCTTCCTCGCGGTGCCCCTCTGCCTTCTCTACTTCGGCGGCGTGGGGCTCTGCCGCTGGTTCGGCCGGAACGACAACGCCCGTGCCACGAAGGCGGCCTAGGCCACGAAGGCCAGCCAATAGAAGATGCTTCCGGTCACGGCGGTCAGGAGCAGGTCGATCGCGGCCACCCGGGCCATCGCCCGATGACGAGGCCCGTGGGTGCCCGGTGACGGCGGGTTTGGAAACCGCGACACCGCCTCCCACATCACCCATGCCCAGAGCACGAGCGTGGAGATGGCGAACACCAGGTGGATGCCCAGAGCCACGAGCACCCCGACCGGCCACCAGGGATTCGGCGCCCCGCCCCAGGCCTCGCCTCCCGCCGCCCGCGCCCGCCAGTCGCTGATGAGGCGGATGTCGACTTCGAAGATCACGATGGCCACCAGGAGGGCCGAGACGATGACGATCTGCAGTCGCTTATGAAGGCTGTAGTGGCCACGCTTCGCCGCCATCACGCTGAGCAGCAGCACGGGCAGGAGGGAGAAGAGTCCCACGAGCACGACGTCCATGCCGATCGACGCGCGGGAGCCGAGAAAACCATCGACGCCATGGGCCGTGAGGGCGGGGGCGGTCACGGCACAGGGAAGGCTGGGCATCCTGAACATCAAAAAAGGATCGATGAAACGGGCAGGAGGCGGGATTGTAGCCGAAGGGCCGCGAACGGATACCATCGTGGCACCCCAGGCCGAGTGGCGAAACTGGCAGACGCACGGGACTTAAAATCCCGTATCCCGAAAGGGGTGTGCGGGTTCGATCCCCGCCTCGGCCACTGGAAAACCATCGGACGAACGAGCCGGCCTTGCTCGCGGGGACGGGGGGCCGCTATCACCCCGCCCATGCCGCTCCCCCCGAACCCCGTTGCCGCCGCCGGAAGCCCGCATCCCTTCTCGGCGCCGATCTGGCTGCCGTGGGTGTGCGCCCCGATGTTCTTTCTCCTGCCGATCGGCGGGTGCGGAATTGCCGGCACCATGCGTCGCCCCCCCATCGCCACCACCGAGGTCACCGCACGACCACCCCTGCCAGGACCGGTTCCGATGGCGACGGTTGCGACGGTCATGACACCTCGGCGGTAAAGTCGGCGGCCGTTGGTGGCGTGGAGCCTCCCGGCGCACTAGTTTTGCTCGTGGGTTCCGGTCCCGGCGCCCACGGAGATTCTTCATGTCCCTTCGATCCCGGATCGCGCTCGTGGCCACCGTCCTGGTGGTGGCTGCCGTGGCGGTCAACACCGTCCTCCAGACACTCGCCGCGCGGCAGGCCATTCTCGAGCAGGCCCGCACCAGTGCCGATGGCATCGCCGGCATGCTGGCCCGTGTGACGGCGTTTGCGGAAGACGTTCCCTCCGCGGTTGAAGACGAGATCGGCCGTCACATGGTGGCGGAGGCTCGTCTGCTCGCGGCGTATGTCGCCGCAGGCGCCACGGCGGGCACCCCCCTGGCCGACATCACCGACCGGCTTCGATCCATCACCGATGACACGGTGCTCGATCAGATGTGCGTCACCGGAACCGACGGCGTCTGCACCATCGACACGGAGCGTCCCGCGGAGCCGTTCGTGTTTTTGGCCGATCCGACCAAGCAGCCCGAAGCCCACGTCTTTCATCGGCTCCTGACCGGCGAACTTCCCGCCGTGGTGCAACGGGTTCGGGAACGTGACCAGGATGGCAGGGTGTTCAAGTATGCCGGGGTGGGCGGCCTCGACATGCCTCGCATCGTGGAAGTGGGCATGGAGGCGACCTTTCGCGAACGCCTCGACAAAACCCTCGGTGTTCGCCGGCTCGTGAGCGAGATCGTTGGCGGTGACATCCGAGAAGTGGCCATTTTCGATCGTCAACTCAACCCCGTCGTCAGCCGGCGAATGGATGCGACGGGCACGGCCAGTGACGTGGCCCTGTCGCTCCCGCCGGAGGACGCCGCCCTCGTTCGCGACTGCCTCACGTCCCGGACACCCGTGGGCCGGTTCACCGGGGAGTCCTATCGGGTGGCCGCGCCCGTCGCCCCGTCGGATGGCCGATCCTCCGGTGCGGTGCTCGTGAGCCTCTCCACCCAATCCAGCCGCGACGTCCTCTGGTGGCAGGCAGCGGCCGCGGCGGCATCGTTTCTGGTCGTGGGCCTTCCCGGCGTGCTCGGGGCCATCTGGCTGGCAGGATCGATCGCCGATCCGATCCGCAAAGCCCTCACCGTCGCCGAATCGATCGCGGAAGGCGATCTCACCGGTACCGTGGAGCCGGCAGGCGGGCATGAAATGGGCCGGCTGCTCGGCTCCTTCCAGCGGATGACGCAGTCGCTCGGCAGCCTGATCGGAAGGATTCAGGCGGCGGGAGAACGCCTCTCGAGCGTTGAGATCGACGCCTCGGCCGCTTTGGCGCGTCAGGATCGGGCCACCCGCAGCGTGAGCGGATCCGCGAACGAAATCGCGGCGGCGGTCACCGAAATCACCGCCACGGGCGAGCAACTGCTCGGCGCCACCAACAGCGTGATGGGCATCGCCCGCGAGGCGGCCCAGGTGGCCGAACAGGGCCGTGGAGGTCTCGAGAGCATGACCGCGTCGATGGAACATCTCGATGAAGCGATGAACGCGTTCACCCGGAAACTGGCGACCATCAGCCAGCGGGCCAGCGGCATCACGTCGGTGGTGACGACCATCGCGAAGGTGGCCGAACAGACCAACCTCCTCTCGGTGAATGCCACGATCGAAGCGGAAAAGGCCGGCGAGTCAGGCCGTGGCTTCAGGATCGTGGCCCAGGAGATCCGCCGACTGGCCGACCAGACCGCCCTGTCGACGAAGGACATCGAGCGCATGGTTCGCGACATGCAGGCCGCCGTCGCGAGCGGCACGATGGAAATGGACCGTTTCCGCAACGAAGTGAGTGGCCGAATCGGCGAAGTGGCCCAGGTGAGTGAAAAACTCGGCCGCATCATCGAACCGGTGCAGTCCGTCACCCGCTCCCTCGAGTCGGTTCACGAGGGGATGGAATCGCAGTCGCAGGGCGCCCGCCAGATTCGCGACGCGATGGAGACGCTCCGGGGCGAGGCGAGCGACTCGGCCGCATCGCTCGCCGCCTTCTCCGCGTCGCTCGACGACCTCCGCCGTGCGATCGCCGAGCTCAACGAGGAGGCGACCCGGTTTCGCACGCAGGGCTCATCCCCTCCCTCGGCCCCGACGTCGGTGTAACCGATCCTCGACGGCATCCGGGATCTGCGGATCGCTGGCTCGGGGACGGCCCACGTCGCCGCCTCGCGGTCCGACGGATGGCCGCAGCGGCCCAAGGCTCCTCGAGCGTTTGCCGATCCCCTCGCCCTCCCTCTCCGCGGTGCCACGAAGGCGACCGGCGGGCGTTGGATGCTTTACCGGATGGTTTCGGCGTGTCGGGAGGCCTGACGGTTTGCGAGGAATCGTCGCAGCCCCGTGACGATCCGATGGGCGGGCTGCCCACCCGACTCGACGTGGATCGGGGTCGACCCGTCTTCCGTGACAATCACCTCCACGTCGTCGGCAGCAAGATCCTCGCCGCCGAGGAGGTCCCCGGAGACACCCTCGGTGCCGTTCGACTCGTCACGAGGCGAAACCTGGGCCACGACGAAGTTGTCGCGGGCGAACGCATTGAAGTCGGGGTCTTGGATGAGGCTGGTCACCTTGGTCTTGGCACCGGCATCCCCCGGCCGGGAAACGAGCAGGAGCATGGGCTTCCGGGTATCCCGGGCGGTCTCCACGGCGTCGTCCATCGTGGAGAGCACCTGGTCGCCCTCGGCGTCAGCCGGTTGGCTGGCGAGGATCGGGGCCGGAACGTGCTTCTTGAAGGCGGTCAGCCAGGCCTCGGGCGACTGCCCCTGGTAGCCCGACTGGCCCATGATCTTGACCCCATCCGGGGCGATCAGGATGGTGTTGGGGAAGCTTCGAACCCCGTATTTGATGCACACACGCGACCGGGCGTTGCGCTCCTCCTGGGAAATCCCCTGCTGGGGCAGGTCGATCATCAGGAGGATGACGCGGTCCTGGGCCCATTCGAGAAACAGGCTCGAATCCAGCACCTTTTTCTCGAGCGTGACGCAGTGGGGGCACCAGTCGCTGCCGGTGAAGAGGGTCAGAACGGGCCGTCCGGTCCGCTCGGCCTCGGCCATGGCCTGGTCGTAGTCACGAATCCAGCGATCGGAGGCGATGGCTGAGCCCGTGAGCGCCAGGACCGCGACGAGTGCCGCCACGCCCCACGACCGCCCGGCCCCAACGACTCGGAACCGGAACTCCAACCATCCGCCACTGCTGGTCAAACTCATCGCGTCTTGCCTCCGTGCCTTTCCCTACCCGATTCATCGGGCAGGCTCGGCCATGGCCGCGAGCGGCCTTGGACCGAAATCCCGCGAAAAGGCTACCGGTAGGAGGCAGGCCTGTAAAACTATGCCGTTTGTGCAGCCTACGTATATCTCCTATCTTGCCAGCGTTGAGTCTGATCATTGGACTTACGTCAAAAACGCCCTCCGGAATAAGTGCGTTTTTTCTTTCGACGAGTCTCTCGAGCCCGTCCAAGCCCAAGGCCGTAAGGCCTGGGACACGCGCTGCTCCACCATCCGACGCCGTTCGGCCACTCCACACCGTGCGTCCTCGCGCCAAACCCGCCGCACGAGCCGCCACGCCGGTCCCACGGCTCACGCCGTTGGGCTTCGACGCCCCCCCTGCCTGTCCAAGCCCAAGGCCGTAAGGCCTGGGACACGCGTCGCTCCACCATCCGACGCAGTTCGGCCACTCCACACCGTGCGTCCTCGCGCCAAACCCATCGCACGAGCCACCACGCCGGTCCCACGGCTCACGCCGTTGGGCTTCGACGGCCCCCCTGCCTGTCCAAGCCCAAGGCCGTAAGGCCTGGGACACGCGCTGCTCCACCATCCGACGCCGTCGTCAAAAAACGGCCACGCCGGCGGGGCCATGGAGACCCTGCCGGCGTGGCACCCGTTCGCGTTGGTCGGGGGCCGTGGGCCCCACCGACGCCCTTGTTAGAACTGCCAGATCGCGTCGCAGCCGCCGTAAAACTGGCCATACTGATCACCCGATCCGTTCGTGATCTTCCCGAACGGGAGCGGGCCCTGCATGTTGTCGGGCGAATACCAGTCGTAACGCAGCTCCGGCCGTACCATGATGTTGCGGTTGACCTTCCAGTTCAGACCCCATGTGGCCTGCCAGAAGTTGCCCGCATAGCCGCTGCCGTACGGACCACCCGAAAACACGTTTCGAATCGGATTGATCACACGGTAGCCGTTGTTGTCGCGGAACCATTCCAGCCGCATGCCAGCGACCAGCGAGTCGCTGATCGTGTAAAACATGTACTGGTTGATGCCGTACCACTGGGCGGTGCCCTGCTGCTGGCCAATGTTTTGCGACACGGGATTGGCGTTGAACTGCCAGCCGTTGTCGTTCTGGAACACGTAAGTGAGCTTGTCGGACAGCTCATTGACGTACACGATGCTCACGATCGAGCGATTTCCGATGATGCCTTCGCGCTGCTGCGTAAACGAGCCGATCTCGTTCCCGCTCGACACCGTCGTCGTCAGGGCCTGGGTCGCATCGGAGTTCTTGAACGTCACGCCGCCCAGGAAGGCCGCGTTGCTGTTCGCCCCCGGGTAGGCGGGGTTCGCGATGCCGAAGTAGTCGATCGGGTCGCTGAAGTTGTCCCAGCCATTCGTGATGCCGCCATACACGATCAACTGATCGTTGGGAGTCCACGTGTCGAGGACGCCGGTGTGGGTAAATGGCTCGCCATACTGCATCGTATAGGCGTGCGTGTAGAAGAAGTTGCCGATGGCCGGCACGACCTCATACCCGATGATCGTGTAGAAGTGTCCAAACTTCACGGCGTGATTACCCGCCCCCACCTCGCCGTAGAGCTGCGGCATCGCAAGGCCGTAGTCCTTGCTCGATGCCCAGGAGGGAGCACCGCCGGACCCAGCGGCGTTTGGCTGATAGAGCAGATTGCCGTCGAGACCGCGGGACGTGGTGTAGATGTAATCGGTACCGTAGAGCAGGTCGACACGCCCGCCCCACATCCGCCCCTCGTCCACGTCGAGCAGCCGCTCGTTGACGAGGTAGAGCTGGTTCATCTGGCCCTGCCAGTTGCGGTCATTGAACGTGATCGGGCCATTGAAGGGCGAACCCCAGTTGTTGGCGCCGATGCCGGCATCGACCCAGCCATAGGTGGAAATGCCGCGGTCCGTGAGAGGCGCAATCTCGAGGTAGCGGTTCGGACCCTCCTCGATTTCCCCCGCCGCCTCCTGCGGAGGCAGGGCCCGCATCTGGTAGGCATCTTCCTCTGGCACCGCCGGCAGCACCGGGGCCGCGGGCGTGTTTTGGGCCAGTTGCTCGTAGAGGCTCGGGTCGAGCCGTGAGGCGATCGATGGCTCGGTGGCATGGGCCACGCTGGCGGCCAACAGGCCGCTTGCCACCCACGCCGGCAGGCGAAACGTCAACAAACGCATGGTAGGAATCCCCAATCCATTGGAGTTGTCCCGGGCGCACGTCGCACCGCGGGGATCAGGGGCTCCGCTGAGGGGCATCGAATTCCGCCGAGCCGATGCCCCTCTCCCCTGCCTTGGGAATCGGCAAGCAAAGCAGCGAACTACGTCGTCACAGACGACAAACGGAACAGATTTCGCAACCCGCAGCCCGGGGTGGAAAGGTGTTCCGCCTGGGAAAAACCGGAGTCTCAGCCAGGAACGGCAAACGCCCCTTCGAGCAGGGCTGCGAGAAAAGCCTCGGGGCGAAACGGCTCCAGGTCGTCGGCCGTCTCACCCACACCGACAAACTTCACCGGCAGGCCAAACTGTTCCGCCACCGGCACGATCACCCCGCCGCGGGCCGACCCATCGAGCTTGGCCAGCACGATGCCGGTGCAGCCAGCCGCGTCGGTGAAGCCCTTCGCCTGCGACAGGGCGTTTTGGCCGGCGGTTGCGTCGAGCACGAGAAGGGTTTCGTGAGGGGCCTCCGGAATCAACTTGGCGATCACCCGCCGAATCTTTCCAAGCTCCTGCATCAGATTGGCCTGGGTCTGCAGGCGACCGGCGGTGTCGACGATGCAGACGTCGTAGCCACCGTCGATCGCCGCCGCGACAGCTCGATGGGCCACACTCGCCGGGTCACAGCCCGCCTCGCCTCGAACGATCTCCACTCCCAGCCGCCCGGCCCACATCGCGAGCTGCTCCACCGCTGCCGCTCGAAACGTGTCGCCGGCTCCGAGCATCACCCGCTTGCCCTCGGAGGTGAAGAGCCTGGCGAGCTTGGCGATCGACGTCGTCTTGCCTGAACCGTTGACCCCCGTGACGAGCACCACCGTCGGCCCGGAGACGGCCCGCGCGATCCCCGCCTCGGCCGGCTTGAGCCTCGCCAGGAGCTGCGTGCGGATCGAATCGAGCACCACATCGGGATCGACGACCCGCGCCCGAAGCCGCTCCCGCACGTCGGCCACGATCGCCTCGGCCGCCGACGGGCCCATGTCGGTCTTCACGAGCACCGCCCGGAGTTCCTCCAGAAACCCGTCGTCAACGAGCCGGCCTTCCCGCTTGAAGAGGTCCCGTACGTCCGTCTTCAGCACCTGCGCCGTCTTGGCAAGGCCGGAACGAAGCCGCTCCAAGAAGCCGGCACGCGGCGTGTCCGCCCCCTGAGGGGCAGCCGGGGGCGCCTCGGCTGGAACGGGCGTCGATTCCTCCTTGCGACCAAATCGAAACAGGGCCATGGCAGATGCTCTCCAGAAAACGGTTCAGCCGGCAGCAGGACGAGGGCGACCGTCGTGGTCTTGAAGGATGCCACCAAGGATCCCGGCGACAAACCGCGACGATGCCTCGCTCCCGTACCGCCTCGCCAGATCGATGGCCTCATCGATCACCACCGGGCCCGGCGTGTCGGAGTGCAGCAACTCAAACGCGGCAATACGGAGCACGGCCCGGTCGGTCGCCGCCATGCGCGACAACCGCCAGTTCTGGCTCTTGGCGTCGATCACGGCATCGAGGTCGGCCTGGGACGTGAGCACGCCCTCCACCAGCGCATCCGCAAACGCAATGAGCGGCGCCGATTGGAGCCGTCCCTTGTGAAATCGATGCGCTGCCTCGAGATCGGCAGACTCACCGCCGCTCACTTCCATGCGATACAGCGTCTGCAGGGCCACTTCGCGGGCCCGGCTGCGACGGCTCATGGGTTTCCTCCTTGATCGATTCGACGGACCAAGGCCGCCATCTCCACGGCGGCGGCGGCACATTCCGCCCCCTTGTTGCCGGCGTAGCCGTCGGAGGCATCACCACCGGCCCGTACCATCGCCTGGGCGAGCGTGTCGCAGGTGAGCACTCCGAAAATCACCGGCAGCCCACGCTGGCGGGCCGTCGCCTCGATCCCCGCCGCCGCCGCGGTGGCGATATGGTGATCATGCGAGGTCTCTCCCTTGATCACGGCCCCCAGGCAGAGCACGGCGGTGTAGCGCCCGGTGGCCGCCAATCGGTCGGCTGCGAATGGCAGTTCGAACGAACCGGGGACCCATGCCACATCGACCGCGTCGGCCCCGAGCCCGACGCCCGCGAAATGGTGAAGGGCACCGGCGAGCAGCCGGCGTGTGATCGCGTCGTTCCAACGGGCCACGGCGATGGCCATGCGGGTCGACGCGGGAAGGCGATCCGATGAACCCTCAAAAATCCGCGGATGCGGCGTGTCGCTCATGCGTGCTGTCCTCCCACCGTCACGACTTCAGGCTCATGAGAAACTCGGTGTTCGACTTCGTCTTCGACAGTCGGTTCACCAAGAGCTCCATGGCGTCGGTGGGATTCATCTCGCCGAGCACCCGCCGGAGCACGCAGATCCGGCGATACTCGTCGGGCTCCAGCAGCATCTCCTCACGCCGCGTTCCGGAGCGGTTGATGTCGATCGCTGGATAGATCCGCTTGTCGACGAGCCGGCGGTCGAGCACGATCTCGAGGTTGCCCGTTCCCTTGAACTCCTCGAAGATCACGTCGTCCATTCGGCTGCCGGTGTCGACGAGGGCCGTCGCGATGATCGTGAGCGACCCCCCCTGCTCCACCTTCCGGGCGCTGCCGAAAAACCGCTTCGGCCGCTGCAGCGCGCCCGAATCAACGCCTCCGGAGAGAATCTTGCCCGAGTTGGGAACCTCGGAGTTCCAGGCCCGGGCGAGCCGCGTGATCGAGTCGAGAAAGATCACGACATCGCGACCGTATTCCACGAGCCGCTTGGCCTTCTCGATCACCATGTCGGCCACCTGGATGTGGCGGCTGGAGTTTTCGTCGAACGTCGAGCTGATCACCTCGCACGACGGGCCCTTCACCTGCCGTTCCATGTCGGTGACCTCTTCCGGCCGCTCGTCGATGAGCAGCATGAAGACATACGCCTCGGGATAGTTGGCAAGCACCGCCTTCGCCATCTTCTGGAGAAGCACCGTCTTGCCCGCCCTCGGCGGGCTCACGATCAGCCCTCGCTGGCCGAACCCGATGGGAACGACCAGGTCGACGACGCGGGTGGAGATCTCCTCGGGCGTCGTCTCGAGCACGATCCGCTCGTCGGGATGGAGCGGCGTGAGCTCGTCGAAGAAGGCGCGGGACGTGAGCTTCGAAGGATCTTCTCCGTTGATCGCCTCGACCCGCAGCAGCGCGAAGTAGCGTTCGCTCTCCTTGGGAGGCCGGATCTGCCCGGCGACGGTCATGCCGTTGCGAAGGCCGAACCTCCGAATCTGGCTTGGCGACACGTAGATGTCGTCAGGGCAGGAGAGGTAGTGGGCGTCGGGGCTTCGGAGAAACCCGAAGCCATCGGGCAGAATCTCGAGCGTGCCCTCACCGAACATCAGACCATTGAGTTTGATCCGCTCCTTCAGGATGCGGAGCACGAGGTCCTGCCGCTTCGGGCTCGACACATCTTCGAGGTTTTCCTTCCTCGCCAGTTCGACGAGTTCCTGCATCGACATCTTCTGCAGGTCGGCGATCAGCGCGTCACCCTTCTTGAGCGCCTCGTAGTGGCTGGTGACATCCAGCCCCTCCTTGACCTCGTTGGCGATCTCCTCGGCGAGTGACAGCGGTTCCTGATCGACGTCGTCACGCGGCGAATCGGGGCTGGTGTTGGTCATGATGGGATGGGGGCCAACGCCACGCGCGGGCCGCGGAAGGAAGGGAGGATGGACGAAACGAGGATGCGATACGGCAGGGTGCTTGGGATCGCGGCGCACCACGATCCCTCACAGGCGATTCGAACGACGAGAAACCCCAGGCGGGAGCCGGACGACACGGCATGCGAACGACCGGCTCAGCCGATCACCCGATCCCATATTCGCCCGACCTGCTCCCGAGTATATGCCGGGTTGCCCGTCGTATCCACGACGTCCACCGGAAGTCCGGCTCGCGGGGGCCGGTAGCCCCGCTGCCAGGCCTCGTCGCGGGCGGCAACCTGCTCGGGCGTCCAGCCGCGTGAGGCCAGTCGCCGGTGCCGCTCCGCATCGTCACACTCCACCAGCACCAACCGGTCGCACCGCGCATCCCAGCCAGCCTGCAGGAGCAACGGAACATCCAGGACCACGACACCGCCCACAGGGCCTTCGGCACACGCGTCGATGGCCGCGGCCAGTCGCTCCCGAACCCGTGGATGAACGATCGCCTCGAGAGCTTCGAGCGCGTCCCTCGATTCCTCCCCGCCGCCAAACACCCGCGCCGCCAGTTCCGAACGACGGATCCGGCCATCGCTCCCGAGAATCTCTCGACCAAATCGAGCCACCACCGCCGCCCGGGCTTCTGGCTCGTCGAGGACGTCGTGCGCCCACCGATCGGCATCGGCCACGACGGCCCCCCGCTCGGCGAACAGCGACGCCACGGTCGACTTGCCGGCCCCGACGCGCCCTACGAGCCCGATCACGGCCATGTCAGTCGCACTCCGCCCAGGAGCCGCCGGCCTGCACCGACACCTCGATCGGCACGCTGAGGGTCATCGCCGCCCCCATCTCCTCGACGACGAGCGTCTCGACGTCGCCGACTTCGTCCTCGGGAGCCTCGAGGAGCAGTTCGTCATGGATCTGGAGCACGAGCGCCGCCCGACGCTCCTCCTGCCGAAGGCGTCGCTCCACCCTCAGCATCGCCACCTTGATGAGATCGGCGGCCGATCCCTGCACGACGGTGTTCACCGCTTCGCGCTCGGGAAGCGTGAGCGTCATCACGCCCGCCGCATTCCGCCGCTTCGATCGCTCACGCACCCCTTCGATCGCGCGTCGCCGCCCGAGCATCGTGGTCACGAAGCCGTCGCGACGGCACCGATCGAGCACGTCGTCCATGAAGGTCGCCGCCCCGGCGAAGGCCTTGAAGTAGCCGTCGATGAACTCGGCGGCCTCCCCCTGCGAGATGCCGAGCGACTTCGCCAGTCCAAAGGCCGACTGCCCGTAGAGGATTCCGAAGTTCACCGCCTTGGCCACCCGCCGGAGCGCGGGCGTCACGTCCTCGGCGGCCACGCCCGCCACCGCCGCCGCCGTCCGGGAGTGGATGTCGTCACCTGCGATAAACGCAGCCTTCATCGCGGCGTCATCGGAGAGGTGCGCGAGGATGCGGAGTTCGATCTGCGAATAGTCGGCGGCCACGAACCGCCAGCCAGACGCCCCCGGAAGAAAGGCCGCCCGGATCTCGTGCCCTTCCGACGTCCGAATGGGGATGTTCTGGAGGTTGGGCTCGCTGGAACTGAGCCGCCCCGTGGCCGCGACCGTCTGATTGAAGGTGGTATGGATTCGGCCGGTGGTCGGAGCCACGAGCGCCGGCAGGGCGTCGACATAGGTGCTCTTGAGCTTCGCATACTTCCGGTGTTCGAGCAGCTTCGCCGGCAACGGATGGAGCGGCGCGAGCTGCTCGAGCACCTCGGCGTCGGTGCTCGGTCCCGTCTTGCCGCGCTTCACCACGGGAAGGCCGAGTTCATCGAAGAGCACCACCCGCAGCTGCAACGGCGATGCGATCGCAAAGGAATGGCCGGCGAGGTCGTGAATCTCCCGCTCGAGCGTGGCCAGCCGATCGGCATAGGCGACCGAAAGGGCCTCCAGCCGCGGCACGTCGATCCGCACGCCCCGCCACTCCATGTCGGCAAGAACACCCGCCAAGGGAAGCTCCACGTCGGCGAACAGCCCTGCGAGCCCCTCACGCTCGAGCGATTCCGGCAGCCGATCGACGAGGCTCCGGACGAGGCGGCAGTGCACCGCGGCCGTGTCGGCATCGGCAGGCTGATCGATCAGCGCCGCCGTGGCCGGATCGACGCCCGACACGCCGTGGCGAAAGGCTGTTTCCGTGATCCCCAGATTTCGCTGGCCCGCCTCGAGCAGATAGGCGGCGAGCAGCGTGTCGAAGGAAGCGCCGGCAAGACGGATGCCGAGGGTTCGAAGGGCCACATCCTGCCGCTTGAGATCGTGCCCTCGCTTCGCCACCGCCGCATCGCCGAGGAGCCGGCGAACCGCTTCCGATCCGGCCAGGGTGTCGGCATCCAGCCACACGCCGTCGTCCCCCGCCACCACCAGACAGCCCGACGGCTTCGCCATCACTCCGCCGTCGGCGGCACGAACGACGCAGAGCGTGAGGGCACCACCATGCCGAAGTCGTTGCACGGCTTCGTCGGCCTGCGACCGCGTGACGGGACGCTCCACACGCACCTCACCACGCGGACTGGCGACCGCCTCCGCCCCGGGATCGGCCTCGAGATCAAAGAGCGTTGGGGCGGTCGACCGCCGTGGTGGGGAGCCGGCGGACGCACGTAGCCTTGGCGCCGCAGGCTGATCGCCGCCTCCCTTCACGATGCGGCCGAGCAGGCTGCGGAATCCGCACTGCCGAAAGAGGTCGGCAAGCCGCTCGACATCGGGCGGATGGAGCCTGGCCATCTCCCAAGGCACCTCGATCGGTACCGCGGTCTGGAGCTGGATGAGTTCGCGGCCCGCACGCGCGGTATCACCATGGGAGCGGAGGTTTTCCTTTCGTTTCGCCCCCGACACCGCATCGATGTTGGCCAGCACCGCGTCGAGCGTGCCGTGCTGCTGCAGGAGTTCCGACGCGATTTTCGGACCGATGCCGGGCACGCCGGGAACGTTGTCGACCGCGTCACCCACCAGCGCGAGATAGTCCACGACCTGATCCGGGCGGATGCCCCATTCCGCCTCCAGTTCGGGGGCACCGAGCATCTGGTTCGTGCGAAGATTCAACAGCCTCACCTGCGGACCGAGCAGCTGACGGGCATCCTTGTCGGACGTGGCGATCGTGCAGGTGCCCCCCGCGGCGGCGGTGCGGGAGGCGATCGTGGCCAGCACATCATCCGCCTCGAAGCCCGGCACCTCGAGGCATGGGATGCCAAACGCCTCGAGCAGCCGACGAACGAGGGGTATCTGGGGCACCAGATCGGCCGGCATCTCCGCGCGGTTGGCCTTGTAGGCTTCGAACCGCTCGTGGCGGAAGGTGGGCCCTGGCGGATCCATGGCACAGACGACGTAGTCAGGCTTCCGCTTCTCCACGATGTCGAGCAGGTCGCGGGCGAACCCGAAGATCACCGACACGGGCGTTCCGTCGGTCGCCGTCATCTCGGGCAGGGCGTGGAAGAGCTGGTAGACACGTGAGAACGTGTCGATCGCCAGCACGGTCTTGCCGTGGAGGTCGGGGATCGGGGCGGCGGAGGGATCGTCGGTCATCGCGGCCAGCATACCGCCCGCGACGATCATGGGGCATCAGTCGATGCTCGGAGGCTCGTACTCGAAATCCTTCCACTTCATGGCACGGCGGAACGGTTCGATCCGCAGCACCACCTCGCCGTTCTGGAAGATCCGCACCGTGCCGCTCGTTTCACTGACGGCCACGGCCACGCTCTTGGTGCGTCGGGTGACCGCAGCGGCGGCCCAGTGCCGGGCTCCGAGGCCCTTCGACACCGAAACGTTCTCGGCCGAGGCATCGATGTAGCGGGCTGCCGCCTCGACCGTGCCGTCGGGGCCGATCACGAAGGCCCCATCGAGCTGGGCGATCTCCTTGATCCCTTCGCGAACACGCGGATCGGTCAGGCGACGCTCCGATCGGCCGTAGCCGCGCACCGGATCGAAGCCGGCCGAATGGCTCGACTGGATCACCTTGCGGGTGTCTCCCACGACGAAGAGCGTGCCGACCGGTTTGCCTTCACGGCCTTCACGGCCGATCTCCACCGCGAGGTCGACGACGAGCTTGAGCGTTTCGAGCGGCACCTTCGTTTCGAGGTTGCGCAGGTCGCGCACGGTGAGCTGGCCGAGGTGCTCCTCGAGCCGCAGGAGACTGACCGAGTCGATGGTGCCGGCCTCGAAGCCGCTGTACACGGCCACCACCTTCGCCTCCGGCGCCACCATCTCCGCCGCCACGCACTCGAGCAACGCCTGCGCCAGCCGCTCATACACTGGCAGTCCGGCAACGTCGAGCGTGACCTGCTTCAGGCCATGGTCGGCCGCGCCGGCGAGATGAACGGCATCGTCGGCCGCCACGAGCACGGGACCTGACGGGGCGAGTTCGCGCACCCTCGCCCAGTCGAGTCGCTCCTCGGCAAGCAGCAGGATCGCCTCCGCCTCCGTGGCTTCAAAGAGCCTGACGGCGGCGTCGAGGAGCCGTTCGAGTTGTGGCGAAACACTGGCAGCGGTCATGAACCCGCTCCTGGACAGGGAGGCCGCGGGCCGAGAGGGCCGCCTGGCGCAGGCAGCACGATCGCGCCGTCCCACGCGGAAGCCTACGCGGGGATGGGGGCGTGTTCAAGGTTGCCGCATCAGCGGCGCGTCGCCGGTGCGTCGCCCGACGCATCGGGCTCGCGGGCGATCAGCTCGGGCTGCAGCGGCGCCTTCATCGAGCCGCTGAAGGCGGCGATGCCGCCCGGCAGCACGGTGCCCCATGCCCGCTCCTGATAGATGTTGAGGGCGTGGAGGGCATGGCCGAGCGGGCCGAGTTTCCAGGCTCTGGAGGGCTCCCGGGCGAGCGCCGAACTCAGGAACTCGGTCGCGGCGACGATCCGCGGCTCATAGAGCCGCTGCTGATCGAGCGAGGCCACGAGCCATTCGAGGATATGGCCGGTCGTCTGGATCTTGCGGTCGATGTCGTCTTCGCGGTCGGCGGGATACTTGAACCACTCGGTGCTGAAGGAACCGTCACGATTCTGCAGCTTCGTCAGGGCGAAGTTCTGGTAGTCGCGGACGTATTTGTCGGCCCGCAGGTACACGCCGTCGAGTTCGCCGTTGGCCCGCAGCCGGCGTTGGCAGCCGTAGGCCAGGCCGAAGAGCCGGTGCGTGCCGCCGCACGGGGCGCCCCGCACGGGCTGCGCGATCTCCTCCTCGACGAGCCGCGGAAGCGACCACTGTTCGCCGTCACGGCTTGTCCAGGTCGCGTCGGTGGGGAGGTAATGGGCCAGCGCGATCAGGGCGAAGGTGAGTTCCGTCTTCGACTTGCACGACCGCTGCTCCTCCTCGATCAGGTCATTCACCGTGAACGACTTACCCTGCACCACGAGCGGCGAGTTGGCGGCCACCCGGCACTGCGCGAGGATCGCGAGGTATTGGGCCGAATGCCCCTGCACCCCGATTCCCTTGAGAGCCGTGACTCGATCGCCCGCCGCCGCGAGCATCACCTGGCCTCGGCACCGACCTCCCATGTTCGACCAGCCGATCGAACTGACGAGGTCGCCCGAAGGACCTCCCACCCGGATCTGGGTGGGAATGCCAAACGCGATGAAGCCGTGCATCACCTCCCAGGGGGTGTTCTCGGCGGTGTTGAGCGGACGCCGCTGATACGCCGCCAGCGTCTGGGCGATCATGGCCCGCAGCCGCTCGAATCGACGGGTTGCGGGGGGCGGAGCGCCTGTGGCCTGCAGGCGGGTCACCACCAGCGGCGGCGTCTGCCGACGTGCCTTGGGCGACGGAGCCACGACGGTCGTGGCCGGTGGCTTGGGCACGTAGCTGGGATTGGCGGCATCCTCAACCACCTTGGCGGCGGCTCCCGGGAGCTTCGAGCCCATCTTCAGCACGTCGGACACCGTGGGCGAGCCATCGGCCTCGCTCGACGACGTGTTGTTCTCCGAACGCTTCTCGTCTGCGGGCGACGATCGCTCCGAGGCCGAGAGGCGTTTGGCGGCCGCCAGCCGCTCCGCCTCTTCCTGGCTTGGGGGCTGAGGCAGCGCGATGAACGCGGGCGTCGGCTCCTCTTTCTTCATGAAGGAGTCGAGAAACCGCTTCGTGCCGCTCCGATTGCGCGACGGCTGCGCCGCCGGCGAGACGGCACTGAGGCCCATCATCCAGCAGCCGGCAACCAGCACCACCGCCACCAGTCGCTGTGGCGATCGCCACGCAGTCGCCCGTGCGGAAAATGTCGGACACGGCGCCGGGGTCTGGGCGTCTTGATGAGGCATTGCGTGCTGGTCGTCGAAGGATGTCGGGCTGGTGGCGTGTTCGGGGTATCGGCCGGTTCCACCGCCCATCCGTGGCGATGGCACGCCTGCCATGACGGTCACGGCAGACCACGGCGTCACCCCAACCCGCGCAGCTTCACAACCCGCATCCCCTCGCGGCCCTGGCGGCCCGTCGGTCGGTTCCCGCGCGCCGCCTCAGAAGAGCTGGCGAACTCCCTCGGCGATCGTCCATTCCGCGGTCGATCCTTCCGGGTCGGCCGCCCACTCCCGCCACTTGTTCACGTCGTCTCCCAGGTCGCGGCCGCTCACCTGCTTGAGCGCACCAACCGCCCGGTATTGCACGGCAGGGTCGGGATCTTCGAGGGCCTTGGCGAGCACGGGCACCGCGTCTTTGTCGCCGAGATCGCCGAGTTCCCGAAGGGCACGCAGCCTGACGTCAATTTCACGATCCCCCCGGTAGCGAACCGAGAGCAGTTCGACGGCCTCTTCGCCGCCGCGTTTCCGCCAGGCCGAGCACGCCGCCATCCGCACGCGGGGCTCGGGATCCTCGAGGGCTCCGCGACAGATGGCAGCCGCCGCCGGCAGTTCGATGCCCGATGCGAGGTCGACGATGGTGCACCGCACCCTCGGATCGTGCTCGTCGAGCAGTTCCTTCACGAGGCTCTGCGTAAAGTCTTCCTGATCCGCGTGGCTTCCCTGGCTGGCCCGTTTTGCAGCAGCGGTGAGTTCCTCGATCCGCTGGTCGGCCGTGGCGCCATACTTCCGTTCTTCGGCGAGCGTTTCCTTGCTCGTCGTCATCTTCTTCCACGTCTTGCAGCCGGCCAAGGGGAGGCACGCCACGGCCATGCCGAGGCAGACCGCTGCGCACCACGGGTTTCTGCGATTCCTCGCGTTCATCTCAACCTGCCTCCAGGGGGCGGGGGAGCCTAGCGACGAGCCGTGCGGGGGTGAAGGCCAACCCGGCCGCGACTGCCCTTCCCCCGACGCCCACAACCTGCTCGGATTTCCAGACGATGTGCCAGGAGTCGCGATGGTGTCTCGCTCGACCTCCCCAATCCTCCTTGCCTGCCTCGCCGTCGCCCTCGGCGTCGCAGCCCCGCCGGCGGCAGCGATGCCGCCGCAGGCACGCCGTGAACGAATCGACGTTCGTGACTCATCGGGCTCGCGCCTCCTCGAGGCTTTCATCCTCGTGGAAGCCGTCGACGGCGGCCTGCTCGTCGAGCACGACGACCAGCGTTACGAGCTGCTCCCGCCCGAATCGATCGTGACCCGGCAGCCGATCGACACCACCGACGCCGACACCACGCCCAAGACCCTCGCCAGCCGGATCGTGGCCGATCTCCCGCCCGGCTTCGACGTGTTGACCACGAAGCACTACGTCATCTGCTTCACCACCTCGCGCGACTACGCGAAATGGTGCGCCGGCATCTTCGAGCGGCTCCACGGTGCGTTCATCAACTATTGGTCGCGGGCCGGGCTCGAGGTGGCCAATCCCGACAAGCCGATGGTGGTGGTGATCTTCGCCGACCGGAGCGACTACGAGACCTACGCCACACACGATCTCGGTGCGGCGGCCGATCGCGTGGTCGGCTACTACAACCTCCTCTCCAACCGGATCACCACCTTCGACCTCACCGGTACCGACCTGCTTCCGCGTCCCAACGGCCGGCCGTCGGGCGGAGTCGGCCTCGACATCCTGTCGAGCCCCGCAGCCGCCGGCCTCATCGCCACGCTCGTGCACGAGGCAACGCACCAGATGGCGTTCAACGGCGGCCTGCACCAGCGGCTCGCGCCGGTGCCACTGTGGGTGAGCGAAGGCATCGCCACTTCGTTCGAAACCCCCGACGTCGGCAGCGCCACCGGCTGGCGCGGGATCGGGGCGATCAACCGTGCCCGGCTCGATCACTTCCTGAAGCATCATCGCCAGGGTGACCTCGAGGCGATCGTGGTGTCCGACGACCGGTTCCGCGCCGCCGAAGGACCCCTCGACGCCTACGCAGCCGCCTGGGCCCTGACCCGCTACTGCACCGATGCGCGACGGCAGCAGTTTCTCGACTACCTCCGACTTCAGGCGGCCAAACCGCCGCTCGCCGACGATGACCGCGACATCCGTCTGCACGACTTCGAGCAGGCCTTTCACTGCGTGCCCGGCGACATGGAAGACAAGGTGGTCGAGGCGATGGCACGACTCGCCTCGCGGCCCCGCTGAAAACCCGGTGCGTGGTACATTGCCCCTCACGATCATGACGGCCCATCCCTTGTCGCGGAGAACTTCCATGACGGCCCACGCCTCGTCGCCTCGCCTCAACCGTCGTTCGCTTCTTCAGGGCACCGCCGTGGCGGCCGGCACGCTCGCGATCCCACGGGCGGTGCACGCCGTCGGCAGCCATCACCTTCGGATCGGCCTCGTGGGCTGCGGAGGCCGAGGCGTCGGCGCGGCGCTCGATGCCGTTGCGGCCGATCGAAGCGTCGTGATCGTCGCGCTCGGAGATCGCTTTCCCGATCAGGTCGCGGCGGCGGCAGGCCACCTGGCGAGGGTCGCAGGGCCACGCTTCGCCCCAACGGCGCTTCACCACGGCGCCGACGCCGCCCATCGTGTGATGGCGACCGAGCTCGACGCCGTGATCCTCGCCACCCCTCCCCGCTTCCATCCAGCCGGCGTCACCGCAGCGGTCGCGGCAGGTCGGCATGTGTTCTGCGAACTTCCCGTGGCGGCCGACGCGGCGGGGGTGGCGGAGGTGTCGGCTGCCGCCGACGCCGCCCGTCACGTGGGGCTCGTCGTCGCGTGCGGTCTCCATGCCCGGCACCACGTTCCCCTGCAGGCGATGGTCGCCGACGTTGCCTCGGGCGCGATTGGTACTCCGCGGCAGGCCACCGTCGTGCACCACCTCGGGCTGCCATGGCGTCGACCGTCGGCATCCGACTGGTCGGCTGCCGACGTCCGGCTTCGCAACTGGAACACCGACGACTGGCTCTCCGGTGGACTGTTCGTGTGCGACCAGGTGCACGCGATCGACCGCGCGGTCTGGGCGATGGGTGATCTGCCCCCGGTGTCGGCGACCATCGTGCCGACGCCCGAGCCCCTCCCCTCCACCCCGCGGCCGGGCGTCAGCATGCTGATCCGCTACACGTTTGCCGATGGCACGACGCTCGATGCCGGCCTCATGCGACGCGAGACGATCGAGACACAGGTCATCGAAACCGTGCGAGGCTCGCGAGGCTCCGTCGACCTGCGACACAGCCTGATGGCGGGCACCGGCCCCGCGCCGCACGCCCTCGGCATGCGGCGGTTCGTGGAGGCGATCCACGGCGGATCGGTCAACGATCTCGGCCATGTCGAGGCGGCGTGCCAGAGCACCCTGGTGGCCCTGATGGGGCGGCTTGCCGCCGAACGCGGGGGACGCGTGGCCTGGAACGACCTCGCGCCCGCCACGGCCGCGGCACCGGCACGACCGCTACAATCGCGCCGGGTGTGATGCGCCCGAAGCAGGCGGGTCGATGAGACGGCGGGGACTGCCGGATCGCCCCGCACCGACGCCTGCTGCGCAGCAGGCTTGGAGCGACCGGCTGCGGGATGCAGCGAGGAACACGCACGATGGCGACCACGAATCCGACCGTCTACCGGATGACCATCGCGCTGATCGTGTTCGTGCTCCTGACGTTCATCCTGACGATCACCACCTACCTGTTCTTCAGGCAGAAAACCGACCAGCAGGCCCTGGCGAAGGCGGCGGAGCAGTCGGCCTCGGAGAAGGGCGGGCAGCTGCTGGCGGCCCAGCAGGAGAATCAAACACTCCGCGAACTGATCGGTGCGGCCGAAGGGGCGAAGATCGACGACATCCAAGCTGATCTCAATGGTCTGTTCACCACCGACTTCGCCGGGTTCAACGAGGAGCCCAAGTCGTATGGCCGCCTCGTGGCCTGGCTGCGAGGAGAGTTCAAGCGGCTCAACGCCGACATCCGGTCTTCCTCCGAGGCGGTCAAGAAGGAGCAGGAAAAAGCCAACAACGCCCAGGCCGAAGCGACCAAGCGAACGAACGACGCCAACACGCAAAAGCAGGAGGCCATCGCCACCCGCGATCAGCAGAAGGCTGACTTCGACAAGAAGCGCGCGGATCACGAGGAGCAGCAGAAACAACTCCTTGCCGCTCGCAAGGAGGCCGAGGAAAAAGCCTCCCGCCTCCAGCGGCTCATCGGCACGATCACCGACGGCGGACAGTATCTGAGCGCCGGCCGTCAAAAGGACTACCGAGCCAAGGAGGCCGAAGAGCAGCTCGAGCTGATCTATGCGGAAATCAAATCGCTCACCGCCGACCTCAAGAGCCGCAACGAACTGCTCGCCAAACTTCGCGTCGCCGATCCGGAACTCCAGGCCGAGGTACTTGCCGCCACGCCCAAGTTCGACCGCATCGACGGGTTCGACGGCCGCATCCTTTCCGTGGATGAGCGGGAACGGACCGTGCTGGTGAGCTGCAACACGACCCGGGGCGTGCGGCCCGGCATGATCCTGCATGTCTTCGCCCCCGACGACGCCCGTCCGCAAATCGGTGAGCGAAAGGCCGTGGTCGAGGTGACGTCGATCGAAGGGCCGGCACTGTTGCGGGCGCGGATCCGCCGCGACTCGACCCACACGCCGATCCTGACAGGGGATGGCGTCGCCACCAGTCTCTGGGATGCCGCAACCTCACCCGAAGTGGTGATCGTCGGCTACGCCGATCTCGACGGCTCCGGCGACAACGACCTGAAGCACCTCGAGGATCTCGTGAAAAAAGCGGGGGGCCGCATCGCCCAGGAAGTCACTCCCACCACGACGCTGGTGGTGGACTGCGGCACGCCGCCGGCTGACAAGACGGGCGAGGCCATCGCCCAGGAGTCGAAGCGAATGTCGCGGTCGCTCGCCACGGCCAAGCAGTATGGCGTGCGGGTGATGGGCCTCGACGCCCTCCTCGACGCCGTCGGCCTGTCACGGGCCGACATCCGAACCGACCGTCTCCCCGCGATGACGCGGTGAGCAGCCCCACGCGTCGCGAGTTCGTGGCATAATCCCGGTCCACGCCCTGCCGCCCGGCAGCGGCGCCCTTCCGGAGATGCTGCCGTGCTCGCTTCGCTTCGCCCGTGGTTCGTGTCAGGGGTTCGTGTGGTGGCGGGCCTCGGCCTGCTCGCCGCGGCGGCCACCGCACCCGCCCTCGCCGCCGACGACTCTGCCGGCGTGCCGATCTTCAACGGCACATCGCTCGATGGCTGGGAGGGCAAGGCGGCGTTTTGGCGGGTCGAGGACGGTGCCATCGTCGGCCAGACGACGAAGGAAAACCCCACCAAGGGCAACACCTTCCTCATCTGGAAGCAGGGCCTCGTGGATGACTTCGAACTCACGCTCTCCTACCGGCTCACCGGCGGCAACAGCGGCATCCAGTATCGCAGCCGAGACACGGGCGACTTCGTCGTGGCTGGCTATCAGGCCGACTTCGAGTCTGGCAAGAAATACTCCGGAATCCTGTACGACGAAAAGGGACGCGGCATCCTCGCGGAACGAGGCCAGCGCATCACGATCACGGCCGACGGCACGAAACTCTCCGGAGAGCCGATCGGCGCATCGGCGGCGCTCCAGGACGTGATCAAGCAGGGCGACTGGAACGAGTATCGGATCGTGGCGAAGGGCTGGCGATTCCAGCATTTCATCAATGGTCAGCTGATGTCGGAGACGCTCGACGAGCAGGCCGACGCCCGCGAGGCGCAGGGCATCCTCGCGCTCCAGGTGCACGCGGGCCCCCCGATGAAGGTGGAGTTCAAGGACATCCGCCTCAAACGGCTGAGGCTGGAAGATGGCCGCAAAAAGCTGGTGCTCGTGGCCGGCCGGGCGAGCCATGGCCCGGGTGAGCACGAGCACCGCGCCGGCTCGATGCTCGTGAAGCAGTGTCTCGACCGGGCGTTTCCCCAGCTCGTGACCGAGCTCTTCACCGACGGCTGGCCCTCCGACCCCACGGCGTTCGACAATGCCGATGCGATCTTCTTCTTCGCCGACGGCGGCAATGGACACCCCGTGCTCCAGAGGAACCACCTCGCCCAGATCGATGCCCTGGCAAAGCGGGGCGTGGGCATCGCCTGCCTCCACTACGCCGTGGAGGTGCCGAAGGAAAAGGGAGGGCCGGAGTTTCTGTCATGGCTCGGCGGCTATTTCGAGCCAAACTGGTCGGTGAACCCGCACTGGACGCTCGCGAAGCCCGAGCTCGCCGCCGGCCATCCGATCGTTCGGGGTGTGAAGCCGTTCACCACCGACGACGAGTGGTACTTTCACATGCGGTTTCGCGACCCTCCGGAAGGGCTCACGATGATCCTCACCGCCGTGCCACCCGATGCCGCCCGCGAGCGGCCCGATGGCCCGCACAGCAACAACCCGACGGTGCGATCGGGCAAAGGGGATCGTGAGGCCCTCGCCTGGGCCTATGAACGTCCGGACGGTGGCCGGGGCTTCGGCTGCACCGGCGCCCACTTCCATCGCAACTGGGCCAACGACGACTTCCGCACCATGATGCTCAATGCCCTGGCCTGGACCGCCGGACTCGACGTGCCTGAACAGGGCGTGCCCTCCACGATCACCGCCGAGGACATGGCCGCCAACCTCGACGACAAGCCCCCCAAGAAGTGAACCCCAAGGAGATGATGCATGCCCACGATCACCGTTGAAGGAAAAGGCTCGTTTGACGTACCGGCTGGAAAGAGACTCGTGAACGCGCTGGTGGAGGAGTGCGGCACCGATCAACTCCACGCCTGCGGTGGCGTGGCGAGGTGCACGACCTGCCGCGTCGAGTTCGTGGCCGGCGAACCAGCCCGCATGACCCAGGCCGAAAAGGACGTGCTCGCAGCCAAGGGCGTGACCACGCCCGGCGTTCGGCTCTCCTGCCAGATCACCTGCGAGGCCGACATGACGGTGCGGCTTGTCAGCCGGTTCGAGGGTTCCGGCCGGAAGGACGCCGGCACGCCGTGTGGCGCGTCGATCGAACCGCCGCCACAGTGGGTGTGAGCGGCGGCATGCGTCAACGAGGGGCGATGATCCCCTCGACGATCGAGGCGATGTCGGTCGTCGCGAGGGTGGCGGCATCGGTGATGTCGTGACGCGATGCAATGAAGACGGTTTCATGTGGGGTGGTCGGATCGACGGCCCCGTGGGACCCCTTCACGAGCGTTGGGTCGAGTGGAATCGCGATCCTCGGCAACGCGGTGCGATCGAGGTGGAGTTCGAGCGGGTCGTACCCAGGCTTGCGGTGGATGTCGATCGTGCGGGCGAAGGCGGGAGCCTTGGCATCGTCGAGCCAGTAGAAATACGTCTGCCACGAATCGAGCGCGCTCTCGATCACCACGTCGCCGCAACGGTCGCGCGAGCGGGATTCGCCCGCCGTTCGCAGCCCTGCGGCTACGAGTTCCTCTCCCTCGAGCACCCGCCCCACTCCCGCCCTGCCCCGAAACAGCCCGGCCACCATGGCGGCGTCGGCAGGGTCGCTCAGGTAGACGTGCCCGAGTTGGTGGTCGGCGAGCGTCCACGCACGGCTTCCGGCGAGGTCGAGGATCTCGCCCTCGGCCGTCTCGCGCACGGCAAGCATGCCGGCTTCCCGAAGCACGCGGTTGGGATGGAGCGCATGCGACACGGGTCGAATCCGGTATTCACCGGCGACCATCACGACGAGGCGATCGCGGCCCACGAGCCGGCCGTAGTCGTCGAGGAGCGTTCCGATTTCCGCATCGAGTTCGCCACAGGCCGCGAGGGCCGCGGGGCTGTCGGGGCCGGTGCGCTGGGCGGCGTAGTCGAGGTGCGGAAGATAGACGACGGCCACGTGCGGTGGTGCCGGTCGCGATGCCTCGACGAAGCTGCGGGCAATCCATCGCGACGACGCGATGCCGGCAACCGGCCCCCAGAACGCGTGAAGGGGAAACTCGCCGAGCGTGTCACGAAGCGTGGCGTAGAGCGGCTCGGGGTTGGTGTGGCACCACATCGTCTCGGTGCCGTCGGGATTGTGCCGGGGAGCCGGCAGGCAGACGAGGTCGGCGGTGGCATGCTTCGACTGGAGAAGAAACCAGGCCGCCGTCTTCAGGTCGGGCCGCAGCGTCTTGACGCGGTCCCAGAGCCGCGGTGCCCGGTGGACCGAATCGGGGCTGATCCACATCTCGAGGTGGTTCGTGCCCCGATCAAACACACCGTTGGCGACGATCCCGTGCCGAGCCGGCGACGCGCCGGTGGACAGCGACGCCTGCACGGGGCACGTCACCGCGGGAAACCCGGGGGCGAGCGGCACGCACCGGCCTGAGGCCGCGAGGCCGGCGAGCACCGGCATCCGCGCCAGATCTTCGCCCCGCAGGCCAGGAATCGAGATGAGCAGGAGATGCGGTGAGGCGGTGGATGTCATGGCGAAGGCGGAATCATCGGGTGAAGGAAGGCGGCCGAGCCGCGGGCGGTTTCCAGCCAGCGGTGCGACTGTCGTGGCAGTTCGACGTGGAGCGGGCCACGATAGCCGGTGGCGGCGAGGGCGGCCATCGCCGCCACGAAGTCGACATCGCCATGACCGAGCGGGAGGTGTTCGTGGCGGCAGGCAAGCATGTCGTCGACATGCACGTTCGCCACGAGTCCGCGCCACGGCCGAAGGTGCTCGGCATACGGCCACTCCCCCAGGCACTCCATGTGGCCGACATCCACGGTGAGCCGAAGTCCCTCTGGACGTCCGAGCCGGTCGAAGAGCCGTGCCGCCCGCGCCATCGTGTCGATGACCATGCCCGGTTCCGGCTCGAAGGCCACGATCACCCCGGCGCGCGACGCATGCTCGAGGATCGAGCCCATGCCCTCGGCGAGCCGATCCCACAGCGTCGCCTCCGGCGACTGGTCGCGCCCCACGCCCGACCAGAGCGACACGCACCCGGCCCCGAGCGCCGACGCCACGTCGATCGCCCGCCGGGTGAACTCGATCCGACGGGCCCGCGCCGCGGGATCAGATGACACGAGCGTGGGCTCGTGCTTCACGGAGGCGTCGAGGAGATGCCGGGCACCGGTCTCCACCACGCACGCCATGCCCGCCGAATCCAGCGACCGCCGCCAACGATCGACACGACCCATGCACTCGGCCGAGAAGGGGTCGATCGTGTGGTGATCGAGCGTGATGGCGAGCGACGCATAGCCCATGTCGCGAAGCATCGGCACCGCGTCGAGCGGATCGATGTCGCCGATCGAGTTGGTGCTGTAGCCGAGCTGCATGGCATGTCACGTGGGGGGAACGAGTCGCTTGCCGACGAGGAAGCCGATCATGAGGGAAATGACCACCATGGCCCATCGCTCTCCGCACGCCGCCAGCACGAGGACGGCGTCGAGCGTGATGATCCCCATGATCGCATTCCCCACGGCCCCCCGCACCGCGGCTGCCGCAAGGCTTTCGATCGCCTGCCCTGCCCGGATCAGGATCGTCACTGCCATGATGCCCCAGCAGGCGAGCCACGACGCCGCCGGCAGCGTGGCGACATGCGTCACGCCCGACTGCATCGGCAGCCACACGAACCCTGCCGCCACGATCAGCCCCACGGCCATCGTCACGGCGCCCGCCACGAGGGTCCCGCGCCGGCTTCGTCCCGCTTCGTCCCGGGCAAAGAGCGTGATGCCCGCCACGTAGACTCCCATCCCCGCCGGAATCATCCAGGCCGACGTCGCGACGGCCCCTCCCGCCGCCGTCATCCCCAGAAGCCAGTTGAGACCGCGACAGGCCCCCATCACCGCCGGCCCGGCAACCGTCGCCTTCGCGTGACGGTCGTAGATCCAGATCGACGCAGTGAGCGCCGCCCCGGCGAGGGCCGGCCAGGGCGTGGCGGCCGCCCAGGCCGCGGCACACGCCGCCACGGCCCCGATCGCCATCAATCCGTTGCCCACGCGGGCGGCCAGTGCGACCGTGATCGTGCCGCTCGGCAGCGGACGCTCCGGCCGCTCCACCCGATCGAGTTCCACGTCGCAGACATCGTTGAGCACCATACCGGCGGCATAGAACGCGAGCGATGCCGCCACGGCGCACCAGCAGGCCACAGGGGGCCAGTCGAGCGATCGCATGCCGGTGACGACGAGAAAACCGGCAAGTGAATCGGCTGCCGCGGTGGCGAGGTTTGGCAGCCGCACCAGCCTCAGCCACGCGAGCATCTCAGGAGATCTCCACGCCCGCGGATCGGGCGACCGCCAGCAGGTGGGCGCGGGCGGCCCTGGCCGCCTCGTCGGGCCGTTCGCGGTAGGGATAGAGTTCCACGGTGACCCAGATGTCGGGGGTGTGGTCGGCGATCGCCCGGAGCGTCGCCGCAAAGTCGATCGCCCCCTCGCCGGGCACGAGGTGATGGTGCACCCGTGTCGCCGCGATGTCTTCCACGTGATAGTGCCGCGTGTGGTCCTTCATCCGCGGAATCCATTCGGCAGGATCCTCGCCCACGCAGTAGGCGTGCCCCACGTCGAAGTTGAGGCCGAGCGACGGATGGTTCACCCGCTCGGCAAACTCGAGATACTGCCCGAACGTTTCGATGAGCAGGCCCGGCTCCGGCTCGATGAGGAGGGTCACGCCGCACTCCGCCGCCACGTCGAGCGCCGGCATGATCTCGTCGTAAAAGATGTCGGCCGCCTCGGCGCGGGTCTGCCCCGGCTGAAGCTCACCGCCGGGCTCGGTCGAGATGTGCGCCGCGCCGAGGTCGGCGGCGAGCCGGAGCGCCCGCTTGGTGTGCTCGCGGCGGATGGCGCGGTAGTGGGGATCGGGGTCGGTCCAGCCGGGATGCCAGTAGGGCTGCCGCGGATCGGCGATGGCGTTCATCATGAACGCGTTGATGTTCGACACGGCCAGGCCGCTGCCGCGAATCGCCCCGCGAATCGCCTCCTTCTGCACCTCGAGCAGGCCCGCAGGCCAGGCGTGGGGAACATCGGCGAGAAGCTCGATGCCGGCATAGCCGAAGCCGGCGATCCGCTCGATCGCCTGTTCCACGGGCACGTCGAGATAGGCGTTGGAGCTGAAGGCGAGGCGAAGCGGCATGGGGGGTTCCGGGAAGGAGGAGCCGCGATGATAGCCTCAACTGGAGGCGCTTCGATAGCGGGCCAGCGCCCGCAGGAACACGAACCGCGAGACGACAAGCGAGGCGATGGCTGCGATCACGGCCGCGACGACACCCCCCCACGCGGCGCCCGTGAAGGGCTGCGCGATCACCCTCGCCGGCACGTTCACCACCAGCAGGATCGGGATCACGAACGTGCAGAGCATCCGCAACGGGCCGCCCCACGGCCCTGCGTAGATCTCCGCGGGATACCGGGAGAAGTTCGTGAGATAGAACCAGAAGTCGTAGAGGCTCTGATTGCGGCCCATGTGGATGGTGGCGGCGGCGAGCATGATCACCATGCCATAGAGGATCGCGATCCCGCAGAGCACCACGAGCGGATAGACCAGCCAGGCGACCGGCGGCGGCGTGTGGTCCATCCGAGCGACGGCCCATGCCAACAGCCCGAGCCCCACGCACCCGTTCGCCAGCGACGAGAAATCGACACGGTGGAGCGACAGCAGAAACTGCGCGTCGAGCGGCTGCACGAGCACGGCGTCGAGGCCGCCCGTGCGCACCATCTCGGTGAGCTCTTCGGCGCTCGGCATGAAAAACGCCTGCACGACCGAGTTGATGATCAGCCCGGTGGCCACGAAGGCAAAAAACGGCTCCTTCGACCAGCCGGTCCCCTTGCCGATCTCGGGGGTGTAGGTGAACACAAGCAGGTAGAACGCGAGATTCATCGACATCCAGCCGAGGCTGGTGACGCATTCGAGGATGAAGTTTGCCCGAAACGTCATGTCGCGAACGAGACAGGCCCGCGCGAAGGTGAGAAAGATCGCCAGGTAGCGGGTCATCTCAGCCTCCAAACGCGCTGTAGCGTCGCGTGCCCCGCCACCAGGCGATGCGACAGGCCACCGCCATCACCACCACCCATCCGGCCTCGATCGCGAGCGCCGCCACCAGGTCCCGTCCCTGCACCTTGCCGAGCCAGACCGCCGACGAAAAGTAGGCGGTGTATTCGAAGGGGAGCCAGTGAACGACGTCGGCAAGGCTCACCCCCGCCACGCCCGTGGGCACCGTCCTGAGGAGGTCGATCGGAAACATGTGCCCCGACAGGAGATACTGCACGAGCATGTAGCCGAACACGATGCTCGACACCTCCATGAACCAGAATCCGAGCATGCCGAGCGCGGCCTCCATGAAGAAGCCGAGGAGAAACGACAGCACGAGCGAGAGCAGGAAGGCGGCGATCGTGACGGCGTCGGGCGGCGGCGGGAAATACCCGCGGCAGAGAAAGAACACGAGGGCGAAGGGAATCGCCGCCACGGCGTAATAGACGAGCTTGTGCGCGACGCGGGCGGCGAGGAGAAATCCGACGTAGTCGACCGGCTGAATCAGAAACTTCTTCACCGAGCCGTCGCGAACGCTCCGGGCGATGCCGGTGGCGAGCCCGGGCATGCTGGAAAAGGCCCGGGTGAGCATCGTGAGCAGGTAGTAGGCGACGATGTCGTTTCGCGAGTAGCCGGCGATGTCGCTGCGGCTGGTGGCGGCGAAGACGGCGGTCCAGAGAAACACCTGCGTCACGATCGGCAGAAAACGCATCAGCGTGCCGAGGGCGAAGTCGCCGCGATAGACGAGCCGTTCCTCGAGGCAGATGCGGAGCATCGTCCACCAGGTGCGCAGTCCCTGGAACGGCTTCGCCGGCATGGCCGCGGCGTCGCTCATGACGAGGCCCCCGCCGCCGCCTGACGGCTGTCGGCCCGGAAGAGTTCGGCCACGATTTCCTCGAGCGGCACGTCCTCCACGGACACGTCTCGCACGCCTTCCGAGCCGAGGATGACGGGCAGAGCATCGGCGATCCGGCTGCGGTCGATCCGCAGGATCACCTGAGGCCCTCGGAAGTCGCATGGAAAACCAAACCGTTCGATCCGCTCCCGGTCGGGTGCCTCGTCGAAGTCGAGGGTGACGATCTTGTGGGAGGTGAAGCGGTCGACGATCTCGGCGAGCGAGCCGTCGTAGAGCACGTCACCGCGGGTGATCACGACCACCCGCTCGCAGAGCGCCGCCACGTCCTTCATGTAGTGGGTGGTGAGCATCACCGTCATCCGACGCCGTCGCTGCACGTCGCGAAGGAACTCGTGGATGGTGTGCTGGGCCACGACGTCGAGGCCGATCGTGGGCTCGTCGAGGAAGAGCACCTCGGGCTCGTGCAGGAGCGCCGCCACGAGTTCCAGCTTCATCCGCTCACCGAGGGAAAGCTCGCGCACAGGCTGAAGGATCAGCCGGCGCACGTCGAGCATGTCGACCAGTTCGTCGCGGGTTTTTTCAAACCGCGCCGGCTCGATCCGGTAGATCTCCTGATGAAGGCGGAAACTCTCGGCCGCGGGGAGATCCCACCAGAGCTGATTCCGCTGCCCCATGACGAGCGCGAACCGTCGGCGGAAGTCGTCGGCCCGCTCCCAGGGCACATGGCCGAGCACCGTGGCGGTGCCCCGGGTCGGGGTGATGATGCCGGAGAGGAGTTTGAGGAGCGTGGTCTTGCCCGCCCCGTTGGGCCCCAGGAGCGCCACGAACTCGCCTCGGCCCACGTCCAGATCGACACCCTTCACCGCCTCCACGACCCGGCTCGTCCGGTGGAAGAGACCTCGGATGCTGGCGGCCAGCCCCTCGGGCTTGTCAAAGACGCGGTATTCCTTCGCGAGCCTCGCCACGTGGATGACGGTGTCGTCGGGGGTCGGCTCCGCGGCGGGATCGGTGTTGTGCATGGCGGGAGTATAGGGGAAAACCGTCACGTCCCCGCTGGAGTGCGCCCCATGTTTCGAATCGGTCTCGGTCACGACACCCACCGCCTCGGTCCGGGCACCGCGCTGGTGATCGGCGGCGTCACCATCCCGCACGATCGTTCCGCGATCGGCCACAGCGATGCCGACGTGCTCCTCCATGCCATCACCGACGCCCTCCTCGGCGCAACGGCCCTCGGCGACATCGGCGAGCTCTTTCCAGACACCGACCCGGCCAACAAGGGCCGGGATTCGGCCGACATGCTGCGGCTGGCGATGCACCGGGTGGCCGACGCCGGCTGGCGGGTCGTGAATCTGGATTGCGTGATCTTCGCCCAGCGGCCCAAAATCCTTCCGCACCGCTCGGCGATCCGGCGGCGGATCGCCGAAATCCTCGAACTCGATGAGTCGGCGGTGTGGCTCAAGGCCAAGACAGGCGAGGGCGTCGGCCCGATCGGCGAACAACTCGCGATCGGCGCCGAATGCGTCGTCCTCGTCGAGCGAGCATGACGGGCAACCTAGACGGAGCACAGGCACGATGGCGGACGCGGTGAACGGACTCCCGACGATCGAGATCTACAGCACCCTCACGCGGACGAAGACGCCGCTGGTCACGGTGACACCGGGACACGTGGGGATGTATCTCTGCGGCCCCACGGTCTACAAGCCGAGCCACATCGGCCACATGGTCGGCCCGGTGATCTTCGACACCGTCAAGCGGCACCTCGTGTACTCCGGCTGGAAGGTGACCTGGGTGGTCAATGTCACCGATGTCGACGACAAGATCATCGCCGAGAGCGCCGTGCGCGGCACGACGATGGCGAAGCTTGCGGAGGAGATGACGGCCGACTACCTCGACAACCTCGCGGCCCTCGGCGTGACGGGCATCGACGAGATGCCGAAAGCCACCGACCACATCGGCACGATCATCGCCTTCATCGAGGGGCTCATCGCCAAGGGCTGCGCCTACGCCAGCGACGGCGACGTCTACTTCGACGTCACCCGCGATGCCGACTACGGCAAGCTCACCAACCGTTCGGTCGATCAGACCCAGGGCGAAGGAGGCTCCACCGCGGAGCGCAAGCGGTCGGCCGCCGACTTCGCGCTCTGGAAGAAGGCGAAGCCGGGGGAGCCGGCCTGGGAGAGCCCCTGGGGGCCGGGCCGGCCGGGATGGCACATCGAGTGCTCGGCGATGAGCAAGGCGATCCTTGGGCCTCACTTCGACATCCACGGCGGCGGCCTCGACCTTGTCTTCCCCCACCATGAAAACGAGATCGCCCAAAGCGAGTCGCTCCACGACTGCCCGATGGCGACCTATTGGATGCACAACGGCCTGATGCAGGCCGCCGGCGCGGCGGGCAAGGTTGGCGGGCGCCCGCGGGGCGAGGCGGGCTCCGACGATGCGGCGGCCCAGGCCGCCACGAAGATCTCCAAGTCGACCGGAGCGGAGCCGTTCAAGAATCTGCTCGCCCGCCATCGTCCCGAGGCGATCCGGGTGCTGCTCCTCTCCACGCACTACCGCAGCCCGATCCACTTCGGCGAGGAGCCGCTCGGGGAAAGCGCCCGGGCCATGGAGGCGTTCGAGCGGCTTTTTGCGCGGTACGAACGGGTGTCTGGAACGTCGTTCTACGGTCTTGCCTGCCGCGATCGCCGGGCCGGCGATGCCGCCGTGGCGGCGGCCGGCGAGGAGGTGCGGGGGCTGCGGGAGAAGTTCCTGGCGGCGATGGACGACGACTTCAACACCGCGATCGCCTTCGCGACGCTTTTCGACTTTGTCCGGGTGGTGAACAAGTTCATCGACCAGCACGGCCTGGAATCGTCCAAGCCAACGGCCGAACTCGCCACACTCGACGCGATGATGCACACCCTTCGGGAACTCACCGGCGTGCTCGGGGTGTTTCTCGCCCCGCCGACGACGGCGGGCGGTGCCGACGAGGGGCTCGTGGCGAAGCTGATGGACCTGATCATCGAGATCCGGGCCAACGCCCGAAAGGCGAAGGATTTTGCCACGGCCGACCTCGTCCGCAACAAACTCACGGAAGCGGGCGTGGTGCTTGAAGATCGCCCGGACGGCACGGGCTGGTCGCGGAAATAAGCCGCGAGAATCCCGACGCCACCGTCGGTCAGGGAATCGACGCCTCGGCCAGTGGCCCGGTGGTGAGACCCCGCACCCAGGCCACCTCGGGCCCGGCGTCGGCCAATGCCGCCTCGATCTCTCCCCGCTGCTCGGCGGTGAACACCCGCGACGAGTCATTTCGTTCGGGATCGATGCCGGTGTGCACGCCATCGGCGTTGCGGGTGCCCACGAGCATCGACGGGTCGTGGGGCCGAGGTACGAAGCCGAGCCAGGCCGACATGGCGTCGAGGGTGGCCTGCGGGGAGATCATGAGGTCGTCGAGATGAACCGTATACACGCGGTCGATGCCGGTCCTGGAGCGTGCCACGGCAGCGAGTCCGGTCGCTGAGTTCCGCACCGCTTCGACCGCCTCACCACGCGGCTGCCCCAGGCCGAGCCATGACCGCACGACGAGCGCCGGCTCGCGGATCACGACCACCACCGGTGTCGTCGGCGCGCGACGGAGCACGGCTTCGAGGTGCATCATGTAGCGGGGTGTTTTGTCGATCAGCGGCCGATGCTTTTCCGTGATGACGTCGCTGCGATCCCGCAGCAGGCGATAGCCCTCCTCGAACGTGCGGCACGTCCGATACTCGTCGAGAAACCCTTCGGGCAGTCCCCATGCCTTCACGAGCAGGCTGCCGTAGGGCTCAGGCACTCCCTCGGCCGGCGAGTCGGCCAGGAGCAGGCCGCCCTCAAAGCTGCCCCGCAACCGGCCGGCGCGGCGCACGAGGTCCTTCACGAGGGTCGTGCCCCCCTTCTCGAAGCCGGCGACGAGGCAGCCGAGCACGTCGGGTGGGATGGCGGTGTGCATGGGACGGGAACGGTGAAGAACCTCGAAGCGTTGCCGGTCAGCGATCGTCGTCTGCCGTGCCCGCGGCAGCACGCCGAGCCTGCATGCGAACGATCACGTCAGACGCATAGCGTTCGTCCGATCGCGGCGTGATCGCAGCCACTCGCTCCCACAGCGGCCGCGCCGCCAAACCAAGCTGCTCCACCTCGACGAGCGCCGCAAGCCTCACGCCGGCATCCTCGGATTCGATCAGTTCTCCGAGTGCGGCAAGGCCGTCGCCGGTCGCGCCGCACGCCACGAGCCACCGCGCCGCGACCACCCGCACGATCGGCTCGGGGTCGGCGAGAAGTGGCTTCAGGGCGGCGATCGCCGCGTCGGCCTCGATGCCGCGGTTCACGGCCGACCAGCCGGTGCCACACACCGACCAATAACGGATCGCCGGCTCATGATGGACGAGGCCGTCACGATGCGCCTCCAGACGCGACGGCGTGCCCGCCTCCCACGCCGCCTTCAGGATGGCGTCGTAGCGGGTCTGGTCCGTCGCCTCGTGCCCGTGAAACACGCCCCACTCGCTTCCCGCCACGGCGGCCTCCCGCCGGAGCAATGCCTCGGGCAGGACGCCCGTGTCGCGGGTCGAACGCATCCATGCCCACAGCCGCTCCCGCAAGCGATGGAGGGTCGCGGCCTCGTCGGGGTCGGTGGCCCGATCATCGACCTCGTCCGGGTCGTCGACAACCGCATACAGTTCCTCGACCGGTCGCGATGCGCGGGCAAACCAGTCGGCCCCGGCCGTGAGCTTCCCGGCGGCTCGCATCCGCCGCAGCTCGCCCGTGATTGGCACGTCATCGGCATACGGCGGCAGATCATCGCCATCGATCCACGGCATGGAGGTGCGAACGTAGCGGTAGCGGGCGTCACGCACCGACCGCCCCCATCCGGGATAGGAGTCCATCCGATCCCGCGCAGCCACCACCACGTCGGCGGCGGTCGCGTGTGGGCCGAGTGCGGCGTGGCCCTCCATCCATGCAGGAGCCGCGACTCCCGCCAGCGATAACACCGTCGGCCCCAGGTCGATCAGATTCACGAGCTGGCCGGTCACCCCCTGCGGAGCACCGCCATCTGGACGTCGCGCCCTTTGCGCCCACTGTTCCGGCACCCGCACGATGAGCGGAACCCGAAGCCCGTGCTCCGTGAGGGATCGTTTGCCGTGCGGGATCCCTTCCCCGTGATCGCCCCAGAAGAACACGACCGTGTTCTCGGCCTCACCATCCGCGTCGAGTTGATCGAGCAGGCGACCGACACTCCGGTCGAGGGCCGCAGCGAGTTCGAGGCGGGCTGCCAGGGCCTCGCGGATCACCGGCGTGCCGGGATAGAAGGGAGGCACCCGCACCTCGTCCGGGCTCCGACGGTCTCGGGCGTCGAGCGTGGACCTCGCGGCGGCGAGCTTCTCCGTGAAGAGGCCGCTCTCGTGGGTGACGGCGAGGTTGAAGACGGCAAAAAAGGGCTGGTCGCGGTGCGGACGATCTCGCCAGTGAGCCCTCTGCCGCGAGGCATCCCAGCCGGCATCGAATCCCGCGGGGAAGTTGTAGTCGGTCTTGGCGTTGTTGGTGCAGAAGTAGCCGGCGTCCTGCAGGAGCCGCGGAAACCCGACCACGTGCGATGGCGGAGTCGCCGTGCACCGCATCGGTAGGCTTCCAAGGGTGGTGGGCATCACACCGGTGATGATCCCGCTCCGCGACGGGGCACAGACCGGTGATGCGGAAAACGCCGCATCGAACCGTAGTCCCGCCGCCGCCAGCGCATCGATCCGTGGCGTGCGGGCCTGCCCGCCGTAGCAGCCGAGTGTGCTGGCGGAAATATCCTCGGCCGATATCCAGAGCACGTTCGGACGCGTTTGGGGCGAGCCTGGCATGGCATCGGCCGCCGATGCGTTGCGCCAGCCCCACGCCACCATGATCAGGGCGACCACGCAGCCCAGGCCACGGGCGAATGCTCGGCGCGTCGGCATGGCCTTCTCTCCCCTGGATGACGTCGTGACTTTCACAACGGGCTGGTTTGGTCTACCAGAGTTCGAGCCGCTCCGTCCATGATGCCGGCGGCAACGACACACGGCATCGCCATTTCACGCTCTCCGCCAAGGCAACTCCGCATGCATCCGACGCTCACTCAACTCATGGCAGCCCTCTCGACGGGTGCCATCCGGATCGTCGATCTCGCCCACACGCTCACCGAATCGTTTCCCTCGCTCGTGCTGCCGCCGGAGTTTGCCCAGGCCTCAGGCTTTCGCCGTGACACGATCTCCCGCTATGACGACGCCGGCCCCGCCTGGTATTGGAACACGATCTCCATGAGCGAGCACACCGGCACCCACTTCGACGCCCCGGCCCACTGGATCACGGGAAAGGATCACGCCGATGGGACGGTCGACACGCTCGACTGCCGTGGTTTCATCGCCCCCGCGGCCGTGGTCGACGCCAGCGCCGAGGTGGCCCTCTGCGACGATTGGATCCTGGACGTGGCGTTCCTCACACGGTGGGAGGCGATTCACGGTCGGATTCCAGCCCGCGGCTGGCTGGCCTTCCGTACCGACTGGGCGCACCGGATCGACGACCCGGCCCGGTTTCTCAACCTGCGCGATGATGGGGCCCACACCCCGGGCCCCAGTCGGGAGGCGGTCGAATGGCTGATTCACGAGCGCGACGTGCTCGGCTTTGCCGTCGAAACGATCAACACCGACGCCGGCCAGTCGCACACATGGCCACTTCCCCTCCCCTGCCACACGCTGATGCATGGGGCCAACCGCTACGGCCTCCAGTGCCTTCGAAACCTCGACCAGTTGCCACCCCAGGGTGCCCTGATCGTCGCCGCACCGCTCAAGATCGAGGCTGGTTCCGGCAGCCCGCTCCGGCCCTTCGCCCTCGTGCCAGCCTGACGTGGGGCGGGTGGCCTGGCCACCCGCCCCCACCCTTGGCACGGAAGGAATCTCAAGGGTTCGTCGCCATTTCTCCACCGCGAAGCCTTGGAATCCCCAGGATGCACCGATATCGTAAACCGCCGTCCGGGGGGTTCTAGGCTTCCCCTTGTGTGCGCCGATTCGTCTCATCACCACTCTTCTGTCAGGAACCGCTTCCATGCCGACATCGCCCCGCGCCGTTTTTGGTCTGGCTTCACTGCGCCGTGCCCGTCGTTCCGTGCAGGGGATGGCCGTCGTCGCAACGCTTGTCGTAGCGATGCCAGCGGTGCAGGCGTCGCAATGGCTGGGCACCGTCAACACCGACTGAAACAGTCTTTCCAACTGGGACTCCAACCCATCGGGGGGCAATGGCGACGTCAACACGCTCACCAACTTCCCGGTGCTCACCACCAACAACACGCTCGTCCCGAACGACCTGAAGATCGCCATCACAAACCCCACGTCCACCGGTCGAGTCGACATCGCTTCGGGACTCTTCACGATCAACTACTGGACGTTCGTGGGCGACTGGAACGGCAACGCCACGCTGAACCTCACGGGCACCACCACTTCGTCGCCCGGCACCTACACCGGGCGTGACCAGGGCACCGGGAGTTTCGATTCCGACAACAACAACAACAACGGCAACTTCATGGTTGGCCTCTTCAACTCGACCGGCGTGTTCAACATGAACACCTCGGGTGCGTTGAACGTCACAGAACTGCGCCTGTCGCCGAACGGCCAGGCTGGCACCTCGACGTTCAACCTCGACAGCGGATCGGTGAACGTCCAAGGCTCGTTCCAGGTTGGCTCCGACTATTGGGGAGCAAACACGAACAGCCCAGCTTCCTTCAACATGAGTGGTGGCACGGTGACCACCGGCTGGGAGGTGTGGACGGGCGGTTCGGGCATCGGCACCTCGGTGATGACCGGCGGCGTCATCAACTCGGGAGCCTGGTTCGTGGTCGGTCGAAACAACGGCTCGGTTGGCAACTTCACCATGTCGAGTGGCACCGTGAACGCCGCCACCACCCAGGTCGGCTCCTTTCCCGTGGTCGGTTCGTTCGGCGGTTCACAGGGCACGCTCAACGTGCAGGGCGGCCTCTTCACCACCGGCGCCACCAACCGCAAGATGATCATCGGCGAAGGGGGCACGGGCACGCTCAACGTATCGGGATCGGGCCATGTGGTAATCGGCAACAACGTTGCAGGTGACGGCTTCCGCCTTGGCGCCAACGCCACGGGTTCCGGTACCGTCAATCTCACCGGCGGCATCCTGGAGGTTGGCTACCTGACGAAGGGATCAGGCACCGGCACGCTCAACATCAACGGCGGCACGCTGAAGGTGGCCAGCACCCACACTGGTGCCAACACGTTCGTGTCTGGTCTGAAAGCCGCCAATGTGCTCACCGGCGGTGCGATCATCGACACCAACTCGCTCGACGCCGTGATCAGTCAAAACCTTCTCGGTTCGCTCGGTGACGGCGGCCTCACGAAGAACGGGGCGGGGACCCTGACCCTGTCGGGAAGCAACACCTACAACGGCCCGACGGTCGTCAATGGAGGATCGCTGATCGTAACCGGTGCGCTCGCCAACACGAGCGGCGTCAGCCTCGGCGCCGGCACCACGCTCGGCGGCACCGGTTCGATTGCCGGCACCGTGACGCTCGGCAGCGGTATCCAGCTGCTCTTCAACCCGACGACCCCGCTGACGATCAGTGGATCGGCCTCGTTTGCGTCGCCGAGCACGTTTGGCGTCGATGACATCATCGGCGTCAGCAGCAGCACGCCAGACGGCACCTACACGCTCATCAGCGGCCTGATCGACCTGACGGGCATCCAGAACCTCGGCGTGGGCAACGCCTACGACCTTGGCGGCGGCAAGTCGGCCTACTTCCAGTCGGGCAGCCTCAATCTCGTCGTGGTGCCTGAGCCGACCATGATGGTCAGCAGCCTTGCCGTGTTGAGCTGTTCGCTGGCAGTGCTTCGCCGCCGGCCTCGTCAAGCCTAGACCGATCGCTTTGGCCCGCCGGCTCTCCTTGGCGGGTCCATGCGCACGAGGACGGCAGGACCAACCCGGTCTTGCCGTCCTTTTTATGCGCCGGTTTCCGTCACGCACGATCGTCATGCGACAGCGCCACGCACCATCCTCCTCCCTCCCGAACGACCGGCCAGCCGGAGGTCGAAGCTCGCTCGTGGGCGAGTTTTTCACGTTTCTTCGTCAGCACGTCTGGTGGTGGCTCCTGCCGATCGTCGTGATCCTCGTGGTCCTTGGGGCGATCGTTATGCTCGGCGGGACCTCCATGGCGCCCTTCCTGTATTCCTGATGCCGTGACCCACCCACCCGCCTCGTCCCGTGAAGTCTCCCGCCCATCGCCGGCGAAATTGTGGGGATTTCGGCTGGCGGCAGCCACGCTCGTACCGCTTGCGGTGTTGGGCGGTCTCGAGGCGTCGCTGCGATTGATCGGTGTCGGCTACCCGACGGCCGCCTTGATCGAGCGGCGTTTCGAGGGGCAATTCCTCTGCACGCCCAACGCCCGATTTGGCTGGAGGTTTTTTCCTCGCCAGATGGCGAGGGGATTCGATGACAGCCTCACGTTCCAGGCACGAAAACCTCCGGAGACATTTCGGGTCTTTGTGCTCGGAGGCTCGGCCGCCCGGGGCACGCCCGATCAGGCCTACGGCTTCGGACGACTGCTCGAAGCGATGCTCGGCGAGCGGTTTCCGGATCGCCGCGTCGAAGTGCTCAACGCCGCGATGACCGCCATCAACTCGCACGTCGTGCGCGAGATCGCTGCCGACTGCTCGCGCTACGCCCCCGATCTGGTCGTCGTCTTCATGGGCAACAACGAGGTTGTCGGGCCCTACGGCCCGGGAACCGTGCTCACGGCGTCATCCCTGCCGCTTCCCCTGATCCGAGCCACCATCGCCGCCAAGACCTCTCGCCTCGGGCAGGTGATGGAGGGCCTGCTGGAACCGCTCTCCTCGCGGCCACCGTCGGCGAAGCAATGGGGCGGCATGGCGATGTTTCTCGACAAGCAGGTGCCGGTCGATTCGCCGGCGCTCGAGCCGGTCTACCATGCCTTCAAACGCAACCTCACCGACATCTGCCGGATCGCCCGCGGCGCCGGGGCATCGGTGATCGTCTCGACGGTGCCGGTCAACCTCCGCGACTGTCCTCCCTTCGCCTCCCGCCATCGATCGGGCCTGAGCGACGGCGCGCGTCAGGCATGGCAGACGGCCTACGATGAAGGGGTGGCCTTGGAGGATTCATCGCAGGCCGAGCAGGCGGTCGACCGCTACCGGACGGCTGCGGAGATCGACGACTCGTTCGCCGACCTGCAGTTTCGTCTTGGTCGAACGTGCCTGGCCACCGGCGACGAGGAGCAGGCGCGACTCCACTTCCGACGGGCGATGGATCTCGACACGCTGCGATTTCGTGCCGACACGCGCATCAATGACATCATCCGAACCACCGTCTCTGATCTCGGCGACGAGGGGACGCGTCTCGTCGACGCCGTCGCGGCGTTCGACGCCGAAAGCCCACACGGCATCCCCGGGGCGGAACTCTTCTACGAGCATGTTCACCCCACGTTCCGTGGCAACTGCCTCCTGGCACGGTCGATCCTCGCGGCGGTGGAACCGCTGTTCGAGCCGGCCGCCGACCGCGATGCCACGCTCGACGACGAGGCGATCGCCCAACGGGTGGCCTACACGGCCTTCGACGAATACACCGACCTCAACACGATGGCTGAGGAGTATGTGAGCAAGCCACCGTTCACGAACCAGATCGATCATGCCTCCGCGATCCAGAATCTCACGACGGCGGTGGCCAAGCGACGAGCCGCCATCGATCCCTACGAATGCCTGCGCCGCTACGATCGAGCCATCATCGAGCACCCCGACGACTGGCGGCTGCTCTTCAAGCACTACCAGCTGCTCTTCGCCGTGAAGGGCGACACGGACCTGGAGTCGCTCGAGGCGATCCTGCGGCGGATCGTCGCCGTGCATCCGTACGACAAGGCCTACCACACGCTCGGCAACATCCTCATGCTGCAGCGGCGGTATCCCGAGGCCGAGCAGTCCCTGGGGCAGTCGCTGGCACTCAACCCCGCGTCAGGCCCGACGCAGTATTCCTTGGCGGTGCTCTGCCTGAAGCGTGACGATCCCGCAGGCGCCATCCGTCATCTCGAGCGGTCGATCGCGATGGAGCCCGCCGAATCGATCCCTCCGTATCGGCTCCTTGCCACGCAGTATGACAACGCCGGCAACACCGACCGGGCGATCACGGTGCTGGATCGTGCGATCGACGTGTTCCCCGACGACAAAACGGCGTTGGTCCACTGCCACGTCGGAGAGCTGCTGACGAAACGGGGCCGTCATGAGGCCGCGCTGAAACACTTGGACGCGGCCGTGACGATCGATCCCGCCCTCGCCGCGAATCCCACCTTCGTCACCCAGTACAACCTCGCCCGAAAGGGAACGGCGATCATTTCAACGACGGATCGTCCGGCTCGTTGAACGGCCCTTCGAGCGTGGCGTCGGGCTGGTCGTGCCGCCCGCGGCCGTCGATCACCACCTTCGCCTGTCGGAGGATCGCCTCGGGCACTCGCCACAGGGCACGGTCGTAGCCGGGGGCTTCGAGGTTCACCGTGAGCCGGGGCGGAATCGCCTTCGATGTTTCACCGATCGGGATGGTCGCCGGATCCGTGCCGGCGAGAATGTCGCCGGCCACGCGGCCCGCGAGTAGGCCCACCTCGTGAAAGTCGTAGCCGATGTCGAACAGTGTGCCTCGGTCGGGCGCGCCGGGCGTCACGGAAAACACCGGCAGCCCCGCCTTCGCGGCCGTGGCCACCACCGAGTCGACCACACTCACCACGGTGGTGTCGCCTGGCACGAAGATCACCTCCGCTCCCCGGCCGATCGTGGCCTGAACCGCTTCCACGACGCCTGACGAGTTCTCCACCGCCGCCTCGAGAAGCTCGAGGTGGCGGCTCGCACACGTCGCCCTGGCCAGCTCCATGAACCGTCGTGAGTTGCTCTCAGCGGGATTATGGGCCACCCCCACCCGTCGCACCTGGGGGGCGATGGCCTGGAGAAGGCGGAAGGTGGCATCCACCGGCGACAGGCTTCCGTAGCCCACGAGGTGCCGGGGATGAACGAGTGGATCACGGCGGTCGAGGCCAACCCCCGCGGAAAATGGATCAGCCACCGCGGCGAACACATGGGCAAGCCTGTTTCCCTCCGTCCGCCCCCGCTCGTTGGCCGTCGCCAGCGCCTGGAGCGACGGCGTGCTCGATGTGAGCGCCATGTCAAAGCCCCCGCCGACGATCTCGCGGGCGATCGCGTTGGCCTGCGCCAGGTCTCCTTCGGCGTTGTAGCGGCGGATGGTCACGGTCGTGCCGTCCACAAAGCCCTTCTCGGCAAGGCCGTCGATCATGCCGGCAACCGCATCGTCGAGCACCGGCGTGCTCACCTGCTGGAGCACCGCCACCGCCGGCATGCTCCGCTGCGAACCCGCCCGATCGGTGAGGAGCAGCAGGGCCGACGCCCCGCCGAGCACGAGCACGAGCGGCAGCCAGCGACGAACGGCGGAGAGGATGGTGTGGTCGGGCATGGCAGGGGCGTCACGATCAGATGTAGAGGTCGGCCAGCGTGCGGGCTGCGGCGTCGTCGAGTTGGTCGGTGCGGCGGAGAGCATCGAACCGATCGGCGAGATCGTCGGCGGTCAGGCGGCGTTTCGCGGCACCTTCGACGTCGAGCTCGATCCGGCCGCGGTGCACGAGGATCAGCCGGTCACCAAGCGACGCAGCCTGCGCCAGGGAGTGGGTCACCATCAGCGCCGTCAAACGACCCGCCCGAATCAGCTCGGCGGTGGCCCTCACGACGCGGTCGGCAGCCGCGGGATCGAGGGCCGCGGTGTGCTCGTCGAGAAGGAGCAGTTCGGGACGATGCCAGGTTGCCATCAGGAGCGTGACGATCTGCCGTTGTCCTCCCGACATCGACCCGATCGGCTGATCGAGCCTGCTCTCGAGGCCGGGCACGATCCGGCCGAGCCGGGCGGCGGCCTCGTCGCGGAGCCGACGGCTCGTGGCCCACCCAAGCCCGGGAAACCGCCCACGACATGCGGCCACCGCCAGGTTTTCCAGCACGCTGAGCGATCCGGCGGTGCCTGCCCGGGGATCTTGAAACACCCGTCCGACAAGACCGGCGCGGGCGTGCTGCGACCAGTTGGTGATGTCGTGCCCGGCCACGGCGATGCGTCCAGACGAGAGTCGCACCGTGCCGGCAATCGCGCCCTGGAGCGTGCTCTTCCCCGAGCCGTTGGTGCCGATCACCACCACAAACTGTCCGGCCGGCACGTGGAGCGACACACCATCCACGGCCCGCACGGCGGGACCGCCCGGAGAGTGAAACTGCACAGTGGCGCGGTCGAGATCGAGCACGTCAGGTCTTTCCCCGTTGGGATCCAAACATCCGGGGAGCCACGAGCGCGGCGAGCACCACCGCCGCGGTGGCCGCCTTGAGCCAGTCGGGGTCGAGTCCGGCGCGGAGGGCCGTGGCCACGAGCAGCCGGAAGGTCACGCTTCCCGCGGCCGCCGCCATCAGCGCGGTGCCCAGACCGGCGGAGCCGACCAGGGCGTTGCCGAGAAACACGCTCGCCATGCCCCACACCACCATCCCGATCCCCATCTGAACATCGGCAAAGCCCTGGTATTGGGCCACCAGCCCGCCGGCCGCCGCGGTGAGCGCGTTGGAGATGGCAAGCCCGCCAACCGTCAGCAGCCCGGTATCTCGGCCGAGCGCCCGGGCCATCGTCGGGGTGTCGCCGCCAGCCCGCATCGCGGTGCCGAGCCGGGTGCGGAAAAACGCGTAGAGCAGGGCGGCCGCCATCGCCGCGACCAGGAGCACGAACACCGCCCTCCCGAGTTCACCGGCGACGGTCGGCTCAACGCCGAATCGCTCCACCGCCGGCCCCAGAACACGGTCCACCTGATTAAAGAGCGTCGTCGCCTTCCCGAGCGGCACGTTGCTCCGGCCGAGCGCGACGAGATTCACACTGGCGAGCGCCGTGCTCACGAGAATGCCCGCCAGCAGCGGCTCGACGCCGAGAAACGCATGGACGACGGCCGTGGTGACCCCCGCCGCGGCCCCCGCCGCCATCCCCGCCATCATCGCCACGGCGGGATCATGGCCGGCGACGATCAGCCCGGCGGTGACCACGGCGCCAAGCGTGAATGAGCCGTCGGTGGTGATGTCGGGAAATGAAAACAACCGGTAGCTCACAAACACGCCAAGCGCCACGAGGGCGAGAGCCAGCCCGAACGTCCACGTTGCCAGCAGCGTGATCATGCCGTCGCCTCCCCATCGGCAAGATCGATCGGCGCGAACCACACCGTGCCGCGGGCGAGCTCCGACCGTCCGCTGCCGAGCACCGGCTGCGGATCGGCCACGAGGTGCATCACCGCCAGCGGCGACGACGCCGCGAGATCGCCCACCGTCTCGGCGAGATCGAGGCCCCCTCGCCGCAGCGGACGAAAGGGAAACACGACGGCATGGCAGTGGCTGGCAAAGGCACGCCCTGGCACCGGCCGCACGAAGCCCGCCACACGACCGGTGCACGGCAGCCGCGCCACGATCCCGGCGATCACGGCGGTGTGCCGAGCAAACACCGGTTCACGCGAAAAACTGAGCCATGTCGTCGCCACATCACGGCTGCCCGTCACGGGAGCATCGCCCTCGCGCGCCTCGGCCAGCGGGCGAATCAGTTCGGCGCCGACGAGCCCGTGCACCTCCCCGGCGACGACGAGGCCGATCGCGGCGGCGTCGGCCTGCGCCAGCACCGCCTCGATGAGTTCGTCGAGCCTCACGAAGGGCTCGTCACCCGCCGGCTCGAAGCCGGCCCGTCCGGAAGGAACTCCCTCCCAGAAGGCCGCCGAGAGCAGGCCGACGTCGGCCAGCAGATCGCCGGTGGGCACGACGTAGTCGACCGCGGCGTGCGGCTGCGGCGGACGATGAAACACCGCCCCGGCCACCATGGCCAGCTCGCCCGCCCGCCTCGCGGACGCCTGCCCATCGGCGAGGCCGCCGAGCCCCAGACCACATCCGCTCCGCGGAACCCGTCGCCGAACCTCGGTGATCACCCGTCCCGAAACGACGGCCTCAGGATCCCCGACGAGGCTCCCCGGGAGCCGGGCCGTTGGACGCTCGAGCGCGAGGAGTCGCACGCCACCCACGGTCACATCATGAGCCACCTCGCGGGCCACGGTCTGGGCGGGCGCCCCGGCAGCCATCCCCGCGGCATCCTCCATGATCAGGGGCGAAAGCCGCGTGAGATCGAGCACCCGCTTCACGACGGCGCTCGCCCGCCGCACGAAGCAGGTGCCGCCGACGGCCTTCGCCGCTTTCTGCGTGTCGAACAGCCGGCTGATCCCGGCCGAACTCATGAAGTTCGTGGCGTCGAGATCGAGTCGCAGGGAATGATGGCCACGACGCAGCTCGTCGGCCACGGCCCGCACGAGCTCCTCACCGGTCTCGGCATCGAGGCGGCCCGTGCATACGAGCACGACCACCTCGTCGTGCTCGCGCCGCTCAATGGAGAGGTCCATGGTTCCCCGCCGCCTGGTGGCGGTCGCGTCAGGCGTTGGCCTCGATCACCGGCAGTGCACCGGCCGCCTGAGCCTCGCCGGCGGCCATGTCGCGGATCTCCTGCGAAATCTTCATCGAGCAATACTTCGGCCCGCACATGCTGCAGAAGTGGGCGCTCTTGAAGGTTTCCTGGGGCAGCGTTTCATCGTGGTAGCGGCGGGCCGTTTCGGGATCGAGCGAGAGTCGGAACTGCTCGTTCCAGTCGAAGGCAAACCGAGCCCGTGACAAGGCGTCGTCGCGCACGCGGGCGTTCTTGCGGTGGCGGGCGAGGTCGGCGGCGTGGGCGGCGATCTTGTAGGCGATCACCCCCTGCTTCACGTCCTCGGCATCGGGAAGGCCGAGATGCTCCTTCGGCGTGACGTAGCACAGCATCGCCGCGCCGCTCCAGCCGGCGAGCGCCGCGCCGATGGCGCTGGTGATGTGGTCGTAGCCGGGGGCGATGTCGGTCACGAGCGGCCCGAGCACGTAGAACGGCGCCTCGTCGCACTCCTCCATCTGCCGCTTCACGTTCATGTCGATCTGATCCATCGGAACGTGCCCAGGGCCTTCCACCATCACCTGGCAGCCCTTCTTCCACGCCCGGCGGGTGAGTTCGCCCAGCACGTGCAGTTCCGCAAACTGCGCCTCGTCGCTGGCATCGGCGATGGCCCCCGGACGGAGGCCGTCGCCCAGGCTCCAGGTCACGTCGTAGGCGCGAAAGATGTCGCAGAGATCCTCGAAGTGGGTGTAGAGCGGGTTCTGCTGCTTGTGGGTCATCATCCAGCGGGCGATCAGCGAGCCGCCACGACTCACGATCCCGGTGATCCGCTTCATCGTGAGATGGAGATGCTCCTGGAGCAGTCCGGCGTGCACGGTCATGTAGTCAACGCCCTGCTTCGCCTGCTTCTCGCACATGTCGAGGAAGTGCTGCGGCTTCATGTCGTCGATGTCGCCGCCGAGTTCCTCGAGCATCTGGTAGATCGGCACCGTGCCGATCGGCACGGGCGAGGCATCGATGATGGCCTGCCGAATGGTGTCGATGTCCTTGCCGGTGGAGAGGTCCATCACGGTGTCGGCGCCGTAGTGGACGGCGAGGTGGAGCTTGTCGAGTTCCGTCTGCTGGTCGCTGGTGACGGCGGAGTTGCCGATGTTGGCGTTGATCTTCGTGAGGGCGGCGATCCCGATCGCCATCGGCTCGAGTCGCTTCGTAAGGTGCACGGTGTTGGCCGGGATCACCATGCGGCCACGGGCCACCTCGCTTTTGATCAGCTCCTCAGGGAGATCCTCGCGCTGGGCGACGAACTTCATCTCGGGGGTGATCTGGTCGGCACGGGCGGCTTCGAGCTGGGTCATCAGGGTTCTCCGAAACGGTGGGCCGCGACCTGGCCGCGGGCCCGGCAATCGTAGCAAATCCCCGGCAGTTTCATCACGGCCTGCGCCGGGCGATGCAAAGAATTACCTCCTCTCCCCAACCACTGTTTGCGACGACACCCACTCGCCCTCACTGGCCGAACAAAAAGGAGCCCAATTCGGCTTTCTGGACGCCACCACCAACGCCACCGCCAAAATGGCGGATCATCTTGGCCGCATACACGTGAAATGGCCGGCTCTTGGATCGCACCACAACACTGCTGTGCATCACCGCAACCGTCGCATCGTCATCGCGATCATTCCCCACCGCCGCGTTGCACATCTCTACAAACTCGGCCTCCTCGCCCTCAAGCCACTCGATGTCTGCCATCGGATACACTCGCGTTGCAGCCGCGCGAACGCGAAGCTGCTCTGGCTCAAGGTCAGCATCGAACGATTCCATGAACGCTAGAATGTCGCTGTGAACTACTGTGGTTTGCGACACGGCGAACATTTCGCCAGACACAAATCTAATGACGCCTGGACCTCCCGTTGTCTCCCAGGAGTCTGGATAAATCGTGGATTCAATCGCATCAATCAAAGATGTCGCATCCTCTGCGCTTACCGAGATTGGCAAGGGATACATCACGACGTCGAGTTGTTCTTGGGCCCTTTCCGCGATCGTCACCACCAGCCCCCCCTCATCAATTCGGTAGGCAAGATCGAGATCGGCGAGCGTCCGACGTAGCGCCGTTTTCAGAGACACACCCGAACACTTTTTCGTAATCGGAGTATCAAGATCGATCCCTGCGTCCTCGAGGGCCCGTGCGTCCAGTTCGACTGGGATTTCATGTGACTCGCCGATGGTCACAACCAATGTTTTCAATGGCTTTCCCTGAAAGTCCCACTCTTTCACCGACGAATCCAATGCTTCAATGACGGCTTGCGGCGGTTTCCCTTGAACATACCGGACCGAATCACGATACCGCGTCGTAGCGTGAGTCGCCGTCACCGGCTCACCCCCCTTTTTTTGTGTACCGCGAGTCTCTTCTGCAAAGCCCTTCTCTTCTGCAGCAGCCTTCCGCACGCCCATCTGCGAAAGCGCGTCATCCGCAAACAGCATGAGACTGCCCATCACAATCACGCGTGAGCACACACGAACTGCGGTATTCATAAACGCCCCGTTCAAAAAACAAGAAACGCTCGATCCCATGTGGGGAATCCTACCCTCAGTCGGAGTGGCTCGCCTGCCGATCGGCGTCCCCGGCCACTGCGGGGCGGTCAGAGCGTCTTGAGGTATTCGAGCACCACGGCCTTTTCGGCTTCGGTGAGGGCGTCGACGAAGTCGTGGCCCGTCGCCGCCTTGCCGGGGCGGCGGGTGTCGAAGTGGGCCCGACGAACCGATGGCAGCAGCCTTCCGGCGGGCAGCTCGGCGAGTTCCTCCACCTCCAGGCCCACCCGGATGTCGTCGTACCCGGTGGCCGAGCGACGCCAGACCACGGGCCGCTCCGACGGATGGAGCACATGCCAGAGGGTGGGCACGGAGCCGTTGTGGAAATAGGGCGCAGAGGCCCACACGCCGTCCAGCGGCGGCGCTGCATACCCGATGGGCGATTCCCGGTCGCGCATCCCTTCCGCATCGGCGCCAAAGTGACCAAACCAGCTGTCGTTCAGATCGCCCCGCTCCTTGGCCGTGAGGGCGTCGAATCGCAAGCGATCGGTGCCCACGTCGTCGATCGCCACGATGCGATCAGGATAGACGCCCGCCGGACCATAGGTGCCATGGCAGCTGGCGCAGTGGTCGACAAACACGGCCTCCCCCTTCACGGCGGCCGCTCGATCGACGTCGCCTGTCCAGCGGGGCGGCTCGAGCGATTCAATCCATGCCTCGATCGCGCGGAAATCGTCCTCCCACTCGTGGAATCGCTCGGGGCCGTTTTCCTTCACGAGCAGAAACTGCATGAGCATGCGATGGCCCTTCGGAGCAAAGCCATCGGCGTAGAGGGATTTCCGGCGGCGGTAGTGCCACCACGCCGGCGCGTCCATGTCGTGGTGCACGAGATCGAACCGCGGTGGCCGATTCACGATCGTGAGGTCGGGATCGCGATGCCGCATGAGCGCCACCCCAAACATCACGGCGTTGGTCGTGCCGTTCGTCGTGCCAAGCGGCAGCATGAGCGACCCCACGTCCATGTGGCTGAACGCCTTCCGCTGGTTCACTTTGACGAGCCGCACTTCTTCGGTGAGGGTCTCGAGGGCGTACGAGGCGTTCGCCACGCCTGGAATCGGCACGCCGCGCACCTGCCCCTGATGGCAGGCCAGGCAGCTCATCACCCATCGTCCTTCGGAATCAACCACATACTGAAGCGACCGGGAGGGATCCCGTGGATGCGGCACGAAGCCATAGCGTTCCATCGCCATCCGGCGCCGCTCCTCAACGGTCGCCTGCTCGGCGACCGTCCGCAACGGCTCCTCCCAGACGGTCCAGAGGGCTTCGAATACCTCCTGGTCGAAGTCGGCGGGCAGATAGGGCTTCGACAGAAGCAGTTCAAGCCCGCGGGCGTCGTCAGCCCGCATCGGCCTGATGGGGGCGAACACGCCGATGATGGCAAGAAGGCATGCCAGTCCTCCGCCGCACCGATTTCGTGAACCCGGCCCGCGCTCGATTCCGATCCTATTCATGGCATACTTGCCTTGGCCGAATCCGCTCGTTTTCCGCAGTATAGGCGGCTCCCGCCATCCGGCCGCCCCCATGACCATGCCCGCCGCCAACCCCATCCTGATTCCGGAACTGCGGGTGATGCTCGCCGAGGGGGACACGGCAGGCCTCTGCGAGGTGGCCAAGGAACTCCATCCGGCCACGGTGGCGGAGTTTTCCGAGGGCCTCGACGACGGCGAACTCTGGCGGTTTCTCGCGGCCATGCCGGTCGGAATCCAGGCCGAGGTGTTTCCCTACTACCCCATGCAGCGGCAGGTGGAGCTTTTCTCCGCCGCCGACCGGGCGCACCTCGGCCCGCTCCTCGAGAGCATGGCTCCCGACAGCCGAGACGACCTCCTCCGTGAACTGAATCCTGAATTTGTGGAAGAGATCCTGCCGCTCGTCGCCAAGGCCGAGCGGCACGACATCCGCATGCTGCTCTCCTGCCCCGAGGGCTCCGTCGGCTCGCTGATGACGACGGAATATGCGTCGCTCCCGGCCGAGATCTCGGCCGGAGAGGCGATCGCGAGGCTTCGGTCCCAGGCGCCCGACAGCGAATCGATCTACTACATCTACGTGATCGACGCCGAGCGTCGGCTCCTCGGCTTCGTGTCGCTCCGCGACCTGATCCTCGCCAAGCCCACGAGCATCGTCGCCGACCTCATGCAGAAGGATGTGATCGCCGTCCGGGTCGATGATCCGCAAGACCGCGTGGTGGACCTGCTCGCCCGATTCGACTTCATCGCGATCCCAGTGGTCGACGACCGCAACCGGCTCGTGGGCATCGTGACGCACGACGACGTGCTCGATGCGGTCCGCCAGGAGGCCACCGACGAGGCCCAGATGAGCGCCGCCATCGCTCCCCTTGGCGAGGGCTACCTGGAAGCGGCCCTCGTGTCGCTCACCTGGAAGCGAGGCATCTGGCTGGCGATCCTCTTTGCCACAGCGGCCGTCACCGCGATGGTGCTCGCCCGCTGGAAATCGCCCCATGCCTGGCTGGTGGCCTTCATTCCGCTCGTGATCGCTAGCGGCGGCAACTCGGGCAACCAATCGGCCACCCTCGTGATCACGGCCCTGTCGGCGGGCGACTGCCGGCTGAGCGACTGGAAGCGGATTCTCCGGCGAGAGTTCGTGGTAAGCCTGATGCTCGGCATGCTGCTGGCGATCCCGGGTTTCCTGCTCGGCCTCGCCTACGCTCCCGACCCGACGCACGCGCTCGTGATTCCCGCCACGATCCTCTCCGTGGTGATGGTCGGGTCGCTCGTGGGCTGCGTCCTGCCGCTCATCTTCCGGTCGCTCGGCCTCGATCCGGCGCTCATGAGCAATCCCTTCGTGTCGGCGATCGTCGACGTCGTCGGCATCGTGATCTACATGGGCATCGCGCTTGCGATCCTGGGCTAGGCCCCCAAACGCATGACCGCTGCCACTCGCACCCGACACGACGTTGCCCAGAAGCGATCCGGCTGACCTTCGAACGAACAGCCCGGCGGCGGTGTTTTTCAAAACCCTGGTGGAAGCGGGTCGCCACGCTTGGCGACGGCGGCACGGGTGGTGATCAGCACCCACTCCTCGCCATCCCGCTGCTGCACGATGTAGACGAGTTTTCCCTCGGGATTCGACTTCGCGAGGATCACGCGAAGGATCGCATCGGCCGGCTTGTCGTCTTCGTCGAGGCCAAACGACTGGTTCTTCGTGATGCCCTCGAGCTGCAGGTCGGGGCCGAGGATCTCCATCGGCACTCCGGTTTCCTCGGAGATCATCTGGATCGATCGCTCGAGATTGTCCTTGGCAAACCGCAGCGACATCGGCTTCGAAAGTTTCTCCAGGGCGGTTGTGGGCTGGGCCGTCGGGGAAGCGGCGGCGGCCTTGGCCGACCCGCCTGCACCCCCGGCAGCCGCCTGGGCCAGGGCGAGTTCGGTGGCGAGCGCGATGTTGTGAAGGCCGGTTGGTGGAAGGTAGGCGTTGACCACGATGCCCCGGCCTTCAGCACCGCCACGGAGCTGGGCGGCGAGCACCCGCAGCATCGCCGGCAGCCGCAGCACCACCACGCGGCCGTAGGGAGTGGGATCGAGCCTCGCGCATGCCTCTTCGGCCATGTCGGCCAGGCTGGCAACCTGTCCCACAAGCGTGGTGGCCACCGACGACGGCCCCTGACCGCGGTCGACGATGCCGTCGAGTTCCACATACGCCTGCGTTCCGAGATGCAGCGACAGCGCCGCTGCCTGAATGGAATCCCCGAGGAGACGATCGAGCGGCTCGGCCAGCGGCGCCAGGGGGCCAACCATGAGCGGGACGCCGCTGTGGAGCAGAAAATGGGCCGCGCCGAGAATCGTGATGTGTCGCTTTGCATCGAGCATCTCGGTGAGGGATTCGAGATCACCCGGCAGCACGGTCTTCAGCCCGGCGTCGCTGGCGACGAGCGGCTTGGTCTCCCGAATGATCTTTGCGATGAATGGCTCCTCGGCGGCCGCACCATGGCCACCGTCCGTCGCCACCATCGCCTTCGGCGCGATCACGAGCACGGTGCCTTCTTCGGACGCGGGAATCCAGAACGACAGCACTCCCGAGTCGTGCACCGTTTCTCCGTCGATGGTGGCCGTCACCGTGTCGCCCCAGGCGGCGGCCCGCGTGGCGTCGTCGGGGGCGTGGTGCCCTTCGGCAAACCGCACGACCACGGCCATCTCGAGCCCATCGGGCCCGCCGGCTTGCCAGGCCACCTGCACGAGTTCGATCGCCGACGCATCGCCACCGCAGAGGGTGGTGAGACGACCAAGAGCCTCGGCTGCAGACGGTCCGAGCGCCCTCAACAGTCGCTGCCCTTCGGCATCGGACATGAGCTCGGCCAGTCGGACGACGAGCACGAGCTGGGAACCGGGAGGCACGTAGGCCAGGTTCGGCGGGGACCCATCGGTGGGAGAGGCCCACGGGAGTTTTGGATCGTCAACGAGACGCTGCCGCGGGGTGTTGACCGCCCCCGTGTCGGTCGCGTGATCGTCCGCCGTCGCGAGCTCTGCTGCCGCCGATGGGTCGACGGCCACCGCGGGCTGCGGCGGGGGATGCTCGTTTCCCCGCGGCGACGATGGCTTTTGAGTCACGATCACATACCCGCCGATCGCCATGGCGGCGGCCACGGCCAGCCCGGCACCGATCCACTGCACGCGTCGCCGTTTGGCCTTCACGGCAGCCCGGGCAGCGGCTCGCCCGCCCGTGGCCCCAGATTCCTGGGACGGGGGCTCGGTGCGGATAACGATCGCCTCGATCTCCGGGTCGTTCGCTCGAGAAGGCGAATCGTCACTCGTCAAAGGCTGGTGGGCGTGATTCACGTCCAGCGACTCGCCGACATCAGGAAACGATCCGACTTTTCCAAACGCAGCGGCGAGTGCCTGCCCCGGCACGCCATCGCACACCACGATCGACCGTCCCTTCTCGTTCGCGAGGGTCACGGTGTGTTCCCGCAGGGGATCGGCGAGAGCGGCGGCGGCCTCAACCCGACGGGTTATGGCGTCGGGAAAGCCGGGAGATGGGTTTCGCTTGGTGTCGATCACGAGCATCGTCACCTCGCGATCGCAGGGATCCCGCCGCGCCGTGAAGAGGAGCCCTCCGTCGGCAAACTCATGGCGTTCGAGCAGACGATACGGGCCGACAAAAAATGGCCCGGCATCACCGCTCAGGAGACGCTTGGCCTGCCAGCGGGTGAGCGTGCCGCGGCTGATGAGCCAGGTCGCAATCGCCTTCGCGGAGCCATCGCCGGCAGCGGTCGCTGGAAGCCCGGCATACTCCGCTTGGAGCGCCGTCACAGCGGCGGCATCGACGAGCCGGCCCGCGATCAGTCGTTTCCACAGGTCATCGGAAGAGGGCATCGGCGGGCTCATGGGAAACCCTGATCCTACCGTCCTGCGAGCACGACGCCCCTCCGAAGGCATCGCGTGGCATGAAGGCCGCTCGCGGGTTCATGGAGCAGGGCGAAAAGCCGGTCATGGGCGCGGTACCAGCGGCCGCGGCCGCCCCACGGCATCGAGCACCACGGCCCGCGTCTCGACACTCACAGGCTCGCCTTTGGTGACCGTGAGCTTCACGACCCAGCCCGTCCATTGGGGAGGATCGCAGGGATAGTAATCAAACACGAAGTTGCCGAGGCTGTAGACGATCGGCGCCCCCCGATGAACGTCGACGGTCTGCGTGACATGCGGATGGCCGCCGATCACGGCTGCCGAACCGGCGTCGATCATCATGCGTGCCAACTCCCGGTCCGCCGCCAATGGTTCGGCGACGAGTTCATCCCCCCAATGCACGAACGGAACGACGACATCGGCATCCTTACGAGCGCTGGCGATGTCGGCGAGCAGGTCGCTTTCGGCCAGCGGAGCCACACCCGGCGATGTCGCCGTGGCGGCGTAGTCATGGGGCCGAAATCCATTGGCCGCGATGATCGCCACCCGAAGCCCGTCCTTTTCCAGCACCACGGGCGCGCGGGCTTCAGCCAGCGTCCGACCGGCGCCGCAGTGACCGATGCGCTCCTGATCGAGGATGGCCAGACACTCCACGAGACCCTCGGGGCCGAAGTCGAACGCGTGATTGTTGCCGAGGGACACCGCCGTGAAGTATCGGGCCAGGAGCCTCGGAGAATCGGCTGCCGCGCGAAAGACGTAGGCCTTGTGCGATAGCCTGCCGGCATGTCCGAGCACGCACTCGAGGTTGCCGACCGTGAAGTCGGCATCCAAGAGCAGATCAGCGCAGCCCTCGAAGGGATCGCCCCCCGAGGCGATGTCGTGACCGGGACCGTTGTCGAGCATCACGTCTCCAACGAAGACGATCGACATCGTGCCGGGAGGCGACGACCGTCGCCCGGAAGCCCGCTCATGAACCGGCCCCGACGCCTCGTCGGCGCGCGCGAGCATCGACGCGGTCAGTGCGACGACGATCATCGCCCCCCGCACACCGAGATGAATCATGGTCGCCCCCTCGGCACGGCGGGCCGATACCATTCGCCCCGCAGCCAGTCGGCCACGAGTTCGATCTGCTTCCGCGACAGCGGCGGCACCGCCCCCTCGGCGGCCATGCCGAACGACGGCATGCGGTCGTTGCGATCGCCGTAAAACCGTTCGTGCGACGGATCGGTGATGATCGCCACGAGCCAGTCGCGGCCGCCCCAGCCCGTCAGGTCGGGCGCCGTTCCCAACGCCACGCCGTTGTCACGAAACGTGTGGCATCCGCCGCAACGCTCCTCGGCCGCCACGAGCCCTCGTCCGTGTTCCACGCGCGGCGCGATCGACGACGGCACCGGCTGCCCCGACTCGGCCACGAGCGCCGCGACCACCGCGTCGATGTCGGCCTTCGGCCAAGTGGCCTCATCGACAAGGTCGTTCTGCACGAACGACACCATGTCGCCCTCCCTGTGAGCCGTGTTGCCATAGTAGGCCGGGCCGGCCACCTCGGCGGGCGTGAGCAGCCCCCGCACCCACCCCTCCCCACCAAACCCATGCAGATTCGGCGCCGACGAGGCCGCAATCTCCGCCTCGGCATCGGCCGCCAGCGGATCGACGTGGGCGTGGCAGCTTCCGCAGTGCTGGGCGAAGATGCGGGGGCCCTGCGAGAGCGGATCCTGCCGCACGAGATCGAGCATGCCCGCCGGCGGAATCCGCTCCGGCCGGCCGGCGAGCTCCACCGCGCGAGCCGCGTCGGTCTTCGCCTGCTTCACGGCAGTCAGAAACGCCTCCGACCGCCGCAGCTTCTCCACCGTCGTCCATTGCCGCTCGATCGCCGACGCCTTCGCACGATCGCCACCGAGGGCCACGAGGAGTTTTTCCGCATCGCCGCCCGTCTGGTCGAAGAGGGTCTCGGCCTCGGCGAGCCCCGCCCGATTCACCCAGAGCGCGTAGTAGTCTTCGTTCAGGGCCATGGCGGTCAGCAGCCCGGCGCCAGCGAGCACCGCCAGCGTGAACGCCACGTTGAAGCGATGGCCGAGCCGCCAGCCGCCCACGATCGGCATCAGGACCATCACCGTCATGATCAGCCCGGGCATGACGATCGCGCCGACAAACTCGCCCGTTGCCCCCCAGCCCTCGAAGACCTTCAGAAACTGGAACAGAAACAGGAAATACCACTCCGGCCGCGCCGCGGCGTAGGGGAGCGAGGGATCGGCCGGCGCGCCGAGTTCGGCGCCGAGCTCCCCCGGCACCACCACCTCGCCGGCGAGCATCGCCCGCAGCGCCGGCACGAGAATCACCCCGAGCACCACCGCCATCACCGCGAGCATCGCGACCGCGTCACGGAGCAGCTGGTCGGGCCAAAACATGCCGTCGGGCTTCGTGATCGGCTGCTTTGCGTGGAGGCCATGACGGCGGAACACGGCCAGGTGCACCACGAGAAAGACGATGAGGGCCGCCGGCAGAAACCCCGCGTGGATCGCGAAGAACCGCGTGAGCGTGTGGTGGCCGTATTCCGATCCACCGATCACCAGCTGCTGCAGCGACGGCCCCACGAAGGGCACGATCCCGGCGAGGTTCGTCGCCACGATCGTCGCCCAGTAGCCCTTCTGGTCCCACGGCAGGAGGTAGCCCGTGAGCGCCATGCCCAGCACGAGCATCATGAGCACGAGCCCGAGCCAGAAGTTGACCTCACGGGGCGCCTTGTAGGCGCCGTCGATCACCACCTGCAGCAGATGAAGGGCCAGAAGCACCACCATCGCCTGCGCCATGAAGTGATGGATGCCGCGAAGCAGCCACCCTCCCGCCATCTCATGCTGGATGAAATACACGCTCTCCCAGGCCGTCTGTGCGCTCGGCGAATAGCTTGCCCACAGGAAGAGCCCCGTGATCACCTGCGTCATGAAGGCAAACACGAGTGTGCTTCCCCACACATAGCGCCAGCGAGCCCCGCCGGGCACCCGCTCGTAGAGCGCCTCGTGGAGCAGCGACCGATAGCCGGTGCGATCGTCGAGAAAGTCGGCGAGCCTGGCAAACGGGCCTTGTCGCGACGGCGTCATCCTTGCACCACTTTGTCGGCCACACCGGCCCGGAACCGCTGCCACTTCACCTCCACCTCGCCCCGAGCGCCGACACGGCACTCGAGCGCGTCCATCGCCCGCGGGCTCGGGCTCGGATCCACGATCCCGCCGTCGAGCGTGAACGTGCTGTTGTGGCAGGGGCAGCGGAAGCAGTGGCTTCCCTTATCGAGATCGACGAAGCAGCCGGCATGCGGGCAGGTTGCCGAGAGCGCCTCCACCTCGCGCGATCCCTTCTCGCGGCGCAGGTAGACGGCGCCGATCGGCTCGGCGGCGAAGCCCGTCCAGGCATCGACCCGGTCGGCGATCACGGAAAACTGCCGTGGCAAGCCGTCGTCAGGAATCGCGGCGAGGTCGGCCACCGGCCGGAAGGTGGATGCCTCACCTCGCCGACGCAGCGGATCGAGAAAGGCGAAGAGGCCGGCCCCACATGGCACGGCCGTCGCGAGACCGCCGCAGGCGATCGCGAGCACCTTCGCGAAGAATCCTCGCCGCGACGCGTCCGGGCCGGGTCGTGTCATCGGGGGCGTCTCCGTCGTGGTTGAGTCGTCAGGTGGTCGCCGCATGAATCGCGAGCCAGGCTTCGTCCACCGCCCCCACCACCTTCTCGAAGGCCGGCTCGAAGGGGCCGTCGAGGATGGTGCCGGCCGCCGCCTTGTGGCCGCCGCCACCGAAGCGTGCCGCCAGGGCGTTGCAATCGAGCTTGCCGCGGCTGCGGAAGCTCACCTTGATCCGTCCGTCGGGCTGCTCGATCAGGATCACCGCCACCTCGGTGCCCTTCACCGCCAGCGTGAGATTCACGAGGTCTTCGGTGTCGGCGGGCTGGGCATGCACTTCCTTGATGTCCTTCTGACGGACCGTGGAAACGATCACCCGCCCGTCGTGCCGGGTGGCCGCGCCGGCGAGCGTGCGGCCCACGAGGTGGAGCCGGGCGAGCGTGTCCTGCTCGAACAGCTCGCGGTAGATCGCGGTCGGATTGGCACCGGCATCGACCAGCCGGCCGGCGATCCGAAACGTCTCGCCACTCACGCTCGGAAACCGGAAGCCGCCGGTGTCGGTGGAAAGCCCGGCGTAGAGCGGCGTGGCGATCGCCTCGGTGAGCGGCACCCGCAGCCGCAGTCCAATCTCGTAGACGATCCGAGCGGTCGCCTCCGCGGCCGTGTCCTTGAACCAGCGGTCGGAGAGATCGTCTTCGCTGACATGGTGATCGACGACGAGCACCCGTTCCCGCATCGACTTCGCCACGTCGCCCATGGCGCCCAGCTGAGCCCAGGCGCTCGTGTCGAGCACGATGAAGAGGTCGCGATCGGCGAGGTCGGCAGGCCGTACCTTCTCGGCCAGCGACTCGATGCGGCCCTGCGGGTCGATCCACTTGAGGTTGGCGGGGGTCGCCTGGGCGTTGACGATCCGCACGTCCTTCCCGAGCGCGTCGAGAATGCCGGCCATTCCCAGTTCGCTTCCCAGGGCGTCGCAGTCGGGCCGCACGTGGCTGGTGAGCACCACCTTCGAACAGTTGCGGAGCACCTCCAGCAGCGCGGACCAGTCGAGTCGCATCATGTCGTTCCGAGGGGATGAAGCGCGGCAATCCTCGCGGCGGATGCCACGTCGTCGGCCAGCCGGGCCTTGAGTTCATCGACCGACGAGAAGCGTCGAGTGTCGCGCAGCCGCTCGAGGAAGTCAACGTCGAGCACGCGGCCGTAGCAATCGCCCTCGAAGCCGATGAGGTGCGCCTCCACGCTCACCGCGGTGGCCCCGAACGTGGCGTTCGGCCCGATGTGAACCGCGGCCGCATACGGCTCGCCGTCAACCTGCGCCCTCGCCGCATACACCCCCCCGCCCGGCACGAGCGTGGCCATCTCGCCGAGATTGGCGGTGGGAAACCCGAGGCCCGCGCCGCGGTGGGCTCCGTGCACCACGGTGCCCGAAAGGCGATAGGCCGCCGTCGAGAGTGCGTTGGCCTCGGCCACTCGCCCCGACTCGATGAGCCCGCGAATCCTCGAACTCGACACGGCGGATCCATCGACCGTCACCGGCGACACCACATCCAGGTCGATCTGGTCTCGGTCGCAGATCCTCGCGAGCAGCGCCACGTCGCCGGCCCGCCGGGCGCCGAACCGAAAGTCTTCCCCTTCCACCAGCGCCACGCCGCCGAGCCGGCCACGAAGCACGTCGGCGTAAAACGCCTCGGCCTCCACCTTCATGAGGGCGGCCGTGGTCGGCTGCACCCACACCAGATCGAGCCCAAGGGCGAGGAGGAGGTCGGCCCGCCGGGCCGGCGTCGTCAGCGGCACCGGAGCCTGGTCGGGACGAAGGATCGTCGCGGGATGCGGATCGAACGTCACCACCACGGCCGGCACCCCATGCCGGGCCGCCGACTCCCGCAACCGCGCGACGATGGCCGCGTGCCCCGCATGCACGCCGTCGAAGTTGCCCACGGCCACCGCACACCGCTGCGGCCGCGGGGCACCGGTCGGAAACACGATCGGGTCGGGAATGGTCTGCACGGCTGGGGACGACACCATCTCGTCTCGGCGGGGGGCGGTGGGGCCGTAGTGTACCGTGGCGACGGTATGATGGGGGCACACCCCGTGAAGGCCGCACCGCGTGTCCGATCAGACGACCACCATCGACGATCGCCAGATCTACCTGTCGGCCGACATGGCCTGCCGGCTCGCCGCGATCGACATCGGCTCCAACTCCGTCCGCCTGCTCGTCGCGGAGGGACTCAGGGGCGGCGCCTACCGCATCCTCGACGAGGAACGCGAGCCCACCCGCCTCGGCCGCAGTGTGTCGACGGCCAACCGGCTCGACGATGAGTCGATGGACAGCACGATCGCCGCCCTCAAGACCTTCAAGGAGATCGCCACCGGCTACCAGGTGACTCGTCTGCGGACGATCGCGACCTGCGCCGTTCGCGAAGCCCGCAACGGCCCGGAGTTCTGCCGCCGCGTCCGAGAGGACGTGGGCTTGGAGGTGGAGGTGATCTCGGGCGAACGGGAGGCACGGCTCGCCTTCACGAGCGTGCAACACGCCTTCGATCTCACCGGCCGCAACACGATCGTGGCCGACATCGGCGGCGGCAGCACCGAGATCGTCTTCGCCACGGGCGGCCTCATCGAGGCGATCTTCTCCACGCCCCTTGGCGCCGTCCGGCTCACGGAGCAGTTCGCGCTGGGCGATTGCTGCGATGCCGCGGAGTCGGCAAGAGCCCTCGAACGGCTGGACGACGAGATCGCCGAGACGCTCAAGAAGCAGACCACGAAGCCGCTCTTCGCCCCGCATCTTCTCGTCGGGTGCGGCGGCACCTTCACGACGCTGGCCGAACTCGTGAAGGCCACGAAGAAGCAGGGCGACGTTCCGGTGGCGGGCTATCAGGTGTCGCACGCCGAGGTCCGGCACCTGCTCGACCGCCTGCGGAAGATGTCGCTGCGGGCCCGTCGCAGCCTGCCCGGAATGGCGGCCGACCGCGCCGACATCATCATCGCCGGCCTGTCGATCATCGACGCCATGATGCGGCGATTCAACGTCAACACCCTGGCGATCCACACCCGTGGCGTGCGGGACGGCCTGCTTCGGGAAATGATCGACGACGTCGCCGTCGATGCGGCGGGTGATGACACGTCGCACCGCGATGAGGCGATCGAACGGCTCGCGGCGGCCTGCTCCGGCGAACTCGAACACGGCCGGGTCGTGGCGTCGCTCGCAGGCCGAATGCATGAACAGCTCTGCACACCGCTCAGCCTCGTTCCCGGCGACCGCACGCTCCTCGAATGCGCCGCCCGGCTGCAGGACGTGGGGTACGTGATCAACTACGACCAGCATCACAAGCACAGCTACCACCTCATTCGCAACAGCCGCCTCCCGGGACTCCGACCCCACGACCTCGAACTGATCGCCAACGTGGCCCGCTACCATCGCGGCGCGATGCCGAAACGGAAGCACGAGAACTACGCGAGGCTCTCGCCCGACGACCAGCGTCGCGTGCGTCAGATGGCGGCGATCCTCCGGCTGGCCGGCGGGCTCGACCGCAGCCGCACGCAGCAGGTGCGCGACGTGATCGCCTGCGTCGATGGGGGCCAGGTGGTGATCGATGCGGTGGCCGACCAGGATCCCCAGGTCGACATCTGGGGCGCCGAACGGCGTACCGACCTCTTTGAAAAAGCCTTCGACATGAAGGTGGCCATCCGCTGGGCCGGTGCCACGGAAGCTTCCGCCTGACAGGGTCGCTCCATTCCACGCAATCGTCACGACCGGCGGGGGACAGCGAGAATGCCGACCGGTTCGCCGATCATGAGACGTACGGCCGATCCCATGCCCCGCGTTGGAAGCCTCATGCGCCGCCTCACGCTCGTCGTCATCCTGCTCGCGTCGGCCGCCGCCCTCCCAGCGCCGGCGGCCCAGCGGAAGTGGTTCTCCGGACCGCGATCGGCGATGTCGCTCGGCACACCCCAGAAGCAGGCTCCCTACGCACCCGGGGCCTCGCCCTATATCACCGGCCACGGAACGCGACCGAAGTATTTCGTGCCGCCGACAAATCCTCGAACGCCGACCTGGAAGATGTATGGCACGCCACCGGGCGTCACGCCCGGCGACTGGCCCACCTACGCACCGCTCGGCTTCGGCGGCTACCGTTTCCCGGCGGTGGGGAGCCAGGCCTACCGCTAGCCGTGGTGCGGAGGCAGCCATGAAGGTGATCATCGTTGGCGCGGGCATTGGCGGAGCGAGCGCCGGCATCGCCCTGTCTCGCCTGGGTCACGAGGTCGTGATCCACGACCAGATGCTGGAAAACAAGCCGGTGGGGGCCGCCCTCTCGCTGTGGTCCAACGGCGTGAAGGTGCTCAACTGGCTTGGTCTCGGCAACGAGGTGGCCGCGATCGGCGGTCGCATGGACCAGATGGCCTACCTCGACGGCCGCTCTGGCGAGACCCTCTGTCGCTTCAGCCTCGAGCCCGTCACGCTGCAGACGGGCCAGCGGCCCTATGTTGTCGCCCGTGCCGATCTCCAGGCCCTGCTCATGGAACGGTTTGGGATGGATCGCATCCGCCTCGGCTCGCGGCTCGTGGCGATCGCCGATGACGGCCACGTCGTGACCGCGACGTTTGCAGACGGCTCGACCGACACCGCCGACCTGCTGATCGGCGCCGACGGCGCGAGGTCGGTGGCCCGCGACCATGTGACACGAGCCGACGAGGGGGGCATCCGGATCGAGCGAACCCACGCGGGCTACACCAACTTCAACGGGCTGATCCCAATCGACGAGGCGATCGGGCCGGCCGACACGTGGACGACCTACGTGGCCGAGGGAAAGCGATGCGCCGTGATGCCCGTCGCGGGCGACCGCTTCTACTTTTTCGTCGACATCCCCCAGCCACCGGGGCTTCCCTACGATCGCGCCGAGGGTAAGCGGCCGCTGGAGGAGGCGTTTGGCCACTGGGCCGCCGGCGCCCGTCGTCTCGTCGATGTGATCGATCCATCGGCATCGCTCAACCGCGTCGAGATCTACGACGTCGACCCCTTCCACACCTGGGTGCGCGGCCGGGTGGCGATCCTCGGCGACGCGGCCCACAACACCTCGCCCGATATCGGACAGGGCGCCTGCTCCGCCCTCGAAGACTCATTCGCCCTGGCGATCACACTCGCCTCATCCTCGCTCAGCGTGGAGGACAGCCTGCTTCGCTACCAACAGATCCGTTCACCGAGGGCGGCCGACCTCGTGCTCCGGGCTCGGAAGCGTTGCCGCGAAACCCATGGCTTCGACCCCGCCGTGACCGAGGCGTGGTACGAGAGCCTCCGCCAGGAAGATGGCACCGGCATCATCAAGGGCATCGTCGGCAACATCGTCGACAGCCCGATCAACCTCGGCGTCGGAACGCTGGAGCATGTGTTGGCCATGCGGCGGGTGTAGGCTGCTGGCGGATTCCGACCGCCCTCCTGATGCCGCCCTGCCCTGATGCCAACTGATTGGGAAGCACGCTACCGCAACGCCGACGCGCCCTGGGACAAAGGGGCCCCGCACCCTGCCCTGCTTCGGTGGCTTGCCATGCATCCCGGCCGAATGACCGAACGCGTGCTCGTGCCTGGCTGCGGTCTCGGCCACGACGTGCGGGCGATCGCCACCGCCGAGCCGACCTCGGACGTGCTCGGTCTCGACATCGCCCCGTCGGCGATTGCCGCGGCATCCCGTCTCGACCATCCAGCCAATGCCGCGTTCGTCGTGGGCGATCTCTTCGACCTTGCACCGGAGCACCGCGGCCGATTCGCCTGGGTGTGGGAGCACACCTGCTTCTGCGCGATCGATCCCGACGGCCGCGACGACTACGTTCGCGCCGTGGCACGATCGCTTCTGCCCGGTGGGCATCTCCTGGGCGTCTTTTATCTCGACCCGTATCGTGGCGACCATCGCCCCGGCGGCGGCCCACCCCACGGATGCTCGCTCGAGGAACTCGCCATGCGATTCGTTCAGAGCGGACTGTTTGCGATCGTGGAATCGGGTGTTCCTTCGATCACCTACCCGGAACGCGACGGCCGTGAGCGGCTGATGCTGATGCAACGGTCACGGGCGATGATCACCGACCCACCCACTCGCTGAGCCCGTCGCCATGCCGGCCATCACCGACGCCGACCTGCTCCGCGTGACCGACTCCGGGCTCTACTGCGAACGCGGAGACTTCTACGTCGATCCCTGGCGTCGCGTGCCCCGAGCCGTCATCACCCATGCCCATGCCGACCATGCCCGAACGGGCTGCGACCGGTATCTCTGTGCCACGGAGGGCAAGCTCGTCCTGCGCACGCGGCTCGGTGGCTCGGCGCCGATCGACACGCTCCGCCGCGGCGAACGGCTCTCGATCAACGGCGTGACCGTGTCGCTTCATCCGGCCGGCCACCTCCTCGGGTCGGCACAGGTGCGGATCGAGCATGGTGGGACCACCTGGGTCGTCACCGGCGACTACAAGCTCCATGCCGACCCGACCTGCGCGTCTTTCGAGCCCGTGCCCTGCGATGTGTTCGTGACCGAATCGACGTTCGGCCTGCCGATCTACCGCTGGCAGAGCCCCGACACGATCGCCGGCGAGATCAACGCGTGGTGGCGGGCCAACCGCGACGCCGGCCGCACAAGCGTGCTGCTCGCCTACGCGTTGGGAAAAGCGCAACGGCTTGCGGCGATGGTCGATCCGTCGATCGGCCCGATCGTGGGACACGGCGCGGTGATGAAGCTCGTCGAGGCCTACCGATCGAGCGGAGTGCGGCTACCGCCGATCGACCGCGTGCCGCCGCGGGCCCGACGCGTGGGCGACGGCCGGGCGCTCGTGATCGCGCCGCCAAGCGTGCTCGGCACGTCGTGGCTCAACCTCTTTGGTGAATCGAGCGTGGCGATGGCATCGGGCTGGATGACGCTTCGAGGCGTGCGACGACGCCGCGGTTTTGAAAAGGGCTTCGCCGTGTCCGACCATGCCGATTTCCCCGGCCTGCTCACGGCGATCGAGGCGACGGGCGCGCGCCGCGTGCTCGCCACGCATGGCTTCAGCGATGCGCTCGCCCGCTACCTCCGCGAGACGAAGGGGCTCGATGCCGAGGTGTTGCCGACACGGTTTTCCGGCGAAGCGACCCCCGACGCCGCCGTCGCCGAGGCTTCCGACGACGAGGCTGCCGAGGAAGTTCCATCGGAGGCCGACGCATGAAGGCCTTCACCAATCTCTACTGGGCCCTCGACGGCACCACGAGCACCACCGACAAGGTGGCTGCTCTTCGCGAGTATTTCGCCGTGGCGGCACCGCACGACGCGGCCTGCGCCCTCGAGGTGCTCTCCGGCGGGCGGCAGCTCCGCAGCGTCTCCACCGGCCAGCTCCGGGCATGGGCATCGGAGGTGACCGGGTTTCCGGAGTGGCTCGTGGAGGAGTGCTATGCCCATGTTGGCGACCTCGCCGAAACGCTGGCGCTCGTGTTGCCGGAGGCTGACGCGCCGACCGCCCCGAGCGAGGCCCCGGGGCTCGCCGAGACGATGCAGCAGACCATCCATGATCTTCGTGGTGCCGACGACGACCGAAAGCGGGAGGTGGTGACGGCCGTGTGGCGTCGGCTCGCCCCCCGGGAGCGGATCGTGTGGCACAAGCTGCTCACCGGCGGCCTTCGCGTGGGCGTGTCGCGCACGCTCGTGGCACGGGCCCTCGCCGAACTCGCCGGCATCGACCAGGCCGAGATGGCCCATCGGCTCATGGGAGACCCACCCGCCGACGGCGAGGCCTTCTCTCGCCTGCTGGCGGCGGAAGCGGCCGTCGACAACCGGCGTCCGTATCCCTTTCTCCTCGCCTCGCCGCTCGACCGCCCAGCCCCGGAACACGTCGCGGAAGACCTCGGCGATGTGACCGCATGGCAGGCGGAATGGAAGTGGGACGGCATGCGGGCCCAGATCGTGCGGCGGGGTGACGACGCGGCCGTGTGGAGTCGCGGTGAGGAGCTGATCAACGAGGCATTTCCCGACATCGTGGCCGCAGCCGCCACCTTGCCGCCGGGAACGGTGCTCGACGGCGAAATCCTGGCGGTGCGGGATGGTCGGCTGCTCGGCTTCACGACGGTTTCCAAGCGTGCCGGTCGCAAGCGGGTGACGAAGCATGTGCTTGCCGACATGCCGTGCGTGTTCGTGGCGTATGACCTCCTCGAGGCCGACGGCGTCGACCTTCGCAGCCGCCCCCTCATTGACCGCCGACAGCGGCTCGAGGCGATGGTGCCGACCGGATTCGACGAGGTTCTCGATGGCCGCGTCATGATCGAGGCCGGACGTCTCATGCGATCACCGATCGTCGCCGGCACCAGCTGGCCCGATCTCGCGGCGGCGCGGCAGGAATCGCGAGCGCGGGGCGTGGAAGGGCTGATGCTCAAGCGGCGATCGAGCGGGTATGCGAGCGGACGCACGCGGGGCGACTGGTGGAAGTGGAAAGTCGAGCCGCTTGAGATCGACGCGGTGCTGCTCTACGCCCAGGCGGGGCACGGTCGGCGTGCCGGCCTTCACAGCGACTACACGCTGGGCGTCTGGGATGGTGATCGCCTCGTGACCATTGCCAAGGCCTACTCTGGCCTCACCGACGCGGAGATCGTCGAAATCGACCGGATCGTGCGTGCCACGACGCTCGAGAAACATGGCCCGGTGCGGATCTGCACGCCGACGGTCGTGATGCAGCTCGCCTTCGAGGGCGTGTCACGATCGACTCGGCACAAATCGGGAGTGGCCGTCCGATTTCCTCGGATCGTTCGCTGGCGACGCGACAAGCATCCGTCTGAGGCGGGCACGCTCGCCGACCTCACCCGGATGATTCCGTCCGAAGGCTGACGCTGGGAGTGTCGCGAAACACACCAAACCCTGGTGCGAAACGCACCAACACCTGGTGCGAAACGCACCAGCACCTGGTGCGAAACGCACCAGCACCAAAAGAACTCGTGCTGCGCGGCAGCCTCGACTGTGATTCCAAAAACCGCTTTTTGAGTGGAAAAACAGGTTTTCCACTCAACGATCACCATGACGAGCCTTTTTCTTCCTCCGTGGCATGCGAATTGCAAGTCCCGTGACACATCCCGAGCGCCACCGGGCGCACGTCGAGCCAAATGCTTCCTGCCCACCATGCACGATCACCCCTACGACGATGTGCACTCGTTCGTGGCGAAATCCCCCGCCCCGAAGCCGCTTCTCGTGCCCCCCTCACCCCACTCGCGTGTCCGGCTCTTCGCTGTCGTCGCACTTGTGCTCGCCCTTGCCCCCATGGCGAAGGCCCAAACCACCTACACGTGGAACGATTCCACCACCGACTGGCTCACTGCCAGCGGCTGGACCACGAGCGGCCCTGACTGGACCAGCACCAGCCAGCTGACCGACGCCATCGCCGCCTTCGCGAGCGAGAGCGCCATCAGCAACCAGCCGACCATCGGGTCCTCGACCATCTACGCCAGCAAGATCACCTTCGACAACGCTGGCTCAGCGTGGAATGTCAGCGGGTCTGGAACGATCAACGTGGGCTCCGGCGGAATCGTGTTTGACGCCACGAGCACGTCGAAGTTTTCAACGATCGCGCCCACCATTGCGTTGAACCGCAACCAGACTTGGGACATCGGCTCAAACAACGTCGTATCAGCAAGCGGCGTGGTGAGCGGAAGCAATGGTTTGACGAAGGCCGGTGGTGGAACACTGACGTTGTCGGGAACGAATACCTACAGCGGCGGCACGATGCTCAACGCCGGCACATTGGTCGTGCGTTCGGATTCGAATCTCGGTGCCGTGCCGTCCTCGGCGGCGACGAACATCACCTTCGATGGCGGCACGCTTCAGCCCGAGTCCTTGTCGAGATTGACGCTCAATGCCAACCGTTCGATCACGCTCAACGTCGGGGGCGGGACAGTGAACACTGGGTTAAGTTATTTTACTTCCAGCGATATCACGATCGCCGGCGCCATCGGCGGCTCGGGCGGGTTGGCTATCACTGGCTTTGGGACGGCGGTGCTGTCCGGAATCAACACGTATAACGGCGGCACGACGATCAGCGGATACAACACGCTGCGGATCAGCTCCGACGCCAACCTTGGGACTGTGCCGTCCACGCCGACAACGAACTTGACGTTCGACAGAGGCAGGCTGCAACTCGGTTCCGCCTTCAATCTGGGCTCCAATCGAAGCATGGTGCTCAACAGCGGGGGCGGTGAGATCGACACCAACGGCTACGACAGCACCTACGGCGGCGTGATCAGCGGCAGCGGAGCGCTTCGCAAATATGGAACGGGCACGCTAACGCTAACGGGCACCAGCACCTACAGTGGCGGCACAAGGATCTCCGGCACTCTCGAGGTCAGTTCGCTGGCTGACGGGGGCGCAGCCAGCAACATTGGGGCTTCTGGCAGCGACGCGGCCAACCTGGAGCTGGCTGGCGGCACACTGCGCTACGCTGGGGCCGGTGGCAGCACCGACCGACTGTTCCGGCTGTCGATCTTGGGCGACACGATCGACGCCTCGGGCAGCGGGGCGATTCGCTTTACCAACGCCGGCGCCATGGGCTTCAGCAATGGAGGGACGAGAACGTTGACCCTCTCGGGAACCAACACGGGAGCGAACACCTTGGCAGCAGCGATCGGCGACAACTTCGGTGCCACGTCGTTGATCAAGTCGGGTGCTGGCACGTGGGTCTTGAGCGGCACCAATACCTACACGGGGCCGACAACCATCAATGCCGGAACGCTGCGCGTCAGCATCGAGTCAAACCTGGGTGCGACTCCATCGGCGGCGGCCGAGAACGTTATCTTCGGGAGCGGCACGCTGCAGTTTGGGGCCAGCTTCAACCCAAGTTCCAACCGAAGCATGACGCTGAACAGTGGCGGCGGAACCATCGATACCAACGGTTTTGATTGCACCTACGGCGGCGTGATCAGCGGCAGCGGAGGGTTGACCAAATACGGATCGGGCACGTTGACCCTCTCCGGAACGAACACCTACTCCGGCGGCACGACCATCAATGCCGGCACGCTCCAGATTGGTGCGGGAGGGACGACAGGGTCGATTGTCGGCAATGTGACCAATAACGCCGCCCTCGTCTTCAACCAGTCAAACGCTTCGGCATATGGCGGCGTCATCAGCGGCACTGGGCATTTGACGAAGGCCGGTGGTGGAACACTGACGTTGTCGGGAACGAATACCTACAGCGGCGGCACGATGCTCAACGCCGGCACATTGGTCGTGCGTTCGGATTCGAATCTCGGTGCCGTGCCGTCCTCGGCGGCGACGAACATCACCTTCGATGGCGGCACGCTTCAGCCCGAGTCCTTGTCGAGATTGACGCTCAATGCCAACCGTTCGATCACGCTCAACGTCGGGGGCGGGACAGTGAACACTGGGTTAAGTTATTTTACTTCCAGCGATATCACGATCGCCGGCGCCATCGGCGGCTCGGGCGGGTTGGCTATCACTGGCTTTGGGACGGCGGTGCTGTCCGGAATCAACACGTATAACGGCGGCACGACGATCAGCGGATACAACACGCTGCGGATCAGCTCCGACGCCAACCTTGGGACTGTGCCGTCCACGCCGACAACGAACTTGACGTTCGACAGAGGCAGGCTGCAACTCGGTTCCGCCTTCAATCTGGGCTCCAATCGAAGCATGGTGCTCAACAGCGGGGGCGGTGAGATCGACACCAACGGCTACGACAGCACCTACGGCGGCGTGATCAGCGGCAGCGGAGCGCTTCGCAAATATGGAACGGGCACGCTAACGCTAACGGGCACCAGCACCTACAGTGGCGGCACAAGGATCTCCGGCACTCTCGAGGTCAGTTCGCTGGCTGACGGGGGCGCAGCCAGCAGCCTTGGGGCTTCTGGCAGCGACGCGGCCAACCTGGAGCTGGCTGGCGGCACACTGCGCTACACTGGGCCTGGAGGCAGCACCGACCGACTGTTCCGGCTGTCGATCTTTGGCGACACGATCGACGCCTCGGGCAGCGGGGCGATTCGCTTTACCAACGCCGGCGCCATGGGCTTCATCAACAACGGTACGCGAACGTTGACCCTCTCGGGAACCAACACCGGAGCGAACACCTTGGCAGCAGCGATCGGCGACAACGTCGGTGCCACGTCGTTGATTAAGTCGGGGGCTGGCACGTGGGTACTGAGCGGAAACAGCACCTACACGGGGCCGACAACCATCAATGCCGGAACGCTCGTGGCGAGTGGCAGTCTCGCCACGTCGGCAGTATCGGTGTGGGATGGGCTGTTCGACGCTCAGGGAGCAAACCTCCTGCCCGATACGTCGACGCTCATGATCAATGGCGGCCGCTATCAGCTCGGTGGCAGTGACCTTGTCGCTGCATTCACCATCAACGGGGGCGAACTCGCCGGTACCGGGAACACACTTACGGCCGCCACCTACAGCCTCAACGGCGGCACGGTGTCGGCCAATCTCGGTGCTGGCACGTACACGATCGGCGGTGACGTCACGATCACAGGGGCTGTCGCGCCGACTGGCACCACGACAGTGCCGAACGGCAGCACGCTCGCGGTTGATAGTTCATTCACCGGAGATGTCAGCGTAGCGACCGGCGCTATTCTGGGCGGGACCGGTACGATCATGGGGAACGTGACCTTTGGTTCGGGTGCTCAGTTCACCTTCAATGCCTCAAGCCCTCTCGCCGTCTCGGGTGGGAGCGTCAGCTTCACAAGCCCCGGCGACTTCGGTGTGGACGACATCGTTGGGCTGTCGAGCCTCACTCCCATCGGCACCTACACATTGATTGCAGGAACGGTCGACACCTCGAATCTTGCTAATTTTGGTCTTTCAAATGCCTACGACCTCGGGGGTGGCAAGAGCGCCTACTTCCAGCAGGGCAGCCTGCAAGTGACGGTGGTGCCCGAGCCATCTTCACTGATGGTGATGGGCCTCATGGGCGTTGTCGGGGCCAGCATGCTTCGCCGTCGCCAGCATCGCTGAAGAATCGATCGGATGACCTGCCCCCAACGATGCCTGCCGACCGAGCCACGTGCCGATCGTGATGACGATCGCCCGGCCAGTGGCACCTCGGCATCGGTCCTTCGGACCTGCCCCCCTTAAACGTTGCTGAAGGCGTGCGCAGCTCAACTTCTAAGCCCGGCGAAGCTGCGTCAGGCGGTCGAGCATGTGCGTGACATGCTCGGCCGCGATGAGGTGACCGAACGCCGGGCATGTCGAGTGCTGGGGCAGGCCAGGAACACTCAGTGCCGCAAGACGAGCGTTGCAGGCGACGAGCCACGGCTCGTGAAGCGGATCGTCTGGATGGCCAGCGAATACGGGCGGTACGGCTACCGCCGTCCTTTCCGAGATCAGTGACGACTGGGAAACAGAACGTGCCCACCTGAACATGGAAGCCAGATGATCCACCTCTGAAAACCCGGATTTACAGAAGGGGTGTTGCTTTATCGTAGCGCCGGAGCATGGGCGCCTGGCCTTCGACGGCCGCGGCTCAGGCGAGGCGGCGCACGAGTTCACGGAAGGCGGGCCGGACAGCCTTGTGAAGGTGCCTCGCATACGAGCCATCAAGTCTGTGGATCGAGATGAGTTCCACCACATCGGCGAAATCGCGATGCATTCGCCGGGGGTCGCCTTCGCCACATGCGAGTTTCGACTCGATCAGGGCAGCCAGTGACAGCACCGGCAGGCCTTCGATGACGATGGCGATCCGCTCGTCGGCAGGGCTTGGAAGAATGACCTCGCTTCCCTTGCCCGCCCGATCGCCGGCAGCGACGAAGTGGATCGGAATACCCGCATCGGTGCGAAACTCGCGAAGCGATTCGTCCCAGGTGAAATCCGCTTGGAGCAGCGCGGACTTGATCTCTGCCATGTCTATCGGCCGCACCAGCATGTCGATGTCGATCGTGTTGCGTCGATATCCATGGAGGCAGACCGCTACCCCGCCGAGTACCACATGGGGCACTCCTGCCGTTGCGAGAATCCCGTGGCACGCCGCCGCAGCCTGCCAAATCGGCTCACTGCCGAGCATGACGTAGGTTTCCTGGGCGGTGGAGGACATGCAACAACTTCCTGTTCTTCAATCAAAGGGTACGCGCGTACACGTGCCGTGTCAATGAAATCTATCGTTCCAGTCGAGGTGCCCTCCTGGCCCTTCCTGACCCCGCCATCCTTGGAGTGACCAACCATCCCGGAGTGGCTTCAACCCATCCCCAGCGCTTGACCCGCTCCTCAACTCGTGAGCCAGGTCTTGTCAGAGAATTCTCACGCCCCGGTTGGGGCTGGAAACGGTTCTTAAATGAAGAAGCGACGCAGTGCGGAGCAGATCGTGGGCTTGCTCCGGCAGGCTGATGGGAACCTTGGGAAGGGTGCGATCGTGCCTGCCCCCTGTCGACGCCTATTGAGGCTTGAATAACCCATTCATCGCCTGCCGTCGCAACGCGACGTGGATTTGGCGTTGCTGCTCGTGAATCTACTTTTCATCGATCAATAGGTATCAGCCAGCAGACGTACTCCCTTGGCGAACGAAGTTCTGCGCGATGGATCCGAAGATGGCCAAGCAGCTTCGAGAGATTCAGAAGGAGAACGTGAGGCGGAAGAAGCTGGTTGCGGACTATGACTCGGAAATGCCGATCCTCAAGAGGGCCGGCCACCCAAACTGACGTGCCCCGAGCGTCGGTGAAGGAGGGGGAAATCCGTCCTGCGGCCCACGGCGACAAATCGACAGACCGTGACGCGGCGACTTTCGCCGTCGCCGAGCGGCGATCCACACTCCCCAGATGCGATCTCCATGACGGTCATCACGGAAGGAACGTCGTCTCACCCAGGTTGATGCTGCTCGCGGCCTGCCAGGCTGCGAGATCGATATCGTCGTTCACGAATCGTACCGAGCCATCGCAGAAGGAGACCGTCACGCCGCCGACATGCCTGCTGCGGGACACCAACGTATACGTAGCCTCCACCGGGCTGACGTGGGTGCAGGGCAGTGCGATCTCGGGCCGATCCACGCAGGTGGAAACATCGTCTGCTTTCGAGTTTGGCGTCTCTTTCGTGAAGACCTGATAGGTGCCGCCGCTCGGATTCCAAATCCTCGCCCGTCGATCCACGACCTGGCCCGATTCGGATGGCGCCTGGATCAGCTCCATGAGCAGGAGCGTCTTGCTCGTGCCATCGGTGATCTCAGCGAGCTTGGCGCCGTATTGTCCCGCGAACGGGGCCTTTCCCTTCGCATCGACAAACGGCGTCGCGGTGACATTCTGCCCCCAGTTCAGTCCGTAGCTTCCCTTGCGATCACCGCCCGCCCCCAGGGCCACTTCCATCACCCGGGGCGTGTCGCTCGGACACTGATAGGCCGGAATAACCTGCCCGACGACGGCGAGCTGCTTGTCCCAGCTCAGTTGAAAGTTGTAGAGATCCGCACGCCCTCGCTCTTCGATGAAGGGAAGGACGAATGCCACGGTGGGCGAGACCTGCGTTCCGCTCGTCGTCGTGACAAAACGCTTCCTCCCGGGTGGAAGTCGTCCTTTGGCAGTGCAGTAGTTATGCATCGCCAAGCTCAACTGCTTCACGTTATTGCTGCACGAACTCCGCCGAGCGGCCTCACGGGCCGACTGAACCGCAGGGAGAAGCAGGCCGATCAGCGTGGCGATGATGGCGATCACCACGAGTAACTCGACGAGGGTGAACGCCCGCATGCACCGGCAATTTGATTTCATGCCCAGGCCCCTTCACCGCTCATTCCGACCCACATGGCCCCACTGGGGGCGGTGCTTCGAACGAGCGACGGAAACCCCAATCAACCTTTTCCCGGGTTCGGCGAAAAAGTGCCACCACGCACGCGCCCCAAGCCGGAGACGACGCGGCCCACCTCGCCCAACACGCCGCGCGTTTCACCGCGCCGGTCCCACGGCTCACGCCGTTGGGCTTCCACGGAACCTCATGCTCCGCGTGCGCGTCCAAGCCCAAGGCCGTGAGGCCTGGGACACGCCAGGCTACTCCTCGAGACATGATTGGGCGAACGAAAGCCCGCCACGCCAAACATACCCAACACGCCGCGCGTTTCACCGCGCCGGTCCCACGGCTCACGCCGTTGGGCTTCCACGGGGCAGCAAAAGCGCCTCGCCGTTTGACGAGCGAGGGGTTGCCCATACCCCGGGAGACGGCGTCAGTGGCGAGCGGAGCCAGGATGGCGGAGCGAAGCCAATGCCGAGCGAGCCAAAGGGCAGGATGCCCGACGAGAGCGTCCGGCGACGGGGTGTGGGCAACCCCGAAGCGTTGCCTCACAGCGCCCCCAAGCCGGAGCCGACGCCAGGACGGCGGCGACGGCGCGAACGTCAGCGTGTGGGCAACCCCGAAGCGCGCCACCACTCAAGCGCCCACAAGCGCCCCCAAGCCGGAGACGACGCCGGGACGGCGGCAGACGCCTACACTGATGCGCTCGATCCCCAGGCAGCAGGACAGCCTTTGGCATGGCCACCTCGACCGGCCGGACACAACGCTCCCAGCGACTCCGCAACGCTGGCGGCCTGCACGACACGTTTCGCCGTTGGTTCGCCGGCAAGGGCTGGACGCCGTTTCCTTTTCAGGAAGAGGTGTGGCGGGCCGTCGCGGCGGGCACGAGCGGTGTGCTCCATGCGCCGACAGGCACCGGGAAGACGCTGGCGGCGTGGCTCGGCGCGGTGGCTCGAGTGGCTGCGATCGACGACGCGGCGGAAAAACCCGCGACGGGCCTTCGCGTGCTGTGGGTAACACCCCTGAGGGCCCTCGCGGCCGACACCGTGCGGGCGCTCGAAGAGCCGCTAGCGAAGCCGTCGCCGGTGATCCATGAATGGCGGGTTGGTGTGCGCACGGGGGATTCGTCGGCCGCCGATCGACGTCGGCTTCGATCCAACTGGCCGCAGGCGCTCGTCACCACGCCCGAGTCGCTCTCCATTCTGCTCTCGCTCGACGATGCGCATGAGATCTTCGGATCGCTGGAAACCGTGATCGTTGACGAATGGCACGAGCTCCTCTCGACCAAGCGGGGCGTGCAGACGGAACTGGCTCTCGAGCGACTGCGGTCAATCCGCCCCGATCTGGTCGCCTGGGGCCTGTCGGCCACGCTCGCCAACCTCGACGACGCGGTCGCTGCGATCGTCGGCCCGTCGCGGGCCGGGGCCGCGCAGCTCGTGTCGGCGGCGATTCCGCGGCAGCTCGAGATCACGACGCTGATTCCCGAACCGATGGAGCGGTTTCCATGGGCTGGCCACATGGGCATCCGGCTCCTGCCACAGGTGGTCGACGCGATCGACAAGGCTTCGACCACGCTGGTGTTCACCAACACCCGCTCGCAGGCGGAACGATGGTTCGAGGCGATCACCGCGGCGCGACCCGACTGGAACAAGGCGATGGCGCTCCACCACGGGTCGATCGATCGCGACCTTCGCACCATGGCTGAGGCGGGGCTCCGTCGCGGCACGATGAAGTGTGTCGTGGCGACGTCGAGCCTCGATCTTGGGGTCGATTTCGGTCCGGTGGAGCAGGTGCTCCAGGTGGGCAGCCCCAAGGGGATCGCCCGGCTGCTTCAGCGGGCCGGACGCAGCGGCCATGCGCCGGGCGCCACGGGACGGCTCGTCTGCGTGCCGACCCACGCCCTCGAACTGATCGAGTGCGCCGCGGCCCGAGGTGCCGTGGAGGCTGGCGTGGTGGAGGCGCGACGGCCGCTCACGGGATCACTCGACTGCCTCGCGCAGCATCTCGTCACGGTCGCCTGCAGCGGCGGCTTCCGAGAGGATGAACTCCGTGCCGAGGTGCGCCGAACCCATGCCTTCGCGGACCTCGACGACGCCTCGTGGCAATGGGCGATCGACTTCGCCGCCCGTGGTGGCCCTGCGTTGGCCGCCTATCCCGATTACGCGCGGATCGTGGAACGGTTTGGCCGCTGGTATGTCGCCAGCAAGGCGATGGCCCGCCGTCATCGCATGAGCATCGGCACGATCGCGGGCGATGCGACGGTGGAGGTGAAGTGGCTCCGTGGTGGTCGGCTCGGCACCGTCGAGGAGTCGTTCGTGTCGCGACTCGACGTGGGCGACCGCTTTCTCTTCGCCGGAAGGCCGCTCGTGCTCGCGAGGTTCGACGGGCTCACGGCATGGGTGCGCCGCAGCCGACGTTCGGCCACGATCCAGGTTCCCAGGTGGAACGGCGGGAAGATGCCCCTCTCCACCCTCCTCTCCTCCGCAGTGCTCGACCTCGTGGGCACCGCGCCGCGGACCATCACGACTCGATCGGTGGCCCGTGAAGTGGAGGCGGTGCGACCACTCTTGGAGATCCAATCCCGGTGGAGCCGCCTGCCCGATCGCGACACGCTCCTCATCGAAGTGTGGCACGGGCGAGACGGCAGCCACGCCTTCGTGTTTCCGTTCGCCGGCCGGCTCGTTCACGACGGCCTCTCGGCCCTGGTCGCCTGGCGAATCGCCCGCCACAAGCCCAGCACGCTGACGCTCGGCTGCAACGACTGGGGCTTCGAACTCGCCGGTCCTGAGTCGGCGATCGACGATGCCAGCGTGTGGCGGAGGCTTTTGTCCCCAGCCCATCTGCTCGAGGATCTGCTCGAGTGCCTCAACACGACCGAGATGGCCCGCCGACACTTCCGTGAAATCGCTCGCGTGGCCGGCCTCATCTCGGGCGGGCGACGGAGCGACCGTCAGACGCAGGCCTCCGCCGGTCTGATCTTCGACGTGCTCGCGGAATACGACCGCGGCAACATGCTGCTTGCGCAGGCCCGACGGGAGGTGCTCGAGCGGCAGTTCGAGTTTCGCCGACTCGCCGAAACGCTCGATGCCGTGGCCGGCAAGGAGATCCGTCTCGTGAAGACCGCGCGGATTTCACCGCTGGCGTTCCCGCTCTGGGCCGAGTTCGTGCAGTCGCGACTCTCGACGAAGGACTGGCTCACGCGGATTGCCGACATGGCCCGCGAACTCGAGGCCGAAGCGACGGCTCACGCCGAGGCCTTCACGGCGTGACCGCCGGCCACCCACCGTGCGCCCGATTCGTCCCACCGTGCGCCCGATTCGTCCCACCGTGCGCCCGATTCGTCCCACCGTGCGCCCGATTCGTCACTTTCGATCACCAGGCCATTGCTCGATCGAAACTGTTTTGAGAAAAGGCGAGAAATCGGTTTCACCCCCACGATGACCGGGGCGATGAGATCTGAATTCTTCCGGCCGTCATCCATCGCAAGCTCATGATCACCACGCATCTCTTCGGTCGCGCAGTCGCCGCCCTTTCCGCCTTCTGTGTCATGGCATCACTTGCCCATGCCGTCCCGATCACACTGATCGCTGATGAAGTCACGACGCAGGCCACGGTCATCACCCACACCAACAACAAGGGCTACAACGTCGTCTTCTGGAACTTCGTGCTCCCCGCCACATTCACCGGTTCCGGCACGGCCAACACCGTCACGGAGATGACGTTTCGGCTCTATCAAAACACGCCCCAGAGCGGCTCCGGCGTCGTGCCCGAAAACATCGCGATCTACAGCGGCTTTTTCGTGCCTGGAAAATACAGCACAACACAGGGCAACAATCTCTTCAAGCCGATCGGCAACTCCTATGCGACACCGGTCAGCTCCGGCACGACTCCTCCAACCGGCACCGACACGGTTCAAATCGCCGACACCATCAACCAACTCAATATGGGCACGCTCACCCCCGGCGTGAACCAGCCCTATGGCTCGCACGACTTTACGATCCCCACCACGCAAAACCCGTTCAATGGCACCACCGGCAACGCCAACGGCGAATACAGCCTCGTGATCTGGACGGAGTCGACGCAGAACTATCAGTGGAAGGGCGGCAACCAATTGCAGGTGTCCATCCCGGGCGTGAGCGGAATCCTGTCGTCGTCGACCCCGGGTTACCTTAACGGCTCCGGTGGCGGTGCTGGGATCACGACCAATCCCGGATCGCTCACCCCGGTGCCGGTCCCCGAGCCTGCCGGCTTGACCATGGTCGCGGCAGGTTGTGCCATCGCCGCCGCCTTTCGCTGCCGTCGAAGCCCGAGGTCATAAGGGGGCGGAAGTCGGTCAGGCCACCCCAAGCCCGTCCCCAGCGTTTCGTGGCGTTCGCCTCCCCTCGACGGAATGGTCCGTCCCGCGTCGCTGAGAGTCCTTCATTCAGAAGGCCCCAATCGCGTCAACGGATCCGTGAAGCTAAGGTAGGGACTTCCCCGGAGACGTGCCGTGCTCATCGACGTTGCCCCATCCCTACCCCTCACCGCGACGTCAGCCGACATCGTGCTTCTCCCCGGACGGGCCGCGTTTCTTCCGGGCTGCGCGACGCTCCTCGTGGCCGATGTCCATCTCGGCAAGGCCGCCACGTTTCGGCAGGCGGGGATTCCCGTGCCGGAGGGAACGTCGCTGACCGACCTTGCCCGACTGGAGTGGCTCGTGTTCGGCACGCAGGCCAAACGCCTGCTCATCCTCGGCGACCTCTTTCACGCCAAAAGCGGATGCACCGAACGGGTGTTCGACGAGTTCACCGAAACACGAGCACGCTTTCCCGCCACGGAGGTGATCCTCATCCCCGGCAACCACGATCGCTCGATCGGAAAGCTCCCGCCGTCGCTTGGCATCGACTCCTGCCTGCGGACGCACGACGAGCCCCCCTTTCACTTCGTGCATGAACCCGAAACGCCTCTGCCCGAGCCAGACCGCACCTGCTTCACGATCTCCGGACACCTTCACCCCACGATCTCGCTGGCTTCGCCCGGTGGCGATCGGATCACCGAGCGATGCTTCGTGGCCGGAGACGACACGCTCGTGCTGCCCGCGTTTGGCTCGTTTACTGGCGGGCATCGCGTGGAGAACACCGACGGGCTGCGGGTGTGGATGGCCCGCGACGACGGGGTGGTGGAAGTGACACGCCTCGCCGAACTCACCACCAAAAGGCGTTAGCGGCCGGGATCAGCCGAGGTCGCGAAACGCGACGAAGAGGCGATCGAGCACGTCACGAGCCGTCATCGACACGACGCCGAGGTCGGCTGCCGCGGCATCACCTGCTCGACCGTGCACCCAGGCGGCCAGCCGCGCGGCATCGAACGGCGGCATCCCCTGAGCCATGAGGGCCACCGCGACTCCCGTGAGCACGTCACCAGTGCCTGCCGTCGCCATGCCGGGATTCCCGGTGGGGTTCCGGGCCTCGCCATGGCCGTCGGTGATGAGCGTGCCCTCGCCCTTCAGCAGCACCACCGCGCCGATGTCCGCCGCCATTGCCCGCGCGGCAGCTTCGAGCATCGGACGGTCGTTGGCCTCGCGGCCGGTGGGATCCTTTCCCATGAGCCGCAGCATCTCGCCGGCGTGGGGCGTGAGCAGCCGCGGTCCAGCGTGTCTTCGGAGGTCATCGCCACCGGCGATCGCCCAGAGGGCATCGGCGTCGAACACCATTGGAATGGCGGCGTCGTGCCACAGCGACACCACGAGGCGGCGGACCGCCTCCGTTCGCCCGATGCCGGGGCCGACGGCACCCGACGTCGCCCGCTCGAGGTGTTCCACGACCAGGGGGGCCGCGGCGGACGAAAAACCAGTTCCGTCATCCGCCAACCCGAGGGTCATCACGCACGGGTCGAATCCCGCGGCAATCGGGGCCACGGCCGCCGGCACGAGGAGTTCGACAAGCCCGGCGCCACTCCGCAGAGCCGCCATGGCCGAAAGCGCGGCCGCCCCGGCCATGCCACACGACCCCCCGACCACCACCACGCGGCCATGATCCCGCTTGCTGGCATCGGGGCGTCGGGGCCGAAGACGGGGAAGATCGCGAGGAATCATGCTGGAGCGCGGATGCTGAAAGGAGCCTGTCACGCGGATTTCACCCTGAGTGTGCCGCAACCGGCGACCGTGCGATAGCGACAGGGTTTTCTCGGCCGGCCGACGCCGCCACTCGCAGCCGCCATCATTGCCTTGACGGCTTCGACGAAAAAGGGCTACCCTCGCCGCGAAATCCGACGGTTTTCGGGCCCCTCCAGGGCCTTGCCGACGGCCGACCACGCCCGCGCCCCGCGCGGCGGGCCCCACAGGAGGCTCACCCCATGTCCGCCACCCCGAATCCTGGCGACATCTTCGACGTCAAAAAGGTTCGTCGGCTCATCGAGCTGATGAAGGAGCACGACCTCAACGAACTCGACCTGCGACAGGCCGACAACCGCGTGCGCATCCGCCGTGGTGGAGAGGTCGTCGCCTATTCGGCGCCCGCTCCGGCTCCGGTCAGCGTGGCGGCACCGGCTGCGGCTGCCGGAGCTCCTGCGAAGGAGTCGGCCGCCGACGCCCGCATGCTGGTGATCAAGAGCCCGATGGTGGGCACGTTCTACAAGGCGTCGAGCCCCGACACCCCCGCCTTCGTGAAGGTGGGCGACCGCATCGGACCCGAAAAGACGGTGTGCATCGTCGAGGCGATGAAGGTGTTCAACGAAATTCCTTCTGGCGTGTCCGGCCAGGTGGTGGCCATTCTCGTTGAGAATGGAGCCCCGGTGGAGTTTGGCCAGCCGCTGATCAAGGTCGATCCCGACGCCTGATCCGGTCAGTTCCCCGGATCGAATGCCGCACGAGCCGGCGCAGGAGATGCCATGTTCAAGAGGATTCTGATCGCCAACCGGGGCGAGATTGCGCTCCGCGTGATTCGCGCCTGTCGCGAACTGGGTGTGGAAACGGTCGCCATCTTCAGCGAGGCCGACCGCGACGCGCCTTATCTCGCGCTCGCCGACGAGGCGATCTGCGTGGGAACGGCCAAGGCCGCCGACAGCTACCTCCGGATCGACCGGGTGATCAGCGCCGCCGAAATCGGCAACGTGCAGGCGATCCATCCGGGCTACGGATTCCTCTCGGAAAACTCCCACTTCGCCGAAGTGTGTCGCTCCTGCGACATCGGCTTCATCGGCCCCACGCCAGAAGCCATGGAACGGGTGGGCGACAAGAACTCCGCCCGGGCGCTTGCCCGCGAGGCGGGCGTCCCGACGGTGCCCGGCAGTGAAGGCCTGCTCGCCAATGAGCAGGAGGCGGTTCGGGTTGCCAGAGAGATCGGCTTTCCCGTGCTCCTGAAGGCCACGGCCGGTGGTGGCGGCAAGGGCATGCGGGTGGCGGCCAACGACCTGGCGCTCGCCAGCGCCTTCCAGCAGGCCTCGGCCGAGGCGCAGGCGGCGTTTGGCAATGCGGGCATCTACATCGAGAAATACATCGAGCGTCCGCGGCACGTCGAGATTCAGATCCTCGGCGACCAGCACGGCAACGTATTTCATCTCTGGGAGCGCGACTGCTCCACGCAGCGACGCCACCAGAAACTGATCGAAGAAAGCCCCTCGCCCCGGCTCCCCCAGGCGACGAGGCAGCGGATGGCGGAGGCGGCCGTGCGACTGGCAAAGACCGCCGGCTACTACTCCGCGGGCACCGTCGAGTTCATCGTTGACCAGGACGACAACTTCTACTTCATCGAAGTCAACGCCCGCATCCAGGTGGAACACCCGGTGAGCGAGATGGTCACCGGCATCGACCTGCTCAAGGCCCAGATCCGGGTTGCGGCCGGCGAACGGCTCGACCTCAAACAGTCCGACATCGTGCCCCGCGGCCATGCCATCGAGTGCCGCATCAACGCCGAAGATCCCGCGGCCAACTTCCGTCCGTGTCCGGGTCGCATCGAGCGCATCACCGCGCCGGGCGGGTTTGGCGTGCGATGGGATTCCCACGCCACGTCCGGCTACTCCGTGCCTCCCTACTACGATTCCCTCATCGGCAAGCTGATCGTGCATCAGCCCACCCGCAAGGAGGCGATCGAAACGATGATCCGCGCCCTCAAGGAACTGCGGGTCGAAGGCATCAAGACCACCGTCCCCATCCATCTCGAAGTTTTGGCCAACTCCGCCTTCCACGACGCCCAGATTGACACCACGTTCGTGGAGCGGATGCTGGCCGGTTGATCCCACCCCAGCCGCTGGAGCCCCCATGTCCGAGTCGCTCTCCCGCCCCGCCCGCGCCGTCCACCACTTCCGCCGTGTCGCCATCCTCTTCGCCGGCGGACCTGCCCCGGGAGCCAACGCGGTGATCTCCACCGCCGCCACCTCGTTCATGCGGGAAGGCACCGAGGTGATCGGCATGAAGCACGGCTACTCGTCGCTGGCCGACTACTCGCCCGCCAAGCCGCTCGTCGAGGGCCGCGACTACATCAAGATCACCCCGGAGTTCCTGAAGCGCACCCGCAGCGGCCAGGGAATCATGATCGGCACCGCCCGAACCAATCCTGGCAAGCACGTGTCGCACCCGAGCCACCTCGACGACGAGGAGCGGGTGAAGCACCTCAAGAATGCCTACGACGGCCTGCGGTCGCTCGGCGTGGAGGCCCTGATCTCGATCGGCGGCGACGACACGCTCAAAACCGCAAACAAGTTCAAGCTCTATCAGGACCGGCTGCCGGCAGACGCGAAGCGGATTCCGGTCGTCCACCTGCCGAAGACGATCGACAACGACTACATGGGGATCGACTTCACCTTCGGCTACTTCACCGCGGTTGACACCCTCGGCGGTGAGATCCGCAACCTCCTTTACGATTCGGAGGCGAGCCGCGCCTACTACCTCTGCGAGACGATGGGCCGCAGCGCCGGATGGCTCTCCTATGGTGCGGCCATCGCCGGTGAGGCGAGCCTCGTGATCAGTGTGGAAGACATCCACGGCAAGTTCCGTGGCGAGGAGACGGTGACCGGCCCCGATGGGCAGACGAGCATCAAGCCGGTGATGAACATCGACGAGGTCGTGGGACGCATCGTGAAGACGATGCGGGTTCGCGAGGAGCAGGAGGGGAAGCAGTATGGCGTGATCGTGATGGCCGAGGGCCTCGCCGAATATCTTCCCGCAAAGGCGCTCGAAGGCATTCCCCGCGACGATCACGGCCATATTTCGATCTCGCACGTGCAGCTCGGCCGCATGTTCGCGAAGCTTGTCGGCGATGAGTTCAAGAAGCAGACGGGCCGTTCACGCAAGGTGGTCGGCCTCCAGCTCGGCTACGAAGCCCGCTGCGCCAAGCCCCACGCGTTCGACGTGATGCTCGGCAGCCAGCTTGGCGTTGGCGGCTACCGTGCCCTCGCGGAGCGCGGGCTCAACGGCGTGATGGTGAGCGTGTCGGGCCAGCTCGACCTCAACTACGTGCCATTCGAGGAGCTCGTCGATCCGAACACGCTGGTGACGGTGGTGCGCTACGTGGAACGGGGCAGCGACTTCCACAAGCTCGCCCGCTTCCTCGAAACCTACGTCAACGAGTGACGCGGGCCTGGGAAGGCATGGCGGCCCGCGTCACTTCGACGTGAGCGTGCCCTTCGTGCTCGGGATGCCCGGCTGACGCGGATCGGCTTCCACCGCCACGCGGATCGCCCGCGCGGCCGCCTTGAACACCGCCTCGGCGATGTGGTGGCCGTTGCGGCCGTGGTGGAGGATGGCATGGAAGTTCATGCCCGCCGTGGCGGCCACGCTCTCCCAGAACACCTCCACGAGCTCCGCGTCGAACGTGCCGATCGTCGGCACCGGAAACTCGACCGCGAACACACAGGCCGAGCGGCCGCCGAGGTCCACCGCCACCGTTGCCAGCGACTCGTCCATCGGCACGATCGCATGGCCGTAGCGGCGGATGCCCTTGCGATCGCCGAGGCACTCGACGATCGCCGTGCCGAGGGCACGCCCGACGTCTTCCACGGTGTGGTGGCCATCGACATGCAGGTCGCCCGTGCAGGCCACCGTGAGATCGATGAGGGAATGGCCGGCCAGGAGCGTGAGCATGTGGTCGAAGAAACCGAGGCCGGTGGCCACGTTGGCCCGGCCGGTGCCATCGAGGTCGATGGTGAGGCGAATGTCGGTTTCGGCGGTCTTCCGGCTGATCGTGGCGGTGCGGGACATGGGCATGGCTGCGTGGAGGATGGGGCGAAACGTCAGAGAGTCTTCATCACGGTGAGGAAGGCGTCGATCTCCTCGTCGGTGCCGACGGTGATGCGGAGGCCATCGCCCCAGCCGGCGTAGTTCATGAACCGCACGAGGATGCCCTGCGCCTTGAGCGCCTCGTAGAAGGGCCGGTGCGGGCGGTCGGGGTGCGTGCACCAGACGAAGTTGGCCTGGCTGGGCTGCACGGTGAAGCCGAGCCGTCGCATGGCGTCGGTCAGGCGGGTGCGGGTGGCGATGATCTTCGAACGATTCTCGGCCAGCCACGCCTGGTCGTCGATGGCCGCCGTCGCCGCCGCGATCGAGAGAGCGTCGCAGTTGTAGGAATCCTTCACCTTGAGCATCTGCTCGATGATGGCCGGCTGGGCCACCGCGAAGCCAAACCGCAGCCCGGCCAGGGCATACGACTTCGAAAACGACCGCGTCACGATGATGCGGGGATTCGCCTTCACGAGCGAGAGGCAGTTGGTCTCGGCGAAGTCGCCGTAGGCCTCGTCGACGACGACGGCGCAGTCGAGACGGCCGGCGAGATCCGCCAGGCGTTCCGGCGGCAGGACGGTGCCCGACGGGCTGTTCGGGTTGGCGATGATCGCCAGTCGGAGGTCGTCGGCGGCCGCCGCAAACTCGTCGCCGAGCGTCCAGTCGGGGCGGTAGGCCACCTCGTCGCACCGCGCGCCCTGGATGCCCGCCAGCGTGCGGTAGAGGATGTAACTCGGATAGGGCATCCGCAGGCATTCCCCCTCGCCCACAAACGTCCGCACGAGGATCGTGAGGATGTCGTCACTCCCATTGCCGCAGAGGATCCACTCCGGATCGACCCCCAGCACCTCGGCGGCCCGCCGGCGAAATGCCGTGGCCATCGGGTCGGGATATTTGGCGAGGGTTCGCCCCGAGGCGGTGGCCGCGAGGGCGCGGCCCACCGCCGGCGATGGTGGGTAGGGGTTCTCGTTGGTGTTGAGCTTGATCCACTTGCCCCCCTGCGGCTGCTCCCCAGGCACGTAGCCATCGATCGCGAGGATCGCGGGGCGGACGAGCGGGCGGCGGGCGGTGGGAGGGGTGGTCATGACGTGATCCGTGCGCACGGGAAACCGGGAAAGTCTACCTCACCGGGCTGCGACGGCTTCGGGCATCACGACCGCTACGACCGTTCCAGCCGGGCCTCGACGCTCCGTCGATGGGCGGTGAGGCCTTCGGTATCGGCGAGCAACCGAATGTCGTCGGCCATCTCGATGAGGTCGGCCCTGCTCAGCGCGATCACGCTCCCGCCGCGGACGAAGTCGTTGGCCGAGAGGCCCGCCGCAAATCGCGCGGTGCCGCCGGTCGGCAGCACGTGGGACGGCCCGGCCGCGTAATCGCCCGCCGCCACCGGACTCCACGGACCGAGAAACGCAGCGCCGACATGCCGAATGCGAGCGAGCGTGGACTCAGGATCGCGGGTGTCGATCGAAAGATGCTCGGGGGCGAGCTGGTGGGCGAGATCGGCCGATTCGTCGTCGCTGCGTGTCACGACGATGCCGCAGAATCGCTGGAGGCTGTCGCGGGTGAGGTCACATCGCTCGAGCACGGCCACCCGCCGCTCAAGCGCCGCGGCCACGGCGTCGGCCAGCGACGCACTCGACGTCAGCAGAATGGCAGAACCAGGTGAATGCTCGGCCTGGGCGAGCATGTCGGCCGCGATCGATTCGCTCTGTCCGGCTTCGTCGGCCACGATCACGATTTCGCTCGGGCCCGCGATCGAGTCGATCGACACGTCGCCGAACACGTATTCCTTCGCCAGGGCCACGAAGAGGTTGCCCGGCCCGACGATCTTGTCGACCCGAGGCAGGCCTTCCACGCCATAGGCCAGTGCCGCCACGGCCTGCGCGCCCCCGGCCCGTACCACCGTCGTGACGCCGAGCTCGTGGCAGGTTGCCAGCACGTGCGGGTTTTCCGCGCCAAACGGAGTCGGCGGGGCGACCACCACGATTTCTCGCACGCCCGCGACACGGGCCGGCACGACGGTCATGAGGAGCGTCGAGGGGTAGGCTGCGGCCCCCCCCGGCACGCACACGCCGACGCGATCGAGCGGAACATACCGCTGCCGCAGGCTGCCACCACCGGGCAGCGTCACCTCCACGTCGCGTGACAAGACAGCTCGCTGAAACCGTTCCACACGGTCACGAATGCGACGGATGGTCGCGAGAAACGTCGGGTCGGCGGCCGCGTGGGCCTCGGCCATCCGCGTCGGCGACACGATCACGGTGTCGGCGATGGTGTCGGCACCGTCGATTCGTCGTGAGTAGTCGAGCAGCGCCGCGAGCCCGTCGCGTCGCACATCTTCGCAGATGCGTTCGACCACCCGACGCGGTGAAAGGGGCTCACCAAACACGTCGATCGTTTTCTGCCGGCCGGCAGGACTGACGACGTCTCCTTGGGAGACGAGTTTGCCGCGGAGGGCGTCGAGCCGCACGCGGCCATCGGGGGCGGACAGGTCGATGCGGGCGCAGAGAGGTGAGGCGTGTGTCATGGCCTCCACAGGATAGCCATCAGACCGCCAGAACGGAGTCACGGGCGTATGATCGGGAGAAAACCCCGCCTTCCGCCGCGGCACCCCTCATCGGGCCGCCATCGCCGCCGCCTGGGCCGCAAACCGGTCGGACCACAGCCCGGCCAATCGCGCGATCACCGGCGACGGCCCCGGCTCGGCATCGGCAATCTGCCGGAGCACCGCCTGCCCGCGGGCGGCGAGTGGCGACGGCTCGCCAACGGCCCGATCTCCGAAGATCGGATCAGGCGGTCCGGCCGCACGCGGCCCATCATCCTCCGCGAGCCGTCCATCGATCGCAGCGACGCGATCGAGCGCCGCATCGACATCAGGACCACGCCCGAGCGCCGCCAGCACGATCGCCTGTCGGATGAAGATGTCGGGCTGATCGGCGGCCACCACCGCGGCACGGCGATACGCGTCGAGCGCCCGACGCAGATTCGAAGCGTCACCGCCGGCGGCATGAAGATGCCGATCGCCAACCGCCACGAGCCTCGCGGCCCGCAGGCGTGCCGAGGCATTGCTTGGTCGAATCGGTGTCGGCGCGTTCGCGGCAACCATCGCCGCGTGTGCCCGAGGCACGGTGGTCGATGCGAAGCCGGGAACGAAGCCGATGCCACCAACAGCAGGGTATGGAACAAGGCCGCCTGAGAAAAAGGATCCTCCGAAGGGCGATCCGATCCAGACCGAACCACACGCGGGAACCCAGGCCGTGCCATACCACGCGGGCCAGCCAAACGACCACCCAGGCATCACCACCGGCGGTGGGGCGCACCATGCACGAGCCCCCCATCGGGGACCGCACCATGGACCGGAAGCCACGGGTCCGCACCAGCCGCCAACACGTGGCCGGCACCAGCCGCCGAAGCCCGGTCCGCACCAGCCCAAGCGCTGGACGCTCATGCTGTAGCCGGAGGCGAAGCCGGCGTTGCCATACGCAAACGTGCGGCCGCACCACTGGGCCGACACCGCACCGCCGTGCACGGCCGCGAAGACCATCGCGGCCACAACCGCCAGACGAACGTGACGCATCCTGGTCACCCTCCACAAGGCTGATGGAAAGTGTATGCCGCAAGGGACCTTCAAGGCGAGGGTTTGGACGATGGTGACAGCCGGTTTCGCGGGGACGTGCCAGGTGGTACCTTGCGGGGCGTGACAGCACGCCCTCTCCAGCATCACCTGCCACCTGCACACCTCCGGGGCACTCCGCTCGGGCAGGCCCTCGGACTGCCCCGCCCGATTGCCGCCAGGCTCGCGGCACTCCGCACCCCCGAGCGAATTCAGGACTACGTCAACAGCCTCGCCTGGAACTACGAATCGGACGGACAGACGGCCCGGTCGGCCGTCGAGGCGATCCGACACGGGGAGGCCCACTGCGTCGAGGGGGCGTTCGTGGCAGCCTGCGGCCTCTGGCTCGCCGGCGAACCTCCCCTCGTGATGGACATGGGAGCGGCACGAGGCGACGTCGATCATGTGGTGGCGTTGTTTCGACGCCATGGGCGATGGGGGGCGATTTCCAAGAGCAACAGCCCCTTCCTCCGGTATCGCGATCCGATCTACCGCTCGCTCCGCGAACTCAGCCTTTCTTTCTTTCCCCAATACGTCAAGGGCCGCCGAAAGACGCTCCGCACCTACTCGGTGGCGATCGATCTCCGGCGATTCGATCCCGCCCTGTGGATCACCCATCCGACCTTTTGTGACCACGTGGTCGATTCCCTCACCTTCGCACGTCATTTCCAGCTTTTACCCCCGGGCCAACGGGTGCGGCTGCGTTCCATCGACGAGATCGAGGCCAGGAGCAATCTCCTTCGCGATCACCCGCGGCGCGGCCGTGGCGAGGTGGCGGGGTGACGGGCGGGCCGTCGCCGAGCACAATCTGAGCATGAGCGATCCTGCCGACCACGGTGACCTTCGATCCCCCGAACCATGGGTTTCGGGCCGCGTGATCGTCAACGCCTCCACCTACAACGAGCGCGACAACATCGGCGAGTTGGTCGATCGCGTGCTCGCCGCCCGAGACGATCTCCACATGCTGGTGGTCGATGACAACTCACCGGATGACACGGGCCGCATGGTGCTCGATCGGGCAGCCGCCGAGCCACGGCTCCATGTGCTCGTGCGCCGAGGCCGCCGCGGCCTTGGCAGCGCGATCCTGGAGGGCCTGCGCGTGGCGAGAGCCCATGGCTTCGAGATCGCGGTCTACATGGACGCCGACATGAGCCACGACCCCGACGACATCCCGAGGCTGTTGGCCGCGATGGATCCTCCTGGAGGGAAGCCCGCCGACCTGGCGATCGGCTCGCGCCGGATTCCGGGCGGCCGCACGATCGGCTGGCCGCTGTCGCGGCACATCGCCAGCCATCTGGTGTGCTGGTTCACTCGATGGGTGCTCTGGGTGCCGGTCCACGACGCGTCGGGCGGATTCCGTGCGATCCGGCTTTCCCTGCTCGATCGGATCGACCCACCACAATCAAAGGGCTATGCCTTTCAGGAAGACCTCCTGTGGCGTCTTCACCGGGCCGGCGCCCGCATCGTGGAGGTGCCGATCACGTTCACCGACCGTGCGGCAGGATCGAGCAAAGCCGATTTCGCCGAAACCCGCCGCAGCATCGGCGACCTGTTGAGACTCGCCCGCCGCACCTGGCTCGGCTGGTAACGTGTCCGCGTCCTACGATTCCCCACACCGGTCCCACGGCTCACGCCGTTGGGCTTCCACGGAACCGCATGCTCCGCGTGCATGTCCAAGCCCAAGGCCCTAAGGCCTGGTGGGACACGCCGAGCTATCTCTCCAGACACCATTGAGCGAGCGGACACGAAGACGCCAAACACGCCGTGCGTTTCGCCGCGCCGGTCCCACGGCTCACGCCGTTGGGCTTCCACGGGCATACGACCCACCGAATCGAATCGAATCGAACCGCCGCGTGACCAGCGAGGGGTTGCCCACGCCCCGGGAGACGGCGTCAGTGGCGAGCGGAGCCAGGATGGCGGAGTGAAGCCAATGCCGAGCGAGCCAAAGGGCATGGATGCCCGACGCGAGCGTCCGGCGACGGGGTGTGGGCAATCCCGAAGCGTGCCACCACACAAGCGCCCCAAGCCGGAGCCGACGCCGGGACGGCGGCGACGGCGCAAAAGTCAGCGTGTGGGCAACCCCGAGCGGGGTCATCACCGGATGCGGGCGAGGAGCCGCTTCAGGGAGTCGGCCTCTTCCGGCTCCATCGCCAAGGCCGCGACACGGGCATCGGGATCCGCCAGGTTGGGCTGCTTCTCCAAGGCCGTTCGCACCGCGGCGTCGGCTTCCTCGGGGCGACCGGCTTGATCCAACGCCAGGGCGAGCGTGATCCACACATCCCCACGCTCCCGGCCGGAGAGGTCGAGGGCCCTGCGGGCCATCGCCACCGCCTCGTCCCCGCGTCCCGCGAGCCGCAACGCTGCGGAAAGGCCGTTCGCTCCGTTGAACGACATCGGGTTGCGGGCATAGGTGTCGCTCCAGAGCGCAAACTGATCGTGCCACACCCACTGCCGCTGGAGCGTGGCCGCCCCGAGTGCGAGTGCGGCCACGAGCGCCGCGACGAGCGCGGCCTGTCGCCGCGTGGCATTGGCCTTCAGCCATGACGAATCGAGCAGGCAGGCCACCAGACAGGCCACGCCACTGAGCGGCAGGTAGAGGTAGCGATCGGCGGCGGCGCGGTAGATCGGGACAAGATTCGAAACAGGCAGAAGCGGCAGCAGGATGATCGCCAGGCAGAACGCGATGCGGCGGTCGCGCCAGGCAGCCCATCCTCCGGCCCCGGCAAGGATGGCCAGCACCACCAGCGCCAACGGCAGCGGGTAGTGCTGGATCGACCAGCCGCCATAGTCGGCACAGAGATTCACCGGCCAGGCGATGAGCTGGGCATAGAGCGTGAGGATCCGCGGCTGCACCGACATTGCCGCGGCAAACGATCCGCCGGGATACACCGGAGGCATCTCGAAGATCTTCGACGGCGATGGCTCGAGGAGAAACCGTGCGGCCAGGAAGCCCGTCACGGCCATCAGTCCCCCGCCGATCGCCGCCGGCCAAAACCGGCTGCGGTCGCCCGGCCGCAGGGCCAGCCACTGCGCCGCCATCACCAACGGTGCCGCCACGCCCGACTCCTTGCTCGCCACGGCGAGCAAGCAGCAGCCGGCACACGCGGCGGCACGGCTGACGTCGAGACCCGACTCGACCCGGTGACGAGCGGACACGACCACCGCCGCGAGGGTGAACATGGCCGCCAGGAGATCCTCGCGGTAGCTCGGCTCGCAGACCGATTCGGTCACGAGCGGATGGAGGGCGAAGATGCCCGACGCGAGCACCGGCACGAGCGACGTCATCGAGGCCGTGGCTGGACGGGCATTCTCCACGAGGCTCCGCGCCACGAGCCACACCAGCACCACGTTGACCACGTGGATCACGATGCTGGTGAGGTGATAGCCGAACGGCTCACGTCCCCAGATCGACGCATCGACCATCAGCGAGGCCAGATGCACGGGCCTGTTGAAATCGAGCACGTCCATGCCGAGCACGCGGAACGTCAGCACGTTCCACCAGTTGCCCGCGTCGTGCAGGAACGGATCGGCGAGGATCTGAAGCCTCGCGTCGTAGACAAACTCGGCGGAGAGCGTCGGCAGAAACACGGCGAACGTGAGACCGGCCAGCACCCCGATCGGCCTCAGGCTCGCCCGCGACACCGATTACTTCCCCGCCGCCATCGGCTTGGCGAGCAGCACGAAGGCGAGATCACCGCCGGCGCTGCGGATCGGCGGCGCATCGAATCCGAGTTCCCCGAGCGCGTCGAGCAGGCCCTTCCCCCGATCGGGAAAGCCATTGAGGTTGATGTAGAGCCCCATGAACCCCTGCTTCTGGATCTCATCGAGCGCCGCGTTGACGTTGGCGATGTTGAACCGGATTTTCTGGGCCTGCTGATCGGGCGTCGCGCCGTCGAACATCTTCTGCTGGACCACCTTCTGCCAATCCTCCCGAGGCCGCCCCTTCATCGATCCGTACGAGTAGCGGAGGGTGCGGGTGTAGAGGTAGGGGCGGAAGTGGTCGTAGGAGGAGATCGTCGGCAGCGGCGACTCCGGGAAGTCCATCACAGGCAGCTGAAACACCATCGCGCCCGCCGGCAGCACCGATTCCATTTCGGTCGCAAACGCCTGATCGGACGCCACCTGGGAGGCGATCCGCATCATCTGTTCGCCGGTGGGGGCCCGAGGGACCTGATCCCAGAGCACCACCAGGCCCACCACGGCGACAGCACTGAGCACCGCGATCCGCACCGTGTCGGCCTCGCCCTTGGCCTCCGCCTGGCGGGTGCGGGTCGAGAGCCATTCGGCGGCATATTCCAAGGCGATCGCCAGGATCACCACGCTGTAGCGACTGCCCGTGCGAAACAGCGTGAATCCAAACGCCCCGAGGATGGTGTTGAGGCCTCCGGTGGTGAAGGTGACCACGATCCACAGCACCTGCCAGGCCGCGATCGGGACCCCCGACGGGCTCCGATCCACCACGCTTCGGGCGGTGGTGACCGCAAGGAGTGCCAGGCAGGCGATGCCCACGAGGCCGATGTAGGGGCCCTCGTCGCGCAAGGCGGCCACGAGCGGGGCTCCCGCCTGATGTTCAGCCCCAAACTTCGCAAACGACTCGGAATGGTGCGTCACCGGAGGGATCACGAGGTCGACGAGTTTGAGCCCGTAGATCTCGAGCCACTTGTATTCGCGAACGACCGCACCCTGGTTGGCCCCGTTCGCGAGGCGATACGTCCAGGTGTCGAGATTCATCAGAAAAAAGGCCGCTGCGGCGGCGGCCACCACCGCGAGCGCCGGCTTCAGCATCGCGACCGACCGGTGGCGCCAGGCCAGCGCCAGGCCACCGAGGAGGGTGATCTGGCAGAGGATGTTGGTGAAGTAGGGGCTCTGCAGTCCCGTCACGAACCCGATGCCCACGGCGCACCAGAACCGTCGGCTGCGCCACGGCATGCCCCCTTCGGTCGACACCCACCGCCACACCGGCAGAAACAGGGGCACGTGCCATACATAAAACGTGGTCACGTGGTGCGGTGATTGCGCGAAGATGAAGGGCGCGAGCCCGTACGCCAGCCCGCCGACGAACGCCCACGGGCGAAGACATCCGAGATAGCGGGCCACGAGATAGAACGTGACTGCGGCGAGCCAATGGGCCATCAGCACGCCGAAGTTCAGGGCGCCGAACAGTCCAAACACCCGCGAGAGAATCCCGAGCGTGTTGATCTGCAGTTCTTCCACAAACGGCCAGTCGTTCCAGTTGCCGTCGTTCGGCGCGCCAAACTGCGGAACCTGCTTCCACGTCAGGGGCACGAACTCCCCTTCTCCTGCCGCCTTGATGAGCGCGGTCATGTGGAGCATGTCGCCCTTTTCCGGCTCGAGGTAGGCGATCGGAACACCCCAATCGATCGCCTTCCACTTGGCGGTCGCCGTGCACCATGCCGCCATGACGAGCATGAGGAGCGCGGCGAGGAGCGTGAGGTCGAGCCCGTCGAACCAGTGGGCGGACCGGGACGGTGGCGACTCCGGCGCGGGTGAGGCGGCAGGACGCGAACGCTGGGCCATGAGAGAATCCCCGGAAGTTCCGGCAGCCGGCGGACATCGCCGGCGCCCGGGACGCGGCCGCTATGATACTCGGGACGTCGGCCATTTCGACCGCCCCAGCCCGGGAATTCCACCGTGCCCGATCGCGTCCACGCCGTGTTTCTCGACCGCGATGGCACGATCATCAACGACTGCCACTTCGTCGGCGCCGCCGAGCAGGTGGACCTGCTCCCCGGAGCCCGGGAGGCGCTCGCCAGGCTCCTCGCAACAGGGGCCAAACTCTTCGTGCTTACGAACCAGTCGGGGGTGAATCGGGGGTATTTCACGATGGCCGACGTCGAGGCCGTCAATCGACGGATGATCGAACTGCTCGGTCTCGGCTCTGCTCCGTTCTCGGGCATCTGCATCGCTCCCGAACGGCCCGACGAGCCCTCCCGATACCGGAAGCCCTCCCCACGGTTCATCGATGAGATGGTCGCCGAGCACGGACTCGACCGGCATGCAACCTGGATGATCGGGGATCGGCCGAGTGATTGGGAGGCGGGTTTGGCTGCGGGCGTGAACGTGGCGGCGATCGTGGCGACCGAGCCTGTCGCCGAGTGGGATGCCCGCCGTCGCGATCTCGGCGTGCCCGGCTACGCCACGCTCCTCGAATGGCTCGACGACGCGCCGCGATGACCGCTCAGGCGACCGTGCGACCTCGGTCGATGGCATCGACGACGTAAGACGCAAAGGGAATCGAGCAGGTCCAGCCGGGCGACACGGCATTGAGGACGTGCATCGAGCGATCGTCTCCCTCGATCACGAAATCCATCTCGAGCTTCCGCGTGTGCACGTCGAGGAGCTGAGCCCGAATGCCCGCCCTGCCCCACTGTCGCCAGTGCTGCGGCTCCACACCCGACGCGAGCTCGCCCGCGAGCGCCACGAGGTGCCGTCGTCGATACTTCCGGAGTTCCTCCACTGCCAGGCGTCGGAACTCGAATCCTGCCGACACCATCAGCCTGCTCTGGAGACCGACGATCTCCACGAGGTCGCGCGGATCGAAGCCGGCGACTCCCGCATACTGTTCGCGCCAAAACGCCGGGATGGCCGTCGGCCCGATCTTCGCATGGCCGTCGACCGTGACGGTGAAGTGCACCCCGAGAAAGGGATTCCGCAGGTCGGGCACGGGATAAATGTTGGTGCGAAAGGAGCCGCCCGCGTCGTCGCCGTAGAGGTAGAGGCCCTTGAACGGAAGAATCCTGTACCGTTCCGAAAAACCGTAGTGCTTCGCGATCCGGTCGGCATGCAGGCCCGCAGCGTTCACCACATAGCCCGGACGCCACACCGACCTGGCTGATTCGACATCGCCACCACGTCGGCGGTGAAAGCCGTCGGCGATGGCGAAAACGATCCCCTCCCGTTCGGCATCCTGCCGCATGGCCTCCACGACCGCGCCCGGATCGGCCGTCGCGGTCGTCGGAGACCAGATGGCCCGCTCACAGGTCTTCACCCGCGGCTCGATCCGGCGGGCCTCGGCCTCGTCGATGCTCGCGAGCTCGACCCCATTGGCCGCACCGCGCCGGAGCAACTCGTCCATCTGCGGATGATCGGCGGCGGTGCGGGCGACGACCAGTTTGCCGCACCGGTTGAGCGGCAGCCGGCGGGCCTGGCAATACTCGGCCAGCGCCCTGTTGCCGTCGCGGGTGAACTTGGCCTTCAGCGAATCGGCGGTGTAGTAGAAGCCTGCATGGAGCACGCCCGAGTTGCGGCCGCTGGCATGCAGCCCGCAGGCTCGTTCCTTTTCCAGCACGGTGACCGATCGCTCGGGGTTCCGTCGACGGAGTTCGCGGGCGATCGAAATGCCGACGATGCCGCCGCCGACGACGAGATAATCGGTCGTGGTCATGCGGATGGCGGAGACCGGAAAGGAGCGGTTCACAAAGGGATTGGCATCATACGCGGCCGTGATGGACTGGACAAAAACCGGCATCGGCGGGCTGGCGTTGCCCGTCCTGCATGGGTTGGTATCGTCGGGCATCCGTCGATCGTGGAGCCCGACGCCCCTCCTTCCTCTTGAAGAGCCGATTCATGCGGGTGTTTCTCATTGCGATGGCGCTGTCTGCCGCCGGCTTTGCCGTGCAGTGGGCGTGGTGGCGCATCCGCATCCCGAAGCGTCAAACCGCTGCGATCCTCGCCACGTTCACACTCGTGCTCCTGGCCGGCCTGGTGGTCACCGCAGGCCCGCGAGCGATCGCGCCACCCGCCTGGCGGCTCGAGAGCATGTGGGAGGTGCTGCACGTGACTGGCTTTCATGTCGCTGCCATGCTCGCGTATGTCGTGGCGTACTCGGCGCTCGAGGAGCGAAGCCCGAGCATGACGATCCTCTCGCGCGTGGCCACCAGCGGACCGGACGGTCGCTCCCGCGATGAACTGGAGTCGCTTCTCAAGCGGGTGTCGCCGGTCGACATCCGGATCGCCGCGATGCTGCGCGACGGCATGGTGCGTGACGAAGGGGGCCATCTGGTGCTCACCGCCAAGGGCCATGCCTGGGCCGGGCTCTTCTCGGCATGGCGACGATTGCTGAAGTTTGGAAAGGGGGGCTGAATGAACGGCATCCCCGGCTATCCGATCGTGGTGCTGGCCCCGGTGGCCGGACTTCTCGCCTACTGGTTCAGCCAGATGGCCATCGCCCGCGGCCTGCCCGGGCGAAGCCCCTATGCGTCGCTGAGCCGTGGGTTCATGGTGGGCATGCTCGTGATGATCGGGGTGACGGCCCTCGGGCTCGGCCGGCTTGAGTCCACATGGTCTGACGCGGCGGGGTTTGGGCTGCTCAATGGACTCACCTACCTGGCCCTGGCTTTCGGCTATTTCAACTTCGTGAACCTCACGGTTGCCTCGCTTCGCATCCGCCTCTTGGAGGAGGTGCTCGAGGCCGGCGGCGGCCTGTCGGCAGAAGAACTCGCGGCGGCGTACAATGCCGATTCCGTGGCCGGCCTTCGGCTGGATCGGCTCGTGCGAGGCGGACACCTCGTGGAGCGTCACGGACGACTCGTGATCGGCCGACGCCGATTCATGATCGTGGCCCGGATCTTCGATTTCCTGCACTGGTTCATCATCGGCTGCGGGCACCCAAGGAAGCATGACTGACACCGCATCGCCGATCACGCCCGTCGTGCCGCGGAAGCCGCGGCTGAATGCCGACCCCAGCGAGGAGCAGACCCCCACGGCCCAGGCGCTCACGGGCGACGTGTTCCTGAGCCTGTTCGTGGCCTGTTACAACGAGTCGGGCAACATCACCGGCACGCTGGAGACCGTGGTGGCGGCAGCCACCCGCACGGTGCCCTCCTACGAGATCGTGGTGGTGGACGACGGCTCCCGAGACACGTCGGTGCAGGAGATCCGGCAGTTCATGGCCGCCCATCCGGAGTTGCCAATCCGCCTGCTGATCAATCCCCGCAACGAGGGCGTGGCCAACAACTACGCCGAAGCGGCCTTCCGCGCCCGTGGCGAATGGTATCGCATGATCTGTGGTGACAATGTCGAGAGCGAGGAAACGCTCGCCACGATCTTCGGTTCGATCGGCCAGGCGGAGCTCCTGATCCCCTACTACGTGGAGCACCCCGGTCGAGCGTGGCACCGCCGCGTGATCTCCACCTGCTACACCTGGCTCGTGAACCTCCTCAGCGGGTACAAGCTCCACTACTACAACGGGATGCCGCTGACCCGCCGCTACTACGCGATGCGGTGGCATTCCAATTCCCATGGCTTCGGATTTCAGGCCGACCTCGTGACGCGGCTCCTGGCGCTCGGCGCAAGCTACAAGGAGGTGGGCGTGGTGGGCCGCGAGCGTGCCGGCGGCACGTCGAGTGCATTGACGTTTCGCAACTTCGCCTCCGTGGCCCATTCGCTGCAGAACATCCTGATCCGTCGGATCTCGAAGGTTCTCTACGGGTATTGCTGAACCCGCTGCGACCGCACGGCGCGACGCCGTGAGTGTTCCCACGGCCAAAAGCCAAACACGCCACGTGATCCACCACGCCGGTCCCACGGCTCACGCCGTAGGGCTTTGACGGAACGAGAATGCCACCGGTCCTCCGGTCCAAGCCCAAGGCCGTCAGGCCTGGGACACGCCTCGCTCTTGCGTACGACGCCATTACGTCAACCCTGGGCCCAAAAGCCAAACACGCCACGTGATCCACCACGCCGGTCCCACGGCTCACGCCGTTGGGCTTCCACGGAGCCACACCATCGCCCCGCCGTGTGACCAGCGAGGGGTTGCCCACACCCCGAAAGCCGGCGTCATTGGCCAGCGGAGCCAGGATGGCGAAGCGCCGGCCAATGCCGAGCGAGCGGAGGGCAGGGATGCCCGCAGCGAGCGTCCGGCGTCGGGGTGTGGGCAACCCCGAAGCGTGCCATCCCCGCAAGCGCCCCCAAGCCGGAGCCGACGCCGGGACGGTGGCGACGGCGCGACCATCAGCGTGTGGGCAACCCCGAAGCGTGCCATCCCCGCAAGCGCCCCTAAGCCAGAGCCGACGCCGGGACGGTGGCGACGGCGCGACCATCAGCGTGTGGGCAACCCCGAAGCGTTTCTCATCGCACGCCATGCTCCGCAAGAGCGACGGCGTCCACCGCCACCCATGGATCGGGAGTTTCGATGCCGAAGACCGCCTGCAACGTCCCTGCCGCGAGCGTCGTGTGCCGCGGCACGTGCTCGAGCACGACGCCTGACGCGGCCACCGACACCGGCTCGACGAGGCTGGTGCCATGTCCCCAGGCGGCCGCCAATCGACGGGCCACATCCGCATAGCTCACGTCGGCCGTCGCCGAGCACTGCACGATGCGATCAGGGTGGGAGGCGAGCGTCACCGCCGCGATCGCCTCGGCCGCATGGGCGGGCGACACGGGCGCGAGCATGAGGTCGCTGAACGGCCGCACCGGCTCCCCGCGCGTCCAGGCATCACGCCAGGAGGCAATCAGAGGAAGGGTGGAGGGAAGCACCTTGGTGAGGCGAAGCACCACGGCCTCGAGGCAGGTGGCCAGAATCGCCTCCTCGGCTTCGGCCTTCATCCGTCCATAGGCGGTCATCGGTGATCGCGGAGCGTCGGCAGGCGTCGCAGCGACCGTGCCATCGAACACCATGTTGGTGGAGAGCAACACCACCCGTGTGCCGCCCGATGACAGGCGACGGGCCAGTTCAACCGTGGCATCGACATTCACGCGATGGGTTTCGACGGCGTGATCCCGGCATTGCTGGGTGGATGTCACCGCGGCGGCCAGCACCGCACCCCGAAGCCCACGTGGCACCGTCCAGGACTCGGGCGACGCGGCAAGATCGAGCGGTACCGTGCCGGGGGTGCCCCGGCGGCTGGTGCGAACCACGGCGACGCCATCTCCTTCGAGCCGTCGGGCCACAGCCGTGCCCACGAGCCCGTCGCCCCCCACCACCAGAACCGCCCCGTCGGCCGCCATGCGGTGTCCTCGTGCAGGGCCTTCAACTCGTGGCGAACTGAATGATCGCGCGACCGGCGAGCCGCCCGCTGGTCATGTCGGCGATGGCGTCGTTGATCTGCTCGAGCCCATACCGTCGGCCCACGACGCCCGCGAGCGAGAGCCGTCCATCGCGAACCAGCCTCACGTATCGGGGGATGTCGACGTCGGGCCGGCACTCTCCACCATGCGATCCCACGAGCCGCTTCTCGAAGTGGAGCGGGAGGGTGGAAATGGATGCGGTCGCCCCCTTGGGCGGAACGCCCACCAGCACCGTGCGGCCGCGGGCATTGGTCAGTCGGCTCGCCAGGGCGATCACGTCGACGTTGCCGGTGTTGTCGATGGCGACATCCACCCCGGCGGCACCGACGATGCGTTCGATCTCGGTCGCCACGTCGGCCGTTCGCGTGTTGATCGTGTGCGTGGCCCCGAGCGATCGGGCCAGCTCGAGTCGGTTGTCGAACATGTCGATGGCGATCACGGGATGGGCCCCGGCGAGGGCCGCCGCCTGGATGATCGAAAGCCCGATGCCTCCTGCGCCAAACACCGCCAGGGATTCACCGATCGCGAGCCGGGCGTTGTTGGTGATCACACCGAAGGCCGTGGTGATCGCGCAGCCGAAGAGCGCCGCCGCTTCGGGATCGAAGTCGGAAGGAATCGGCGTGACACGATTCTCGGAGACGATGGCGTGGTCGTTGAACGTCGTCACCCAGCCGGCGTTCACCGGCCCGATCGACGAACCGTAGACGGGCGTGACCGACTCGAGTCCCGCCCCCTTTCGCCAGTGCAACACGACGCGATCGCCGGATTTCACCGTGCGGACGCCCTCCCCCACCTCGAGCACCTCGCCGCAGCCCTCGTGGCCGAGCAGGTGCGGAAGGAATCGGTCAGGCCCCTTCACGCCGTTGATCTCGCCCACCTGCGAACCGCAGATGCCGCTGGCGAGCACGCGCACCAGGACCTGGCCAAGTTTTGGCGAGGGAACGTCGATATCCTCCACCACAAGGGGGCGGCGTTGCTCGACGAGGATGGCGGCGCGGGCTTTCACGGTAGTCTCGGTGGCATGCGGCCGCGATCCCGTACACTGGGGCCGACCCGGGCGGGCCGTTCCGCCCCCGGCATCGATGGTGTACGACAAATCCTGGCGAGAGTGAAGTGCATGGGCCGTGAGGTGGACCTGCTGGAGAATTACCCCAAGCCGAAGCGGGATGTCGCCGCCCGCGGCAACGACAAGACGGACGCCGACCGGGCGATCGCCCGTCAGTTTGGCAAGGACTTTTTCGACGGCGACCGCCGGACCGGGTATGGCGGCTTCTCCTACCATCCCAGGTTCTGGCAGCCGGTGATCCCGACCTTCCAGTCGCACTTCGGCCTCACGGGCGAGTCGTCGCTGCTCGATGTGGGATGCGCCAAGGGCTTCATGCTCCATGATCTGGCGGAACTGATTCCCGGCATCACGGTGAAGGGTATCGATGTTTCGGCCTATGCGATCGAGCACGCCATCGACTCGATGAAGCCCCACGTGGCCGTCGCCGACGCCCGCCGCCTGCCGTTCGACGATGCGTCCTTCGACGTCGTCATCTCGATCAACACCATCCACAACCTCGAGCGGGCCGACCTGATCCAGGCCCTGCGCGAGATCGAACGGGTGAAGCGTCGCGGTGCCTTCATCACCGTCGACGCCTACCGCGACGACGAGGAGCGTCGGCGGATGGAGGCGTGGAATCTCACGGCCCGCACGATCCTGTCGGTCGATGGGTGGAAAGACCTCTTTGCGGAAGCGGGATACACGGGCGACTACTACTGGTTCATGCCATGACTGCGTCGGATTGCCAGGCGGCCATTCCCCGCCGAGACCTGCTCCTCCAGATGAAGCGCCTGCGGGCGCTCGAGGAGACCATTGCCGAGCGCTACCCCGAAGGCCGGATGCGGTGCCCGGTGCACCTCTCGACAGGCCAGGAAGGGGTGAGCGCCGCCGTGGGCCTCGTGCTCCGGCCCACCGACCTGGCGGTCAGCGGCCACCGGGCCCACACGCATTATCTGGCGAAGGGGGGCTCGATGCCCCGGATGCTCGCCGAGATCTATGGGAAGGGCACCGGCTGCAGCCGCGGCAAGGGCGGCTCGATGCACCTGATCGACGAGTCGGTCGGCTTCAAGGGAAGCACCGCGATCGTGGGGGGCACGGTGCCGGTGGGCACCGGGCTCGGTCTCTCGATCAAGAATCGGGGCACCGACCAGGTGGCGTGCGTGTTTCTCGGCGACGCCGTCGTCGAGGAGGGGGTGTTCTTCGAATCGGTCAACTTCGCGGTGCTGCACCGGCTCCCGGTGCTCTACGTCTGCGAGAACAACCTCTTCTCCGTCTACTCGCCCCTGTCGGTCCGCCAGCCTCCTGGCCGGGCGATCCACGAGATGGTCGCTGGCCTCGGCATCCGCACGGCCCACGGCGACGGCAACGATCCGGAGTTTGTCTACACGACCTGCCGTGGGATGGTGGACGGCATCCGGGCGGGCCACGGGCCGGCGTTCGTGGAGTTTGCGACGTATCGCTGGCGGGAACACTGCGGCCCCCACTTCGACAACCACATCGGCTACCGCGAGGAGGCGGAGTATCTCGCGTGGAAGGAGCGGGATCCGCTCACGACCTACGAGCGCCGGCTGTTGACCAACAACGTGGTCACCGACGACGAGGTGACGGCGATGAACGAGGCCGTCGCCACGGAGGTGCACGAAGCCTTCGCCTTCGCGGAGGCCTCGCCCTTTCCGGCTCCGGAAACGGCGTCCGACGATGTCTTCAGCCGGGGGGCCGCGTCATGAGCCGCCATCTCTCCTACGCGCAGGCGATCAATGAAGCCACGATGATTGCGATGGAACGCGATCCTCGGATGCTCTGCTTCGGGCTCGGCATGGACGACCCCAAGCGGATCTTTGGCACCACCGACGGTCTCGTGGAGGCTTTCGGGCGTCATCGCGTGTTCGACATGCCAACCTCGGAAGCCGGCATGACGGGCATCGCCATCGGTGCCTCGCTCGACGGCACCCGGTGCCTGATGACCCATCAGCGGCTCGACTTTTTCCTGCTCGCCCTCGATCAGCTCGTCAACAACGCCGCGAAGTGGCAGTACATGTTCGGCGGCCAGTCATCGCCGGTGCGGCTCGTCATTCGCCTGATCCTCGGCCGTGGCTGGGGCCAGGGCCCCACGCACTCCCAGAGCCTGCAGTCGTGGTTCGCCCACGTCCCGGGCCTCAAGGTGGTGATGCCGTCGTTTCCCGGCGATGCGAAAGGGCTCCTGCTGAGTGGCGCGTTCGACGACAATCCCGTCGTGTTTCTCGAGCACCGCTGGCTCCACAATCTTCAGGGACCGGTGCCCGAAGGGGATCACCGGGTGCCGCTGGGCAAGGCAGCCGTGCTTGCCGAGGGACGTGATGTCACGATCGTGTCGATGTCGTACATGACCATCGAGGCCTTGCACGCGGTGCAGTTCTTGCGTGAGTCCGGGGTGTCGGCCGATCTGATCGACCTCCGCTCGATCAGCCCGCTCGACTGGGACACCGTGCTGACGTCGGTTCGCAAGACGGGCAGGCTCCTGGCGATCGACACATCGCATGCGATGTGTTCGGTGGCCAGTGAGATCGTGGCCACGGCGGCGATCGAGTGCTTCCCGCAGTTGAAAGCCGCTCCGCAGCGGCTGACGGTGCCCGATCATCCATCTCCGACGAGCCCGGCGCTCGCCGAGCATTTTTATCCGCGGGCCGAAAACATCGTGGCCGCCGTCGCGGGGCTTCTCGACCGGCGTCTCGATCCATCCCCGCTCGTAGCGGCCCGCACGTCGCCGCACGACGTGCCCGGCGACTGGTTCAAGGGCCCGTTCTGATCCTCGAAGTGCGTTGAACCGTCTGCACGTCGGGCGTTGTCGTACGGCTCGCGCCGTGATGTTTCCCGATTCAACGATCTCCAACGGCATCGCCGCGCCGGTCCCACGGCTCACGCCGTTGGGCTTGGACGGAGCCAGTTCACACCTGCCGTCCGGCCCAAGCCCAAGGCCGTGAAGCCTGGGACACGCGAGGCTATCTCTCCAGACCCCATTGAGCGAGCGAATACGACCACGCCAAGCACGCCGTGCGTTTCACCACGCCGGTCCCACGGCTCACGCCGTTGGGCTTCCACGGGACAGAGACGCATCGCATCACCATCGCCCCGCCGTGTGACGAGCGAGGGGTTGCCCATGCCCCGGGAGACGGCGTCAGTGGCGAGCGGAGCCAGGATGGCGAAGCGAAGCCAATGCCGAGCGAGCCAAAGGGCAGGATGCCCGACGCGAGCGTCCGGCGACGGGGTGTGGGCAACCCCGAAGCGGAGCCCCAAAGGCCGTCGTGCCACGCACGGCGGCCACAAGCCGGAGCCGACGCCGGGACGGCGGCGACGGCGCGAAAGTCAGCGTGTGGGCAACCCCGAAGCGTGTTTCAACGATACGCCGTAGAGTGCACAAGCGCCCCAAGCCGGAGCCAACGCCGGGACAGCGTCGCCTTTTACGCCTTGTGCACGTAGTCGGCGGGCACGTGCTTGAGACGGTCGAGGTTTTTCTTCAGCCAGGCGATGGTCTCGGCGATCACGTCGGCGACCGATCGCTTCGGCTCCCAGCCAAACTCGGTGCGTGCCTTCGTGCAATCGAGCAGGTAGGCCGAGTCTTGTGCCAGCCGTGGCGGGGTGGTCTCCACGGCGTCTTCGAACCTCACGCCGAGTTGGCGGCAGATCTCCTCCACCACCTCGCGAATCGTCTGGTTCTGGTCGGTGGCGAGATGGTAGACGTCGCCGGGAATGCCCTTTCGGGCCACCTCGAGCGTGCCGCGAGAGACATCAGCCATGTGGATAAACGACCGCACGCTCGTGCCGCCCCCCTCGAGCCGGAGCTTCTGGCCAGTGAGCACACAGAACACCGTTCGCGGAATGATGCGGTAGAGCGGCTGGCCCGGACCGCAGACGTTCGCCGCCCGGGTGAAGGCGACCGGAAACCCGAAGGCCCTGCGGTAGGCCTGAAGATTCATGTCGCAGGCGGCTTTCGACACCGCGTAGGGCGTGCTCGGGTTGAATGGAGCCGTTTCCTTCACGAGGCCACTGGTGCTGCCATACACCTCGGGCGTCGAGATCTGAACGAACTTCTTGAGAAAGTCGAGCGACTTCAGCCGATCCACGAGCCTCGCCGTGGAAACCACGTTGGTCTGATACCAGTGCTCGGGGTGCTCCCAGCTCTGGGCCACCATGCTCTGGGCGGCGAAGTTGACGATGTATTCCGGACGGGCCTCACGGATCACCGCATCGATCTGATCGAGGTCACGGTTGAAATCAAGCGCGTGGAAGGTGAACCGGTCGTGCGGGGCCCAGCGATAGGGCAACAGGGCTTCGTCGGGCTCAGGCGAACGGCTGATGCCGATGACGCGGGCACCGTCGGCCAGGGCCTCCGCCACGAAGGTGGCGCCGGAGAACGAGTTGCTGCCGAGGACGACGAAGGTTTCGGGAGACATGCTGGATCCTGGCGGGAAGAAACGGTGCAAGCCCGTCGTACGGCACACGACGTGCCGGCCCGTTTATTGCAGGTGAACGGCCTTCATCGTCTTGATGTTCGAATACCGCGTGTCGGTCATCGAGTCGGGGAGCTTGCCCGCCTTGAAGGCCTTGATCAGGTCGCGGGCGCCGTCCTCGATCGTGTGCGTGGGAACGAAGCCCAGCACCTTCTGGATCTTGTCGGAGTTGATGCGGTAGGAGCGGATGTCGTCGGAAGGCGTGGTCACGATCTCGATCTGTCCCTTCTCTGGCAGCTCTTCCTGCACCACCTTTCGGATCACCTCCGCCGTCTCGGCCACCGAGTAGTTCTGGTAGCCGGCGTTGAAGATCTGGCCGGCGATCTTCTCATCGGCCACCTCCAAGAGCAGGCAGTAGAGGTCGACCATGTCGGCCATGTGGAGGTTGGGCCGCATCTGCACGCCGCCAAACACCGTGATCTTGCCGTTGTTGACGGCGTGGTTCGTGAGGATGTTGACGGTGAGATCGAGCCGCTGACGGGGCGAATAGCCGCAGATCGTGGCTGGACGCACGGCGACGGTCGTGAACGTCGGCGACTGCTCCGCAAAGAGCAGCGGCTCGCAGGCTGCCTTGTATTTGTTGTAGAGCGACACCGGCACCAGGGGATGCTCCTCCGTCACCTGCGGCGAGTCGCTCACGCCATACACGCTGCCCGAGGAGGCGAAGATGAACCGGCGAACCCCAGCGTCCTTGGCCGCCTTCACGGTCGGCCCGAAGGAGTCGAGGTTGACCGACTTCGAGAGGTCAGGGTCGAGCTCGACACTGGGGTCGTTGGAGATGCAGGCGAGGTGGATGACGGCATCGGCCCCCCGAACCGCCTCCCTCACGGCCGCCTGATCGCGTACATCCCCCTTCTGAATCTCGAGCCGGGGGTTGTCTCGCACGGAGGCGAGGGCCTCTTCCCCGTAGATGAAGAGGTCGAAAACCCGAACGCGGTAGCCTTCCTCGAGGAGCCGCGGCACGAGCACGGCTCCGACGTATCCGGCTCCGCCGATCACCGCCACCGTCTCAAACTTCTTCTCGCTTCCAGAAGCCGTCATGTGAGCTCTCCGTCCGCCATTTGCACGAGATCCATCCACCGGTGCAGGGCCGCGGCGTGGGCGGTTTCCGTCTGGCCGTAGGTCGGCGCCGGTACGTAAAGGTTGAGGTCGCCCCGGCTGCGAAGCGGGTTGGATCCGTCTTTGCCGGTCAGCGTCACGATCGTCATTCCGAGATCGGCGGCCACCGCAGCGGCCGCGAGGATGTTGGGCGACTTCCCCGAGGAACTGATGGCCACGAGCATGTCGCCCCCCTCGCCCCGACGGCGAAGCGGTTCGGCAAAGACCTGTTCGTAGGAGATGTCGTTCGAGATGGCGGTGATGAGGGCGAGGTCGAAGAAGGTCTGCGTGTGAACGCGGCCGTTCTTGGCGAGGTCGGCGGCGAAGTGGCTTGCCATCGAGGCGCTGGCACCATTGCCAATCATGTAGACCGTGTGCCGCTGGTCGCGCACCCGCAGCGTGAGGTCCCGCCACTTCCCGTAGCCGGCGTCGCTCGTGAGGGGAGTGCCGTCGCGGGCCGTAAACTCCGCCCGGTGGAGCACGGCGGCAAGGTCATCGACGTAGCTTTTCCAGGTATCGGACATCGTTCTCTTTCGACGCTCACTTGAGGAGGGATTCGATCTGCTTGCAGTAGGCGATGCGATCGATTGCATCGCGGTTGGCCACGGTGGCCACGGCGAGAGCACCGGCCGCGTTGCCGGCAAGCCCAACGACGTCGATCGGGGCACCCTGCACCGCCAACAGGGACGACACCGAAAGAAACGCGTCGCCCGCCCCGATGCGGTCGACCACCTTACCGGCCACCGCGGGGATGTCGATCACACCAGACGCCGGATCGCAGCAGATGCAGCCGTTCTTCCCGCGGGTCACGATCAGCCGCTGGCAGCCGAGTTTTTCGTAGACCTCCTGCACCAGACCACGCACGGGGCCGTGGCGGTCGCGGGATTCGATCCGAACCTCGGTCTCGGTGGCCGTCATGTAGTCGACGCCAGGATACTTCGAGAGGGCGTGGTGGCCGAGGTTGCCCGCGTTGCACTGGGCGTTCACCGCGAGGAACTTGGCCCGCTCCCGGAGGATCTTGCGCGCTCGCTCCGACAGCATCGAGTGGCCGAAGTCGATCACGATCACGAGATCGTACTGCGGCACGTGCTCCATCAGCGCCTGGCAGACAGCCTCGTCTTCCTCGGGCGTGAGGGCCGCGTCGTTGATCTCGTACACCTCCATCAACTTCAGGAAGAAGTAGTGCTCCACCAACCGTCGCTTCACGATCGTCGGGGAGTTCTTGCGGTGGAGGTAAATCCGCTTCACGTTGGGCTTGAGCTTGCCCTCGATAAACGCTTCGTGTGAGTTCTCGGTGCCGAGCTGGGTGAGGCAGGCCACCTCGTCGCAGAAGCTCGCCACGTGGTTGGCCGCGGCGAGGATGCCGCCGGCGAACTTCTCGCTCGAGAGCCGCTTGACGACCATCGTCGGCTCCTTCGACGACTTGCCGATGGCCTCGCAATACATGTATTCGTCGATGATCGGTTCACCGACGAGGAGCACCTTGAGTCCCTTCGCCTTCTGGAGGTAGTCGAGGATCTCGGCCGCCGGGTGCCGCCTTGCAAAGTCGGCGAGATACGTCTGCACCTCGGGGGGCAGCACACCCATGTGCTGGTTGATGAGCGAGGTGGAGCTGAAGGTCTCGCCGCTCGTGAAGGCGATCCTGCCTCCTGCTTCCTTCACGGCCGCCTCTTCCTCGAGAATCTTTCCGGTGACGTCCTTCGAGGTGTCCTTGTAGTCGGGACCCTTCACGTAGATGTCGGGCCTCAAAAGCCGGATTGCCTCAACAGCCGTGGGCGTGGGGTTGACGGCGACGAAGTCGACACACTCGAGCGCCGCGAGCACCTCGGCGCGAAGCTGCTCGGTGAAGGCCGGGCGGTGCGGCCCCTTGTTGACGTGCTTGTCGGTCGTCAGGGTGACGACGAGCACGTCGCCCATCGCCTTGGCCTCTTCAAAGTAGCGAAGGTGGCCGACGTGAAGGAGGTCGAAGACCCCGTGGCAATGCACCACCTTCCTGCCTTGGCCACGGAGGCCGGCGAGGGCTGGCGCGAGTTCGGAAAGAGGCTTGATCTTGTCGCGGGCGGTCATCGGCGGTGGACGGTTCCCTCTGTCTCCGAACGTTCCGGGCACTCCCGCACTCTACCCCAGCAAACGGCCCCATTGAAGGAGCGGCCGCCCCGCGGCCGGAGGTGGGGATTCGGCTGCGCCGCTTGTGGCGGTCGTATCGGCACCCTATCCTGCAAAATCGGTGTGTCTCGCGGGTTTTGGCGGGAGATCACCCCCGCAACCGATCTCCTTCACTCATCCTTTTTTCGGAAACCATGGGCAGCATCACCCCCCTTGTCGCCTGCCGCTGCTGCGGTGGATCCGGCCTGATCCGCGTCGTCGACCTGGGGGAGCAGCACCTCACCGGCGTCTTTCCGAAATCGATCGAGGAGCCCGTCAGTCGAGGGCCGCTTCGCCTGGTCTGGTGCGACGAGTGCCACCTCGTTCAGCTCGACCACAGCTACGACGCCGGCGAGATGTATGGAGACAACTACGGCTATCGATCTGGCCTCAACAAGTCGATGGTTGATCACCTCACCAACAAGTGCCACGCGCTCGAGCGCGTGGCGGGCCTGAAGGCTGATGACCTGGTCATCGACATCGGCAGCAACGACGGCACTCTGCTGAAATCGTACCGCACCGCCGGCCTGCGTCGCGTCGGCGTCGACCCGACCGCCGGAAAGTTTCGCCACCACTACGAAGGCGCCGCCGAGCTGGTGGTCGATTTCTTTTCTCGTGAACGCGTCGTCGCTGCCCTTGGATCTGAGGCACGCGCCAGCCTCATCACGTCGATCGCCATGTTCTACGACCTCGAATCTCCTCGAGCGTTCATCGCAGGGATTCGTGACACCCTCGCCGACGACGGCCTCTGGCACTTCGAGCAGAGCTACATGCCGTCGATGCTCCGGCTCAACTCCTACGACACGATCTGCCACGAACACCTCGAGTTTTACTCCTTCACGGTTGTCCGCGACATGCTCGAGGCCGAGGGCATGAAGGTGGTCGACGTGTGGATGAATGCCGTCAACGGCGGCAGCTTTGCGATCACCGCGGCCCGACGGCACTCGCGCCACGAGGAAGCGACGGCCATTTCATCCTGGATCGTGCAGCGAGAGTCCCATCTTGGCCTCGCCAACCCCGCCGTCTACCGGGATTTCGAGCGCCGGGTGTGGGAGCACCGCCAGGAACTCCGGAGCCTGGTCCAATCCCTCACCGGGGCCGGCAAGCGGATCATCGGTTGCGGAGCCTCGACGAAGGGCAACGTGATCCTTCAGTTCTGCGGCCTCGGCGCCGACGACATCATGGCGATCAGCGACGTGAACGAGGAGAAATGGGGCCGGATCACGCCGGGAACCAACATTCCGATCGTTTCCGAGGCAGATGGCCGAGCCATGCAGCCCGACTACATGCTGGTGCTTCCGTGGCACTTCAAGGACGGCATCGTACAACGCGAACGAGCGTTTCTCGAACGTGGAGGACGGCTCATCTTCCCGCTTCCCGAGATTGAGATCGTGGGCTACTGATGCGATGCCTCGTGATCGGTGGATCGGGGCAGGATGGCGCGCTCGTCTCAGCCCAACTCCTCGCCGAGGGGCACCGCGTCGTGTCGGCTTCTCGAGGCCCGTCGCCACTCGCTGCCGTGGACTCGCGAGCCATCGATGTGCTCCACCACGAGTCGCTCGCTCGTCTGGTGTCTGACGTTCAACCGGACGAGATCTACTACTTGGCGGCCCACCATCGCTCTTCGCAGGACGGGCCGCCTCCCCTCGACGTTGATCTCGCCGGCTGCCTTGCGGTTAATGCGACGTCTTTCGCCGCTCTGCTGGCGGCGGTGGCACAACACGCCCCCGCAGCACGTACGGTCTACGCCTCGTCGTGTCGGATCTTCGGTCTTGGTGATGGCCGCCTGCTCGATGAAACGACGGCACGGGCGCCGAGCTGTCCCTACGGCATCTCGAAGGTCGCCGGAATGTCGGTCGCCGAACTCTATCGAACGGACAAGGCGATGCACGTCGCATCAGCCATTCTTTTCAATCACGAATCGGAACTGAGACCGGCGACATTCCTCTCGAAAAAACTCGCAGTCGCCGCGCTTGCAGCCCGTACCGACCCCTCGGTGCGGGTCACGGTCGGCAATCTCGACGACGTGGCCGATTGGCAGTCGGCTCGCGATGCCGCCTCCGCCCTCGTGGCGATCGCCCGAGCCGATGGAGGCGATGACTTCGTCGTGGCCTCTGGTCACCTTCACACGGTTGCCCAGTTCGCCGACGTGTGTTTTCGGGCGGTTGGCCTCGACTGGACTCGCCACGTCGTGGCGAGTCCGGCGGAAGGACGCCCCCGCTGGCGTCTCGTTGGTGATTCAAGCAAACTCTCCAATCAAACGGGGTGGCGTCCCACCCTGGGATTCGAGGCGATGGTAGAAGACCTGGTGGCGCGGACAGCCCGTCATGACCAACAACGACCTTCTGATTTTCATTCCTACCTATAAGGAACGTGAAAACGTTCGCCTCATCGTCGAGGGGCTCCGGTACAACCTGGGGCCCGTGCCGATCCTGTTTTGTGACGACAACTCACCCGACGGCACATACGAGGCGATCATGGACCTCGCGAGAGACGACGGCGCGATCGACGTGATCAGAAGGCCTGGGAAGCTTGGGATCGGCTCCGCGCACAAGGACGGCATTCGGGAAGCCGGACGCCGTGGGTATCGGCGTCTACTCACGCTCGACTGTGACCTCACCCATCAGCCAAGCGACTGCGCCCGCTTCGTCGCCTGCGAGCGAGGCGATGTCGTGGTCGGCAGCCGATTCGCCGATCGCGAGTCGCTCGCCGACTGGAACTGGCTCCGCAAGGCCCTCACCCGCGGCGGGCACCTCGCCACCACCTGGCTGCTGCGTCTCCCCTACGATGCCACCGGAGCCCTTCGGCTGTACCACCTCGACCGCCTCGGCACCGACTGGCTCGACTCGGTCAAAAGCGACGGCTATGCCTTCTTTTTTGAGAGCCTGATGGTGCTGCACGCCCGCGGCGCCGCCATCGAGGAACTCTCGATCCGCCTTCCCAAACGCACGTACGGCAACTCCAAAATGTCGATTCGCGAACTGTTCAAGAGCGTGATGATGATGCTCCGGCTCGCTGCCCGCCGCCGGGAGATCACCCGCCCATGACATCATCGCCACCGACACCCGAGCACAACGCCCCGCCGAAGCACGAAGGATGGGACGCCTACTGGGCAACCGATGCCCGTGGATCGCATCGACTCTATGCCTTGCTGGCGAGCGTGTATCGGCGAATTTTCATCTGCACGCGGCTCGCCTGGTGGCTGAAACACCGTTTCCCGAAGGGGGCACGGCTGCTTCACGCCGGCTGCGGCAGCGGTGAGGTCGATGCTCTCGTGACGCAGCACTTCCGCATCACCGGCCTCGACATCTCGCCCGGCGCCCTCGAACGGTATCGCCGCAACAATCCCCACGCCGAGGGCACGATTCACGCCGACCTGATGAACCTTCGAGACGTGCCTGGCGGCTACGACGGTGTTTACAGCCTGGGAGTCCTCGAGCACTTCACGCCCGACGAGATCCGGACGATTCTCGACAATATGCGGCTGGTGCTCCGACCGGGCGGCACGATGATCGCCTTCTGGCCTCTCGCCTCCGCGCCCAGCGTCAAGGTTCTCGGATGGTGGCACCGTCTTCTCAACCGCGACGGTCATCGCGCCGTGGAACTCCATCCGCCGGAAATCACCTTGATCCGGTCGCAAGCCCAGGTCGAAGACATCATCCACTCGGCCGGCTGGCGGCTCGTCTCGTATTCAGTCTCCCCATCCGACCTCTACATTCAGGCTGTCGTCGTCTGTGAGTGACTTTGAACCTTCAGTCGCAACGGTGTCGCCCGCCGTCGCCACGGAGCGGACTCCTCCGCCGGGCTGGGTCTGGATCGTGGTGGCCGGCATTCTCGCGCATTGGCTCGTGCCGCTCACCGACTACGTTCTCTGGGACGGCTGGTGGTATGCCTCCGATCTCGTCCGCACGGAAGGTCCGAGCACCATGGCCCGCCTCTTTCACGAAGTGGGCCGTCCGCTCGACATGATGTTTTACGCGCCCATGCGCTGGCTCGGCGGAAACCCCGTCGTTTGGTCGAAACTCTGGAGCTCTGCCGCCTGGATCGGCTCCGCCGTGGCCATGGCGGACGTGCTTCATCGTGCGGGGCGAGCACCGAAGGCCGTCGCCGTCGCGGCTGCCGTCCTCGCCGTCACGCTCCCGGTCTTCGACCTGCTTGGCGAACTGGCGCTCTGGATGAACGTCGGGGCGATCCTCCTGTTCTGGATCGGCTGGGTGATCGTGTCGCGTCTGCCTGCCATGTCGGGCTGGCCATCGGCAGGGGCACGACTCGCGGCCCTCTCACTGTTTTTTGTGTCGTTCGATCTCAACTCCAACCTCGTGATGTTCTACGCCGTCGCTGTAACCCTCGCCTGCCTGAGGAGTTCGGAATCGTCGTGGAAGGCCTGGGGCGTTCGGATGGCATGGCTCGCGATCCGGCACGCCGACTTTCTCGCGATGCCGGTGATTTTCTGGGTCTGGAAAACGGTCTTCACGCCGACGAACGGCTACTACGCCACGGGCTACAACCAGCCTTCACTCAATCCGATCGGCCTCGCAGTTGGCTATCTGGTCATGGCGTCCAATTTTCTCGTGACCGGTGTTCTTGAGCTCCTCAGCAACACGCCCTGGATTGTCGTATCACTCGCAGTGGGCGCTGGGTTTGCCTACGTCCTACGGGTCTCACACTGGCGGGCTCCCACCCCGGTCCCCATGCGTCTCGGACTGTCGCTCGTCGCTTGGGGCTTTTTCCTCCTGCTCGCAGCCGGCTTCCCGTACATCGCGGTCGGGCAACCGCTTGCGAGCGAGGGTTGGTGGAGTCGCAACTGCGTCCTCTGTGGGCTTCCATTGGGACTCATCGCATGTGGCATGGCGACACTCATAAACGCCATCTGGCTTCAACGGCACTCGACCGCGTGGCTTGTCACCGTCGCGATTATCGCGGCTCTTGGCATTGGCGCCACGAACCGCAACTACCTCGTCTATCAGGCCTTCGGTGCAAAGCAAAAGGCCGCCCACCGCATTCTTCACGACGTGATCGAGCAGACTGGCTCGTGTGTCGTTCAGGTGCGTGACTACATGCCAGTCCCTCATACGATTCCCTACTACCCTCCCATCATTTGGTCATTCATCGCCAGCGGAACGGCAGCATCGCCACGTGCCTTCGCGTTCGACAGTTCCGGCATCGCTCCTGACCGCTACGAAGCCGGGGTGGATGGTGATGCAATCAGAATTCCGCCGCGGCTCCAACTCTCTTCCCGCGCATTGAAGGACTCGATGGAGGAGACAACGCTTCCCTATGCACTCGAATCGGTTCCCCTTCGTGGACCACAGGTCCTCGTCACCCTCGACCCTGCACGAAAGGATTTACCGGCTCCCCAACTCGGCCTTTCCTACCTTCTGCTTTCGTGGTTCAGCCCCGAAGAACGCGACAAACTTGTCGCGAGTCTCATTCAACCCACGACCTACGCCATCGGTCCCGTCGAGTGACTCCCGTGACGCCCCGCACTAGTCATTCACCATCTTCCTCTTCACGACACGACGGGCCCGCTGTCCTGGCGGACATCGCACCGACCATTCGCCATCGCTTGGCATCATCGGCTCTTGTGTTCCTCCTCGCCCTGCTCGCCCATGGACTCGTCCTTCTCACCGACTTCCTGATCTGGGATGGATGGTGGGCCAATGCCGATCTCGGGCTCCCCGATGCGGGCATCCTCACCCGCCAACTGACGGAAGCCGGGAAGCCGATGGAGGGGTGGTTCCTCGCGCCGCTCCGGCTGCTGGGGTCGTTCGAGTCGCGCGTGATCGCGGCCAAGGCGGCCGGTGTCGCCTGCTGGGTCGGGTCGTTTCTCGCCATGCACGTCTGCCTGCGACGGCTGGCCAGGCTCCCCCTCGCCGTGGCCACGGCAATCGCCTGCCTCGCTGCCGTGGCGCCTGTGTACGAGGTGCTCGGCGACGTGTCGCTCGTCATGTATCCGGCCGGGGTGCTGCTGTTCTGGATCGGCTGGGTGCTCGTGGCCGACTCGCTCGACCGTCGTGGCACGGCCGCACTCTTCGTGCGGGCCGCCGCCCTGGCCCTGCTGTTCGTGTCGTTCAACGTCAACTCGCTCCTGGTGATGCACTACGCGGTCGCTGCCACCTTCGCGATCCTGCGGCTGCGGGATCTGCGGTGGCCCGCGCTTCGAGGGCGGGCCGCCCAGGCCGCGATGCGTGCACCCGACCTCCTTGCCGTGCCAATCGTGTTTTGGCTTTGGAAGAGCGTGTTCACACCGACCAGCGGCCACTACGCCGACTACAACCGCGTGGCCTTCGAGCTTCCCAAACTCGCCCTCGGCTGCCTCGGCCTCGTCGTCGACTTTCTCACGCCGATGATGCGCGACGCGATCGCCTCCGGCGTGTGGCTGCTCCTTGCCGCGGTGGCAACGGCGGCTACATGGTGGCTCACCACCCGTCGGCCCGAGACGACGGCAGCCGCGGAGCCCGAGCCCTGGCTCGGCGAACGGCTCGTGGCATGCGGGATCGCACTCATCGTCGCCGCGGCCTTTCCCTACATGGTCGTCGGGCAGGCGATCATGTCGTATGGCTGGTGGTCGAGAAGCTGCCTGCTCTTCCCGCTGCCGATCGCGATGACGATCGTTGGCCTCCTCTTGTCCATGAACCGTCGGGTGCTCCCAGGCCGCCCTGCCGCATGGCTCGTCGGTACCGTGGCGATCGCGGTGCTTTTCCTCGGAGCCTGCTGGCGCGACACCCTCACCATGCAGGCCTACGGCGCCAAACAGGCGGCCATTCGCCGCGATCTCCAGGAACTGATCCGGCGGGATGCCCCAGCCGCGATCCAACTCCGGGATTACTACCCCATCCGCGGCACCAACGACTTCTACCCGATCGCCATCTGGACGTTTCTGGCGGCCCCGGCCGACGCCCTCCCGACGACCCTCGTGCTCGAAACGGGAGGCACCGTTCCCGGCCGCGTCTCCGTGGGCGACGACGTGAAGCAGGGCGCCGACGGCAAGCCGATGGTCGTCATGGGCAGGCTTCCACTCTCGTCGGCCGAGCTCCAGCGGCTCATCGACACGGAAACAGGCATGCCCTACGCGATGACCGCCATCCGCCGCACGGGGCCGCACCTGCTCGTCGCGATCCACCCGGCAGCACCCGGCAGCGACGACGGCCCTCGCATCGGCATCGAGTATCTCCGGCGACGATGGCTCGCCCCCGACACGCTGAACGACTACGTCACGTCGCTCACGCGCACCCTCGTCGAACCGCTGCCACCGATCACGAACTGATTGGCTTGTATCCCACGGCGACCATGTTGCCGACGGGCAGCGGAATCGTTATTCGACCCAGCCAGGTTTGCCGTGCCGCGTCGCACACCCGTCGCTTCAGGCCGCCCGGCAGCGGAGCCAGCCTGAGCCAGTAGTGCAGCGGATAGCGGTTGGTGATGTGGCGAGCCTCCACGCCCGCAAACCCACAGCGTCGCAGCATCTCCACCATCGACCGCCGTGAAAAGAGCTGGAGATGCTCGATGTCGAGGATGGGCGACCGCCGCCCGAGCGCGCGATTGACGACGTGGCGATAATCGTGATCGACAACGAGCAGCGCCCCGCCCGGCTTCAGAAGGCGGAAGGCCGCCCGACAAAACTCCATCGGATCGGGAAGATGCTCGAGCGTTTGGAAGCAGGTGATCAGGCTCGCCTCGCCGGCGGGATACTCCTCCTCGCGAAACGCCCCGTGACGGATCCACGGCCGCACTCGCGGCGAGGCCGCCGCGATCGGCGCCGCCGATGGCTCCACACCCATCGCGGACTCAAAGCCCGCGTCGGCAAGTTCCGTGAGGAAGGCTCCGTCGCCCGCCCCGACGTCGATCGCCATGCCCAGATCGGGCAGGCGACTCAGATAGGGCTTGAGGATCCGGCCGTACGTCCGCGCCGCACACGCAGCCTCGGCTCCCGAATCATAGGCCGCCTCACCGTAGGCCCGGACGAGGCTCTCGGCCGCCGGCACGGGACTGGCGTAGACGAGGTCGCACGTCGGGCACTGCACGAGACGATAGTGCATGTACTCGGGCACTTTCCGAGAGGCAAAGGCATGCTCACCGAGCTTCGAGAGGTCGTAGGCAGCCTCGGCAAAAACCCGTGAATCGTCGGCGTCCCCGCAGACCGGACAGGGCCGGGCGTGATCGGGCGCCATGAGCCCTTCCATGCCGGCCATCATGACGCCGACCGTGGCCCGGCCTGCTCCGTCGCCGCGCCGATCGCCGGCGCGGCGGGCCTGACTTCCCCATCGCGAATGATGCTCCGCCGGATGAACACCGGCCTTCGCTTCACCTCCTCGAAGATCTTCGCGATGTATTCCCCGACGAGTCCGACAGCGAACAGATTGATCGCGCCGAAAAACAGGATCAGCAAGAGCACGGTCGTAAGCCCGCTCGGCGTGCCCGAGGGATTGAGCAGCCGGTAGGCAAGCTGAAACACGCCGAGGGCGACACTCGCGGCCAGCAGAATGGCCCCGGTCACGCTGAGCATCGTGAGCGGCACGTTGCTGAACGAGAGGATCCCCTTCTTCGCCCAGCCGAGATTGCGGGCGAGGCTGTTGGTGGTGATGCCAAACATTCGTTCCGGCCGCGTGTAATCGACACCGGTCTGCCGGAAGCCGGCGAAGGCCCGAAGGCCGCGCAAGAACAGATCCCGCTCCGGAAACTGGAGGAGCACGTCCACCACCCGACGGTCGAGGAGCGAGAAGTCGCCGGCATCGTGCGGGATCCGCACGTAGGAAAACCAGTCGAACACGCGGTAGAAGGCCTTGTACGCCACCTGCATGAAGGGCGTCGCCTCCCGCTTCACGCGGCGTCCGTAGACCACGTCGAAGCCCTCCCGCCATGTCGCCACGAACTGCTCGATCAGTTCCGGGGGATCCTGGAGATCGCCGTCGAGCAGGACGCAGGAGTTTTTCGACGCCAGTTCCATCCCGCTGCGAAACGCCGCCTGCGAGCCAAAGTTGCGGGAATGGGAGATGCCGATCACGCGATGGTCATCCCGGCTGATCCGGGCGATCACCTGCTCCGTGTCATCGGGACTGCAGTCGTTGACGAGGATGATCTCGTAGTCGACGTTGAGCTTCGTGAACACGGCGGTGAGCCGTTCCACCATGATCGGGATGGCGAGGTTGTCCTTGTAGCAGGCGACGATCGCGCTCACGCTGTGACGCGTGTCGAGGCCAAACTGCTTCGATGCCCGACGGTATCGCTCCTTGTCGGGGATCGAACGATACCAGTCGGCCGTGCGTCGAAGGCCTTCGCGAAGATCGGTTCTCGCCTCCCAGCCGAGCCGCTCCCGGGCCCGATCGGTTTTGGCAAACCACTCCTCGACGTCCCAGCGGCGATCGGGCATGGTGAACACCGGGGCAGCCGACACGCCAAACTCCGACCGTGCCACTTCCGCCAGCTCGCCGATGGTCGTCTTGCGGCCGGTGCCGATGTTGAACGACTCGCCGTAGTCTTCCTCGCGAAGGTGAAGAGCCGCATCGATGAAGGCCTCCGACGCATCGTCGACGTAGAGGAAGTCGCGAGACACGTCGGGCCTGACGAACTCCGGCAGCCCGCCCTCCAGGCATCGGGCCACGAGCGTCGGCATCAGCCGCGAGGCATCCTCGAGCGGCCCATACACCGAGTAGAGGCGGAGGTTGCACGCGGGAAACGACTTCTTCCGGCCGAGCATCGAGATCAGTTGCGCCGCCGCCACCTTCGACACCGCATAGTCGCTGTTGGGTGCCGCGGCCGCATCTTCCGCCGGTCCCGCCGAGTTGTCGCCGTATTCGGAGGAACTCCCCGCGTGCACGTAGCGATCGATGCCCCGGGCGAGCAGCCGGGGCAGAAGCCTCGTCACAAAGTCGAAGTTCGTGGCGTAGATGAGACCGCTCTCCTCCTGGAAGGAGTAGCCGCCGTAGGCCATGCAGTCGAACACCGTGCGGGGACGCACCTCGTCGAGCAGACGATCGAGATTGGAATCGACCAGCAGGTCGGCCACCTTCACCTGCTCGGCTGGCACGCCGTCGAGCCTCCAGGCGGGAAGACGGGTGGCCGTGCCGAAAACGTCGCGGCGCACCGAGGCCACCATCCGAAACAGGCTCGCCCCGACGAATCCACTCCCGCCGAGGATCAGGATCGGCCCCTGCAGGCGGCGAATCTTCTCGGCGAGCGGCGGGCTGACAGGCGGGCCTTCCATACAGGACGATTCCGGGGACGCAACGGGACCGACACGAGTGTACTCAGCTCGATCCATCGAGCGCAGCCAGAAGCGAGGCCGCGTCGAGGCCGCACTCCCGCCGGTGAAACGCCTGCGAGCCGTATCGTCCGGTGGGATAACCGACCGCACAGCGATGGAGAAAACGTCGAACCGTGACGCCTCGGAGAAGGAACTCCCGGGCCAGACGCTCACCGACTCCGCCGGTGGCCACATGCTCCTCGGCCACGACGACCCGCGCTGAAGCCTCCACGTCGGCCACGAACTCCGCCGGCAGATCGATGATGGGCAGCTCGCTCACCAGCCAGAGATTCGGACGCCGCTCCTCGGGCAGGTCGCGCACGGCACCGATCAGCCCCCCCACGAGCGGCCCGCACACCACGATCGTGCCGCCACGTCCCACGACGAGCCGCCGCCACGGGGCGAATGGTGGGCGGGCGAACGCCTTGGGCGCCTCGTCGAGTCCGAGCCGAAGGTAGGCCGGCTGGGATCGGTCGAGAATCTGTCCGACCGCCTGGGCGACGTCGGGCTCGAACGCGGGCACCATCACCCGAATGCCACCCAGGGCCAGCACCGCGCCATAGTCCTCGAGGGCATGATGGGTGGCACCCATCACGCCATACCCGTAGCCGCCGCCATTGCCCACCATCGTCACCGGTAGGCCATGCATGGCCACGTCGTTTCGAAGCTGCTCGTAGGGCCGTGCGTAGATGAAGGGGGCGATGCTGTAGGCCCACGGACGCCAGCCGCATCGGGCCAGACCGGCGGCCACCCCGATCATGTTCTGCTCGGCGACACCGGCATTGATGAACCGTGCGCCGAGCGAGTCACGAAGCGGCTCGAGCGCCATGAAGCCGAGATCGCCCGTGAGAAACACGAGCTCCGGCCTCGTGGCCACCCCCACCATCGCCGAACAAAAAGCGGTGCGCATGCCGGCTCCTCACGCCTCGTTCGTGTCGGAGAGGCCGGCCGCGGCCCGCACCTCGCGGACCGCCTGCGCATAGAGTTCGGCCGTGAGGGGCAGATAGTGCCACTCGACCTTCCCCTCCATGAACGACACGCCCTTCCCCTTCACCGTCGAAGCGAGAATCGCGCGGGGAACGTCGCAACGCCGCTGCGCCGCCGCCAGAAATGCGGCAACGTCGTGGCCGTCGACCTCGTCGACCTCCCAGCCGAAGTCGCGGAGTTTCGTCGCGAGCGGATGGAGATCCGCCACCTCGGCCGTCGTGCCAAACCCCTGAAGTCCATTCAGATCGACGACGATCGTGAGGTTGTCGAGGTGCTGGTGGCGTCCAAAAATCACCGCCTCCCAGTTGGAGCCCTCGTTCCATTCACCATCCGACATCAGGCACCACACACGGCCCGACTCCCCGCGCAGCTTTCGCGACAGCGCGAGGCCGCAGGAGAGCGGCAGACCGTGGCCCAGGCTTCCCGTGGCAAACGGCACCCCCGGCACGCCAGCCGGGGGCGGATGGGCGGCGAGGAGCGTGTCGTCACGATGGAAGGTCCGCAGCGCGTCGTCGTCGAGTTCGCCCCTCGACCAGAGCGTCACGTAAAGGCTTCCAGCCGAGTGCCCCTTCGAGAGCACGAACTCGTCCCCGTCGCCAAGGAGGTGGTGGATCGCCATCACGAGATCGAGCGCCGACAGATTTCCTCCGATGTGCCCCACGCCGGCCTCGAAGTGCATCTGCAGCAGCCGGAGCTTCGCCCGGGCACGATCAGCAGTGGAGAGGACGCGATCCATGGGGTCTCGAGGCATCGGGGCAGGTCGATCGCTCGGAGCCACCATGGTACCGAACCTTTCTCACATCGATGCCTGGCCCAAAACCTTCCGCACGGCCGTCATGGCGATCTCACCGAACTGGCGCGGTGGAACGCGCCACAGGGCGGGATTCGGGAGTTCGACGGCCACGGCGCCGGTGTAGCCGATCTCGCCGAGCCGTGCGACGAGGTCGTCGGGCGGCGACGAGCCCTCGCCGGGAAGAATCCGATCGGCATCGGCCGCCATCTCGCGCGGCACGTCGATGATGTCCGACAGCTGCACGTGGGCGAGGTTGGCATTGGAGAGAAGCCAGAGATCGAGCGGCTTACTCGGCCCCACCGTGAACTGAAACCAGTCGAGGCAGAGCCCGAGCGCGGGCGACCCCACCTGCTCCACCACCGCCACCGCCGACTGCAGGTTGTTGGGGAAACTCGACCGCGCATCAAACTCGATCGCCAGCCGAACCCCCGCATCGCCGGCCCTCGCCGCCCCCTCCACGAGGCTTGCGGTCAGCCGCCCCAGATCGTCGTCGCCAAGCGGACCAAACGCGTCTCCCGCCACCACGAGCACCGGAATCGCAAGGCCGCGGCAGAGGTCGAGCCGCTCGCCGAAATGCCGCCAGTGCTCGCGCCGGGCATCCCCCTGGCTTGTGAGCAGGCCACCCTGATAACTGGCGGCCACGGCCGCGATGCCATGCTGCTCGAGCAGCTCCTTGAGCGCGGCCACGCTGTGCTGCTGCACGAAGGCCTCGGCCTGGCCGAGCCAGAGATCGACCGCGTCGACATGCCCGGCCGCGTAGTCTCCGAGCACCGTGGCGAGCGGGGCCTCCAGCGAACAGACGGTGGCGATCGCCGGCTTCATGCGAGCTTGTCGCGCAGGAGGTCGACCACCTCGGCAATCGGCAGACGCGACTGCACGAGTGAATCGCGGTCGCGAAGTGTCACGGTCTTGTCCGAGAGCGTCTGCCCATCGATGGTCAGGCACCAGGGCGTGCCAGCCTCGTCCTGGCGGGCATAGCGGCGGCCCACCGAGCCCTTCTCGTCATACTGGCACGCCATGTGCGGCTTGAGGGCCCGGTAAAGGTCGATCGCCACCTCCGGCATGCCATCCTTCTTCACGAGCGGAAGAATGGCGGCCTTCACGGGGGCGAGTCGCGGATGAAACTTCATCACCGTGCGGCTTCGCGGCTTGCCATCCTCGTCGGGCACCTCGTCTTCGTGGTAGGCATCGCAGAGGAAGGCGAGCGTGGCCCGGTCGGCTCCCGCCGATGGCTCGATGACGTGCGGCACGTAGCGCTCGCGGGAAATGTCGTCGAAGTAGGAGAGATCCTTGCCGCTCCCCCGGTGACGAGGCTTGCCATCGGGGCCGGTCTCGACGACGAGCTCACCATCCCGCCTGACGAGCTTGCCCTCCATGTGGCTGCGGAGATCGAAGTCGCCTCGGTGGGCGATGCCTTCGAGCTCCCCAAACTCGCCGTCGGCGAGAAACGGGAAGGCGTATTCGATGTCGGCGGTGCCGACGGAATAGTGGGAGAGTTCGTCCTTGCCATGCTCGCGGAGCTGGAGACGCCCCTCGGTGAGCCCGAGGCCGAGATACCACTTCCAGCGTCGATCCCGCCAGAAGCGATACCACTCGGCCGAATCCGGCGGCCTGCAGAAAAACTCGATCTCCATCTGCTCGAACTCGCGCGAGCGGAAGGTGAAGTTGCGGGGCGTGATCTCGTTGCGGAAGCTCTTGCCCACCTGGGCGATGCCAAACGGCACCCGCACCCGTGAGGTGTCGAGCACATTCTTGAAGTTCACGAAGATGCCCTGCGCCGTCTCGGGCCGCAGGAAGGCGCGGTCGTCGTCGTCGCCGGCGAGGGCGCCGATCCGCGTCTCGAACATCAGGTTGAACTCCCGCGGCTCGGTGAGCGTGCCGGGGGCCGACGCATCCGGACCGAGGGCGATGGCGAGGGTGGCCGAACCGGATGCAACCGCCTGTTCGAGCGATTCGAGGCCGCTTCCCCACTGGATCTCGTCGACCTGCTTCGCCCGAAGCCCGAAGAACTTCTGGGCACGGGCCACGGTCTCCGGCACGGCCTCGTCACCCGAGGCCTCGGTCGTCACAAACACCTTCTTGCCGCGGTGCTCGGCCCAGCGGCCGTGAAGGTGGTCGTAGCGATACCGCCGCTTCGACTCGCGGCAGTCGATCATCCAGTCGTGGAAAAGGTCGAAGTGACCGGAGCACTTCCAGACCTGGGGGTGCATGATGATGGTGCAATCGAGGCCCGTCATCTCGTAGGGCGATGGCGCGCCGGAGAGCGTGGCGAGCTCGTCGTGGCCGGCGACCATGTCCCGCCACCAGGCGTCCTTGAGATTTCGCTTCAACGACACGCCGAGGGGGCCGTAGTCCCAAAAGCCGTTCAGGCCGCCATAAATCTCGCTCGACTGGAAGATGAAGCCTCGCCGCTTGGCCAGCGACACGATCTTGTCCATCCGCGACTGGTCGTTCTGGTTGCTCATCGCGCATCCACGGGGAAGGGGAACCGTCCGCCGGAGGGCGGTCGAGAGCCGTAAGGTAGCGGGAATCCTGTTCCGACACCACGCTCAGTTCAGGCCGCCGGATGCGGCATCAAACCTGGGCACGACGGGGATCGCATCGATCGCGGCCGCCACGGGAAGATCGCCCTCCATGCCCAGGGCCACGAGGTTGGCCCCCCCGGGCGACCGGCGAAACTCGTCGACGATCGCCAGCGTCGCGTCGCCGCTCGACACCGTTCGCCGGAAGAACTCGAGCGCCGCACGCGCCACGTCGTCGAGCACGTCGTCGCGGCCGTCATCAGACGCCGCATCGAGAATCGCGCCGGCGGCGAGCACGTCCTCCGCGGTCACGAGCCCGTCGGTGCCGGCGCAGACGAGATGTGCCCGCCCCGACTGCCCGGCCAAGCGCCGCACCCATTCGGCCACCGCGGTGCGATTCACGATCGCCCCCACCAGGATTTCACCGGCATCACGGCAGGCATGCAGGGCCGCGGTGCCGTTGGTCGTCGTCATGACCACGGTGCTTCCGGCGACCCGTTCGGGCGTGTACTCGAGCGGTGAGTTGCCGAGGTCGAAGCCCGGAATACGAACACCTCCCCGCTCGCCACCGAGGAGCACGGGCCCGGTCATCGCCGCAGCTCGCCGTCGCGCCTCGTCCACGTCGGCGACCGGAACGATGCGAGTGGCCCCATGCGCCAGCGCCGTGGCCATCGTGGTGGAGGCTCGCAGCACGTCGATGACGACGGCGATGTCCCCCGCTGTCGCCTGTGCGGGCATGCGGTGATAGAGATCGTGGGCGTGCCAATGAATCATGATGTTTCCGCACTATCGTGACGACTCCATCGTAGCGGCAGTCGCGCGGTGGCGCCCGATTCGTCCCTTTCCGTGCCCGATTCGTCCCACGACGATATCGCACGTGTTGCCCCCGCCCGGTCGCTCAGTACGGTGGAGGTGTGGCGCAACAGGTCGGTGCTCAGCGCTCGCCATTCTCTCAGTCGCCTCCGTAACGATATCCCAATGATACAGGGACACCTCCGGTCGTTCGTGGCGCTCACTGCGATCCTGATCGGGGTGGGAACCACGGATCAGGCGATGAGCGTTGCATACGCGGATCTCCTCTATGTGTCGCTCACGAACGACACCGTGGCGCGGTTCGACGTTTCGAGCGGCGTTCCAGCCACGATCCAGGCGAGTCGCACCACCTACGCCACCGGCTTGAGCGTTCCGACCGGCCTCGTCTTCGACCAGTCGGGCATCCTTTATGTGGCCAACTATGGCAACGGTACGATCCACAAGATACCCGCTGGTGGCGGATCCTCGACAGTCTGGGTGAGCGGGCTCGGCCAACCTCGCGGCCTCGCCTTTGACACTGCCGGCAATCTTTACGCTGCGAACGCCGCCGCCAATGCCGTGTGGAAGATTCCCGCCAGCGGAACCGGTGTGACGCAATGGGCAACAGGTCTCAACGGCGTCACCGCGGTGGCGTTTGATGGAAGTGGACGACTCTATGCACCCAACAAGCTCGGCAACACCGTGAGTCGTGTGGGAAGCAGCGGCGGCGCATTCGCCACCTGGGCCACTGGGTTGAGCCAGCCCAGTGGCATAGCCCTCACGGCCAGCGGGAACGCCTTCATTCCCAATTCCAATACCAACGTCATCAGCCTGGTGACCGCCGGTGGCGGCTCCGCCAGCACCTGGGCCACAGGGTTCAGCACGCCCTACGGTGTGGCGCTCGATGACGGCGGCAACCTCTACGTGGCGAACGGTGGCAACAACACGATCAGCAAAGTCAATCCGAGCGGCACCGTCCTCTACTCGTTCAGCACCGGCACCGATGGGCCGAAGTTCATCGCGGTCGTGCCGGAACCATCCGTGCCCGTGATCGGGTTCGTGGCCGTGGCCGCCGCCGCGGGCTGGGCCTCCCGCCGGGGCCGTCGGGTGCCTACCATGAGGGACAGGTCACACAACGCGTGACCCTCCTTCGCCCCCGAGCCTCACCGATGCCCACCGATTCGGCCCCTGATGCCCCCTGCCATGCCACGGCGCCCTCCCACGCTGGCGTCGATAAAAGCGGTGATCGGGTGCAAGGGATGTTTGCGGAAATCGCGCCCCGCTACGACCTCGTCAATCGGATCCTGTCCGGCGGGATCGACGTGTGGTGGCGGCACGTCACGCTGAAGCGGGTGCCACCCCCCGCCACCGGCGCGGTCCTCGATGTCTGCACCGGCACGGGCGACCTCGCCCTCACCTATGCCCGCGCTGCCGGCCCCGGCGTGCGAACGGTCGGTAGCGACTTCTGCCGCCCGATGCTCGACCGTGGCGTCGAGAAGTCGCGGCGATCGGGCGTCCCCGTGGAATGGGTCGAGGCCGACGCCATGAACCTTCCCTTCCCGGCGGCATCCTTCGACGTGGTGACGGTGGCCTTTGGCCTTCGCAACATCGCCGACACGAACCGAGGCCTCGCCGAGATGGCCCGCGTCTGCCGGCCCGGCGGTCGGCTCGCGATTCTCGAGTTTTCGCTCCCCCGGAACGCCGTGATCCGCGGGTTCTATCTCTGGTACTTCCGCAACGTCCTTCCGTGGCTCGGCAATGCCGTGGCCCGAAACTCATCCGACGCCTATACCTACCTCAACCAGAGCGTCGAGGAGTTTCCCTCGGGCGAGGCGCTGGCAACGCTCGTCAAGCGGGCCGGCTTCGCCACCGTCGAGATGCGGCCGCTCACGTTCGGCATCGCCACGCTCACGATCGCGACGAAGGCCGCCTGAGGCGGCGCCGGGCCATTGGCCTGATGAAGGCAACGCCCCCACAGGCCACCGCTGCCAGCAGGAACGCGGCCGAGGGCTCAGGCACCGGGGTGATGATCACGGGAAACATGGCGTTCGAACCGACCGTCACGCCGTGATTCGGCGCGTCGGCGGCGATCCCGCCAAACACCCAGCCCACGAGCGTCGGACCCGTGAGGGCGTCGAGGTCGATCACGCCGTTGGCGTAGGTTGTGATCCCGTCCGCGGGGAAGAAGGTCGCGTTGGCGCCCAGCAGATAGGGTTCGCCATTGGATGGGGCGAGAATCGCCGGAAATGCCACGTCAAGAAGATGCTGCGACATCACCCCGTCAGGCGTGGTCACGACGTCCGTCACGCTCGAGATGAACGGAATCTGGGCGTCGTCCATCACAAGGCCGGTGGCGGCGTCGTAATACTGGTAGCTGATGCCACCGAGCAGGAGCTGGTGCATCGTGTCGTCGTTCGCCGAGTAGAGGCTCAGGACGGCGGAGTGGTAGCCGTTCATGCCCTGCTTGAACGTCGTCGGCGCGGCCGGATCGGGCTGCGTGGCATTGCCGTCGGCGTCGATCGACACCGGCACCGTCCACACGCCGAAACTCGGCGTGAAGACGCCGGAGAGCGCCTGCAGGCCCGCGACGGGTCCGCCGGTGCCGCTCGTGATCGTGGGGACCACGTTGAGGTCGCGCCGCCGGTAGTCGTCGCTCGCCGGATGGGCGACGGCGTTGGTGATCGCAAGCGTGGTGCCGTCGTCGACGATCTCGAAGGTGCGCACCTGCTTCGTGTAGATGCCCTCCTGCCGCATGTTGTAGGAGTCGGGATAATCCTGACCAAACACCAGGTGCGTCTTGCCATTCGGCGTGGTGCTCATGTCGCCGCCGGTCACCTGCACCAGCGGATCACGAATCTGCCGCATGCCCGCGGCCAGGGAGCCGGTTCCATCGCGAACCCAATCGACCACGGCTCCCAGGTCAAATGCCGAGAGTGTGTCGTAGGTGTGGTACTGCCCCAGGCCAGGACTGAACCCATACCCCCCCGCGACATAGAGCCGCGACCCGATCTGGGTGCTCTGTGCATTGGTGGTGGTGATCGACTCGACCTGCGCGGCGCTCAGGCCCGAACTCAGATCGTCGAGCGATCGCCCCCACACCTGGAGGCCCACCGGGTCGATCACATACACGCTCCGGTTGTGCGCAGCGGGATCGAAGCCGGCATCGCTCAGATCGTGAAGGCCGTTGGTCATGCCCCCCATCACCACCCACAGTCCATGCCCATCGGCCGGCGACTCGAAGATGGCATCGACAAACGAATGGAGCGTCGGGAGCGTGGCCCCTGGAAACGCCTGGGGAGCCTGGATCTGCATTCCGATCGGTGCCGCGCCACCGACGATCACGGGCGAGAGGTCGGCGGTCTGATTTGCGGCGACAGCCCGGCCGCCGATGCCCGCCACGACGGCGGCGATCCACAGCCGGCGACACCTCACGACGAATCCGATCAGGTGGATGGCTTTCATCGTGGTCCTCATCGCGACCGCCGCCGCATGCATGCCGCCGCGATCAGCGGCACAAGAGCTCCGCCCAGCCACGGCTCCGGCACCGGGGCCAGCCCCGCGCCGTTGTAGGGCCCGACGTCGAAGAGGTCGGCCGACAGGAAGCAACTCACGTCGAGCGGTCGACGATGCCATCGTAGGTGTAGTCACCCTCGCCCCACGTCGACGTCTCACCGGTGTCGAGGCGCGCCGCCCCCAGGTAGTTGCCGACGTCGAGCAGGTCGATCGTCCAGTCGAGGTTGGTGTCGCCCGGTGCCGCAAACGCAAACGTCACCGAGCCATCGCCGTTGTCGAGCCAGCCGATGCTCCGCGGGATGCCCGCACCGGCGGCGATCGCCGCCTGGGACGAGGTGATGCCTGACGTGCCGCTCCAGGTGCCGTCGCCGAGCCCCGCCACGATCGCCGTCACGAGGTTGGCGGAGGTGAGGCCGCGATCCACCGTCACCATGCCGGTGCCCACATCGACCAGGCCACCAGCTCCCGGAACAAGGCTCGCCACGGTCGTCTGCAATGCTCCCGCCACGGCGAGCGTTCCCCCGGCCTGCGGCGTCACGGTGCCGCTGGCGAGCGCCGCCGCGTGGGCCAGCCGCAGCACACCCTGCTTCACGGTAAGCGCCCCGGCAAAGGCGTTGGCCTGATCAAAGACGAGCGTACCGGCTCCGGTCTTCTCGGCAGGAATCGAACCCGCGAGCGACGGAAACCCGGCCTGTGCCTGCGTCTGTGCGCCCGCCGCCACATTGAGCGTGATCAGGGTCGGCGTCACGCGAAAGATCTCGCCAAGCCCGGGGCCGGGATACTGGCCATTGAAGCCCGAGCCGTAGCCGAAATCGACGATGTAGAGATTGCCCTGGTTGTCGGAGCCGAACGAGGCGATGTGGTCGATGCCGAAGAGGCTTCCCGATGTGATCGCCGTGTAGTTGGGATCCGTCGGGTCGTAGACCAGGCTGTTCCATAGCGACGTCATGTCGGTGACCGTGCCGTTGGCTCCATTGAACGACGACGAGGAGGTCGAGCGGTCGAAGTCGAGCGCAAACACGCTGCCGGGCACAAAGTCGCCGTAGAAATACCTGCCCTGGAGTTCCGCCACCGGGCCGCGGTAGAGGTAGCCGCCGATCACCGCGTTGCCGCCGGAGGTGTGGCCAAACTGACGGATGGGATTGGTGGAGGCGACGCCGGTGGCAAGATTCACCAGACCGTAGGGCGCCGTCCAGCCGTTGTTCGTGCCCTCACGGGCGGGCCAGCCGAGATCGATCGGTGGTCCGGCGGCATTGCTCCCCGCCTTCACGAAATCGACCTCTTCAACCGACGTCTCGCCGACATCGCCAAGGTACATGTCCCCCGTGGCGGAGTCGAAACTGGCCCGCGACACATTGCGGAGCCCGGTCATCCACACCTCGCCAAGGCCGCTGATGGTCGCGGAAGGATGCGCGGCGTTGTAGGCCGGAAAGGGATTGCTCGATGGAATTCCATAGTTCTTCGACGGATCCGACGGGTACGCGTCGCTGCCACCGACATCCACCCGCAGCATCTTGCCCTGGAGGTCGTTGGGGTTTTGCGAAGGCCGATACGACCGGCCGGCGTTGCCGTCGCCGGTGGAAATGTAAAGGTAGTTGCGGGCATCACCGGATGCCGTCGGATCGAAACCGATCCAGCCCACCGTGTGGTTCTGTCCCGTGCTGCTGTTGGAATACTGCAGAACGGTTCGGCTGAGCGTCGCGCTGCCCGAGACACCGATGGAGTACTCCTCCACGCGGTTGATCGCGTTGGTCGCCTTCATGGCCGATGACACATACAGCTTGTGGTAGCCGGCACTGCCCACGACGTCGTAGTCGGGATGAAAGGCGAAGGTCTGAAGGCCATCGTCGGCGGTGACAGGGCGGGCGCTGAGGTCGAGCACCGTCGTCTTGGTGCGGGTGTCGATGTCGTAGCGGTAGATGCCCCCCATCGCGTTCGAGGCACCGAAGCCCGAAACCGCGTCTCGGGTGCGCTCGGAGTAATAGATGACGTTGGCAGGATCACCGGGGGCCTGCGTGACGTAGGTGGGCTGGTCGAGGCCTGATGCAATTCGCTCGATGCGATACTCAGCCCCTCAAAACCCGCCAAAACGGAAGGCTCCGCTCGCAATCGACGCCCCCCGCGATGAGGACCGGCCCTCACCGCCTCGGGTGACGGCTCACCGGCCTGGTGATCGACGGCTCAGCGGGCGAGGGCCGGGTTCCAGAGATTGACGCCCGCTGACGGATCGAACGTCTCCGCCACCGGCACCGATGCCACGTGGCCGTCGATGAAGACCAGGTTTGGCATCCGTCCGTGGCGATCGAAGGCCACCGCGGTTTCCGCCGCCCTCACGCTCGACCACTGGTGGCACATGAAGTGGTCGGCGAACGGCACGGGCTTCGATTCCGCCATCAGAATCGTGCGGCTCGTGCACGGAATTCGTCGTCGCGTCCGCCAGGTTGACGGACTCCCTTCGTAGTCGTCTCCATCGGGTGAAACCTCGAGGAACACGTTGAGGCCGTAGCTGAAGATCGTCGGATCCCGCGAGACATCACCGGCACATCGATAGAAGGAGTTGAAAAAGCCGGTCCAGTCAGCCGGATTCATCGTCGTCGACCCGCCCAGGAACGGCGCGATCGAGGATGACCAGCCCGGTTCACGATGGCTTCCGGCGCTGTGCAGGCTTCGCGGAAACCGTTCGCCGTGGGTGTCGGCATACTGCATCACACCGAGTCCGAGCTGTCGCATGGTGTTGGCGCAGTCGGTTCGCCGCGCCGCCTCGCGCGACGACTGCACCCCGGGCAGGAGGAGCCCGATGAGGGAGGCGATGATCGCCACCACCACAAGCAACTCCACCAGTGTGAAGCCCGCCGCACCACGACGAGCTCCCCACTGGTGTGTGCAGTGCCGTGTCATACAGCCGCCCCGCGACGACGAGCCGTCACGGTAAAGGCAATCACCGCGCTGGCCATGAGCGCGGCAGTGGCCGGCTCTGGTACCGCGGCGACGGTCCAGGTGTAGGTGACGTCCGCCGGAGTAAACGCGGGGTCTGCCACGGCGACCGAAGCGGCCGCATCGTATTGGGCAAAGCCCGTCGTGCCGCTGAAAGACGTCGTGGCGACAAACACCTCGAACGTGGCGGTGAACGTTCCGCCTGGTGCATCCGCGGGCAGCGTGAAGTAGCTGTGCCACATCGAACCGTTCCAGAGCACCTGCGATCCGACCGACGGGAAGACCTGGTCCCAACGATTGGACGCGTTGCCATAGTTGAACACCTCCATCGAGCTCGATGCGATGGAACGAAGCCTGATCCCCAGGGACTTCCCAGCCGGCACCGTCGCCAATCCCAGCGATGGATTCGACATGAAGGTGAAACCGTACTGGTTGTTGAAGAGGCGTCCGGCGCCGGCGTTGGGAGCGGGGGTTCCTCCCACGCCACCGGGTGAACCAAGGCTTGGACGCCAGTTCGCCGACGATGCAAACCAGTTGCCCGGGCTCCACGCCTCGAGTGTTTTCAGTTCCGGCACCGAGGCAGGATTGAACATCACGGAAACGGTGCCCGACGTCGGATTGGCGGGCAGGTCGGCTCCAGTGATCGTCACCATCGGCATCAGCATGCCTCCCTGATCATCCGGGCCAGGCACCGCGGTGATCTCAGCGGCAACGAGAGACAGTGGAATCAAAACGCATGCCGCGACCAACGCGCGGCATGACCATCGAACGGGATTCGTGCGCATACATGTCCTTTGTGGATGGTGCCGATGCGCTGCCACACGGCACGCGCAGGCCTGGGAATCGCCACGCAACACCGCCTCACGCAGGGGCGCGCGCCCACTGGCCGTTGGCGGGTTCACGAACGCGGCACGAGGGCGCTGCCGCCCGGCGTCGCCGCTGTTACACGCGACTCATGCCCGGGGAGGGGGCGGATCCACTGGACTGCTCAATGGCGAGAAAGACTCGTCACGCATCACGAGCCTTCCGAGGAGCATCGACTCGGATGGGCCGCTCACGATGCCCGGTGGCGGCAGCGACACCGCGACGCCACCCCATCCCGTCACGACACCCCCGCAGGCCAGCATGGCCCGAAGCGACACGTGGCGAGCCCCGCGTGGACGAATGGGCGGCGGTTCATCGTCACCGCTCGCCACCGTCGTCGATTCGGGTGAAGGGGGACGAGACTGGGCCAAAGACCGATACTCCCGACAGACCTCGGCACGGCTGTGCATCGGGGGTGATGCGGGGCTGCAGGCTCCGGACGTGCGTTCGCGGCAGCATTCCCTCGCGGGAGCGTGTTAGGCCGTTGCCATGCGTCGCTCAAGGGCCGCCAGCACCCCTGCCTCGACACCATGAGCCCGCCCCCACGCCAGCTGCTCCGCGGTCGAGTGGCAGCAGCAACTGGCAAAACACTGTTCGGCCGTCACGCATCCACATGGCTTGTCCATGCACGGGAACGGGCGGGTGCGATCTTTTCCCGACACCGAATGCGTGGCATCAATGCCGACGAACGGCACCGACGGCATCGGAAGCCCGGACACGACGGCGGCGTAGCCGGCAACCGCCAGCCACGTGACCACGCAACGCCTCCGAGATCTCGCTTCCATACCGCCCGAGTCTACCAAGAAGTCCCGGCGTGCGATCACGACACCTCGCCGAGGCCGAGGGTGGCGCCCCATCGGTCGAGGATCAGCTTGCGGAGCCTTTCGAGAGCCGGGTCGCCGAGGTGGGGGTCCCGCTGAAAAACCTCGAGGGCGTCCCGCCTCGCCTCCGCCACCACGGAACCGTCGCGGAGCAGATCGGCAAGGTAGAGCGGCGGCATGCCGCTCTGCTTGGTGCCCACCAGATCGCCCGGTCCACGCAGCATCAGATCCTGCTCCGCCAGTTGAAAGCCGTCGGTCGTGGCGACGAACGCATCGACCCGCGGGTGCGGCTCCGCCTGCGACGCCGTCACGGCGCCGCAGAGGCCCTGCGTGGCACCGCGGGCCACGCGGCCACGAAGCTGGTGGAGTTGCGCGAGCCCGAACGACTCGGCGTCGAGAATGGTCATGATCGTCGCCTCGGGCACGTCGATCCCCACTTCGATCACGCTTGTCGCCACAAGCACATCGAGACGGCCCGACCGAAACGCCTCCATCACCTCCGCCTTCTCCTTCGCCTTCAGCCGACCGTGGATCAGGCCGAGCCGAAACGCTTCAAGAGGCCCGTTGGCGAGCGACTCGTAGGCCGACGCGATGCTGGCAAGATCCCGCTTCGACTCCTCGACGGCGGGCACCACGACGTAGCCGCGTCGTCCGGCGGCAAGCTTCTTTCTCACAAACTCCCACCAGCGGTCGAGATCATCGGGCCCGACACGATACGTCGCGACCGGCTGACGCCCGGGGGGCGTTTCGTCGAGCACCGACACATCGAGATCTCCGTACACCGCGTGCGCGATCGTGCGCGGGATCGGCGTGGCCGTCATCACGAGCGTGTGGGGATCAGCTTGTCCCTGCTGGAGCACCGCCCGCTGGAGAACGCCGAAACGATGCTGCTCATCGATGACCACCAGCCCGAGGTGCCGAAACCGCGCCGCCCCCGTGACGAGTGCCTGCGTCCCCACGACGATCCCGGCGGTTCCTGCAGCGACTCGGGCCAGCGACGCCTCCCGCTGCTTGGCCGTCTGGCCGCCAACGAGGAGCTCCACATCGACGCCGCTGCCGGCCAAGAGCCGCGACAGGGTCTGGTGGTGCTGTCGGGCAAGCAGCTCCGTCGGCGCCATGATGGCGGCCTGATACCGCTCGGCGGCCTCCGGCGCCACCCGCGTCCCGACGGCCGCCAGCATCGCGTAGACGGCGATCGCGGTCTTGCCACTGCCCACGTCTCCCTGAAGAAGACGGTTCATCGGTTCGGTGCGGGCCATGTCGGCCGCAATCTCGGCGCAGACCCGCTTCTGGGCAGCGGTGAATTCGAAGGGGAACCGCGCCCGAATGCGGGCATCGAGCCTGGCATCGACCGTGATCGACGGCGCCGCTTTCGCCGTCTGCTGCCGCGCGCGGTGCATCCGCAGCGCCAGCTGAAGCATGAACAGCTCTTGGTAGACGAACCGCCGTCGGGCGGCCGCGATCATCTCCTGGCTCGACGGCCGATGGATCTCACGAAACGCGGCCTCGATCGGCAGCAATGCCTTGGCCTCGAGCATCGCCTCGGGCAGGGCCTCCGGACACACGCCCACGGCATGGGCGAGGGCGGCCTGCACGGCGAGACGAACGTGCGACTGCTGCACACCCTCGGCAAGCGGATAGATCGCCAGCCAGTCAGACGCATGCACGTCTTCCCCGCCAGCCAGCCATCGAACGTCAGGATGGGCAAACTCCCACGCTCCGCTGCTGAATCGTGGCTGCCCCGCGATCACCACCGACATGCCCTTCGCAAACCGCTTCGCCATGAACGGCATGCCGAACCACACCGCCCGCACGCGGCCGCCGCCGCAGTCGAGCGAGACCGTGAGCATGGAGCGACCGGAAAAGAGCGTGCGCGACCCCACCTCGGTCACCTCGCCCGCGAGGGAGGCGTGTTCCCCCTCGACGAGGTCGGCCACCGCATGCGCCCCGGAAAAATCGCGGTAGTCGCGAGGGAAGTGCATCAGCGCGTCGCGCACCGTGACGAGCCCGAGCTTTGCCAGCTTCTCGGCCCGGGCCGTGCCGACGCCGGGAAGCCGCTCGAGGCGGGTCGAGAGGCTCGCATCGGCACTGGGAGTCGAGGCAGGACTATCCATGATCAGCCTGTCAGGTCATGCCGGCGCCGCGCTGCAGCTGCTTGTAGGCCTCGACCGCCAGCCGGTCGCACTCCTCGTTTTCCGGATGCCCCGAATGTCCGGCGACATACGAAAACCGGATCCGGTGCGAGCCCGCGAGCCGGTCGAGATCCCGCCAGAGGTCCTCGTTTTTGATCGGAACCAGCCGGCCGTTCTCCTTGCGCTTCCATCCCTGCTGCTTCCACCGCGGCAGCCATTCCGAAAGACCGGTGCCCACGTACTTGCTGTCGGTGACGAGTTCCACCACCGTCGGCCGCTTGAGGAGGCTCAATCCCATGACCACCGCGGTGAGCTCCATGCGATTGTTGGTGGTGTCCCGTTCCGCGCCGGAGTCTTTCGTCTCACGGCCGCTCCCGGGGTGCCGAAGAATGAACGCCCAGCCGCCCGGGCCCGGATTGCCGCTGCAGGCGCCATCGGTAAACAGCACGACCTCCGCCTCGACCTCGTCCATCGTCGTCCTTTCCGTCGTGGCGTCCCTTTGGCCCGCCGTGTCACGCACCGCCCCGAATCGCGCTCGACTCGGGAAACGCCGTCGATTCCTCGTCCGTTGGCTCGAGCCGAACGGGCAGCCTCACCGTGAACCGGCTGCCGACGCTCAGCTGGCTCGCCACCGACACGTCGCCCCCGAGAAGCCGGCAGAGTTCCCGCACGATCGACAGGCCGAGCCCGGTGCCCGAAAACTCCCGCGTCATCGCGTCATCCTGGCGGAACACCCGTCCCTGCCGGAACTTCTCGAAAATCGTCTGCTGATCCTCCTCGGCGATGCCCACGCCGGTGTCGACCACGTCGATCAGCACCATCGCGGGATCCGAGTGCTCGTCATCGAGCCTGGCGAGCACATCCACCCGTCCGCCTTCGGGCGTGAACTTCACCGCGTTGGAGAGGAGATTCGCAAGGATCTGCTGCACCTTGGCCTGATCCTGCTCGACCGCCTCGAGCCCGGGCCCCACGGTGAAGGCAAGGTCGATGCGCTTTCGTTCCGCCAGCGGCCTCGCCATGTCGCACTGGGCATTGATCACCGATTCCAAGGCAAACGTGGTCGGCCGCACCTCCATCTTGCCGGCCTCGATCTTCGCGAGGTCGAGGATGTCGTTGATCATTTCGAGGAGCATGCGGCCCGATGAGCGGATGTTTTCCACATACCGCTTCTGCTTGAGGTCGAGCGATTCAATGGCGCCGAGCACGTCGGAAAAACCGATGATGCTGTTGAGCGGCGTGCGAAGCTCGTGGCTCATGGTGGCGAGAAAATCGCCCTTGAGCCGGTTCATCTCGTAGAGGTGGAGATTGGCCTGGGCAAGCTCATCCACCTTGCCGTCGAGCGTGGCGTTCGTCTTGCGGAGTTCCTCCTGCGATTCGATCAGCCCGCGGAGCATGCGATTGAAGGCGAGTCCGAGTTCTTCGAACTCATCGGCCGTGTGGATGTCGACACGGGCGTCGATGTTGCCCCGCCGAATCTCATCGCTCACATGCCGCAGGTGGTCGAGCGGCTTCACGATCACATACCGCACGATGGCGTAGGCGGCGAGCATCGCGAGAAAGACCGTGATGATCGCCGTGGCGAGGAGGATCGAACGGTTCCAGTTGATGGCCTTGCGGGTCGCGGCGTCGGGCATCACGACCTTCACGACCGCCATCAGATCGTCCACGGCGACCCGCGGATGGGCCGTTTCGTCGAAGCCTGCGGGAGGATCGCCGATCAGCCCGTGATATTGGTGGCACACGAGGCAGCTCTGTCGCGCACGGACCGGCTGGTAGTAGTGGTATTCCGACGCATCCTCCGTGCGGAACTCGCGGTACTCGGGCACGGAGCCTCCCGCGGTGTCGGTGGTGGCATGGCGTTCACGGAAGTAATCGAGCACCGCGGCGTCGAGCCGCTTGTAGCCGGCCCGCTCTTCCGGAGATGCATCGGGGTCGAGCAGCCGCCAGCTGTAGGGCTGGCTCTGGAGCGTGCGGCCGAGCGTCTCGATCAGGCTCGTGTACTGCTGCTCACGCTCCAGGGTCTTCCAGTGATACTGCAGCATGATGGCATCGACGAGATGCCGGCCAGTGCTTCGGGTCGTGGCATACACGAGCTGCTCGGTGCGACTGCCATACCACCAGAAACTTCCGGCGATGAGCAGGAAGAGGCACAGACCGAAGAGGAAGCGGATCTTCCGCTCCAGACTCGTCTCGCCCAGGATGTCGGTGATCGACCGGTACGCCATGGTCACATCATATCGACGGGGTCGACATCGATGATCCACGCGACCTCGTCGGGCGTGCGAAGCCCGGCGGTGGCCCGGCCCACGAGCTCCCGCAGGGCAGCACCGTCCGGCCCGTGAACCTGGAGGTGCCACCGGAACCGATCGCGAAGCCTGGCAATGGGCGCCGGTGCCGGACCGAGCACCCGAATCAGCGGCATGCCCTCCGAAGCCTGACGCAGCCGTTCCACGACGTGCCCGGCCCAGTCGGCCGCCGCCCGCTCGTGAAGGCTTCGAACGACGATCCGAACCACGCTCCCGTAGGGCGGATAGAGGAGCGCCTCGCGAGCCGGCAGCTCACTCCGCACGAACGCCTCGTAGTCGTGGTTGGCCGCGGCGCGGATCGCCGGATGGTCGGGGGTGCTGGTCTGCACCACGACGCGACCGCCAAGCGGACCTCGCCCGCTGCGGCCAGCCACCTGGGTGACGAGCTGGCAGGTGCGCTCGGCGGCGCGAAAATCGGCGAGATGGAGCGCCGCATCCGCATTCACCACCCCCACGAGCATCACCGATGGGAAGTCGAGGCCCTTGGCGATCATCTGCGTGCCCACGAGGATGTCGAGCTGCCGATGCCGGAAGGCATCGAGGGTGCGCTCATGACTGCCGCGGGTGCGCATGGTGTCGGTGTCCATGCGGGCCACCGCGGCGTCGGGGAAGGCGGCCCGCACCTGCTCCTCGAGCCGTTGCGTGCCCGTGCCGGAGTGCACGAGCCCGGGAGCATGACAGTCGGGGCAGTCGGCCGGCAGTCGCGTGACGAGACCGCATCCATGACAGATGCCACGATTGCCCGGCTGGTGGAGCGTGAGGGCGAGATCGCACTGGTCGCATCGGGCGGTGTGGCCGCACGCCTGGCACTGGACGTGGGTGGCGAAGCCGCGCCGATTGAGAAGCAGCATCACCTGGCCGCCGCTGTCGAGCGCCCAGCGGATGCCCGCGGCAAGGCGAGGGCTGATCGCGCCCCGGGAGCGGCTCCCTCGCTCGCGAAGGTCGACCGTGATCACCGGCGGCAGCTGGCCGCCCCCCACCCGTTCGGCCATGCGGCACATCCGCCACTCACCCGAGAGGCATCGGGCGAAGGTCTCGAGTGAGGGCGTCGCGGAGCCGAGCACCAACGGCACGCCCTCGGCCCTGGCGATCCACTCCGCCACATCGCGGGCGTGATAGCGGGGCGCCGTCGCCTGCTTGAACGACGACTCATGTTCCTCGTCGATCACGATCAGGCCGAGCCGTGGCGCCGGCGCGAAGATCGCCGACCTCGCCCCAACCACCACGTTCACCCGTCCCGATGCGATTTCGCGCCATTGCGCATGCCGCTCCGCAGGCGTGAGGTGGCTGTGCAGCACGGCCACCGTGCCGAAGCGGGCGCGGAAGCGATCGCATGTCTGCGGCGTGAGGCTGATTTCTGGAACGAGCACGATCGCCTGACGGCCATACGACACGGTCTCCTCCACCGCCTGGAGGTAGACCTCGGTCTTCCCGCTGCCCGTCACGCCAAACAGCACGATCGTCTCATGCCGCCTGGACGCCATCGCACCGCGGATCGCCCCGAGCGCCTCGGCCTGGGCGGCGGAGAGTTCTTCGGGCCGGTCGTGGACGATCCCTGGTCGCTCCGGCCGGGCGGGCACCCGCTCGACGGAGCCAACCTCGGCGAGCAGGCCGAGCTTCACGAGCCGCTGCACGACGGCCCGGCTGGCCCCCGTCGCCTTCGCAAGATCCTCCGCCGTGGCCGGCTCGACCGCGGCCGCGAGCACCTTGGCCTGGGCGGGGGTCGGCTTCCGCGCGGGCTCCGCCCCCGAGGCCACCAGCAGGGGCGACACCCTCACCCGCGTCCGAAGCCGCACGCCCGCCGGCAGCACCGCCTCGAGCACTTCCCCCCAGCGGGCCATCCACCGGTCGGCCATCCACTTCGTCAGTTCGAGCATGCGGGCCGAGAGCAGCGGCTTGTCGTCCTCGACTCCCATCACGCTTTTTAACGGCGACTGCGGGAGTTCGCCGTGTCGGACGGCCACGCAGTAGGCGAGCCGTTCGCGATTGCCCCGTCCAAGCGGCACCCGAACCCGGCGACCGGGCTCCACCGAGGAGGCGATGGCCTCGGGCACGAGGTAGTCGAGCGGCTTTTCAACCCCTTCCGACAAGACGACCGTGGCGATCAGGCCCTGGCGCGCGTCATCCTCCGCCCACTGCGGACGGCTCTCGAAGAGTTCGCGTTGCGACGTATGCTGCTGCGACATGCTCCCGAGTAGAACCGCCCGACACCCGTGCGGTCTATCGGCGGCACCAGAAGCGAGCCCGGAGGGGATGAAGCCATGCGAATCGGCGTCTACGGCGGCAGCTTCAACCCCGTTCACCTCGGCCATCTGCTGGCGGCGGAATGCTGCCGCGAGCAGGCCGGCCTCGATCGGGTGCTGTTCGTGCCCGCCGCCACGCCGCCGCACAAGCAGGATCACCCGCTGGCGTCGGCCGACGACCGCGTGGCCATGCTCCATCTCGCCGTCGGCGGGCACGACGCCTTCGGTGTGTCGATGGTCGAACTCGAGCGGGGCGGCGTGAGCTACACGATCGACACCCTTGCAAGCCTTCAGGACCAGTTCGGCGACGCGAGGCTGTCGCTCATCCTCGGCCCCGACAGCCTCGCCCTCCTGCCATCGTGGCGGGAGCCGGAGGGAATCCTCGGTCGTTGGGAGATTCTTGCCGTGGAACGGCACGGCCTCGACGACGTCGCCACGATCGTTCGCGAGCCTCGACTCGCCGACCTGCTCGGGCCGCAGCGCGCCGCAACGATCGTCGCCACCCGGGTGGTCATGCCCGCGATCGGCATCCGGGCGAGCGATCTGCGAACCGCGGTCGCCGCAGGGAAGAGCATCCGCTTCCAAACACCACGGGCTGTGGAGGCCTACATCGCCGCGCATGCGGTCTACCGACAGGCCTGACCCGGCCGTCGTCAGTCGGCGGCTTCACCACGGACCTGCCGACGGCAGCGAACCTCGAGGAGCCGGCTCTTCGGCACCGTGGCCAATCGCGGATCCGGCGAGATTGCCGACACCAGGCATTCCAGTCGATCCGACGCCGATTGGGAGATGTTTAGCAACACGTGCACCACGCCGCCGACCGTGCACCGACCACCAGGCAGGTCACCAAGCGGCTCCTCACGCACGACGTAGCCGAGATCAGCGGCGACCTGTCTCGCCTCTTCCAGGAGTCCAAGCGTGTCGCCCACGGCACACCTCAACGCACGGGACTGCCCTGATTGAGCCCTCGCTCCTCCCGCCGGGTGTCGATGGCCCGGCGATACTCGATCCATCGGGCACGCTGTTCGGGCGTGGTGCTGTCGATGATCGATTTGATGCGGCGGGATCGGTCCTCCTCCGTGCGGCTGGCGCTGGGCGGTCCGGCCCCTCCCGGAGGACCGCCACCCGGCGGGCTTCCGCCCGCCTGGCTACCGGCCCCGGTGCTTCCGCCGGATCCTGCACTTCCGCCCTGCCCCATGCCGAGGGCGTTGGCCACGGTGCTGGCCGTTTCGAAGGCCTTGCGCATCATCTCTTCCTGATTGATCTGCCGGTCGAGCACCGCCTGACGCTGCGCCGGAGAGGCGTCGAAGTATTCGCTGACCCTCGCCCGCATGGCATTCAGGAAAACATTGCTCCCCCTCTGCTCCACCTGGGAGCGAAGGTGCGGCGGAAGCGCCTCCGTCTTCGCCCGAATGGTGTTCATGCTCGCGACGGCCGCCGTCGCGTCGGCGATCGTCTGCGGCCCGCCGTTCTGACCAAACTGCGCCACCGCCTCTTGCTGCAGTTTCTGGATTTCAACCACTCGGGGATCGGTCGTAAGGCTCACCCACCCGAAGAGCCACGCCACCATGAACGCCACGAGGAGGACGGCCGCGGCCACCACGGCCCACGTGCGCCAGGTCGTTGGCTTGGCCTCGCGGGGAGGCACGCGCGAGGCGCGCGACGCCCGCATGGCGGCTGCAGTGCTCATCAAACGATTCTCCGTCAGGCGGGATGACCGACGCGGTCACAGGTTCTCGACGTGGCCGTCGAAGTAGAGGAAGTTGCGAGAACCCTCCGGCGGCAGCCATCCATCATACTCGTTGGTGTCGAGGTCGTCGGAGTTGAGCATCGCCATGAAGCCGGTCGCGTGGAACGGGCCAAACTCGTAGAGCACCCAGAGCTTCGAGGTGGCGAGGTTGCTTCCCATCCGCCGCGAAGAAAGGGCCTCCTCGCGGGTCTTCCCCTCCTTCTGATCCGAGGAGAGGAGTCGTCGAATCGGGTATTCGTAGCTCGTTCCCTCGTAGGGCACCGCGTTCGGGCCGCTGTATTCGTCGGGACGCTGGTTGGGCGGAATCTGCGCCAGTTTCTGGACGATCTGCTGGCCATAGGCCGAACCTGTGTCGCGCTCGAAGTACGACTGATCCGACGGGCAGCGGAACGCGGCCCGGCTGTTTTCCATGTAGGGACCAAGGGCCTTGGCGATGCTCGGCCGGATCGGTTCGTTGGGCCAGCGGAGCAGAATTTCCGAACTCGGCATGCCGGCCGCCACGGGGAATCGGCCGCGGGTCTTGCGGTCCATGTACATCTGTATGGCAAGACCGCACTGCTTGAGGTTGCTCTTGCATTGGGTGCGTCGGGCCGCCTCGCGAACCGACTGCACGGCCGGAAGGAGCATGCCGATCATGGTGCCGATGATGGCGATCACGACCAGAAGTTCGACGAGCGTGAAGGCGTCCGCCCGCCGGCGTGTGGGCGAAGGAGTGGGTGCCATGGTTTCCTGAATCGGGATGGTTTGCCGGACGGGCAAGGCCTGAGCCACCGGCGTGGGTCGTTTTTCTCACCCGGTCGGTGAAGTTTGCCGGCCACCCGCTGGCCGGTCTGCGGAATCTTCAACGGTCGAGGGAGCGAAACGGAGCGGACCAATCGAGTCTACAGGCGACACCCCTCTCCCGACGATACCGACCAAAAGAACGCAAGTCCCTTCGGGGAAACGATTTGGAGTCTGCCGACCAAGGGGCTGTTTCCCGTCGGGAAAGCCGCGGGGGTTTGGGCGACTTTTCCAAGCGATGGACGGTTTTCCGGGAGCCGCGATGACCAACGAGCACGACAGCCAGGACCGAGCCGGAGGGGCCGACCATCCGTCGCCCTGCCGCGGGCTGATCGTGGTGCGGCCCGCGGCCGGATGCGCCGAGCGGTCGCCTGCCAGACCGATGCCGGCCATCCCCCTCTCACCGAAACGGGACACCGCCACGGCCGAACTCGAAGCCTGTCAGAGCCGCCATGCCGCCGAACTCGCCACCCTGCGCGGCCAGCTGCTCGAGGCACGGAAACAGGCCAGCCTCGGTGAACTCCTCGGCACCACCACGCACGAGTTCAACAACGCCCTGACGACGATCCTCAACTACGCCCGCATGGGGCTTCGGCACCGTGACCAGGCGACTCGTGACAAGGCCCTCGAGCGAATCCTCTCGGCCGGAACGCGGGCGGCGAAGATCACGTCGAGCGTGATGTCGATGTCGCGATCCCGGTCCCATCGGTTCGAACCGATCGACGTCGTGGTGCTTCTCGAAGATGTGCTCGTTCTGCTCGAACGGGAAATGATGAAGTATCGCGTGCAGGTGGAGCGTGAGTTTGCGCCCGTGCCTCGCGTGTCGGCCAACCCCGGCCAGTTGCAGCAGGTGCTGCTCAACCTGATGGTCAACGCCCGGCAGGCGATGCCGCAGGGTGGGCGTCTGATCCTGAGGCTGGGCCACGATCCGGCCTCTGGCTTCGTCGATCTCACGGTTCGCGACACGGGCTGCGGCATGCCCGCGGACGTCATGCGAAGGATCTTCGAGCCGCACTTCACCACGAAAGACGGCCCCGATGAAACCGGCAAGGGGGGGAGCGGGATGGGCCTCGCCGCGTGCCGCGAGATCGTCGAGGCCCATCGAGGCCGCATCCGTGTGGAGAGCGCTCCCGGCAAGGGCACGGCGATGACGATCCGGCTTCCACAGCTCGACGCCGCGGCCGATCGGCGCTCCGCCTGACGTCGGCGGTCCGCGGGGCGGTATGATCCTCGGTGAAGGGTCTCCCATGCCGCCATCGCCACGCCTCGCTCACCTGCTCCGACTGGCCCTTGTCGGCAGTGCGCTTGCGATTGCCGTGCTGGGCCGCATCGACGCTATCGCTGCCCCCGACGACGAGCCCCCCGCGGCCACCGACGACGCCACACGCGGCAGCCGCAGCGGCCGCATTCGGCTTCCAACGCCCGATCCCCAGGCCACGCCCGATCAGCTCCTCGACTACATCGAGCGGATCGCCGACCCTGCGCTCGAACCAGACTCTCGTGGACGGCAGCGATACCACCGTCGCAAGGTGGCGAGCCTCACGATCGACGCCGCCGATGCCATCCTGGCGCAGGTGGCCGCAGACGACGCCCTCCGATCACTCGCCGTCCTGATCAAACTCGATGCCCTCGAGCGGCTGCTCGACCTCGACGAACCACGCGCCGAAGATCAGCTCAAGGCCTTTACGAACTCCCTGGCGGACGACCTCGACCCCGCGATCGCCGCACGCGTGAATCGCCTTCGCGAAGAGCAGGCGGGCAGGGATCGCCTCGACACCCTGACGGGCCAGCCGATCGAACTCGACGGCACGCTGCTCGACGGCGGCTCCTTCGATCCAGAGTCGCTCGCCGGCCGCGTGGTGCTCGTCGACTTCTGGGCCACCTGGTGCGGCCCGTGCGTTGCCGAAATCCCACGGGTGCGCGAGCTCTACGATCGCTACCACGACCGCGGCTTCGAGGTGGTGGGCATCAGCCTCGACGACGACCATGCGGCACTCGCGGCGTTCGTGGCCGAACGCGACATCCCCTGGCCGATCATCGTCGATGGCGACCGCCCGGCCGACGGCCGCGGAAAGCTTGCCGCCCGCTATGGCATCGCCGCGATTCCCACGATGATTCTGGTGGGTCGGGACGGCGCCGTCGTGAGCGTGGCCGCCCGTGGGGAAACGCTCGAAACCCTTCTCGCGGAAGCCTTTCCCGACCCGCCGGCCGACGCCCCCGCGCCGTGACGGCCGATTCGACGAGCCCGCGTGCGGCGACGCGCGAGTGATCCTGGCAAATCGGGCTCAGGCACTCTTCGTGCGGGTTTCGTGGATCGGAATCACCGGCTCGGTTCCGGCGACGTTCCGTTCGTTGATCACGTAGGTCGCCCCCTGATTCTCGGGGAGGTCGAACATGATGTCGAGCATCACGTCCTCCATGATCGACCGCAGGCCACGCGCGCCGGTCTCTTTCTTCATGGCCTTGCGGGCGATCGCCGAGAGGGCCTCGTCGGTGAACTCGAGGTTGCAGTTCTCGAGGCCGAACATCCTCTGATACTGCTTCACAAGGGCGTTCTTCGGATCCTTGAGCACGTTGACCAGTGATTTCTCGTCGAGTGGCTGGAGCGACGAGATCACCGGGAGACGGCCGACGAGTTCGGGAATCAGTCCAAACTCGAGGATGTCGTCGGAATCGACGTGCGGCAGCATCTCGGCGAGGTCGGCGTCGTGGCGGATGCCCGACGGCTGCCCGAATCCGATCATCTTCTTCCCGAGCCGCTTCGCGATGATCTTCTCGATCCCCACGAACGTCCCGCCGCAGATGAACAGGATGTTCGATGTGTCGATCTGGATGTATTGCTGCTCCGGATGCTTGCGGCCGCCCTGGGGGGGCACGTTGGCGACGGTCCCCTCGAGCATCTTGAGGAGCGCCTGCTGCACCCCTTCCCCCGACACGTCGCGGGTAATCGAGACGTTCTGGCTCGTCTTGCCGATCTTGTCGATCTCGTCGATGTAGAGCACGCCCCGCTGTGCCGCCTCGATGTCGAAGTCGGCGGCGTTGAGGAGCTTGAGCAGGAGGTTTTCGACGTCTTCGCCGACGTAGCCCGCCTCGGTGAGCGTGGTGGCGTCGCCGATGGCGAAGGGCACGTCGAGAATCCTCGCCAGCGTCCGGGCGAGAAGCGTCTTGCCGCACCCGGTCGGACCGAGGAGGAGGATGTTCGACTTGTCGACCTCGACATCACCAGGCTCCCGGCCGAGGTTCAGCCGCTTGTAGTGGCTGTGCACGGCGACCGCGAGCACCCGTTTGGCGTGCTGCTGGCCGATCACGTACTGGTCGAGATGTGCGACGATTTCGCGTGGCGACGGAATGGCGGTGAAGAGCTGCTTGCTGGTGCCCCGTCGCTTCTTCTCCTGATCGAGGATCGACTGGCACAGGTCGATGCACTCGCCGCAGATGTAGACGTCGCCGGGACCTTCCACGAGCGGACCAACGTCGCGGTAGCTCTTGCGGCAGAACGAGCAGAACGCGTTCTTCTTCGTCGTGCCGCCGGCACCCCGCCGACCAAGTCCGCCCGCATCTTTCCCGGTTGGCATCAGTTCGCTCCCTCGCGTGCTTCGTCCCTGTCCCTCTCGGCGGAAGGCTGCTGCCTGCCCCCGGGCGCGGGCACGCCGATCCGCGTGCGCGGTTCGACGAGTGTTCTTATGTTTCGGTATTCCTGGTCGCTCAGCACACCCTCATCGCGGAGTTTTTTGCATCCGACGAGAGTCTTTTCCCAGTCTGCCGAATCGTCAGAGCCCCCCATCCACCAGGCGCGGGTCATGACGATCACTCCCGCCCCCACGGCCAGCATGAGGGCGAGCCCAACGGCATTGACGAGGTAGGTCTGCACGGATCGTCCACGCCCTGCCGTGCGGCATCTCAGACGGCTCAGACGGCTTGGATTCCTCTTCCAAACCAGTCCTTCTCCTCGATTATGTCGGCCCGGGTGGGCCCGGGTCCAGAGAAAAAACCCCCGAGTTTTCGCCATCCTCCCCAGATTCCGGTCACGCGACACGGGCAAGCAGCGCAACGTCGTCCGATTGTGCTTCCCCACCCTGCCCTCCCTCCCCTCCCCGTGCCGATGAAACCGGCATGGTGTCGATGGTTTGGCGGCGCACCGCCCTTCTCACGCGGCTGGTATGCATGGCTCCGTGCCTGGCGGGCCTCGTTGCGCTCTGCCTGGCGAGCCCCGGGTGGGCGCAAAACGGCCCCGCCAAAGCCTCCGGTCTTCCGGAACTCGTGCGGACCAAAAACCGCACGTTTGCGATCCCGTTTCGTCTGCCGAAGTCGGAGGATCCCGACGCGGAGGCCGCGGCTCAGAAGGTGATGCTCGACGTGTCGAGCGACATGGGACAGACCTGGCGGACGGCCGGTGAGGCAGCCCCATCAGCCACCTCGATGACATTCCGTGCGGAGAATGATGGGGAGTATTGGTTTCGTCTCCGTGCGATCGACAAGAAGGGACGCGTGCGTGGCAGCGAGGGCCCGGACATCCGCGTGCTCGTCGACGCCGCCGGCCCCCGACTCGCCGGCCGTGTGTGGAAGGGAGGCGATGGCGAGATCATCTGCCGGTTCGCCGCCGCCGACGATTCGCTGAAGTTGGAGTCACTTCGGCTGGAATACCGGGGCACCGGCGACACCGCGTGGAAGGCCATCGCCGCCCAGCCGATCCTGGCTCGCGAGGCACCGGCGCATCTCGTCGGCGAGGAGATCTGGTGGGCGGGAGAGAAGGTCGCCGCCCTGACGGTGCGAATGACCATCAGCGACTCCGCAGGCAACCAATCGGTCAAGCAGTTCACACTCGAGCCGTCGGATCCGGGCATCGACCAATCGGCCCTGGCCCGCGAGATCGGCGTGCCCGATCTCCCCACGCAGCCGCTCGTGGCGGATGCGACTCCGACTGGCGCCATGCCGGCGACGCGGCCATCCGCCCATGATGCAGGTCATTGGTCGGCCGAGACGGCGGGCCCCTGGTCGGACAGTTCACCTCCATCGCCAACGCCAAACCACTCCCCGCCTGGGAGCGACCGGAGCGTGCTGGTGACGCCCGCCGCACCCTCGACGGCCGCAACGCTCACCTCGGTCGCATCGCGGGCTGCCCCGATCGGTCATGGCGACATCGTGGCGTCGTCGTCGGGCGCCGGCATGGAATATCGGGGCAGGCCGCTTCACCTCACGTCGTCCCGACGATTCGCCTGGGACTACGAGTCGGACCCGGCGTCGCCCGCCAACGCCTCCCGCGCCGAACTCTGGACCACCCAGGACGGCGGCGTCACCTGGCAGCGCACGGCCGTTGATACCGATGGCCGCAGCCCGATCGACGTCAGCCTGCCATCCTCAGGCCTGTTTGGCGTGCGACTCGAGATGGTGGTGGGCTCGAGCCCCGACGGCGATGGGCCACGGTCGGGGGCGATGCCGGATGCCTGGGTGGGCGTCGACGACGAGCAGCCTCGGGTCGACCTCGTGGGGGCCGCCCGGAGCGACGGGTCGCCAAACGGCGAGGTGGTCATCCGGTATGTGGCTGACGATCCGCTCATCGCGCCTCGATCGGTGAAACTCCTCTACTCGCCCAATGCCGACGGCCCCTGGGCGACCATCGCCGACGGTCTCGACAATCAGGGTGAGCATCGCTGGACGCCCGACCGTTCCGCGCCGGCCGAGGTGTTCGTGCGGGTGGAGGCACGTGATCTCGCGGGCAACGTGGGCGTGGCCTCCGCCACCGCTCCCATCGCCCTCACGGCGTCGCGATCGAGCGGACGTCTTGGTGGCCTGAGGCCGTTGCCGGCCGCGCCCTGACGCCCGAGCGGCCCGCCACTACACTCGCGGTGGCCCTCCGCCCCCGACCTTCCGGGAGACGAGGCGCCCGCTGGGAGGCTTCCGTGGCCGCCGCCGCATCTGCACTCGACATCCTGGTGGCCCCCGAGGCGTGGGATCTGGGCACGCCGTCGATCGTGGTGCTGCATGGCGACGAGCCCTTCCTGGCCTACCGCATGCTCGATCTGCTGCGCGGGAGGCTCTGTCCCGACGAGGCCGATCGCGCCTGGGCCTGGCGGGAGTTCGACGGCACCGAGCCGATCGATCCCCGTGACGTGTTCGACGAGGCCGCCACGATCCCGATGTTTGCCAGCGCTACGCGGGCGGCGATCGTGCGTCAGGCCGACGCGTTCGTGACGGCCGCGCGGGACCGGCTGGAGGCCATCGCCGACAGCGACCGCGGAAAGAGAGGGCTCGTCGTTCTGGAGGTCAAAACCTTTCCGTCGAACACGCGTCTGGCCAAGGCTGCCTCGAAACGTGGTCTCGTGATCGACGTGTCGGTGCCTGGCAAGGCCGACCTGGCCGGCTGGGTGCGGAAGTGGGCGACGGCCGGACACGGCATCACCTTGGCGGCTCCGACCGCCCAGCGGCTCTTGGAACGGCTCGGTGGCAACCTCGGCCAGATCGATCAGGCGTTGGCCCGGCTCGCAGCCGCCACCGACCCGACCGTCAAACAGAAAGCGATCCAACCGGAAGCGATCGACGACTTCGCCGGCACGCCGCAGGAGCGCACGGCCTGGGGCATGATCGACGCCGCCGCGGGGGGCGACACACCACGAGCCCTCCGTGAACTGGCCGATCTACTCGACGCCGGAGAAAACCCGATCGGTGTCGCCGCCCAGATCGCCAGCGTGCTGCGACGGCTCTCGACGGCGGCCCGCCTGCTCGCCCTGCCGGCCGGCGGGGGGCGTCCTGGGGGCGTGGAGGAGGCATTGCGCGAGGCCGGCGTCGCCGCCTGGCCCAAGGCGCTCATGCAGGCGAAGGAATCACTCGGCCAACTCGGACCGCGCCGGGCCAGGCGGCTGCCGGTGTGGCTGCTCGACCTCGATCTGGCCCTCAAGGGCGAGGCTTCCCGAGGCCTGCGGGCCCGACTGGCACTCGAGCGGCTCTTCTGCAAGATGGCACGCGGCGGCGAGGCCGCCGGCCGCGGGAAGCCGTCGGCCCAGCGATCGACCGGAGCCCGTTCGTGAACACCGACCACCACCCCGATCCCCGCGACCTCTGGGACAACCCGCTCGCCTCCCGGTATGCATCGGCCGAGATGACGCGGCTCTGGAGCGACAACCACCGCTACTCCCTCTGGCGGAAGACGTGGCTGGCGCTCGCCGAGGCGGAGGCCGAACTCGGCCTCCCGATCTCGCAGGGGCAGTTGGCGGAGATGCGGGCCGCGATCTCGCCCGTGGATTTCGCCAAGGCGGCCGACTACGAGCGACGGATGCGGCACGATGTGTTCGCCCACCTCCATGCCTTCGCCGACGCGGCGCCTTCGGCCAGGCCGATCATCCATCTCGGCGCCACCAGCGCGTTCGTCACCGACAACGTCGACCTCATCCTGATGCGGGAGTCACTCGACCTCGTCGCGGCCCGGATCGCCACCGTGATCGAACGACTTGCCGTGAAGGCGGTCGAGACGAAGGGAATCGTGTGCCTGGGCAAGACCCACCTCCAGCCGGCGCAGCCCACGACCATCGGCAAACGAATCTGCCTGTGGATCCACGATCTGATCCTCGACCTCGAGGAGATCACCCACCGCCGCAAACTCCTCCGCGCGAGGGGCGTGAAGGGAACGACCGGCACGCAGGCCAGCTTCCTGGAACTCTTCGGGGGCGACCACGCCAAGGTCCGCCGGCTCGACGAACTCGTCGCAACGAAACTCGGATTCCATTCCTCCTACGAGGTGACGGGCCAAACCTACACCCGGAAGGTCGACTCCCAGGTCTGCGCCGCGCTCGCCGGCGTGTCGGAATCGACGCACAAGGCGGGCAACGACCTGCGGCTCGCGGCGGCATGGAACGAACTCGAAGAGCCCTTCGAAAAGGAGCAGGTCGGCTCGTCGGCAATGCCCTACAAGCGGAATCCGATGCGGGCCGAACGCATGTGCGGCCTGGGCCGATTCGTGATGGGGCTGGCTGCGACAGCGGGCCAGACGGCGGCCGTGCAGTGGATGGAGCGAACGCTCGACGACTCCGCCCCACGGAGGCTCGTGCTGCCGCAGGCGTTCCTGGCCACCGACGCGCAGCTCGTGATCTACGCCAACATCGCCGGCGGTCTCGTCGTGCTGCCGGGTGGCATCCGCCGCAATCTCGAGGCCCAGCTTCCGTTCCTCGCGAGCGAAAAGATCCTCATGGCGGCCACCACAGCCGGCGGCGATCGGCAGACGCTCCACGAGGCGCTCCGCACCCACAGCCACGCTGCCACGGCACGAATTCGTGAGGGTCATCCCAACGATCTGCCCGAACGCCTGGCCGCCGACCCGCTCTTTGCGGGCGTTGACATCGTCGCGGCCATGAACCCGGACGACCTCGCCGGCCGTGCGGCGGCCCAGGTGGACGAGTTCGTCGGCGGCGCCGTGCAGGTGGCGCTGTCGAGTTGTCCGGCCCGCGGCCCGGAATCGGCCCTCACGGTGTGATGCGTCGACCGCAGGAGTCTGGTGCCTCCGTGTCGCTCACGCGATCGCGGCTGGGGCACCGCATGCGGCACGCGTCACTGCATCATCACGCCCACCACACTCCGGCGTGATCGCCACGCGTGTCCCACGGCTCACGCCGTTGGGCTTCCACGGGAGCGGCATGCACTGCGTGCCCGTCCAAGCCCAAGGCCGTAAGGCCTGGGACACGCCACACTCCACCGCACCACGCCATTGGGCTTTCCCGCGTGAAGCGTCACGGCGCGGTGCGCCACCACGCGCGGATCAAATGCGATCCTGGTGCCGGCTGCGGCTCTTGCTCGAACGGCAGTTCGCGCAGAGCCCGCTCACGATGAGCCGGTGCGACTGGGCCCGAAACTGATGGCTCGTGGCGACCGCCTCGCAGATCTTCGCCACCTCGTCGCTCGAAAACTCGATCAACACGCGGCAGCCCGTGCAGTAGAGATGATCGTGCCGCGGATAGCCGTAGTCGTGCTCATACACCGCCCGACCATCGAGCACCATCGTGCGGAGGAGCCCGGCATCGACCATCTCCGCGAGCGTCCGATAGACGGTCGGCCGGCTCGCGTCGGCACCGGCGGCCGTGCCGCGAAGATCGGCGAGGAGCTGGTCGGCATCGAAGTGCTCATGACGGCTTCCCACGAAGTCGACGATCGTTCGTCGCTGCCTGGTGAGACGCTTGCCCCTGGTCTGGAGAAACTCGGCAAAACGCTCCGATGGCGTGAGCGCCACATCGACCGGGCCGAGCGAAAAGTCAGGAGTTGATGCCATGCCACTTCCTTGGGCGGCATTCTATCCGGTCGGGCACGCGGCCGAAATGAAAGCGGCCGGACCGTGGTCGGTCCGGCCGCTCGAGTACGGTCACGTCATGAACGCATCACCGGATCCCGCGGCTCAGCCGAGCCGGTCGAGCAGCCGATCAAGGGCGATGTCGAGCTTCTCGGGCGTCTCGTAGCTGCCGTCGGCGATCGCCGCACGGATGGCGGCGACCCGATCGAAGCGGATGTCGCTCGTGGCGTCGGCAGCCTTCACGGCGTCGACCGACAGCGTCACCGCATCACGTACCTCCGACACGCCCTGCTGCGGAGCGGCCGACGCGGCGGCCTTCACCGCCTCGACACCCTTCACGCCAGCGAGACCCTGCGAACCCTGCGTCGAAAACACACCGAAGATGTTCATGATCTCTCTCCTTGCAAGCCTTCGTTCCCGATCCCCGTGATCCCCACACGGCCGCTTCTACGCAGCCGACTGATGAGGTGTTCACTCCGGCGATCGCGATCTCCGTCCTGCTCTCTTCTCCACCATTCTGGCCGCGCTTCCGCGTTCCGGCGACACCAATCGTCGGACAGCGGCCGACACGCGTTCACGCGCCGGTCGCCGCGGCCAAAACTTTCTTCATCGACCAATCCCGATCCAAACATGAGCGATTTTTTTTCATGCCAGTTCTACGCATCCTGCCGATTTTCTGGCCCGCATCCTTCGCAAACACCCCAGATCGCCGGAAACGCCGGCTGGGCTCACATTGCGAACTCCGGCCTCCGTCGGCCGAGCTGGCCCTGAAGCCGCTCGACGATGGCGCTGTGCATCTGGCTGACCCGGCTCTCAGAGAGGTCGAGGGTGGCCCCGATCTCCTTCATCGTCAGCTCTTCGTAGTAGTAGAGGATGATGATCAGCCGCTCGTTGCGATTGAGTCCCTTGGTCACGAGCCGCATCAGGTCCGTCTTCTGGATCCTTCGCGTGGGGTCCTCCCCCTTCTTGTCTTCCAGGATGTCGATTTCGTGCACATCCTTGGAGCTGTCGGTCTCGCACCACTTCTTGTTGAGGCTCACGAGACTCACCGCGTTGGCTTCGATGAGGAGTTTCTCAAACTCCTCCCGTGAGAGGCCCATGTGCTCGGCAACTTCGGCGTCGGCGGGGGCACGCCCAAGCTTGGCCTCGAGCTGCTTGATCGCCTCGTTGAGCTTGCTCGCCTTGCTGCGGACCAGCCGGGGCACCCAGTCCATGGTGCGGAGCTCGTCGAGCATCGCACCGCGGATTCGCGGCACGCAGTAGGTTTCAAACTTCACGCCCCGCGACATGTCGAACGCATCGATGGCGTCCATCAGGCCGAACGTGCCGGCCGAAACGAGGTCGTCGAGTTCGACTCCGTCGGGGAGCCGCGACCAGATCCGCTCGCCGTTGTACTTCACGAGCGGAAGGTAGAGTTCGATCAGCCGGTTTCGCAGGTCCTCGTTGCTCTGGTCGGCCTTGAACCGTTTCCAGAGTTCCAGAACCTCTTCCGCCGACATCTGGGTCGCGTGATGTGCCACGTCATCCTCCTTGACAGGTCCTCGATCGCCATGGCGAAGGTCGCGGCTCCGCCGCCGTCCTTCGCACTGGTGTCTGCCCCGAGGGGCAGACCTTCATTTCCGCCGGGCCTGCTGCACCGACCAACTTTGGTTCATCGGCAGCCACCCATCCGTCACATGATTCGTTTTTGGGACGTCCCCAATCCTTGCGCCAGTTCTCCAGATCCCCAGCCGCGTTCATGCAGCCCGCCTCGCTTCGCCTCCGACCGTCGCAAACACCTCGAGCCGCGGCTCGTCGATCGTTTCCTCGTCGGCCAGCACGATGAGATCGGGCAGGTGGCGCGCCAGCGCCTCCCGAACGACCCGCCGCGGCCCGGCGGGCACGACGACCACGGGCTTGCCGCCCCGCTCGATCGCCGTTCGCACCGCGCGACGCACGTCGGCCACGAGCGTGCCCGAGACTCTCGGCACGCCACCCCGCGCCGTCCGGGCGATGTCGTCGATCGCGCCGCCGGCGAGCCGCACCGCGGTGAGCCTGCCCTGGAGATCGCGAGCGCGGCGGCAGATCGTTCCTGCCAGCCGGCGTCGCACGATCTCGGCGAGCTGCCACGGTTCGGCCGCTTCGGCGGCATGATCCGACATGAGTTCCATGAGTTCGGCGATTGGACGAATCGGCACTCCCTCGCGGAGAAGGCACTGGAGGGTGCGCTGGATGCGGGCCACCGTGAGCACGCCCGGCACGATCTGGTCGACCACGGCCGGCTGGGCCTCCCTGAGCGATTCCACGAGCCGATGCGTGGCGTCGCGCGTGAGGAGTCGATCCGCCCGACGACGGACGCCCGCCTCGATCACCCGCGACACAATGGCGGCGTCGTCCCACACCGCCGCGCCGCGGAGGCGACAGGTCTCCGCCTGGGCGTGCCCCACCCATGTGCCGCCCCGTCCGGTGAGTGGATCGGTGGCCGCCGGACCATCCACCGGGGATGGCTCCCCGGGGGGCAGGATGGCGAGCATGCATCCCGCCGGGAGATCCCCCTCCGCCACCACATCCCCCGCGACGACGACGCGAAACCCGCGGGATGGCAGCGTGAGGTCGTCTCGGAAGGTGACGGCCGGCAGCGTGAGGCCAAGATCGGCGGCGAGGTCGGCCCGCAGCGTCACGATCCGGTTCACCAGGGGCCCGTCGCCTGCCACGAGGCCGAGCAGCCCGCGGCCGAGGGAGACGACGACGGGATCGTCGACGACGGCGGATGTGCCGGCGCGGGGCGTGGCCGATGAAGCCGTCGCCACGTCCTGATCGCGATCGGTGTCGGCCTCGGCGGAACGGGTGCGCCGTCCGGCCAGATAGGCGGCCCCGAGCGTGGCCGCCGCAACACCCGCGAGGGGCAGAAACGGCAGGCCCGTGAGCGACAGGATCGCGAGGAACACCCCGGCGATCGCCAGCACGTGCGGCTTAGCGGTGAACTGCCTGCCGAACTCCCTCGAAAGATCGACCGACTGGGTCGATCTCGAGATCAAGAGGCCTGTGGCCACCGAAATGAACAGGGCCGGCACGGCGCTTGAAAGTCCGTCGCCGATGGTGAGTCGCGAGTAGACACTCACCGCCTTGTCTATCGGCAGCCCGTGCTCCACCACACCGATCGCGAGCCCTCCGACGATATTGACCAGCATGATCACCACGCTCGCCACGGCCTCGCCGCGGACAAACCGGCTCGCGCCATCCATGGCGGCGAAGAAGTCGGCCTGGCGCTGGAGATCGAGCCGCATCCGCCGCGCCTCGTCGCGGGTGATGGTGCCTGCATTGACCTCCGAATCGATCGCCATCTGCCTGCCGGGCAATCCGTCGAGGGCAAACCGGGCGGCGACTTCGCTGGTGCGCGTGGCCCCGGCGGTGATCACCACGAACTGAACGATGGCGATGATCGCGAAGATCACCCCGCCCACCACCAGATTGTTGGCCGCCACGAAGGCACCGAAGGCCTCCACCACCTCGCCGGCGGCCGCGGCCCCGTCGATCGCGGCCCGCGAGAGGATGAGGCGGGTCGTGGCGATGTTGAGCACGAGGCGAACGAGCGTGATGCCGAGCAGGAACGTGGGAAAGACGCTCATGTCGAGCGGCGTGCGGGCCGCCAGCGCGCCGAGCAGGGCCACCACCGACACCGTGAGATTCACCGCCAGCATCACGTCAACCAGGGGTGACGGCACGGGCGCCAGCACCACCAGCACGGCCAGAAGGATGGCCGCCGGGATGGCGAAGTCGGCGAGGGTGGCGGAGACGGGACGGCGAAGCGCCGCGGCCGTCCCGGATGGCTGGGCCATGCGAGGCGATTCTGCACGGGTGGAAGCCGCCGGACGACAGGCCCGACGGGGGGCGGGACGGTAGCGGCCGGAGCCCGCCCGAGTCCATACCGCTCATCCGTCGGAAAACCGGCCCGGCCCTCGCTGGAAGGCGTGGGCGACAACCCTCGGAGCGCCGCCAGCCGAACGGTACACTCCGCCGATCGGCCCTTCCCGCAGCCTGTTGATGGAGCCCACCGATGCGATTCGACCGCCTTGGCATCACGTTCGAGTATCCCGACAACTGGCTGGTCGACGCCGAGACCCCCGACGACGGGCTGTGTGTCACGGTGTCGTCCCCCGACGGAGCCTTCTGGTCGGTGAGCGGTCACGCTCCGTCCGACGATGCCGAAGCGTTGGCCGACGCGGTGCTCGGGCAGATGCGTGAGGAGTATCGCGACCTCGACAGCGAGGTTGCCGTCGACACGGTGGCCGGCCATCACCTCGCCGGCTACGACATGAACTTCTCCTACCTCGACCTGATCAGCACCGCGCAGGTGCGGACCTTCGAAACGCCAACCGCCCTCTATGTGATCTTCAGCCAGGCCGAAGATCACGAATGGGAAAGCGTGTGCAGGGTGTTCGACGCCATGACCATGAGCCTCGTCATGTCGGCGGATTCGTCGTCGATCGACGAGTGACGGCCGGCCCATGCCGGCGGGTCGCGGAAAGACGGCTCAGCCCTCACTGCATCGGGCCAACGGTCGCCACACCCGAGCGACGTGTGCCTAAGGTCCGCGACCCGGCCGGGCCGGCCGCAGGTCCACCCCCCGCGGCTGACCCGTTCTCCTGCAGATGGCGTGCCGATCGCGCGGCCGCCTCCACGACCGTCCGGCGGGGCGAGGAGGTGACGATTCGGCGGTCTGGGCAGCGCCGGCGGCGGGCCTGGCGCGGACATTTTTTCCAGCCTTTCCCATCGCGTCTGGGCAGAAACGTGGCGTTTTTACAACCGCCTACCGTGGAACAGTGCCACGATCCCGCCGTCGATTGCTAGGATTCCCAGCCTTCCCTTCAGGCAGCCCCCCTCACCGCACCCCCCGGACCAGCCTCGTGCCTTCGTCAGCCACCGTCGCCGTGCCCGACACGATCCAGCTCACGCACTGGATCGCGTTCGCCGTGTTCGTGACGGTGATGCTCGTCCTCGATCTGACGGTCTTCCATCGGAAGTCGCACGAACCGTCGCTGCGAGAGAGTGCCTTCTGGACCGTGTTCTGGTCGGCGCTTGCCTTCGGATTCAATGCCATCGTTTGGTGGTGGCTCGGCGGCCAGGCGGCGATCGAGTTCCTCACGGGCTACCTCGTCGAATGGTCGTTGTCGATGGACAACGTCTTCGTGTTCGCCGTGGTCTTCGCCTACTTTGGCGTGCCGCTGAAGTATCAGTATCGGGTGCTCTTCTGGGGCATCCTCGGCGCCGTGGTCATGCGATTGACCTTCGTGCTGCTCGGAGCCGAACTGGTCGAGCGCTACAACTGGGTGATGTGGCTGTTTGGCGGCTTCCTGATCTACACGGGCATCAAACTCGCCCTGGGTGACGGCGACCACGAACCGGGCGAGAACGCGATGATCCGGTTCTTCCGTCGGTTCATCCCCGTTTCCCAGGAGCCTTCGGGCGACCGCTTCTTCGTCCGCGAGAACGGCCGCTACGTCGCCACGCCGCTCTTCCTCGTCTTGCTCGTGGTGGAAACAACCGACGTGCTCTTCGCCGTCGACAGTGTCCCTGCGATCCTCGGCGTCGTCACCCCCGGCACCGACCACATGCGGTTCATCGCCTTCACCTCGAACGTCTTTGCGATCCTCGGCCTCCGGGCCCTCTACTTCCTGCTCGCCGGCGTGATGGATCTCTTTCGATTCCTCAACTACGGCCTGTCGGCGGTGCTCGTGTTCGTCGGGTGCAAGATGATCGCCGAAGTGGCCCGCCACAATGAATGGCTCGCGGGCCACGGCGGGTGGGACGCGCACGGAACGGGGCATCTTGTGCACCCCGCTGCTTCGCTGGCGGTGATCATCGGGCTGATCGGCGCGAGCGTGGCTGCGTCGCTCGCCTTTCCCGGAAAGCCCCATGCGGGCGAGATCGCGGACCACGGCGACACAACGCAGGGCCACTCCTGAGCCCGCGGCGGCACGCACCCGCCGCTACAGGGCGTCTTCGGTGCGGAGCGTGACTTCGATGAGCCGCTCCATCACCTCCGCCGGTGATTCGTGCGGGAAGTTGGTGAGCACCACTTCCTTGGCGTAGAGCTTGCCGATGTAGCGACGATGCTTGCCGGCCGCGTGACGGCTGGCGAGGAAGTCGCGGTGGGCGGAGTTGATCACGATCTCGTTCTTCGACGAGTCGTAGCGGCTCCGCCATGGCTGGCCGTGATCCGCTTCGAGCCGATACCCCGGCAGGCCGCGGCCACCGGCACCGTCGCCGAGCGGATCGTGAACAAACTTGAGATCCACCTGATCGGTCACCTCGATCTCGCCCTGACGTGCGGTCACCCCCACCGTGACGATCCCGACCGACGACGACACCACCCGACACACGGCGCCATCGGTGGCGATCGCGGCGGACCCCGACACGATCCGCCAGGTGAAGGAGACACCGCCGGTGATCAGGATCTCGAGCGCATCACGGGCCGTCGCCGTAAACAGACAGGAGTCGTTTGGCTGCCGGCGCGGGGCGCGCGGCGTGATTCGCACGGCGGCAAGCGGTCCGGGATCGGCTGCCAGGAGCGGACGCGGCGAGGAGGGCAACGGCTTTCGCCCGCGGGCGTCGCCTTCGGCCGTCAGGTCACCGGCCACGCCCGGACGCCCCTGCAAGGCGGGACTCGCCTTCGGGATGTCGAAAAACAGGTACTCCTCCGCGGGCAGGTCGGCGAGCGCCGAGGCAAACGCCTTGTGCACCTGCTTCAGCAGCTGCCGGCTGGCGCGTTCGGCCTCCGCCTCTTCGCGCGAACTCAGCGCCTCACGGATGTCGCCTTCGATGGCCGAAGCCGATGCGACGAGCGCGTCGAGCGCCTCGTCGGGCACGATCCCCGATCGCGTGCCCGGCGCGAGCGTGAGTGGCTCGAAGTCGACGAGTCCCTCGAGCCGGCGGTCGGTCCAGGGCGCATGCTGGAAGGGCAGCAGCTCGGTAATGTCCTTGAGCACGCGGGTGCCGTCCTTGCAGATCGCGATGCCCGGCTCACCGCCGGCATCGTCGCCCCGCACATACACCTCCACGTTGACGTCACCGAGCGGAGTGGGGTAACGGCGAGGAATCTCGAGGCGGTCACCGTCGAACTCCCGCGGCACGACGGCGAGCTGCCGGCGGGCCACGCTGTCGACCACCTCGATCGCCACGCCCGATCGTCGGATGCGGTCCCGAAGCTCCGCGGAGAGATAGCGGGCCACCTTCTCGCCGGTGACGAGGTTCTTGGTGGCCTCGAGCAGCGGGCCGACGACCACACGGGTTCCCCCTGTGGCGATTCGTCCTCGCACCGGCCGCACGTCGTAGTGTCGCTCCCCGCGCACCAGCCGCAGTTCACGGAGGCCTGCGGCGCCTCCCGACACCATCCGGAGTTCCTCGCCCAACGCCCAGAAGCTCAGCAGGCCGATCCCAAACTCCCCGTGCACACCGCGGCGCTGGGCGGCATCGAGGTGGCGCTTCATGGAGTCGCAGAGATGGGTGGCGATGCGTTCGAAGTCGGGCTCACCGGCGGCGTCTTGGGCCACGCCCCTCCCATCATCGACCACCTCGACATAGGTTTTGCCCTGCGCCCGCCGCCGGGTGATCTTCACGTGTTGGGCGCCGGCATCGATGGCGTTTTCGGTGAACTCGCAGATCGCCTTGAGCGGATGCGTCTGCGAATGGGCGATGATCGTGATCGCATTCCACTGGTCGCCGATCTTGAGCGTGCCGGTGGTGGAGGCGGAAGTGGTCATGAGGCGGGGGGGTGTCCGGGAGAACCGCCGAGTGTACCCAGGCTTCAGGGGCCGTGCGGCAGGCCGGAGGAATCTGGATTCCTCGACGCATGCGTCGGGTCACGCGGGGGCGTTGCGTGTCACCACCGAACGGTAGAGCTGCTCGTGCGACTCGGCCATGCGATCGGCCGAATGGCGATCCCGCGCGAGCTGATGGCCATGGCGGCCGAGTCGTGCGGCCAGATCGACGTCGTCGAGCATCGACAGAATCACCCGGGCGAGGTCGACGTGGTCTCCGGGAACGTGCAGGAGTCCCGCGCGTTCGCCGTCGAGCATTTCCGGAAACGCGCCATGCCGCGAGGCGACCACCGGCACACCTGCAGCCATCGCCTCGATGACGGAGAGCCCCTTGGCTTCGGGGCGGGGCGTCGGCAGCGCGAAGACGTCGATGGAGGCGAGGAGGTCGAGCTTTGCCTCGCGGTCGATCTGGCCGAGCCACCGGTAGCGATCGGCCACGCCGAGGTCGGCCGCGAGCGACCGGCATGCGGCGAGGTAGTCGCGCTCCGTATCGATCGTCGCTCCGGCGGCCACCACCTCCACGTCGTGCCGCGCCGCGACGGCCGGCAGCGCCCGCACGAGCTGATCGAGGCCTTTCTCCGGACACCCTCGGGCGAGAAAGCCGATCACCCGACGGCTGCCTCGCGATCGTCGCCGATCGACGAGGTCGGGGGGCGGCGTCGGAAACGCCGAAAGATCGACCCCGTGCGGAATCACGGCGATCACGCCGGGATCGAGGGCGAGCCGCGCCGCCATGGCGTCGGCAAAACACCGGTTGAACGCCACGAAGCGGTCGATGTCTGCGGCTCGCTCCCGAAGCAGGCCATGAATCTGCGCGGCATGCGGCTCGGGAATCGCGTCGAGGAACACATCCTCGCCCGAGAGGCTGCAGACGATGCCCGCCCCGGTGGCCTCCCGAATCGACCGCGCCAGACCGATGAGGAGCACGTTGGAGAGATGAACGATGTCGGGCCTCACCTCGCGTGCCAGCCAGCGGGCAAGCTTCGCCACTTCCTTCCGCTGCCGGCCCTGCTCACCCTTCAGTGACGAGGCGGTCAGGGGCCCCAGGTCGGCGGCTCGCGCGCCGCCCGTCCGCCCGGAGAGCCACTCCAGCAGCGGCCGGGCATCGAGCGGCGCGTCACAAAACACCGGCGTGTGCCGAAAGAGGCCGACGTGCTCCTGCAGCCACACGTTCACGCCCCCCATCACCACCTTGCGCTCGGCCACGTTGTGCTCGTCGGTGGTGGTCGGCACGTAGGCCGGCACGAGCATCGCATCGCGCCCCCTGGCCTGAAGGGCCTGCACGAGCGTGTTGTCGTGGAGGCAGGTGCCGCAGATGCGACCGCCCGCTCCGGCGGTGATGTGAACGATCTTCACACGCCCCGACCTTCCAGGTGCACGAGCACCAGTGCGAGATCGGCAGGCGTGATGCCGCTCACCCGGCCTGCCTGACCGAGCGTGCGGGGCTGAATGCGGGCGAGCTGCTCGCGGGCCTCGGCGCGGAGGTGACGCACGGCTCCGTAGTCGAAGCCTGCGGGAATCGAACGCTCCGCATGCTTCCGTTGCCGCGCGATCCGTTCGCGATCGAGCGCCACGTAGCCGGCATAGCGGATGTCGTGCTCGATCTGTGTCGCCGTCTCGCGCGACACCCCGGCGAGCGACGGCAGCGCTGTCACCGCATCGGCCCAGGCAAACTCCGGCCGCTTGAGCAGGTCGGCGATCGCCACGCCCTGCACCCGCGTGGTGGCGAGCAGCGCGAGTGCCGCCTCCATCTCGGCCTCCTTCGCCGCCAGCCTCGCCATCCGATGGGGCTCGGCGAGCCCGTGCCGCCCCGCCAGAGGTGTGAGCCGACGATCGGCGTTGTCGTGACGCAGCGCGAGCCTGTGTTCGGCACGGCTCGTGAACATGCGGTAGGGCTCATCCACACCACGGGTCACGAGATCGTCGATGAGCACGCCGATGTAGGAGTCTTCCCGTTCGAGCACGAATGGCTCCCGCCCTGACGCGGCGAGCGCCGCATTGGCCCCGGCGACGAGCCCCTGCGCGGCGGCCTCTTCGTAGCCGGTGGTTCCGTTGATCTGCCCCGCACAGAAAAGCCCCTTCGCCCGCTTGCTCTCGAGCGTCGCAAAGAGCTGGTCGGGCGGGCAGTAGTCGTATTCGACGGCATAGCCGTATCGCATGATTCGGGCCCGTTCCAGTCCGGGCACGAGCCGCACCATCTCGTCCTGCACGTCCCGTGGCAGGCTGGTCGAGATGCCGTTGACGTAGATTTCGCGGGTCCGGCGCCCCTCGGGCTCGAGGAAGAGCTGGTGGCTCTCCTTGTCGGCGAACCGAACGACCTTGTCTTCGATGCTCGGGCAGTATCGCGGCCCGCGGGATTCGATCTGGCCGGTGAACATCGGGGCGCGGTGCAGATTGGCCCGGATGAGGTCGTGGATGTCGGGCGTGGTCCTCGTGATCCAACAGACCATCTGGTCCTGTTCGATGCGATCGGTGAGAAATGAAAACGGCTGCGGCTCGGGATCACCGGGCTGCACATCGAGGCGGTCGTAGTCGATGCCCGTCGCGGACAGCCGGCAGGGGGTGCCGGTCTTGAACCGATCGACCATGATGCCGAGCCGGGCGAGCGCCGACGAGATGCCCGAGGTGGTGCCCTCGCCCGCACGTCCGCCGGTCGTGGTGGATTCGCCGGTGTGCATCACCGCCTGCAGAAACGTGCCCGTGGTGAGCACGACCGCGGCGGCACGATACTCCGCATCGCCACGCACCCGCACGCCCGTCACCCGCCACGCCGCCGTGCCGGTGGCGTCCGACAGCGGCTCGACGATCAGATCCACCACCGTCTCCTGCCGCAGGTCGAGGCCCGGCGTCTCCTCGACGATCTGCTTCGCCTCCATCTGATAGAGCCGCTTGTCGGCCTGGGCACGGGGGCCGTGCATCGCCGGCCCCTTCGAGCGGTTGAGCACCCGAAACTGGATGCCCGTCGCGTCGATGGCGCGGGCCATCACGCCGCCGAGGGCATCGACCTCCCGCACGAGCTGGGCCTTTCCGACGCCGCCGATCGCCGGGTTGCAGCTCATCTGGCCGACGGTGTCGCAGTTGGTCGTAAGCAGCGCCGTGCGGGCGCCGAGCCGAGCCGCAGCGCAGGCCGCCTCCACGCCGGCATGGCCGGCGCCGATCACGAGCACGTCGTAGTCGTAGCGAATCGTCATGGAGTCTGGTGAGCCGCCCATTGTTGCCTGGGAACCCTGGGCAAGGAATCGCCCGGCCGCATCGGGGCTCTCCACCCCTGCGCGACGCATGATCAGGGATTCCCGGTCTCCCGCCCGTCGCTGACCTGTTCCAGCAGCCACAGCATCCGCGGATCATCGACGTCGAAGATCGTTTGCCATTCGCGCTTGATCCACTCGAGGTCGAGCGTATCACGGTTGGCGGCGACGAGCGATTCGATATCCGTCTGATCTTGCAACCGAAATGCGAGGAGTTTGAGGAGGATCAGGCCTTCGGCGGTCGCCACGCGGATGTCGACGGTGGGCCCTGGCTCGAGCCGTGCCTGATCCAGCACATGCCGATAGGCCGGGAGCACCGGCTTCAGCCAGTCGAGCCGGACGCCGTCTCGCCACAGCACGGCCATGTGATGGCGAGTGAACTCCTCGATGACAACATGTGATTCGAACTCGAATCCGCGTTCGCGGACCGCTTCAAGAACCACCGGAAGCATGATCTGAGGAATGTCGATGATGAGATCGATGTCTCGCGTGTAGCGGGGCCGCGAGCGGTATCCGGTCGCGAGCCCGCCGATCAGGGCATGGTGAATGCCAAACTGCGTCAGCACGGTGACGATGTCGTCCAGCGCCCGAGAGAGCGGATCGTCGAGCTGTTCGGGGTCAGTCACCATGTCGTGCGAACAACTCCCGCTGCACGGCCTGCCATACAGCCTCTGCCTCGTCATCGAGCGTTCGGATCGATTCGCCTCGGGACGACGACTCGGCGAGCCGTTTCCCCCAGGCGCGAAGCGAGAAGAGTTCCCGCCACCGCTCATGCGGTGACAGACCGCGAAACCGTCGCGCATCAGATGCGATGACCGCCCGATGGTCCGGAAACACGGGCATGGGTGCTTCAGCGTGAGGTGGCGTATGGTTCATGGAAGCCTCGCCTCAAGTGTAGCGTTCGTCGGAGTAGGACACGGCGCTGTCGACAACGCTTCCCGCCTTGTGACAGAGGATACGCCAATGCTCTGTGAGCGTTCATCGACTCACTCGCCGGCACGGCCGAACGATCCAAGCCGGCCGCACGCCTTCCCGCTCCTGGCCAGCCACGGCCGTGCTCGACCCGTCGCTCGACTGATCCCTGGAGCGATTCGCTCCAGGGATGGAGCGATTCGCTCCACAGGTGGAGCGAACTGACTCACCCCCCTTCGCAAGGGATCAATGGCCGCCTGCGCAAAGGACGGGCGAGCAGCCCTGAGAAAACAGCCGGTTTCGGGCAGCATCATCTGCGGCGGTCCGAAACGCTGGGGCCGAGCCACTCACCGGCACGGCATTTGCCCTCTCGCCGATCAGCGTGTTCCTCTCGCCGCGGTTCCGCGGCGAAGCGTCCCATTACCCGATTGTTGAGGTGCCTCGATGCCGTCGTTCTCGATACCCGCTTCGGCCCAATCATTCACCCAGTCTTGCCTCTGGTCCACCTGCCGCCGCTCTCTCCTGCTGCCCGCCCTGACGGCGGCCGCGTTCGTCTGGCTTGGCGGTGAAAGCCGAGCCACCGTGATGCTCTTTGACAATCTGAGTGCGGGATCGCCCAACGGCAGTTTCGGTGTCACGAATACGCAGTGGGCCGCGCAGGCGTTCTCGACCACGGCCACGGATTTCACGCTCAGCGCGGTATCACTGCGGCTGTGGAATCAAAACGCCACCTCGGGAAACTTCGAGATCCAGGTCTGGGACTCGACCGGCAGCTCCGGAACACCAGGAGCGCAGGTGGGCTCGGCGATCTACACGGGGCTCGCGCAAAACCTCAGCGACTCAGATGGCAGCCTGTTGAGCATTCCAGGCCTGAGCGTGGCCCTCTCAGCCACCACCACGTACTACCTGGTCGCGCGAGGCACGACCCTCACTGGCGCTCCAGAAAACCCAGGCACTCTCTACTGGGACGCCACAGACGTCAACACAACCGCCTCCTATGACACCACGGACGGAACCACGTGGTTCGGCCCCTATTCCCAAAACCTCTTCATGTCGGTCGCTGCGGTGCCTGAGCCCGCCTCGGTGACGCTGCTGGGCATCGGCCTGGCGGCCGTGTCTGTGTCTGCCTGGCTCCGCCGCGGCACGACCCGGCTGCGGTGAGCCGACGGCTGGAACACCTGCTGCGCTCCGCTGGGTCACGATGTGGGCGGCTACCTGGGTCGGGCGGGGGCGTGGGCGGAAGTCCACACGGCCGGGAGCCAATGGCGTCGTCGAACTCACGCCGTTTGAACCGGGCAATCCTTCCGACGGCATCGACCTCACGAACGAGCTGGGCCTTTCCCACGCCGCCGATCACCAGCACGTCGTAGTGGTAACAGCAGGCCATCCGACCGAGTGTCGCGACGGCCCGCCGGCGATCGCGGTACCATACGCCTCGCCCCTGCGCAGAAAGCCCCGTGCATGATTCTCCCCCGAACCAGACGCGGATCGCTCCTCGCCGCCCTGGTGGCGTTCGTGCCGTTCGCGCCGGTGGAGGCCGATGCGGCCGATTCGACCCGTCGCACCCTCGCGCTTGGTGACGCACGGATCGACGTCGTCACCCGCAGCCTCGATGGCCGCGGGGCTGCCGGAGTTGCCGCCGCATTCGTGAGCGTTCACGACGACGAGAACACCGCCATCCTCGCGGCGGACACCGTGCTCCCCGGACACGGCGGCCGACTCACCGAACTTCGCCATTCGGGCGACCGTGAGATCGGCTTTCGACTCGGCGGCCGCGACCATCGGATCGATCCCAACCGCATCTTCACCCCGGCGGGCCGTCGGGCCACGCTCGAGGCGCTCGGCGTGTGGTCGCAACCCGCCGACGATGCCGTGGCCGCCTTTGCCGACGCGCTGCTCGGTGCCATGGGCATCGACGAGGCCGATGTGGTGGTGGCGCTCCACAACAACACGCCCGACCGATACACCGTGGCCAGCTACGCCCACGGCGGACCGCTCGCCGCCGATGCCGCCGACCTCCATCTGCGTCCGCATGGCGATCCAGACGATTTCTTCTTCGTGACCGACCGACGTCTCTTCGACGCACTCGCCGCCAAGGGGCACTCGGTGGTGCTGCAGCATGAGGCCACGGTGGCGGACGACGGCTCTCTCTCGGTGCTCTGCGGGCGGCTGGGGATCCCCTACGTCAACGTCGAAGCCGAACACGGCCACCAGGCTGAGCAGGAGGCGATGCTCCGCGACGTGGTGGAGGTGCTCGAATCGGTCCGGCCGAAGCGGATCATGGCCGTCGCCACGGTGCCCCCCGCGGGCTGTGAACTCGTCGACCTGTCCACCATCGACCCCACGTTCGTGATCGATGCCCGGTATGCCACGACCGACAACGTGACCGGCCGGAGGCTGGTGCCTTCCGGCACGATCTTCCTGGAACGGTCGGCGGCGGAACGGCTCGCCCGGGTGCAAGCCTCGCTCCGGCACCACGGCCTCCGGCTCAAGGTGTTTGACGGCTACCGCCCGCTCGCCGTGCAGCGAGCTCTGTGGCGGGTGAAGCCCGACGCCCGCTATGTGGCCGACCCGGCCAAGGGATCGCGGCACAATCGTGGATCGGCCGTGGACGTCACGCTGGTCGATGGGGCCGGCCATGAACTCGCGATGCCGTCGGCCTTCGACGAGTTTGGCGAACGCTCGCACCTCGAGTTCACCGATGCGACGCCCGAGGCCCTCGAGCACCGCGAGCTGCTTCAGAAGGTCATGCGAGCCGAGGGCTTCATGCCGATGCCAACGGAATGGTGGCACTTCGACGCCCCGGGGTGGCGGGCCTTTCCCGTGATGGATGCCAACCCCTACCAGGCGGCTCTCTTCCCCGACGGCGACACCACCGAGCAGGATCCGCCGTGAACCATCGACACTGGCTCCTCGCCATCGCCATGCTCATGGCCGCCGGTGTCTCGGCCATGGCCGCGCCGGCCAACGAACTCGTCGCGATCGAGGGCTGCACGCTCGTGTCCGCCGAGTGGGCCGACGGCGACAGCTTCCGCGTGCGGACACCACAGGGCGAGGAGCACACGGTGCGGCTCTACGGCGTCGACTGCCTGGAACACCATGTGACCGATGAAACGGCGGCCCGCCGGCTCCGCAGCCAACGCCGATACTTCGGGATCGCCGAAGCAGGAACCGACACCGCCGCCTCCATCGAGTTTGCAAAACGACTCGCGTCCGAGGCGACGGCGGCGACGCGGCATGCACTCGCACACCCCTTCACCGTGCATACGAGCTACGCCGATGGCCGGGGTGACGCCCGCTTCAAACGCATCTACGTCTTCGTGACCGATGGTCAGGGGCGTGATCTCGCCGAGGTCCTCGTGTCGCAGGGATTGGCACGAGCCTATGGTGTGGTCAGGGGCACCCCGGCTGGTGACTCAGGGGATGAATACCGGGAGCGGCTCGGCGACCTCGAACTTCAGGCCGCGTCGCGCCGGCTCGGCGTGTGGGCCCACACCGACTGGGACAAGCTCCCGGCGGAGCGCCGCATCGAGCGGATGGAAGAACGCGAACTTCGTGGCGCGATCGACGGCACGACGCCGCTCCCCGCGGGCTTCGTGCTCGATCCCAACACGGCGGCACGCGACGAACTGATGCGGCTTCCCGGCGTGGGCGAAACGCTCGCCGATCGGATCATCGAACGCCGTCCCTACCAGCGGCTCGTGGATCTCCTCGAGGTGGACGGCATCGGGCCCGCGACGTTCCGTGAACTCAAGCCGATGCTGAAGATCGACGACGCCAGCCCATAGCGCGGCCATTGTCGGCCGCCCGACGCGGCGGCCGCTGGAGCGGCTCACGCGGCGGCCGCCCGCGGAGCGGGCAGCTTGAACAGCGAGAACAACTCGTCGACCGTGAGCCCCGAGGAGCCGGGCTCACCGGCCTCGGAAAGGATCATGTCGGAGAGGTCACGCTTGCGCCGCAGCACTTCGTCGATCCGCTCCTCGATCGTGTCAGCCGACAGAAAACGCGTCACGGTGACCGCCCCGGCGGCACCGATCCGATGGGCCCGATTGATCGCCTGATCCTCGATCGCGGGATTCCACCACCGGTCGAAGAGAAAGACATACTGCGAGAACTGCAGGTTGAGCCCCACCGCTCCCGCCCCGTAGGAAAGCAGGAGCACCGAGTGCCGCTTCTCGTGCCTGAACCGTTGAATCGCCTCATCGCGGGCCGCGGTCGACATGCCGCCGTGATACTGCAGCGCGCCAAAACGTGAGAGGGCCCCCTCCAGCCTGCCGAGGGTGTTCACCCACTGGCTGAAGACGAGCGCCTTGCGGCCGCTGGCCTGCACCTCTTCGAGTTCCGCGGTGAGGCAGTCGAGCTTCGCACTTTCGCCGGTCGCGGTGTCGAAGTTGCAGATCTGCTTGAGCCGAAGCACGAGTTCGAAAACATGCTGGATCGTCGCCTCGCGTCCCATGTCGGCGAGCCTCAGCACGCCCTCCTCCTCGGCACGGCGGTAGGTCTCCCGCTGCTCGGCGGTCAGCTCGATGCGCTCGTCGCGATTGAGCCGGGGCGGCATGTCCTTGAGTACCTTGTCTTTCGTGCGACGGAGAATGTGGTCCCCCACCGCCGCCCCCATCGCCTTGGGCGTCATGCGCTCGCTGAGGTGGCCGGGGTCGACAAACTCAAAAAGCCCCACGAGGTCGTCGGCGCTGTTCTCGATCGGCGTGCCGGTGAGCGCCCATGACCGACGACGGGCAAGCGACCGCACCGCCTGATTCGTCTGGCTCGAACGGTTCTTGATCCGCTGGGCCTCGTCGAGACAGACCAGATCGAACGACAGTCCGAGTTCGGCCACGAGATCACGATCGCGAACGAGCACCTCGTAGTTGGCGAGCTTCACCGGCACATCCTCGAGGCTCCACTGCCACCGGCGGCGGGCCTGGTCGCCCTCGATGATCGCGACCACGAGTTCCGGAGCCCAGTCGGCCAGTTCCCTCGCCCAGTTCGACACCAGCCCCTTTGGACACACGACGAGCACCCGTCGTGCCTCGCCGCTCCGAACGAGCAGCCGGATCGACGAGATCGCCTGCATCGATTTGCCGAGCCCCATTTCGTCGGCGAGCACCGCCGCGTGACGGGGCACGAGAAACGCCATCCCGTCGAGCTGAAACGGAAACGGCTGCCTCGGAAACTCGAGCCGTCCTGCATGGAGCATCGTCTCGAGGTCGGGCTGCAGGAGGTAGAAGAACTTCTCCGAGAGCTTGACGACGTCGCGCGGGGGCGCGATCCGCGTGCGCCGCTGCTCGGTGGGTGTCGCCGACGGCTCCTGCGCGATGGCCGCCACCGACGGCACGGCGACCACCACGGGCGATTCGATGCGAGAGGCTGCAGGGGGCGGTGCCGGAGCGGCAAACCGATAGCTCGCCACCTTCGGACGGGCGGCCATCAGGCCGACACGCACCACCGCCGGCGCGACACCCGCGATCGGAAACCGCAGGGCCGGCGGACGGCGCACACCCACATCGATCGACCGCACTCCGTCATGCGGACCGATCCCAAGATCACCGCCTCGCATCGACCGGATGGAGCCCGTCGTGGTTTCGCTCATGGCTGAACGGCTTCATGGCAAGGAATCGATCCGACCAGGCCCTTTGCCCCGGCCATCCCACCGCGTCGCGTGTCGCTAGTGCCGCTGCGCCTCCTCGATCGCCGCCCGGATCCTTTCGAACGGCTCGCGCAGGTCGACCGCCGCGGCGAGTTCGGCGAGCCGCTCCCGAAGCGACTCGCCATGTGCGGCGTCGGTGGGATGCGGACTGACGTGGGCGGCACCGACGGTGAATCCCGCCGCCACCGGCTCCGCGTCGACCGGTCGCACGATGGCGACGGGCAGTTTGGTGTGAGGCCGCACATGCAGCATCGCATCGCTGTCGATGAGCACGACGGCGGGCTTCGCCTCGCTCTCGGCGAGCAGGGCGCCGCCGATCTGCTGGCCATGAAGATGACCGTGCAGCGTGGGTCCGTAGAGGATCTGTTGGGCGCGGGTGACCTTCACCGGAGCCGTGCAATGAAACTCCAGCGGACGCCCGAGGGCATCGACCACGAGGTATCCACCGAAGAGCCCATGCATGGGCGAATCGATGGCGGTCAGAAATCCAAAGCTCGTCGCGCCGCCGTCGTCGGTCATCTGCTTCATGCCGCTCCGCCCGATCCAGCGCCCGGCGTGCGGCTTCCCTGCCACGTGCCCGAGCACTCCACACCATCGGGCATCGGCGGCGGCCACTTGAACGCCCATCCGCAGGGCATTCCAGGCGTCATGCCGGTGAAACCCTGACGATTCCAGAATGACTGCGGGCAGACTCGTGGAAAAACCGTGAATCCCGGCCTACCATGGTGGTGCCGGCCGGGGCCATCCTCCCAGCCGCTCCCCCAGGACGGGCCATCCATGAGCGACTCTCCCTCCTACTTTACGCAGGTGGACATCTCTGCCGGATCGGTACCGAGTGCCGGACAGCCCCCCGTCTCCGGGGACCTCACCGAGACCAACCGTCTGCTTCGCGAGATCGTCGCCTCGCAGCACAAGTCGTGCGACCTACTCTTGGAACTTCTCAATCAGGTGTCGCTGCAGCAGCGGCAGCGGGTTGCGGAGCTCAAGGCCTGGAAGGAGGCCAACCCCGAACTCGCCAAGGCCTGCCGTCAGGCCGCCGAGTCGCTCTCCACCGTGCACACGGAGTTTCTGTCGAGCATCGCCCAGGAAGCGGCAGAGAATGCCGACGGTTTCACCGACAGCGAGTATGCGCTCGGTGAGTTCATCGACCGCTACGGCCCGAGGCTCGCCCACTTCAACGGCGTGCTGCAGCTCTTCGCCCAGCTGGGCGCCCCCCTTCCGTCCGCCGAGACGCCGTCCGAAGGCTGATCGTCGCCCCCTCCTCCGTCCGTCCCTCCCGTCTGGAGACCATCCATGGCCGCATCGTCGTCGCTCGAGAAACCTCCGGTGTTTGAAGTGGCGACAGACGAGGCGATCACGCGGGCCCGTGCCGATCTCGATGCCCACACGGTTGAGATGATGGCGTGGCACTTTCACGAGTCGACCGGCTGCCCGTTCTGGCTGGAGTATGCCAAGGGGCTTCCGTTCAACCCGCTGACGGACGTGAAGTGTTTCGAGGATTTGAAGAAGTTTCCTCCGTTCGAGGATGAATGGCTTCGTGGCGGCCCGGTCCGCCGGTGGGTGCCGAAGGGGCTGGCCGACCAGCCGATGTATGTGTTTGAAACGGGCGGCACGACCGGAGTTCCGAAGTCGCGCGTCAACTCGCGCGACTTCCGCACCGACTACGAGATGTTCAGCGACACGCTCCCGGAGACGTATTTTCCCAAGGGCGCGAACTGGCTGATGCTCGGTCCATCGGGCCCCCGTCGGCTACGGCTCTCGATCGAGCACCTCGCCCAGCATCGCGGTGGCATCTGCTTCTGCGTCGACCTGGATCCTCGCTGGGTGATCAAGTTGATTCAGAAGGGGTGGATGGAGCACCTCGAAGCCTACAAGCAGCACTGCATCGATCAGGCCATCACGATCCTCGAGGCGGGCCACGACATCCGCTGCATGTTCACGACACCGAAACTGCTCGAGGCGCTCGCGCTTGCTCTCGAGAAGCGGGGCACGACCATCGGCAAGGTGGGCATCACCGGCATTTTTTCGGGTGGCACAGAGTTTACGCCCCAGTGGACGCGTTTCGCGGTGGAGGAACTCCTCGACGGCGCCTACATGACGCCGACCTACGGCAACACGCTGATGGGTCTCGCGGCCAGTCGTCCGGTGGTGCCGGCCGACGGCTACACGATCGCCTACTATGCCCCGCAGCCACGAGCGGTGATCGAGGTGGTCGATTTCGACGACCGTGATCGTGTGGTGCCCTATGGTTGCACTGGGCGTGTTCGGCTGACGACGCTCACCCGTGAAACCTTCATTCCGGGCTTCTTGGAGCGCGACGAAGGCGAACGGGAACGGCCCTATGTGAAGTATCCGTGGGATGGCATCAGCGGCGTGCGGCCATTCCGTGAACTCGCCGCGACGACGACGGTGGGGGTGTACTGATGACACGGCTGCCACGGCCATCCAGGCCGTGCAGCCTGAAGGTCGGCCGTGGCGAACGCCAAGGGTTCGCGGGGCCGACACGCACCGCTTCCGGCGGTGCGGACACGGCTGCCACGGCCA